>OMFD01000978.1_pt1 | contig 16004 bp, 19 predicted proteins | sample 1645541 | NCBI WGS metagenome assembly OMFD01 (sample SAMEA103958149, study PRJEB25191) | human gut metagenome | biome: human-associated habitat [ENVO:00009003]; feature: intestine environment [ENVO:2100002]; material: feces | place: Germany | collected 2013/2015
AGGTCACCGTCGTGGACGACCAGCTGGGCCGCCTGACCTTCACGCGCGACATGGCCGAGGCCATCTTCCACGTGCTGGGGACGCACGCCCCCTACGGCATCTACGACTGCACCGGCTCGGGTGCGGTCAAGTCCTGGGCGGACATCGCCGGCGCCGTCTTCGAGGCCGCCAACGGCAACGGCGACAGGGTCGTGCCGGTCGGCACCGCCGACTACTACGCGAACGCCTCGGGCCCCGTCGCCCCGCGCCCGGTCCACTCCGCGCTCGACTTGTCCAGGCTCGAGTCCGTCGGCTTCCACATGCCCGACTGGGAGGAAGAGCTGGGGGAGTACCTTGATGACTTGTGTCCTGTCGAATAGCTTTCGCTTTGTCCGAATCGTATTTAGCTTGATTGAGGGTGTTTTGATTGATTGATCATGTTGGTGTCGCTGAAAGGATTTTACGTGAAAAAACCAATCGTTGCCTGGGGAGAGTCCGTCTAAAGCGACTTAGGTCCACCGACTTTACGGTGATATCAAATAATTGCTGGGCTGGCACTGTATACAGATACTTCAACCTCCCCTATCTTTCGCCAACCTGTGGGCTGTATTTTTTTGCTGAGGACTATGTTAGATTCGCGTCAGATTTAAGACGCTATGTCTCTTTGCCTTTAGAGTTTATTGATGCAAGGGATTCTTCTCACTATGAGGAGTTGGTTGGCAAAGGTGAAGAAAACAAGGTTGTTGCCAAGATTGCTGATATCGAAGTCGTCTTTCTTCATTATTCAACTGCTGAAGAGGCTGAAGAAAAATGGCGTCGTCGTGTTGAGCGGATTAACTGGGATAATTTATTTGTCAAGTTCAGTCAAATGAATGGCTGCTCAGATGACAATATCCGTAAATTCGATTCAATTGATTTTCCGAATAAGATCTGTTTTACTGCCAAGCCGATGAAAGATGTGGAGTGTTCCGTATTTTATCCCTCTTCTGTTAGGAATGGTCAGATAACTAACGACACCGATCGATTTAGGCAGAATTTTGATTTATTTGGCTGGCTTAATAGTGCCGCTGCTGTATACCGTTAGTCCAACTGTTGTGTCCTTTCACTTGTGATTTTTGTTCTAATCTTCGATAACGAGCGTTTCCGGGACGGGAGTCTTAAGACTTCAGCCTAATGCGTTTGCCGGGTTCGCTCACAGCTATCGTCTGCCTATATAATTCGGACACTGCCGCCATGAATTCCCTGCTTCTATGATGGTATAGCGTCGAAAAATCGGTGCGAGGGCCACTTCGTACTTCTGTCCCAGACCTGGGAAATGCTGAGCCCGAGCTCCCTGCCGCGGTAGCTCGGGCCCCGCATCATGAAAAGCAACGCCTTGTCGAACAGCCTGCCGAGGGCGCAGAAGAGAGTGTCGTTGCCTGTGAAAAACTCGTCTCACCCGCTTGGTGCGATGCTGCTCGTGAGAACTATCGCGTTCGGTCATTCCTTCCCTTAGCGCCTGTCGACGACATCGAAGAACAGGTCGGTGCATAGTCTGTCGTAGACGCATCCGTTCATCTGTTTGACGAAAATTATTAGACCAATGTACTCCGTTAAAGTGTTAGGGAGTACCATTGCCTTAGGCGTTCACTGCCCGGTGCATGACGTTAACATCCGTTCGTTGACCTTGCAATTTGGTTGACTGTTTACTTGGAACCGTTATGCTTCTTTTCGATATTGTTTCTCATTGTTGCAAAGATAATAGTTCATCCACTGTTAATTACTCCGAGTCTTGCATGAGGCATCGTTAAAGTCACTGAAGGAGTTTTCATTATTTGTGACCATATGGCCGTTCTTGGCTGTTGAAGAGCATTGGGGCGATATGGTTCTGTTTGTTTTGAGCATCATAATTATGATGAGCAGTCGTTCCTTTCTTATAAGGATGGCAGATATGAGTGATACCAGCGAAGATGACAATCAGGAAGAGCTCGAATGGCTGCTGTTTGAGCTTGACCAAGCCCGTGAGGACCAGAGAGCTTCTTTGGATCATATTGTCTGGATTATGGATTAGGGAAATGCGGATGAATACACTTATCGACACGCTTCGTGTCCGCAGTCATCTTTGGCGGAGCTGTTTTGTCAAATGGTGTGGGGGAGTGTTTGGGATTTGGGGTGTAGTAGTTTCCTTTATCTCTCTAGATGACTTCGGACTAAATAATACTTGCCTAAAGATCATGGCTCTTTTGGTCTTGCTCATTTTGTCGTGCGTGGGCAGTGCTGCTCACGCCGCTCTTAAGAGAAATAGAGAGTTTTGGTCTTGTGGAGGCTCGTCGTTGCAGGCGAGTTATGGGGATTTGTTTTCGTTTACAGACGATTTTGTAGGTGGTCATTGTTGTTGCGTTATTCCTGTCAATACGACTTTCGATACCGTAGTTGACAAACCGGGCTCCTGCGCGCATCCACTCGTTTCGCCATTTAGCCTGCATGGCCTCTGGCTTTCTAAGATGGAGGAGCGCGGTCTGTCTGTTGCCGAAATCGATCGAAGGATTGAAGACGCTCTTGCGGATGTTGATCCGGCATCCGTTAAGGCAGTTCCTTCTGGATTTCGTGGCAAAACAAATGAGTATCCGGTTGGGACTGTTGCTCCTTTTACCATCGGTAATATAACGTACCTGCTTACTGCTCTATCTCAATTCGATAGTCGGAATGTCGCTCATAGCGATAGAGAGAATCTGCTTTTGGCTCTAAATGGCGTGATTGAATTCCATGATGGAAACGGTCAGGGTTGTAACTTGGTTATTCCTCTAATGGGTACAGGTTTATCGCGCATGGGCCTAGACCATAAGGGGTCATTCAGTTTAATCACTTCATTTTTAACGCTCCATCGCGAGAAATTGACCGGGCATACGACAGTTGTCGTCTACTCTGGCGATGTTGATAAGGTTTCTATTTGGGATTAAGAGGAGCTCGCATGGCTTATCGTACAAGAACCTATATTGCAGCCGATTGGGACCATGATTTCAACGCCGTTGAACAATTAAGAAAGTGGAACGACAACGGCTATTGGTCGCTTAGTTTTACCGATGCCCATGAGCTTCATCAGTCTCGTGATACGAGCAAGCCCTGTAATATCAAGGCATCTCTTAGGCAACGCATGGATGCTTCAAAGCGTTTTGTTCTAATTGTGGGTGATCATACCGACTCGGTAACAAAGGGTGGCTGCCAGTGGTGCGATTCGTACTATCAGGGCTACAAGGTGTGTGACGCGGGGAGATATGTTACCTTTGTGAGCTATATCGAATACGAATGCAGGATGGCTAGGGAGGCCGGCATCAAAATCGTAGTTCTATATAATTCTGCGCGTGTGAACAAGTCTTTGTGTCCTGAAGTTATTAGGGATTGCGGCGTTCATGCTCCAATGAAAAGCCGTCGCAAGGGCTATTTGGACTGGGACTACCAGCAAGTAAAAATGGCGCTGGGGAAGTAGGGTTAAGTGTTCGTGCTGATTGGGATTGTCCTGTGAGAGATTTTAGTAATCCCGATGACCGTAGTTTGTTCGACGGCGTTAAAGGTACATTCCGTTCTTTTATAAGCCGGTATGCGTATTCGAGCAGCTGCCTCCCTTTTTATAATGAAATCTTAAATCGCCTCAGACAGTCTCTGCTTAAGGACACGTATATTGACACACTTGATCGTGACATCAAGCTGGAAATTGATTGCGCGAAAGGTGTTATTTCCGTCGATATTACGACTCGCATTAGCTATATGAGCATCCAGGAAGGTATTCCGTATTTTCAGGTTGGACCAAGATTCGAGACGCTGGCCCAGGCCGAGTCCTATCGATGCATTAAGTTTCTGCTCAACGATGCAGACCTCACGAGCCAGGTTGATATCCAGCTTCGTAAATGTACCGATCCCAAGAGGCAGCTTCCATATATTGTCGATGTTAACCTCCCTCTCTCGTGGGACGTTAGGGACGCACGTCTTGTCTACGAAACGATTCATATGGTTCCGCTCGCTTCGTTCTTCCATGCCTATCAACTAGTATTTCCTTGTAGGTGCATGCGCGTTAATGCGGTTGTTGCTGGATTTGGCGCACACCTGTACTATCCACTTGTTGCAACCTTTAGCTCGTATAACGTTCATATGTACGAAGGCTACGCTTCTGAATTTAGGGATGACGTAACCGAATCCATTTCTATCCATAATTGGACGCTTCCTGGGTCTGGATACGTTTTAACATTGAAGCCTAAGGCGATAGTTCCGGAATAGATTGGTAGGGTTCCGTGTCAAAGGTTCTCTGGATTATTGGCAATGGTTTTGATAAGAATCTCGGACTCAACACTGGGTACCGTTCATTCCTGCTAAATAAGTATTTTGCTCCTGGCACAGAGAACAAATATCGTGATGAACTTGTTAGACGCTTGGGGAAATTTGAGCCAGAGTCTCAGTCCGATCTTTGGTCCGACCTTGAGTCGCTGCTAGGTAAGGTCACCGAACTTTACGAGGACGATGTCGAGCTATTTCACGATACGTTTGAGGATATTCAGCATCAGCTCTTGGAGTATGTAGCGCAGGAATCGGAGCGTCTGCCGGACGAGATTCCTTCTGCTGCGATTGATGAATTCAGGGAGTCGTTGTGTCTGTTTTCGCGTCGGCTTGCAGAATTGGATCAGAATGGTGCTATCCCGGAGACTAGTCCCTCTGAAAATGCTTGGATTTCTACCATTTCGCTTAACTATACGAACTCGTTTGATTTGTTTTGGCGTTCTGCAATCTTTGAAAATAAATTGCATTCACTTTTAGTGAACGGCTCTGTTGTTAGGTATTTTTATCCTGAACAGGTTCTTCATCTGCATGGATCTGTTGATAGCCAAGGCAATGGAGACTCGCCCATATTTGGAGTTTCCGATCAGTCCCAGATTTCCTCTAACGTACTTTCTCGCGACGATGAATTTACGGAATTGTGGATCAAGAGTGAGCGAAATTCCAGCATATTGCGTAATACCAAGAGTCAGCAAATGGTAAATCTGGTGAGCGTCGCTAGCACTATTTGCGTTTACGGTTGCAGCCTCGGCCGTAGCGATGCCTACATTTGGAAAGAAGTCGGTAAGAAGATCATCAGCTCTTCCACCCGTCTCTACATCTTTGATTACAGTTTGCCCGATAGGAGATCTGGTTCTTTCCGACGTTTTCAAAAGCAGCGGCAGGCACTTATTGATTCCTTTTTAACTGTCGCCGAAATTAAAGATTCCGATAGGGAGCTCGCAGTTAAGCATATTGTGCCGGTCGAATCCTCGAGGGTCTTTCGGTTTGATTCTCTGCTGGAGCTGAATGAGTAAGATGGATGGGGTGCGTGGCAGCGTCGTCATCTTGCCGAAATTGATTGTAATTGTTTGATAGCTGCGCACAGAAGATGCTATTGACGCGTAGTTTCAGTTATCTGTCGGACATATTTTTAGTTTGTCCGAAGACCAATAACAATTGTTATATACAATCTTGCCTACTTGCAAGCGATTGGTAGTGAGGTAGGTGCAGGAAATGCCAAAAATGGAAAAAGGTAAAATCAGCATCGACACTCCTGCGAAGGCTTCATTTGACACTCTTTTAAATACCGTTGCTATTAACATAGCCGATGATCAGGGCAGATTGAAGCAGAGCAGGGTTGCCTTGCCTGTTGATGTCGACGCTGTGGCGCAAAAACTAGGGCTTGTCGTCCAAAGACTTTCACTTCCTGATGGGGTGGAAGGCATGCTTGTCAAAGATGAACCTTATGAGCCGTTTAAGGCGGTATTAGATATAGACGATTCGCTTGAAGACTCTCGTTTTACGCTTGCGCATGAGATCGGTCATTTTGTTCATCAATATCAGGATTTCCCTGAAGGTGATACTGGCGGCATTTTAGAAAAGCGAACTCGCGGTCGTTCGAAAGATGAGATCGAGTTATGGGCAGATAATTTTGCGTACGAGCTTCTTATGCCTTCCGCTGTTTTTCTCAACATGTGGGCGGACGATTTGAGCGTTGAAGAAATTGCTGACAGGTTTGGCTTGTCTACTAGTCAAGTGGCGGCACGGGTTTTAGAGCTTGGATTAAAGTGAGCGTTCGAAATCTTGGATCTGTGGATAACGCTCTGAATAATAGTTCAGATGATGAGGTTGTCCATTTATATCATTTGGTTGCTAAAGGCAACGAGCGCGATTCCGTATCACTTCATGCTGATGAGATTACCGACTCTCAAATCCAGGATGCCTCTGATAGGCGCGAGGCGAATGCTAGAAATCGCAAGTTAGAAGCTGAAGCAGATAAACTTGTAGGTGAGAATAATATCCGCAAGACCGTGGCGACCTGGTCGTTGCGCTTTGTTGGGTTCCAGATTGCTGTGTGTGATGCTTTGATTGCTGCCTACATCGTGGTTAATCTAGTAAGGGGAATTACGGTTCCTTCTGAGGTCATATTTGGAGTCCTGGGAACAAGTCTTGTCGAAATTATTGGAATCCTTTGGGTTATCACTCGAAGCCTGTTTCCCTTCCATGATTCGCATCGGGATCGCTCAAAAGAGTCAGAAATTCCTTCGCGAAGACGGACTGTCCGTTTTCGATAATTGATCATTTAATTGAATTGGCATCTTTGATGTTGCGCATAAGCACCGGAGTCTACAGAGGCGTTGGTGCTTATTCGGTTTCAACCCATGCGATGCTGGAATACGGTTGTCTTGAATTTTTCGGCCGGCCGTGAGTGACGCATATATTCGTTCGCAAATTTGCAACTGCATAGCGGGGCGTGCGTCGTGTCTGCGATCTTGTTAATCGGCTCCAATTAGTTTTGGAGATATCTGGATTTGGTTTGAGCTTTGAGTTATAGACTGGTTAATGGTTCTCCGACACTCTCTATTTGAATTGCGAGGGCGAAATGGGAAAGCGCAAGAGGCGTAAGAAGGTTAATGTAAAACCTACGGCAGCAAAACCCGTCGCGACGATACAGGAACAACTGAAAAAATATTTTGAGTCAAATATATTCAGCGATTCAGTTCGTGGAGCCTCGTCTGCTTGGGAGGGTTTTCAAAGGCAAACAATTTATATCTGTTCAAGAATTGCAGAAGGCGTTAAAGCGAATTATTTGCCAGAGACCGTTGAGGATTTGGCCGTCATTTTTCCTGATGAGTCTCTCGAGCTTGTTCAGGTAAAGCAATACTCAATGAACGCTCGTGTTACGGGTTGTCCTTCGATGAAGTTGAGATAGCGAGTAAGGGCTGTGTTGAGGCCGTTGTAGTCAGACCTTAAAAGGTTGCTGGCTTCAGCACTATGTTTGAAGAGTAGTTTTCGCAGCTCAATCTTCTCAGAATCCATTGAATTGTCCTATTCCGCAGTAGGGGCATGTGTATGAAGACATCGCAAGTGCAGGGGACACCTTTGATTTGCGCTTGCAATCCTTGCAGGTTACCTTCTGTAAGGCTTCGACCGCTTGCCTGATGGGGATCTCGGGCTCCTTTTCGTGGTTTGTCTTTACGCTGAAAGAGATGAGGTCGTTGTCCATTCCGCCAAGCTCCTTCTTAAGTAATTCTTCTAGCTTCGGCATGACCACATTCGCTGTTTTTGATAAGGCCAGGTCGATGACATCTTGTGTGAAGAAGCCGTCCGAGATAAGACCGCACAGAGGGCAGTGGATATCTAAAACGGAATCACTCCTATACTCATCAACGGCGACTTTGAATAGCTCTCCGCAATGTGGACATCGGAAAAGGACACAGCCGTCTTCATCGGAAGGTATCGAGATGTTGAACTGAAGGCTGTCCATATTGCCTCCTTTCAGGAAATCTAATCGATATTATCTTGGCTTCGGGGCAAATAGCGCAATGGACCGAGACATCAGTGGTGCGCAGAATCAACGTTACTTCGTTCAACGAGCCCATGGGCAAGAGCGTCTTTCGAACCCTTTCTATATCCGCGCATGAGGTCCTCTGCGTATTGTTTGTAACGGGACGCCGCGGCTGCCGTAGTGGATAGACGTTTCGGTTTCATCCATAGAATCGCATAGCTTAAACAGCTTGGAGCGATCTATTGTCTGATATGCATCCTCGTTGAGTTTTTCATCATGAGGCGATTTAGTAAAAATAAGGCACCCATTGATTCGATTACGTTAACTTGATTTGCCTTTTCGTAGTTTGTGAGGCCACGACTGGAATCTATCGACGCCCTTGAGTGCTTGACTTTGTTGTAGTCGGTCCACCATGTCGGATTTTTCGAGTTTTCGGTGTTTAAATAAATCTGCTGCCCCCTCTTATTCTGTTTTATTGTCAACTGCCATCCACCAAAAGGCCTGAATTGATACCCGTTTTTGAATTCTAGAACATGATCTTTTAGATCTGGGAATGCTGAATTTAGGTAGTAGCCCCATTTGTTTATCTGGCATTTCGCAAGGTCTGTCTCGGGAAAATGATACATTCCGATGGCTTTTGCTAGTGAATCTATCTCGCCGCAAACTGCCAATAGAAGCGTTAGGTACTCGATGGAAAATGCAGTTGAGTTCTTTTGGGAAAAAGCGCAATAGCTCTCTGTTTTCGAAAGCCTACTTTCAAGCGATAGATAATAAGTCCAATACGTTTGGAGATAGGCACTGAATGAGCTGATAGTTTGCTGGTCTTCCATGGGTAATGGCCTTTCATCATGACTCGTGTAAGGATCGGATACGACAAACTGCGTAATCGCTCGCTCGGCTGTTCTGGTGTGGAAGCCATCTATCTAGCGAGCGTGTTGATTGACACGCATGTGTACTCTTGAGTCAAAACCATCCGTATTTACGCACGCCAAAGCGCTGCAACTCTTAGCTACCTTCTTGTATGGCTGCCATGCTCGCGTATTGTTATCCACTGCACTCTCCTTTTATGGGCTGATGTGAAAGGCTGACAACTTTGATGTTGCTGCAGGGCGCCTTTAGGCTGGTAATTTGTCTCTCGATTGGTCAAATATCAGATTACCTCATTATCAGAACTAGAGGTTGCATTCATTTCTGATAGTTGCCACAACATGTTGTGTTTTAGCAGGTCGCTGCACTAGTAAATTGTTTGAATGCGCTATATGGCGCGCACAAACGTATTTCGAAAGCTTTATTTGAAATCATTGACGTGGCGTTCTAGTTGAAAAGCGACTTTGACGCTGTTCGAATATTCAGTCTCTCTGTTTCATTAATTTCAAAAGTTGACTCTTGACCAAAATGTTGTGATGCCTGTCTTTTTGTCAAATGTTGCCGCCTATGCTTGACGTAGGGCACTTTGCAAAGGCCATGCTCTTGAAGCACATCGAGATGGAGGGGGATGACGGCTATGCGGTCGTCTCGGATTTCATTTCCTCCTACGATGGCGCGAAGCCAGATGACACGTCATGTAATTCGCCCAAGGCCGAGATCTTTAGAGGCAAGAATAGCTCTTACACTGGTGGGTTAATTGCCAGGCATGCTAATTTCGGCATTCAGCGCGTGGCAGCGAATTTGCGACGGAGGATTGGGTGGTGGTTTGATAGTATCGCTTGAGCTATCATATCCGCACAATGAAAAACAGAAGCCTGCTCTAACGGCCGAAGTTTTGTAAGGGGGTTCCTTCCCAACGGAGGGCATCCCCTATTTTTTGGGCTGTACTGGCTCTATGCGTGGTAAGTTTTCTAGCTGCAATACAAAAGCTCTATGGGAGCTTTAAGGGCGACGTCTTCGGCTGGAGAGTGTTGCCCTTTTTTATGCGTGCAATGTCTGACACGCTTGCCAAGTTCCAAGTGAGGCTTCATTCGGTTGATAACAAAGGGTGCCTGGACCGGGTTGTAGGGTTACCGTTCGGTTCAAATTGATAGCGTTGATTTATGGATCAATAATCAGTAGCCTATCTAAAAGCGGTATTGACGCGGGTAACCTACGGGCCCCGCGTCCCGTGGAAAGGTGGCTATCCTTCTTGGGATGGCCACCTTTCTTTATTTAAGGAGCCCCAATGACAACAAAGCCTTTCTTATTCTATTGACGATCGGGTTAGATCGCCTTTTGACAGGGGAGCGAGTCGGTGTGGGTCTTGACGGTGACCGCCGCTCTGACACGATTGCCTTGATGAATGGCTGATCCATGAGGGGTTCAAAATTTGATTCGAGAGCTTGGCGGTATTGGATTGACGGCCTTGCAAGTTCTCCCTTAAAGTAATACGCGTGATGAGGCCTTGCGACGATACGTTCGGCTTGGTCCGTGGGAACCGCCGAAAGGCGGTTTTCGCGTTTAAAGGGCTGTTTACCGAAGGGCACTTGTTCGTATTCGCTTCTGGCAGTGGATTTTTATCGCGAATTTCGGAAGTGCGGGGAAAAATCGAAACTTGCCGAGCACACTCCTATTTTTGCCAACAAAACCGCAGGTCGCAAGGTCTTAAATCTGGGATCTGGTCGGCAGGTCTCGGGTTTTCACCGCACTTCCGAATGTATGCTAAATATGGCTTCAACGTGCTTGGCCTTGAAAGCCATAATAGGTTGCCAATTGGCTACAAGACGAATATAGTTAGCATTATGCTAACTAAGGGGTGGTTATGAATCGAACCAAGCTCCGACCGACATATTCACTTGACGAAGCGAAGTCTTTGGCTCGCTCGGGAAAGATGATGGTAAATGGTAGGGTGCGCAGACACCTGATGAATCAGTTTGGTTATTTGGACATCGATCATTTCCTTGCTGACCTATTTGATTATCTGAAGCCTGATGATTTTAGAAAATCCATCGCACTCGATATGGATGGACCTCTGCATGATGTTTACGCAGATGTCTACGTGTGCCGAGGTTTTGAATGCGAGGATTGGTACGTTTAGTTTTCAATTGATTCCGAAGGCAATGCGCATTTAAACGTTTTGTCTGCGAACATCGATGGATACATTCATTAAAGGAGGAGTCATGCGTTGCATGGAATGTGGCAAAGAAATGCAATTTACCACGGCGCCAATGACTGAAATTTACCGTGGTGAGAAAATTACCGTAAAAGGAATTGAGCATTATGTTTGCGAGTGCGGCAACGATGAAATGACTGCTACAGAGGCGACTAAGCTTGCCCATGCACTGGCTTCCCAATATGCTAAGGCTCATGAACTTTTATCTCCCTCGGATATAAAGGATTTGCGCTCTGATCTTGGTTTGACTCAGCATGAGTTTGAGTCGCTATTAGGGGTTTCTAAACCCACGGCGTCTCGTTGGGAGAACGGGGCATCGCAACAATCTATTACCGCAAATAACCTTATGAAGATCATTCGAGATGTTCCTGAGGCGCGCACTTATCTGGGACTCTCATCTGGTGAGATGGCCTCAAGACTTAATGCGTCACGATTTTCGGTGATACTTGGAGGAGAAGCCCCGGCTTATAGGGACTCGGCTCCTTTGGCAGATGAGAATGCCTTTCGATTGGAGATGTAAATGGAATCGCTTCAGAAGCAACGCGTTGAATCTCCGTTGATTACATGCGTGACCAGAAAAGTGGACAGTTTATCATTTGATGGCGGGATGATTCCGAAAGAGGGCGTCAATAAGTCTGACGTTGAATGCAACGTCCGAAATGCTATTACCAGTGCATTCTCGGACGAAAACGGAGTCAGGTTTCGTCAGCTCAATTTAGTTATAGAGCTTCTACCCAGCAATGAAGGTCATTACTATCGTTCCGAAATATCCGTCTCCGGCATATATCGCGCTCCTGCGGATTTAGATGACGATGCTTTTGACAGAGAAGCACTTAGCACCGGTATGCAGGACCTGTATTCCTATGCAAGAGGCATTATTGAAAATGTCGCCGCTGGTGGAGTATGGGGGCCACTTTATCTGCCACAGATTGGATTCACTATCTAGCTCTCGATGTCCCCACATCCTCTAAAAAAGTTCTTAAAACAGCCTTAAAGGCGCTCCAGCTCGCGTTGACAGCGTAAAATACGCATGTTTGACTATGACTAAAGTGGATTTTAGGGGAGGGGTGCGCCATGGAGGTGCTGGTTGTTGGCAACACCGCATATGTTGACGATGACTTTTGTGCCAAGGCGTTCCCCGAGGACCATGTGCAGGTCGTAGCCGCGCAGGACACGCGCCGCGACGAGTCATCGCCCCATGCCTCGTGGAAAGAGCTTCTGCAACACCTAGATCAGGCCTACGAATTCGAACGCGTGGTCTACCTGTCTAATTACCTTACCCCGCATACCGACTCCGTGGGCGATATCGAGCTGCTGCGCACGGTCTTTCGTGCGTGCGCGGGTCGCCGGGTCCAACTGCTGTATGTAGCGGGGCCCGCGGGTGCCGAGGGCGCCGCCGATGCCGCGGGGCGAACGGGCAAGGGCATTATTGCGCACGCAGCCAACGACCTGTGCCGCTACTACGCTGCTCGCGAGGGCGTTCAGACCAAGATCCTGCGCGTGCCGTTCCTGTATACCGCGTCTGCCGCGCTGGAGGACCCGTTTTTGGTGCCGCTGTTCGACGCGTGCTCAACCGGATCGGTCGCTCTGCAGGGCGCGCAGGATGCGGCGTTTCCCCTGCTGTGTGCCGAGGAGCTTGCGGTGCTGGTACGCCGTATCTTCGATAGCTGGGATGGTAACTTTGAGACGCTCGACGTAGTCGATACCTTCCATCACACGGCGGGTGAGGTGGGCGACGCCCTCAAGGCGCTGTTCCCCGGCCTTGCCGTTGCCTATGGCGATTCTGCCGGCTACGCCCTGCCCGCCAGCGACGTCGCTCGCGTGCGCTATGGCTGGTTTCAGCGCTATGACTTGCTGCGCGATCTCTCGACCATTCAAGCTCGCTGGGGCGCTGGACGCATCAAAAAGATCAACCCGCTGCGTGCCGCCATCGACCGCATCCAGATGCGCTCGCTGCCCATCAAATGCCTGGAGACGGGCGTTGCCTGGGTTCTGTTCGAGGTGCTGGAGCATCTGTTCTCACAATCGGTCCAGCTCAACGTGCTCGATTATCGCCTGCTCTACGTGGTGTTGATCGGCACGCTGTATGGCTTGGACTTTGGCCTGGTTGCGGCGCTGCTGGCGTCGGTGGGTTTGGCCGCGAGCTACTTTACTCAGTACGGCTATACCTTCCAGGGCCTGTTCTACGAGCCGTCCAACTGGCTGCCGTTTATTGCGTACTTTGTGGTGGGTGCCGTGTGCGGCTATGTGCAGCTGCGCAACAGCGAAGCCATTAGGGCGGAGCGCGATCAAAACGAGCTCGTGCGCAACCGCAATACGTTCCTTACGCAGCTCTACCACGACGCGATCGAGGACAAGCGCGCGTACAGGCGCCAGATCGTGGGTCGCCACGACAGCTTTGGCAAGATCTTTGCCGTGACGCAGGAGCTCGACGTACTCAACCCACGCGACATCTATCGCAAGTGCTGCGAGCTTCTGGGCGAGATTCTCGAGAACGATTCGGTGGCGATCTACCATGTTTCGGGCGGGGCATTTGCACGCCTGGTGGCAGCAAGTCCCGCGATTGCCGAAGATGCCGCACGCTCGCTCACGCTTGAGCAGCTTGCACCTCTTTTGGGCGACGGGGGTCGTTCGAACCTGTGGGTGAACCGCGAGCTGACGCCGGGGCTTCCCATGTTTGGATACGCGATCGAGCGCGACGGGGCACCCGCCGTGTTGATCTTTGTGCGTAGTGCGGCCGAAAACCAAATGACCCTCTATTATCAAAACCTGTTCCGCATCTTGTGCGGGCTGGTCGAAAGCGCGCTAGGCCGTGCCTTTGACTACGAGGCGGTGGCGCAGGATAAACGCTGCGTTGACGGCACTTGCGTGCTCAAGCAGGCTGCCTTTGGCCAAGAGCTCGCGGCGGAGCAGGCGCTGGCAGATAGCAAGATGGGGAGTTTTTTGCTCCTGCGCGTGGTACCGGGCATGGAGCCTGTCGGCGAGCTGGTGGGCGCAATTGGGTCGGCAATCCGCGAGAGCGACGCGGCGGGCTTGGTCGACGGCGACGTGCTCTACCTGCTTATGCGCCAGGCAAAGGCGTGCGATCTGCCCATTATCCGCGAGCGCCTGAGCGCAAAGCATATTGCGGTGGAGCCCGTCGACGGCGAGGACATCGTGGCGCTGTTGCAGCACATCTCTTACACCGGTGACGGTGAGGGGGGTGCCGCTTGATCTCGCTTGTCGTTGCTGCCGTCTTGCTGTTGATTCATGCGTTGGTTTGCCTGATGCTGTGGACGCTCATGAAGCTGGGCCTGCTGCCGGTGCGCGGACACATGCTGGCTGTGATAGTGCTGGTGCCGCTGTGGGGCCCGTTGCTGGTGGTTCTGCTATCGGTCCGCAGCGCGGTGTTTGGCGAGGGGCTGAAAGAGTCTGCGCTGGAGTCGCTGCGCTTTAACGACGACCTGCATCGCAGCATTCTGGTGCACGACCGTGACGCCGATGCGGGCGTGGTCCCGCTCGAGGAGGCGCTTATCGTCAACGACCCGGCATACCGGCGCCGCCTAATGCTCTCTATGCTCACCGAGGAGCCCGACGCGTACCTGGCGCAGCTGCAGGCGGCTAAGCTTAACGACGACGTTGAGGTGGCGCACTATGCCGCGACGGCGGTGGCGCAGATCTCCAAGGAGTCCGACCTTAAACTGCAGCAGCTGGAGCGCGCCTTTAAGACGGACCCGAGCGCGCAAAACCTCAACGAATACTGTGATTTTCTTGGTGAATACTTGGGCTCGGGCTTGGCTGAGGGGCGCGTTGCTCAGATTCAGCGTCAACAGTACGCGCGCCTGCTTGCGCGTCGCTGCGAGCGCGAGGATACCCTTGAGCTGCGCATTCGATACGCGACGGCGCTGGCCGATGTCGGACAGATCGACGAGGCGCAGGCCGTGACCGACCAGCTGGTGCTCGACGTGCCCGAGGAGCAGGAGGTTTGGATGCTTTGCCTGCGCCTGGCCGTGATGCGCCGCGACGGTGACGAGGTTCACCGTGTGATCGATGCGATTGACAAGCAACATGTGTATTTGAGCGCCGACAACCGCGAAAAGTTGGCGTTTTGGCGCGACGGGGAGGAGGCCAGATGAGCGTGGCCCAACATATCCGCGACCGTGCAGGCCGCTTTCGTTGGATGGGACTCCTCGTGGTGTGGGCGGTCTTTATTGCCATGGCCGCCGTGCTGCTGGTGGAGCGTGCCGGCGTGCAGTACAGTGCGGGCCAGCATAAGCTGGGGATGCTGGCCGCCAACGATGCGGTGCCGGCTTCCTCGGCAATCTTTGGCCAAAAGCCCCCGTGCCTGGTCATTACCGATTCCGATCAAGCTGGCGTCGAGGACGTTAAAGACCAGTTCGACCAGATTTTGCTGGACATGAAGATCGCCCATCGCGATGTCGATATTGCCACCGACGGTGCGGACGCAATCCCATCGCTCACGTCGTTTGATCGCGTGATTGTGCTTATGCCCTCGCTTGACGGACTGGGTACGCATCTGACCGATCTGATGAGTTGGGTGAGTGCGGGCGGCTCACTCATGCTGGGCATGACGTCAGATAACTCGAACTACCTGCAGGCTATTGCTTCCAAGCTTGGGATCGAATCGGTCGGATATGACTATGCGACAGCCGAAAGTATCGTTCCGTGTGCGGACTTTATGTTGGGCGGAGGAGAGCGCTACGAGTTCTCGGATCCCTTCGATTCTTCGCTCTCGGTTTCATTGCGCGAAACGGCGCACGTATGGGCAAAGACCGGTGACACGGGCACGCCGCTCATTTGGTCTAACGATTGCGGCAGTGGTCACACCGTGGTGTGCAACATTGGCATCTACGACAAGGTCATGCGTGGGTTCTATGCTTCGGCCATAAGCTTGCTGGGTGATACCACGGCCTATCCGGTCATCAACAGCGCCGTGTTCTATTTGGACGACTTTCCTAGTCCCGTGCCCTCGGGCGATGGTACTTATATCAAGCGCGACTACGGGCTTTCCGTCGCCGATTTTTATGCCAAGGTCTGGTGGCCCGATCTGCAAAAGCTCGCGCAAAAATACGGCATTCGCTATACCGGCGTGATGATCGAAAACTACGAGGACGCGGTCAACCAGACCGAGCCCGCGCGCCAAGCCGA
>OMFD01000985.1_pt1 | contig 15947 bp, 12 predicted proteins | sample 1645541 | NCBI WGS metagenome assembly OMFD01 (sample SAMEA103958149, study PRJEB25191) | human gut metagenome | biome: human-associated habitat [ENVO:00009003]; feature: intestine environment [ENVO:2100002]; material: feces | place: Germany | collected 2013/2015
CGGCGTATCCGCGTTGGCGCGATTGGCGAAAATGCGTTGGTGGAAATGGTGAAAATAATATTGACGCTAACAACACGCAGTGCGCGAGGTCGGGGTCGTCCTGGTAGACCGCGGCGTGCACGAGGTCCCTGACGGCCGCCTTGGAGTCCTCGGGCCTGCCCGAGCAGGCGCTCTGGAGGTTGCGCTGCAGGTGCGTCACGCAGCGCTGCCAGGCGCAGCCCTGGAACAGGCGCGAGACGGCGGCCACGAGCCCGGCGTGGCTGTCGGAGACCACGAGGCGAACGCCGGCCAGCCCGCGCTCGCGCAGCCCGCCGAGGAACGCCGCCCAGGAGTCCTCGCTCTCGGTGTCTACCACGTCGCAGCCCAGGAAGTGCTTGCGCCCGTCGGCGCCCAGCCCGATCGCGGTCACGACGCCCTGCGAGACGACCGACGAGCCGACCCTGCAGCTCATGTAGGTGGCGTCGAGCCACAGGTAGCAGCACGGCGTGCCCGAGAGGTCGCGGCGGCGGAACTCCGCCACCTCGGCGTCGAGGTCGGAGCAGAGGCTCGAGACCTCCGAGCTCGACAGCGAGGATATGCCCAGCCTGGACGCCACGCGCTCGACCTTGCGGGTGGACACGCCGCACACGTACATCTCCTGCACGATGGCGGCCACCGAGGTGTCGACGCGCGACCATCGCGCGAGCATGCCCTCGGGGTAGTAGGTGCCGTGCCTGAGCTTGGGTATCTCGAGCTCCACGTCGCCCACGGCGGTCTTGAGCGACCTGGGGCGGTAGCCGTTGCGGCTGTTCTCCCTGCCGTCGCTGCGCTCGTTGCGGCCCGCGCCGCACATCTGCTGGGCCTCGGAGTCCATCAGCGCGTTCATCACGCCGCCCAGCACCCTGCACGCGAACTCGCGCGCGTCGCCGCACTCCTGCCAAAGCCTCGCCGCCTCGAGGGCCTCGTCGCGGCTGAGGCGCAGTACACTCTCTTCTTGGGGCATCGCCTTTCCTTCCATTCGTCACCTTCATTACTCCAACGACGAATTCTAGGCGGTGTCCCCTCCCTTTCAAGAAAGGGAAGAGGCGGGTCATGCCCCGCCTCTTACACCACATCTCTGCGCGCTACCCTGTCGAAAAACGAAGTTGAATGTTTTTCCGCGAAGTGAACGACCTGTTTTGGACCCCCGAAGCATCCGCACTTTTTTGCGGCAAAACCGCAGGAAAAACTCGACGAAACCGCAGGAAACAGTGCCTGAAAAATGTCGATGTTTCGGGGTCCAATTTTGCTCGTTCACTTCGCGGAAAAACATTCACCTTTGATTCGCAAGGGCACTGCGCGAGTCAAAAAAAGCGGGCTGCGCCGGGGATTTCCGGCGCGGCCCGCTTGGTATCGTGCTTCGATTCGCAAGGTTGCGGCAGCCAGCGGCCTACTTTGCGTCGTAGGCCTCAGCGTCCCACCAGTCGAGCTGGGCGATGTTGTCGCGGATGTGCTGGCAGCTCTTGTGGAAGCCCTCGAGCTCGTACTCGGACAGGTCGAGCGTGTAGACCTCCTCGACGCCCTCGGCACCGATCACGCACGGCAGGGAGGTAAAGATGCCCTCCTCGCCATACTGGCCGGTCATGAGCGTGGAGGCGGAAAGCACGGCGTGCTCGTTGTGCAGCACGGCGGCGCAGACGCGCGCGGCGGAGTTGGCGACGGCGTACTCGGTGCACTGCTTGCCCTGGTAGGTCACATAGCCGCCCTTACGCGCGAGCTCCTCGACCTCCATGTGGTCAAAGGCGTACTTGTCGGGGTTCTCGGCCTGAAGCTCGTTGAGGCTCTTGCCGGCGATGGTCGCGGCCTTAAAGGCGGCCAGCTGGCTAAAGCCGTGCTCGCCGATCATGTAGGCGTCGATGGACTTGGGGCTCACGCCGACCTTCTTGGAAATCTCGGTGCGCAGGCGGGCGGAGTCCAGGCCGCAGCCCGAGCCGATGATCTTCTTGGGATCGTAGCCGGTCAGATGCCACAGCTCGGTGCACACGACGTCGCAGGGGTTGGAGATGCTTACGAAGATGCCGTCAAAGCCGGCGTCGACGATGCGCTTGGCAAAGGTGCGGGCGGCGTCGGTGGTAAAGAACAGCTCGCCGTCGCGGTTGCCGGCGGCCAGCGCGACCTTGCCGGCGGCGTTGACGATGACGTCGCAGCAGGCCAGCTCCTCGTAGTGGTCGTAGCAGTTGACGATCTTGGTGTTGTACGGGACAAACGAAAGGGAGTCGCGCAGGTCCTGGACCTCGGACGTCACCTTGGCCTCGTTGATATCGCACAGGTACAGCTCGTCGGCGATGCCCTGCATGAGCAGGCTGTTGGCGACATGTGCTCCTACGTGGCCCTGGCCGACCACACCGATCTTACGCGTCTGGTACATATATGTATCCCTTCGGCCGAGTTTTTCGCGTCGAACCATTGTAGCGTCCTGCTGTCACTTTGCTAGGCTAAAGCGCGGTAGATTTTTGGGACATGCCTTAATCTCTACTTTTGGAGTGATTTGGGTCGCTGACGGCATCGCTGGGTGATGTGCTCGCGCGGATGGGGCCGCTCGTTGTACCATAGCTGCAACTGACTCGTAAGGAGCATCCATGCCCATTCGCATCCCCGACGCCCTCCCTGCCGCCGCGCAGCTCGAGAGCGAGAACATCTTTGTCATGACCGAGTACCGCGCGCTGCACCAGGACATCCGTCCACTGCGCGTGCTCATCCTCAACCTCATGCCCACCAAGATCGCCACCGAGACGCAGATCATGCGCAAACTCTCCAATACGCCGCTGCAGGTTGAGGTGGATCTGCTGCACACCAAAACGCACGAGGCCACGCATGTGAGTGCCGGCCACCTGGAGACGTTCTACCGCACGTTCGACGACATCCGCGACATCCACTACGACGGCCTGATCATCACGGGCGCGCCCGTGGAGCAGATGCCGTTCGAGGAGGTCGACTACTGGCCCGAGCTCTGCCAGATCATGGATTGGTCCACCACGCACGTGCACTCTACGCTGCACATTTGTTGGGGCGCGCAGGCCGGTCTGTACCATCATTACGGTATCCAGAAGTACGACCTGCCGGCAAAGGCGAGCGGCGTGTTTGAGCATTATCTGGTGAAGCCGCAAAGTCCGCTGGTCCGCGGCTTTGACGACCGTTTCTATGCCGTGCATTCGCGCAACACCGAGGTGCGCCGCGAGGACGTGGAGGCCGAGCCGCAGCTTGAGGTCGTGGCCGTGTCCGACGAGGTGGGCCTGTATATCGTCAAGTCGACCGACAGCCGCCGCTTCTTTGTCTTTGGCCATCCCGAGTACGATACCGACACGTTGCGCCTGGAGTACGAGCGCGACGTGAAGCGCGGACTTAACCCCCAGGTGCCGGCGCATTACTTCCCAGGTGACGACCCCACCGCCGAGCCGCGGAACGTCTGGCGCAGCCAGGCTCAGTTGCTCTACACCAACTGGCTCAACTACTACGTCTACCAGACCACGCCCTACGACCTGGCCCGCGCCGGCGAGGAGCACTAGGCTGTCGGGAGGTACGCTGGCATTTAGGCGCTGACGATGTTGGGCAGCGGCAGGTCGTGGGCGTCGGTGGGAACGTGGTCGACGCGCTGTTCGTCAAAGGCGATGCCGACGATTAGGCATGCGGGCGAGAGCATGGGCAGGTAGCGGTCGTAGCAGCCTCCGCCGTAGCCCAGACGCGCGCCGGTGCGGTCGAAAGCCACGAGCGGCACGATAATCATATCGAGAACATCGGCAGGCACGATAGGGAAGCGGTCGCTGTCGATGTCCATGGCTGTGAAGGCCCGCGTGGGGTGGGCGATAAACGGAGCCGCGGACGCATCGTCGACAGCAACTGCCCGCATGCACATGCGCTGGCCACAAGCTGTGGCTTCGGCTGCCGAGAGCATGCACGGATAGGCCACGCGCCAGTCGCGTTTGGCGGCCGCCGCGGCAAACGCGGCGGGATTGACTTCGGAACCCATCGCGGCATAGACGGCAACGGTGTGCGGTGCCGCGGGATCCGAGCGACCCAGTCGCTCAACAAGCCGCGCACAGATAACGGCAGACTTCGCCGCCCGCACATCCAAATCAATCGCATCGCGCCGGGCAATCACCGCTCGCCGCAATTTAGCCTTGTCCATCCCAACCTCCTCTAGCAAACCTGCCAAAAAGGGACAGGTTTATTTTGGCAGGTTTTATCTGGGCAAACACTCAAACCACCACACAAATCATCGCAAAGGGGACAGCTCATGGACACCTTCGTGGGTTTTGACGAAGAGCGGATGTTTGCGGCGGTTTGTCTCGATCTGTAACAGTAGCTCGGCAAAATCGGACCTAGATGTTACAGATTGAGACAAAGGGCCGGCGTCATCCGAAAACGTCTCGATTTGTAACATCTGGAGCTAATATTGCCGCCTAGATGTTACAGATTTAGACAAACTGGTGGGACGGGCTGAGCTGCCCCGCCCAAGCAGCGGCAAAAGAAAAGGTAGATTCTCGGGCATGTCTCAAAAATCTACCTTGGTGCCTTAGCCCAGCAGGTCGACTACGTTGAAGCCGGCGTTGCTCTTGGCGATGACGTCGCGTCCGCCAAAGACGCAGGTGGGCGACTCGGCTGCGATGCGCGTCACGTCGGCGCCGAGCGAGCGAAGCTCACCGGGCGTGGCGGCGAGCATCTGGGCGCGGCGCTCCTCGCGTGCGTGCGGATCGAGCCCGGCCAGGTAGGTCGTGTTGCGGCGCTTGGTGAGCGCGTACGGCTTCACCGGCGCGTCCATGCCGCTCACGCAGCTCACGATAAAGCCCTCAAAGGCGGCCTCGTCGGGCTCAAAGCTGCCGAGCCATTCGCCTGCGCGCGCCACGCGCTCAATCGAGGGGTCGATTGCCGGGTCGCGGTAGGTGTAGAACGCCGCCTGACGCTCGCCTGCCGCGCGGAATCCGCAGCCGTACGCACCGCCCTTCACGCGGATCTCGTTCCACAGGTAGTCGTAGGAGAGCGCGTTGGCGGCAACCGCCCAGGCGCCCGTCACGTCAAGCCCCAAGCGACGCGGGTCGCACGCGCTTGCCGCAAAGCAGATGTCGCTGGGGATGACAAAGGCCTCGCGGCGGTCGCACGGCGTCGGCACCGCGAGCGCGTTGCGGCCGGCATCGGCGCCGTCGACAGCGCCCAGCCCCAGGTCGCCCGCAGCATTCCAGTACGCGTCAAAGTCCTCGTCGCTGCCGGTAAAGCTCGCCATGCAGCCATCGGCCACAAAGATGCGGTCTGCCAGCTCGGTAAGCTTGGCGCGCAGGCCGTCCAGTCGCTCATCAAAGTGCTCGAGCAGATCGCGCAGGAACAGGTAGAAGTCCACGCCCGAAAGCTGCTCACGCACCACGGCCGAAGGCGAGCTGTAGCTCATCGCGCGACCCAGCGCCGCCGAGTGTCCGTTGTTGATAAAACCCTGCTCAAGCCCAATGCGAATCTGCGTGAGCACGTCGCGAACGCGGTCGGCGTCAGCATCGAGCAACAGCGTGCTCGACCACACCTCGCGCGGCAGGCTCGCCAGCGCGTCGATCTTTTCGGACAGGGCGCCGGCGCTCACCAGCAGGTAGGGGCGCACGCCGTCCACGTCGGGCTGCGTCATGACCTCGGTCGTAAAGCTCAAAAAGCCCAGCTTGCCGGCGAGCAGGTTGTCGAGTTCCTCGGCCGAATGCTCGCGCGTGGGCAGCTGCTTGAGCAGGCGGCAGAGCAACGTCACGTAGGGCAGGTCCTCAAATGCGACGCAGCTCAGGTCGAAGTACTGCATGGCGTAGGCCAGGCGGTTGGTGGGAATGTCGTGGCGCAGGCAAGGGATGGGCGCGGTCGTGTCCACAACGAGCGGCGGCTCGGGGCGCGCCGCGCCAATGTCGGACACGCGCAGGCGCGGCAGCGTGGCCTTGGCCTCGGGCGTGTCCTCGGCCTCCTGTGCGGAACGAAGTGCGGCCGTGCGCTCGACCACATCGGCCAGCTCGGCATCGGTCATGGCGTCGCGCTTGGCTGCTAGCTCGGCGGCCTCGGCACCCTCTGCGCCCTCGGCGGCGTCAACCGGCGCCAGCTCGACCAGTGCCATGTGGTCGTTTTCCAGCACCAGCTCGCGCAGCAGGTCCTCAAAATAGCTGCCGTCCAGCTCGCTGCGCAGCTCCTCGTACACCGGGCCGTACTTGAGCGCCAGCGTCGCGGCGTCGTCATCGTAGAGCCACGTGCTCAGCGCGTCGCACGCAATGGCCACGCCGTCGGCGATGCCGTAGTCGCGCTGACGCAGGTCGTATTCGTTGCTGCTGATGATGGCTTCCAGGCGCTCGCGCGGAACGCCATGCTCGCATAGGTCGCGGCAGGCGTCCTGGAACACGCGGCGCAGCTCGCGCGCCACGCCGGGCTGTGCGTTTTGCAGCATGATGAGCTCGTAGGGCTGCAGGCTCTCAGCCGCGGTGTAGCTCACCACGTTGCCGCCCAGGCCGGCGGCCAGAATGGCCTTCTTAACTGGCGCTTCGTTGGAGCCCAGCAGTGCCTCAAACAGGATATCTGCCGCGATCGTGCGTTTGCGGTCGAGCGCGCTGCCCAGCACAAGGCCCAGGCCCACCAGGGCGTTCTCGGGCGTGGTGGCCATCTCGACGCGCTTGTACTCGCAGGTCACGGGTGCCTGCACGCCCAGCGGATTGGGCGCCAGCGTGGACGGGTTCTCGCCGGCGGCGACGGCAGCGTCCATGCGGCGGCTCGCGGCACTCGGCTGCGACAGATAACGCTCGTCCAAAAAGGCCAGTGCGCGGTCCACATCTAGGTCGCCGTAGAGCGTTATATAAGAGTTGGAAGGATTGTAGTGGCGCGCGTGCGTGTCCAGGAACTGCTCGTAGGTGAGCGCAGGAATCGCGCGTGGGTCGCCACCGCTCTCGTGTGCATAGGCGGTGTCGGGATAGAGCGCGGCGTTGACGGCGTCGTCCAGCACACTCATGGGGTCGGACAGCGCGCCCTTCATTTCGTTGAACACCACGCCGTTATAACGCAGCGTGCCCTCGCGCAGGCTGGCGGAGCTGCCGTCGCCCTCGCCCTCGGCGCCCTCCGGCAGGTCCAGCTCGTAGTGCCAGCCCTCCTGCTCAAAAATGGTGGGTTTGGTATAGATGGCCGGGTTGAACACCGCGTCCAGGTACACGTCCATCAGGTTGTACAGATCCTGCTCGTTGGTGGTGGCAACGGGGTAGATGGTCTTGTCGGGGTAGGTCATGGCGTTGAGGAACGTCTGCATGGAGCTCTTGATCAGGTCCACGAACGGCTCCTTGACGGGAAATTTGGCCGATCCGCACAGGACCGAGTGCTCAAGAATATGGAACACGCCGGTGGAATCGGCTGGCGGCGTCTTAAAGCCAATGGCAAAGGCCTTGTTTTCGTCGTCGCACGCCAGGTACAGCAGGCGAGCGCCCGAGGCAGTGTGGCGCAGCACGTAGGCGTCCGAGTCGAGCTCGGGCACGGTCTCGCAGCGCTCGACGGCAAAGCCGTGGCAGGTAGTGCCGGGCACCAGCAGTGCAGCGGCTGCGGCGCGCGGGTCGGTTGAGGTAGTGGGCATATGCAGTCTCCTTTGACGCCCCAGCGGGGGCGAATCGAATCCTCGAGAGTATACCCATATGGGGCCGCGACCCTGCGGCGAACTGGAGACGATGCCAGCGGATTGGGTAAAGGCCCCGCGTGCCCGCCGCGCGAGCGTGGAAACTTGGACGCCTATCGAATGAGAGTGGATTTTCGGACGGAATCAGCCTCAAAACGCCCAAATACCGTCCAAATATCCACCCTCATTTCCCGACCGTCCAAAATCCACACTCATCCGCCGCCCGCACATCTCTCATCTCTCATTCGTCACGAATACGAGAGATAACAGAAAGACGAGAGATAAATATGAGAGATAACTGAGCAGCAAAGAGACAGGCAATCATGGTATTATCTCAATACCGATTGTTCTACCAGCAAAAATATGTATAAATGAAGCAAATGGTAGACATTCCATCTCTATCTATCTCTTATCTCTAAGCCGAGAGATAGAGAGATAGATGAGAGATAATTACGAGAGATAACTAAGAGACGAGGGAAATCCATTCGCGGCATTCTTCGCAGAACCAAGCGAAAGGACGTGCAGATGAACGAAAACGAACTGACCGGTCTGCTCGAGTCTTTAAGGCGCATGGGCTCGGACGATCTTAACGTCGAGGTCAAGGAGAGCGCCACGACGCTTTCCCGCGACGTGTGGGAAACGGTGAGCGCATTCGCGAACACTGCCGGCGGAATCATCGTGCTCGGAGTGAGTGAGCGCGCAGGTTTTGTCCCGGTTGAGAACTTCGAGACCGAGAAAGTGCTCAACCAGTTTGTGTCAGGCATGGGTGATGCGGGCGGTCGAGGAAAGCTGGCCAATCCGCCCAAATACACGATCGAGCGAGTGGAGCTTCAGGGCGTCATCGTTCTCGTCATTACGATTGAGGAGCTCGATCCGTCGAGCAAGCCCTGCTATGTCATAGAGCGGGGCGCCCAGGGCGGCAGCTACAAGCGCATCGATGACAAAGATGTGCCGCTTTCATCGACCGAGGTGCTCGCATTGGCGTCATACGGTCGAGCGACTCCGAGCGATCGCGACGCGGTGGCGGGTGCGGGCGCGGACGATCTCGACGAGACGCTGGTCGACCGTACGATAGATCGGGCTTTCTCGTTGACGCCCCGGGCAATGCGCGGCGCGCCGGACAAACAAACGAAGCTGGAGCGCCTAAATATCCTTGATTCCCAGGGCAATGTCACCAAGGCTGGACTCCTAGTTGTGGGCACCTACCCTCAGCAGTTCTATCCCAAGCTCTTCATTGACGTGGCTGTCCATGCGGGAACTCAGAAGGGCATGGCGGGGTCGCTGAGATTCATGGACCGCACAATCTGTGAGGGAACGTTGGGCGAGATGATCTCGGATGCCGTCGCAGCCGTTGCCAAGAATTTGCGGCGAACCTCGACCGTCCAAGGCGTCTCGCGTGTCGACTCGCTTGAGATTCCCGAGGAGGTTCTGCGCGAGGCAATCGCCAACGCCGTAATCCACCGAGAATACGGAGATCGGTTCTGTGGGCAGTCGATCGCCGTTGACGTCTTTGATGACCGTATCGAGGTGACGAACCCCGGCGGCCTATACGGAGGAAAGACTCGCGAGAACCTGTTTGACGGCAGCTCCCGATGCCGTAACGCGACGCTTGTGAAGCTCATGTCGATTGTTCCGCTGCCGGATGGCGCAGGTTCGCCGGCTGAGGGCAATGGCTCGGGCATCCCGATGATGATCGATGCCATGCGCGCGCATGGTCTGGCCGAGCCCCTGTTCTGCCTGGGATTCGATCGGTTCAAGGTCGTACTTTACCGTTCAAAGATCGAGCCGGTCGATCATGGCGGGGGCTTAATTGTGACGGCACTCAAACACTACGGCGAGCTGGGGACGCGCGAGCTGGCAGAGCACACAGGGCTCACAATTTCCCAGGTTAGGTCGCGCGTCAACGCGCTCATTGCTCAAGGCGAGCTTGAGCCCACGGCGCCGGCGACGAGCCGCAACCGCAAGTATCGACTGTCGGAGCGCGTGGGATAGATGCGTTAGTGGACGAGGCGACCCAATAATCGACTCTCGATTGGCGTCCATTAAGGTAAAGCGGTTGTTGCCCAGTCGACGGTGATGCTAAAGACTCGGCTTACGCCGGCATGGCCCCGAACCCGTCCATCAAGAATAGCCTAAGAACCAGCTTGATGACATTTCCCGGTTTGACTTCAGCCGTGCCAAAGACGCTGCGCTCGGCGAGCTCGCTGCAGTATGCGTAGATGTCGCGGATAAGGTCCGCGCCCGAAAGCGTAAACATGTAGCCTGCGTCCGAAAGCGTATTGGGCGCGGCGGGCAATTTGGTCATGCGACAAAAGGTCAACAGGTCGGGCGCCATAGCGTCCTGGTAGCCAAGATGGCTGCCGTCTTCTTGTGCGACGAGTTCCAGCTGGCGTACTCGATTCAGCGCCGCTGCCAGCACAAAGCTCGGTGTGGGAGCATTGACGTCCTCCGTGCTCGCCACGAGTCTGCCTGCTGCCTGCGTGACAAGCCAGGCGACCTCGCGCTGGCAGCGCACGGCCTTGCGTGTAACCGGCTTGATGGACGAAGAAGAAACGCTTCCCTTAGGCGGATTCGAAACAGCCACAAGAACCTCCCATGAACGACCCGGCCCAACAAGCCCGGATGAAACACGTGCTACATCAGTATACAGGGAAGTGGGGCAGCGGGGTACAAACGCGCCAGCGGCAAACCGAGAGCATCAACGATGTGCCGATCGCGGAATGAGATCTCGTAATAATTGACTCTCGGCCATATTATTGAGGGGCATGACTCGCGTTCGTATGGTTGTAGGTGCTGGCGATGAACGACATTGACCTTGCTGTTCCGTTGATGGATGGACCAAGCTATGACCGCGCCTGCAGTCTCGTGCCTTCCGAATACGTTGAGGCATGGGAGTGGTTTCTGGGTGAGGAACAGCGCGGCGGCGTTTGGACCAGCCTTCCGCACCACACCAAGGAAGATAGCCCTCAGTATCAGTATCGTTTGAGAATTGGCTCGGACTTCTTTCCCGTAACGCGGGATTCAGGGATCTTCTGGCCGGGCCAGGATCGGGTGAAGCAAGATCCCAATAAGATCTTTGCGCTTTCGGTCCATAACTCTAAAAAGAGCTTCTACACCGATGTGCCTCCGCTCTATTTGGACGATGGCACGTGGGTCATTAAGTATTCGGTTCAAGCGCCAGGCGCCGTTGGTTCTCGAGACCAAGACTATAACCGTAAAATGCTCAACTGCATGGAATGTGGCGTTCCGGTCGGAGTCATATTTGCAACCGAGGTGGGCTATAAGGTGCTTGGCCTTGCGTTTGTTGAGCGGTTCGAGCCCGAAAACGGATGGTTTGTTCTGCACGGTCCTGTTCATAAAGGCGGACCGGACCCTCGTTTTGCACCCGACATGAGTTATCTGAAGCACATGCCCGTCGATATTGAGTTTGCCGGACAGGGTGCGACCGACGACGAAAAGGTCCGCTATGCGTTAAGGCGCGAGCGATTGGGACAGCAATGGTTCCGCAAGCAGCTCGTTGCCGCCTATGACGGCCGTTGCGCGGTGTCGGACTGCGGCGTCAGCGAAGCTCTGGAGGCTGCACATATCGAGAATTACTCGGGACCCAAATCGCAGGTTGCCAGCAATGGCATTCTGCTTCGGCGCGATCTTCATTCCCTATTTGATGCTCACCTGATTTCGTTTGAGCCTGTTTGCGGCGAATATCGGCTGTGCGGATCGTACCTGCTGGATAAGACCGGCTACGCTTCCTTTGCGGGTGCGACGCTAAGGCAGCCGAATGAGCGTCAGTGGCGACCCAATACGGTGTTTCTTGAGGCCCATCGCATCGAGTTCGATCGCTCGGAAAAGAAGCGTGAAAAGGCGGGGCTTCTGCCGTATTAGCGTATTTGGCTTTGGCATTCTTTGACGATCGTGTTGTTTGATCGGATCGCGTGGCGATGCAATCTCGCGCACGCCCGCCGGTGCATGCTCTTCCTGTTTTGTATAGCGAGAGGGGAGCGTGTATGAGCTGGCGAGGCGATATTGCGATGGGGAAGTACGGAAAACTGCCGTGTGCCCTTATAGACAACGATATGTTTCCGAGCGTAGAGGTTGATTGCGGGTCGTTTGTCGTCACCTGCCCTTGCTGCGGCTCGCAAATACCGTGTCTCGACATTCGGTTCATCGATGCGCGCGACAGACTCAGCGACGAAGTGAGAAAACAGACAGGCGTTCATATGCCGGTGTATCCGGAGAAATGCCCTGTTTGTGGCCTCGATATCGTGTATGACGCCGGCGACGAGGGATAGGTGATGCGGAGGAGCTGGCTGTGAAGGCTTCTCCGTCTCTACAAATAAATCCCCTCACCGAGTTGCTTGTGGAACTCGGCGTGATGGTCGCGTGCCCAGGTAAAGAGCGCCTGGTCAAAGTCGGTGCGCGTGGCCGGGACGCCAAAGACGCCGGCAACTTCGACGCGCACAAACTCCAGTGCCGGCAGCTTGTTGATGGCAGTGAGGGCAAACGGGGACGAGGGCTCCTCGAACAGATAGCGGCTGCCTTGCAGCGCGTCGCAACTGGTGCACGTGTTGCCGAGCGACGGGGCTTTGGAGGCTCGCGCGCCTACGGGCTTATAGCCGCAGCGCTTATGAAGGTAGTCGCGGATCTCGCCCGGCACGCAGCCAAGAGAGGGTACGATGGCGAGTGCGTTGGCGTTGGCCGTGTCGATGGCAATGTGCCCGGCTTCGTTGAGCGCGTGCGCGATGGCGATGCTCTCGTCGTTATCGGCTCGATAGGGAATGCCGAAAGCCGCGACCGAGGTCTCTTTGTGACACTTCCAGCACTCGCGCTTGCCCAGCACTAGATATATATACGGCGCTGAGGGGTCGGATCGGTCAACACCGGGCAGCCACTCGGCAAAGGGCTCGGGGTTGACGCCGCTGGGTACATACCAGATCCTCTTGGTCCGGTCCCATTTGGCGCCCAGCGCCTTGGCTTCTTCTTTGTGCGAAAAGGGGACATCGAGCTCGGTGCGCATGGCGGCTCCTTGGTGCTGCAGGTGCAAGTGGCTCAAGGATACCGCAGGGCGCAGACATCGAGGCGTTTTGCTGAGAAGTTGCGGTGCGGACTGATTGGTTATGCCGATGGATAGATCGGCAAGTAGATGGTCGGCTTTTGGCTAGTTGGGCGGTTGGAGCTGCCGGCGGATTTGGCGACATAAAACAGAACAGCCCAGAGGACATAGCCTCTGGGCTGCGAACATTTGGTGGGCGTTAGAAGATTTGAACTTCTGACCTCTTCCGTGTCAGGGAAGCGCTCTCCCCCTGAGCTAAACGCCCGATCAAGGGTGCGCGAGTGCGCAGGGAATAATATAACGGAGCTCCCGCCCAGTGGCAAGAACTATTTTTAAAAAGCGGAGATTTGTGACCCTATCCGCCCCGATGCAACGCGAACAGCACGCGGAAAGTCGCGTTTGTACCCCCGATGAACTGCACGTTCGCGTAAAATAACTCCATTATGGGCAAATCGTGCCCAGGCAGTTTACAACACTGCATCTGGGGGAGGGGCATGTCGGACGCGCGTTCGCTGCAAAAACAGTTCAATCGCATGCTCGCCACGTTGCTGGTGGCCCTTGCTGTTGCCGGAGCTGTAACGTATGCCTGGTACATCTACAACGCCAACCGTCATATCACCGACGTCAAGATGGCCGCGGGCACGGGCGTAACCTTCCTCATCTCCAACGAGTACGACGGCGAATACAAGACCAACGCTGGTTTGAGCTTCGCGGGCCTGCTTGATCCCGTCTCGACCGACAACGTGCTCAACGGCTTCCAAAAGGTAACGGGCTTTACCGGCGGAACCACGCAGGACTCGCTGTTTGCCAGCATGTTTGGCGCGGCCGAGCATTCCGACTACTACAAGACCTCCCTGTACCTGGCCACCAACTCGGCCGCGACCGACGTGTACCTGTCGGGCATCGACTTTACCGAGCAGGACTCGGCAAACCCCATCTCCACTGCCCTGCGCGTGGGGCTGGTCGCCTATGCTCCAGGGCAGGGTGACACCGTTACGGGCCAGTACGTCTTTGAGGCCTCGGGCGAGCACAATCCCCAGGCACACTACAACACGCTCGATGGCAAGGACGCCGGCAAAAACGAGCAGAACCACCTGGTGCTCGACAGCAGCCGCTCCGACGGCGCCACGGTCCATTTTGACCAGCTGACCAGCGCAAACTTCTGTGACTACAACGAAGACACCGGTATCGTGAGCCTCAAGGAGGCCACGACCAAGATCTGCAGCCTGCCCGCTGCCGCCAAGGGCGCCAACCGCAGCACGCCCGTGCGTGTGGATGTGTATGTGTGGCTGGAAGGCTGCGACCCCGACTGCACCAACAACCTGGCCGCCACCAGCCTGCAATCGCTGGCGCTGCGCTTTGCCGGCAAGCGTTCGTAAGGGGGGCCGGGGATGAGTACATCGAACATCAAAGACATCCTAAGCTCGCGCCGCCGCATGGTTGCCGCGGCCGCATGGATGCTGGTGCTGGTAGCCGCCCTGAGCGCCGCCACTTACGCCTGGTTTAGCAACTCGCGCTATACCAACGTGACGCCCGTGGCGCACACGGTAAGCGACGAGGACTCCGACCTGCAGATTGGCCTTTCGGCCAACGGGCCCTGGGACACGACGGCCACGCTTGCCGCCGCCGACAAGACGCTCTATCCCATCTCGACGTCAGACCTTTCCCGCTTTTGGCGCGGCACGTTCCAAAACGCCGCGGGTATTACGACCGACTACGCCGACTGCACCGCACAGCTGGACGACTACGCCCTCTCGGGCACGCTGTACCTCAAGGGCAGCGATAGCGCGCTCAACGTGTATCTGTATCAGGGCCAGATGAGCGTGACGAGTGATCCGCAGCTGCTGGCCGCGCTGCGCCTGGGTCTGGTAATTACGACCCAGTCGGGTACGCAAACGCATATCTTTACCTGCGACGACCTGGGCAGCACCGCGGGTGCCACCAGCAAGCGCACCACCGCGCAAGACGGCGTGGTCGTGGCAGCGGGCGCCTCGGGCTGGACCTACACCGCCGACCCTGCGCGCGCCATAAGCGCTTACAGCATGGACGGCACCGGCGACACGCCCACGGCGCGCGCGGGCGCCACGCCCATCTGCACGCTGGCCGCCAACGAGGTAGCAAGCGTTCGCTACGTTGTGTACATGGAAGGCTGCGACGCCAATTGCATCGACGAGGCCCAGGCCCGCGATGTGGTGCTGCAGCTTGCCTTTGCCGCGGCCAAGGCATAAGGGGGCGAGCGATATGGAAGATCAGAAGCACATGCCGGCAGATAGTTGCGAGGCCAAAACCCAGAGTGAGAGCCCCGCGGGCCCCTCCAGCGCAGCTGCCGAGCGCTCACACCTCGAGGGCGCCGCCCGCCGCCACGCTCGCCGCGCGCGTGCCTACATCGCGCTCGTCATGGTGGCGCTCGCCGCTACCTTGGGCGCCGCGACCTACGCCTGGTTCACCAGCAACATGAAGGTCAACACCAACTCGGTGAGCGTGCACAGCGACACGTCCAAGCTGGTACTGGAGCTGGGCGACGCCGACGCCGGCAGCTGGTCGCAGCAGGGCGACGTTTCCCTAACTTCCAACGCGACCGGCGCCGTGACGCTCTACCCGGTCTCGACCTTTGACCTCAACGGCTTTGCTGCCTGCGCGCAAAACAACTCCGCCGGCGATGCCACGGTGTTTGAGCAGGCAAAAGACAACGGCTCCGCGTTCTACCACGGCTGGATCGATCTGCGCCCCACCATTACCGGAACGGGCGCCAGCAAAGTAAAGGGCAAGGTCAACTTGTATCTGTCCGAATCGCTGGCCCCGCAGGGCGCCGACGCCGAGCTGCTACGCGCGGCCCGCGTGGGCATCAAGATCTCGAGTGGCAACCAGGTGCTTGCCACCAACATCTTTGAGCTCGACAGTTCCGACAGCGGTCATCGCGGCGAGCATCCCGCGACCGCGCCTGTGGGCCTGGCGGGCTACACCGAGGGCATGCTCCTGGGTTGGCAAAACGGCCAGCTTGCTTGCGGTACCAACGTAACGCAGGACCCAGCCGCCTTTACGCTGGACACGAGCGAGACGGCCGCGCGTCCGCAAAACACGCTTGCCACGCTTGGGCTTGGCCAGACCTATCGTTTGGATATCTATTACTACATCGAGGGCACCGATCCCGATAGCGCCGACTATCTCTATCAAGATCCGGGCATCTTGCACCTGGCGCTCTTTGCGACCCTGGATGGTGAGGCGTAATGGCACGCATCATGCCCGACGACCGTCGGCCCATCGCCAACGGCGCCCAGACAC
>OMFD01000990.1_pt1 | contig 15885 bp, 30 predicted proteins | sample 1645541 | NCBI WGS metagenome assembly OMFD01 (sample SAMEA103958149, study PRJEB25191) | human gut metagenome | biome: human-associated habitat [ENVO:00009003]; feature: intestine environment [ENVO:2100002]; material: feces | place: Germany | collected 2013/2015
GGAAGAAGAAAAACGGGATGCGATTGACTATTACCGCGATTATCTGGAGGAAGCGGGACCGGAGAAGGAAGAAGAGGTACTTGCAGAATTTCAGAGTCCGGAGCATATTGCCGAGGTAATCCGGACGGAGCTGCAGAGTGAATGGAGTGGCGGCGAATTTACAGACCGGGGATACAATGACAGCCGGTTTGAAGAAAAGCGGACGACTTTATCCAGAAGCGGTGGGGCAGAACAGGGAGAACGAGAAAAAGAAGCAGGATTTCAGGCTGGAACCGAGGATGACCCATTCCGGGGATTTCGGGATGAGGAAACGGGAGAAAATGCGGCATTCAATGAGAATCAAAGAAGCCGTCTGAGCGAGATGCTGCACTGCTTAAAAGAAAAAATAACCGGTTCCAAGATTGGAATGGTTGTGGCAGTTCTGGTAGTGCTTGCAGTTCTTCCGTTTATCTTTTCGTGGGTGACGGGAACCGTGGGAGGTGTTTTTGGGCTGGCGGTCGCACTGGCAGCGATACTTGTGGTGCTGGGACTGATGACGGTGCTGGTATTTGTTGGCGGAATTATGCTGTTCGTTCTGGGTGCAGCGAGTCTGTTTGAACATTTTGCGATGGGACTGATGTTCATCGGATTGGGTATTGCGGCAGAGGGCAGCTGTCTGCTTCTGATATGTGGTTGTGTCCTGTTTTACGGTGTGTTCCTACCGTGGGCAGTCAAGGAAATCATTCGGCTTTGCCGTCAGGCGGCAGGTTATCTGTCAGCCAGGGCATAGGAGGATAGGAAAATGAAAAAATGGATGAAAAAAATGGCAATCATAGGCGCCATCCTCTTTGTGGGTGGAATCGGCGTGACATCGATCGGGGCTGCCATCGGAGGCGCAGCTGCCGGGCTGGATTTTCTGATCGATCAGGAAAAAAATTTTCAGGATAAATATAACTGGGGAGATTCGGAGGAGATATGGGATGATACGGAGCAGCTGCCGGAAGAGATCGACGAGCCGGATGAGATGGAAGAGCAGCTGGACATAGAAAAACAATGCGAATAGTTTTCCAGAAAATGGACATACTCTGAGTACACAAGGTGGAAAGGAGTATTTTTTATGGATGAAAATAAGGTGGATTTTGAGAAAATGACCCCGGCAGAGCGGCTGAAATATGAGGTGGCGGAAGAAATTGGGCTGGCAGACAAGGTACGGCAGTATGGCTGGAGAAGCCTGACTGCCAAGGAGAGCGGGCGGATTGGCGGTCTGATGACGAAGAAAAGGCGGGAGATGAAACAGAATAAGAAAGGCTGATAGATATTTGCTTGAAAACACCAAAAGCCCTTGAAAATAAAGGAAAAATCCAATATTTTCAAGGGCTTTCAAATCTGCCGGCTGCGGGACTTGAACCCGCGAAGAAGCCTTTAATATCAATGCTTTTCAGGCATCGTGTTGCATTTCGTGTTGCATGATTTTACGTTTGCAACTTTTTGGAAATGTTCAAGGATCAGCTGACTCTGCTTTTCTGCCTCCAAATCAATGACATTCCGGTAGACGGATTTCATCACATTGTCAGAGGACCAACCGCCTCGCTGCATAATGTATTGATCCGGAACTCCGATCGCATGCATGATGGACGCGGAGTAATGCCGCAGGTCATGAAAGCGGAAGTGGGGGAGCTGGCAGAGATCCAGAACCCGTTCGAATTCTCGCGTGAGCTGATCGGGGTTCAGGTTACACAGTGCCCCTTTTTTACCGCGTATATGTTTAAAAAAGAATTCTGGCATTTGTATAGTTCGATAGCTGCCGTAGGTTTTGGGTGACTTGGTTATCCACTCATTGTCCTCGCTGCGCACGATACTTTTGCTGACAGTTATGGTGTTCCCTTTAATATCACGGGAAGTCAAAGCACAGATTTCGCCACGGCGAAGCGGACCAAATGCAGCCAGAAGAATGGCTATTTCCAGATCGGTTCCAGCAGATTCAGCCAGGAGGCGCTGAATATCTGTGTCGTTCGGACAATATAGCTCCGGGTGCTTCCGGGCGGGAAGCTGTACGCGGATGGAAAGGTCGGGGGCAAACATATCGAGAGCCGCTGTCAGAAGCGCATAGGCATTTCGGACGGTCTTAGGACTAAGCTTTTTCGATAAATCAGATATCCAGATCTGTACAATCTGGCTGTTCAATTCATTAAGGCGTGTGCTGCCGAAATCGCCCTGGAAGTGCGTCCGCAAGAGTCCTGCATAGCCGCGTAGGGTAGACGGGGAAAGGACGGCTGCTTTCATGTCCTTGTATCGCTGGACAGCGACACGAACGGATATATTTTCGGCGCGGTTCCTTTTCTTTGATAATTTCCATTCGTCTGCAAGCATCCGCGCCTCTTTCTTGGTCGGCGCGGTAAAGGACTTATAATGACGTTTACCATCCGGATCTGTGTAATCTAAAGCCAGAACACGAAAGTTCCCGGATGGGAGTGAATTTTTGCGTTTTGCCATAATGATATCATCCTCCTTGGTGAGTATAGGAAATACACCCCTTGCAGGGCGCCCGGAAGAATGATATAATTCAAAGTGTTCAAGTTTGATTATATCTTCCGGGAGTGATCCTGTAAGAGAAAATCTATGTGAAGCCGTTCGGTGTTGGTAGCACCGGGCGGTTTTGCTATTTAAAGGGGTCGAAATCGACCTCTTTATGCTTTAATAAGCATTTTCTTCAGAATGCATTCGCTGGCTGATGCGGAATTGTTCGGCGTCTGGAACGTCTATAAATTCTACTGTTTTATCAAAGTTTTTCTTAACTACTTCTTTGATTTCATCCAGGGTTACATTGAAAAATTCTCGGCGTGTATTTACCATATTTATCTTACGATCTTCAAATGCCCTATGCAAAGCAGCTTCCAGAGCAGGAGCATCATCAGAAAAAATCATTGCGTGTACATCAAAATTAAACGGAACAGAAGCATCGCCAAGTTCATCCACGCGGTCTTGAGGGTCTAATCTTCGGGTCATTCCAATTTTATAAACATTAGGACCGAAAGAACCAATATTTGAAATTACGTAAACGTAACCAGCTTTCATATTCGCCTGACGGTAATCAATATCTGCAATGGCTTTTTCTATATCTTTGATATGAGACTCAAGCTGCGCTTTCTTCTCTAAGAGATCCGCATCGTCAGGTTTTTGCTGGAGCTGCAACTGTAAATGCTCATAAGCAGTTTGATAATGTGTTTGCTCTTTTTCGATTCTTTTTCGCTGTTCTTCAATTTCCTTTTGGATACGAGCCTGTTCGCGTTGTTCTGCGCGGGCAGCTTTTAGTTCTTCTTTTTCCTGTTGTTTTTTCTGCTGATATTCGAAAGCTAAACGGAGTTCTTTAACTTTGGCATCTAAATAGGGTTGAGTTATGGAAATACTCATAATGGTTCCTAGTTTTGAAATAGCCTCAGCCGATTTATAGATACGATCTAATGTTGCGTCAAAATTGGTGTATTTAACACGGGATATTAAATCATCACATTCGCTATTAAAAGCTCGCATGAGCAATTTCTGAGTATCAGAGACCATTTTCTTGCCTTTAGAGACGCTACCATTTACAGTCCATTCGGTACTTCCGGAAACCGCATTCTTATTCTTTATTAATTCTTTTTGTTTAGCGCGTATTTTTGCTAATTCTTCCTTATAGTCTAAAGCACTGGCAAAATCATAATGCGGCTGGTACAGTCCAAACTCCTGTACAATGATTTCATCGTCCATCCATGATATTTCGGAATGTTTTTTATGTATTGTATCATTCAGCGAATTGATTTCATTGTTTTTCTTGGATATATCAGAAGAAAGCGAAGCAATTTCATTTTCTTTTGTGGAAATTTCGTTTTGGAGTTCTTCAATTTTCCTTTGCAAGGCATCAGCCTGTTGCATTTCGGGTGTGAATAAACTTTTTAACCGTTCACATTCAGCTTGAGACTTTTCAAGTTCAGCCTTATATTGATTCCCTTTAAAAGTATCAAATAATCCCATAGTTTTCTCCTTTTGTTATTTTTGCTGGAAACGCAATTTGACTAAGTCTTTACGATATCCCAGTAAGTGGGATATCTGATCTGCGGTGTATGGTTCATATTCAGCGATCATATCATCATCGATTAAGAGATCCATAGCAAACGTATCTGCCTCCACCTCGTAACGATGGGTGTTTAGGTGGGTTCTGCTATCCATAAACAATGCATTGGCTTTTTTATGGAGCAGCATATGCCCGAGTTCGTGGGCACAAACAAATGTTTTTTCGTGTTCTGGAAGAGATTCATCTATGTAAATGATATTATTTCGCTGAAAATATTGGTAAAATCCACGGACTCCACTTAAGGGGGCGAATACTACAATGGCATTCAGACCGCGGATGATATCAAAAGGATTCTTGGTCTGATGCTTACGCACCAGCGTGTTGACCCTTTTCTTAATATCCATAAGCTATTCCTTCTTATATTTTTTAGGAGTGTACTTTTCTTTGTTTTTCTTCTTTGCCATTTCCATGCCGATCTGCATCGCGGATAGAATCGACTCGATTGCTTCGGGACTGGCGGGATCACCGTCGAACATTAATCCCTCTTGGGAGAGCAACTGCTCTCGGGTGTTGTTCAGTATTTTTTCTATATCCCGTTCGTCTCGAGCGGTAAGCTCTGGGGCTTTTTCTTTTACGACATCTTCTTTTCCGGTCATCAGATACTCTAAAGACACGCCGAAATAATCTGCAATTTTCTGTAGCTTATCCTGCTTGGGAGTGTATTTCCCTTGTTTCCAATTAGACAGCGTTGCAGTAGTAATACCAGTTTCCTTAGCTACTTTATAGGCGGTTACTCCATACTTGGAAAGTAGCTGTTCAAAAATCTCATACATTATATTCCTTTCCGCCTGAATAGCTTAGAAAAATTAGCTAAAAATATTGACAAGCTAAGATATCTATGCTATTGTATGAATGTAGCTAAGAAATCTAAGCTACAAACAATGACATAGGCTTTGGTTTCTTAAATAACTTAGATGGTACTTTGATTATATAAGAAACCTTAGCTAAAGTCAATAGATTTTAAAGAAGGAGGTGTCTATTTTGTATAAAAAATATGCAGAGCTGCGAGACAAGAGAAATATAACAGACTATAGAGTCGCAGCAGATACTGGAATTTCGACAGCAACACTTTCTAATTGGAAGAATGGAAACTATGCGCCGAAGTTCGACAAGCTTCTGATTCTTGCAAAATACTTCGACGTTCCGGTGGAGTATTTCGCGGAGGTTGAATAGAACCAAGAGGGAGACATATTCCAATGAATAAGATTCAGATCTTCAAAAATGAAGAGTTTGGAGATATCCGAACAGTAACTATTGACGGAGAGCCGTGGTTTGTCGGCAAGGATGTAGCGGAGGTGCTCGGGTACAGTAACTCAAGAGATGCATTAGCAAAACGTGTTGATGAAGAGGATAAACTGGATGGGGTAGCAATTTGCGACTCCATCGGAAGAGAGCAGAAGCCGGTTCTTATTAACGAGTCGGGTCTCTACGGCCTTATTCTTTCCAGCAAGCTCCCGAATGCGAAGAAGTTTAAACACTGGGTAACATCGGAAGTGCTTCCGTCCATTAGAAAGACAGGACAGTACCAGATGCCAAAGTTTTCGAAAGAAATACAGGCGCTTCTTATTCTGGACGAAAGAACTGTAAAGATGGAGAAGCGGATCGACAAGCTGGAGTTCGAAATTCCTTTATACGGAAGTGAAGCCGATGAACTTTCAAACCATGTAAAACGCAAGGGTGTTCAGATTCTTGGCGGAAAGAAAACGGAAGCCTATAAAGATACCAACATCCGCTCCAAGGTTTACAGAGACATTTACGACCAGGTAAAAAGAGAGTTTGGGCTTTATTCAGACGATGGAAAGCCGAAGTCCTACAAGGCACTGAAAAGAAAGCATATCTACGAAGCGCATGAGTGCATCGATTGCTATGAAGCTCCCATGTATATCAAAGAACTGATTAACGATGCGAATGCTCAGATGTCATTAGCTGAGTAGTGGGAATTCTGTTCGCAGCAGAGGATGAGAAGGAGGCGTAAGAAATGAAAAGAACTGCATTTAAGAAAAAGCCATCATGGAGCTATTGCACGGCGGATTGGATAAACGAAATTAAGATTCGAACCAGTTGGACAAATGAAAAACTTGCTGGTGAGCTGGGAGTATCGCTGTCAACGCTCCATAATATTAAATCTGCGCCGTGGAAGGTGTCTGGGGCGTATGTGCTGCGGCTTCTGGAGATTCGCAATAATGTGATTGCAAAATATGAAAATGAAAGAAAAGTCGTGTAAGACCTGCCGGAGTTGCTGGCGGTGTATGGAATCCGATCGGGAATACCCGTGCAAAGATTATAAGAAGAAAGCGAGGAAGCGTAATGAGAAGAGAACTGAAATGCATGGAACTGAGAAGTCAGAACCAGCGGATCATTGAGGTGCTGGGCGAGGAACTGAGCAGAGCACAGGCAGATCTGCAGTTTGCTTGGCGATTAGCCTTTACCGGTCTGGCGATTGCAGCGGTGGCGACCGGGGCGATGGTGGCGATTGCACAGGCGGCGGGGATGTTCTAAATGAGAGAAAGAGAAATGGAGTTTTGCCCGTTCAGAACTGTGATGGAGACATTTCCAGCCGTACTTGTTGGACAAGGGGACGTTACACGGACGAGATTTGAATTATGCTTAAAAGAAAAATGCCCAGCGTTCCGTGTGATGAGGGGGTTCGAGAGCTGTTTGAGGCTGGAGAAGCAGTAAAGGCTGTTTCTGGCAGCAGGGGAAGGAGGACAGGAGTATGTCGAAGAGAGTCGAAGAAATCCTTAGAGGTATGTCACGGGAAGATCTGAGAGTCAGAGAAGATTACCGTGATGATGGATTACGCGTCAAGCTTGCGACGCATTACCTTATAGGCTATCTGGGGAATGAAACCCCGGAAAACAACAGAGCTGTTTACAGCGGAAAGGAGATTGCGGAATTGCTGGAAAGCGTCTGCAATGGCATTGAATAAGAAAGATGAGCAGGAGAACCAACGGAACCAACCGCGCCGGGGCGATGGTAAACGCCAGTCGGTACACCGGTTATGGGAAACCAAAGAAAAAGACCGCCAGCTTGGCAGAGCTGAACGGTCATGTAAATGAAAAATATAATTACACCCTGATTATAACAGGGCAGGAGGGAGAAAACAATGGGAGTAGTTACAATTAGCTTAGAAAAGTATATCAGCCTGGTACGCATGGCTGGAAGAGTGGAGGCCGCTATCCAGTACATCAAAGAGGAAAGCTTTCCGGAGAGCAAGTTGATCATCGCAATGCTGGAGGGAGAAAAGGGATGTACAGAGGAATAGGAATCGAATCCGGAAAGGAAGTCTCCGATGAATGTGCTTTCGATTATGCAAAGAACCATCTGGATGAAATGACAGATATGGATAAGCAGACATTCGTTGAGTTCTTCTTCTCCGGTAACTGGATAAGGGAGGAAGATCATGCAGAAGCTTAGTTTTAGAACATTGAAAGCAGCAGAGATTGACTGCCGCATTTCCACGGTCAGCCAGAAAGGTATTTCGCTCCTGCTCTACAAGGATGCGAGAGTAGACCAGAATATCTTAGATGAGACAGTCGGCCCGATGAACTGGCAGAGAAGTCACAGCAGAGACAATGCAAATTGTACCGTCAGCCTGTGGGATGATGAGAAACAGCAGTGGATTTCCAAAGAGGACACGGGAACCGAGAGCAATACGGAGAAAGAAAAAGGTCTTGCTTCGGACAGTTTCAAACGTGCCTGCTTTAACTGGGGAATCGGCAGGGAGTTGTACACAGCACCATTTATCTGGATTGCTGCCGGAGATTGCAAGGTTGTTGATTCCGGCAGAACAGACAAGTATGGAAAGCCAGTATTTACCTGCTATGACAAGTTCAAAGTGTCTCACATTGGCTATGATACAGACCGCAATATCATCGACCTGGTTATCGTAGATAAAAAAGGGAAAGCGGTCTTCTCAATCAGTCGTGTGGATGAGAACGGAAACAAACCGGATGATCCGCCAGCTCTGGAAGAGAAATATGTGAATTCTCTGTTTCTTGAGCTGAAGCGCACAGGTGTAGGGCTTAGCAGCCTTCTTAAGAGCTTCAACGTCTCGGATGTGCATGAACTCCGCTTCGAACAGTGGAAATCAGCGATGGATCAACTTAAGACAAAGCCGGATAAGGCGTAGCTTATGGAAAGCAAAGGAACCCTGATAGATGTGTCAAGGGACTGGAAGACCGGAAAAATGCGATTGACGTTCGAGTTCGATTCGGACGTCTCCGCAGCCATTGACAAAATCAAAGATAAGCTCCTGCGGATAACCGTGAAGCTATGGCGAGACAAACGCAGCCTAGATGCGAATTCTTACTACTGGGTGCTTCTCTCGCATCTGGCAGAGGCGGCGGGCATATCCAAGCCGCGGGCGCACAATCTCATGCTTCGGAGGTACGGTCAGAATCTCATGATTGCCGGTCAGATGGCGTATTTGGTTGTGCCGGACACGACTGAAGCGGAAGAGACGGCGCTGGAGGCGGAAACCTTCCACATCCGTCCAACTTCGCAGGTTAAGCAGGGCAAGGATGGGAAAGCATACCGTACATATACGGTGCTTGCTGGATCCAGTACCTACGATACAAAGGAAATGAGCGAGTTGATAAACGGGCTGGTAGCGGAATGCAAGGAGCAGGGGATTGAAACCCTGCCGCCGGATGAGCTGGCTCGGATGATGGCAGAATATGAAGAAAACCACAGGAAGAAAGAAGAAGAAAACCACAGGAAGAAAGAAACTGTATAGCGTACTGACGGATGATTTAAAACATTGTATCATTACCGGCAGCCAGGAGGTGGCAATCCATCATGTATTTAATGGAGCCAACCGGAGCAGATCGGAGGCATATGGCTTTATCGTTCCGCTCCACCCAGACTGGCATAACATGACGCCGTACAGTGTCCACATGAACCAAGAGTTCGATGAGAGTCTGAAACGTCAGGCACAGGAGTATTATGAGGCTCACATCGGCAGCAGACAGCAGTTTATTGCCGAGTTTGGCAAGAGTTATTTATAACGGTACAACAGCCGCAGGGCTTGTACATAGCAACCCGTAGACAGCATCCTGGCACGCCTTACCGTGTTATATATTACCAACCTTTACAGGATGCCATTGGTTTACCGGGAGGGAGACCGACCCTCCCGCTCCGGAAGGGGGAAGAGATTTGTCGGAAAAGAAATTGACAGAAATGGAAATCTTTACCAGTGCTTTATACAATGCGCTGGGTGTAGGACATAAGAACGCGCAGACCCGCAGGGAGCTGTGCAAGCGCCTCGGATGCAGCGACCGGATGCTCCGCAAGGGAATAGAGATTCTGCGGCTTGATTATGCGATTCTGACCCGTGACGATGGCAAGGGCTATTACCTGCCGGAGACAACGGATGCGGGGCGGGCAGATGCCAAGCGCTGGTCTAAGCGGCAAGATCGCCGCGTGCAGGCAATCCGCGCAGCACAGGCGGGAGCACTTAAATTTGCGACGGGATGGAAAGAGCCGAAGGGCATATATGGACAGATTAGTATGTTCAGGGACGGAGGACAGGATGGGGAAGATGCAGAGAGAAAAAGGAAAACGCGGAGAGCGTGAACTTGCGGGCATCCTGCAGGACTATGGATATAACTGTCGCCGGGGTCAGCAGTATTGCGGGACTTCCGGCGATGCGGATGTGATCGGGCTTCCAGATATACATATTGAAGTTAAGCGAGTGGAAGACCTGAGACTCCGGAAAGCGCTGCAACAGTCCTCAAGGGACGCCAGGGCGGGCGAGATTCCGGTGGTAATGCACCGGCGCAACTATGAGCCGTGGCGGGTGTCCATGTACCTGCAGAACTTCCAGCGGATGTATTCGGATGATATTTTCGATGAGCTGAAAGCGCAGATTCGCGGTGGAATCATTACTCTGCTGTTGGATACATGGATCTGCTATTACCGGGACTGGCAGGCGGGAAAGGAGATGGGCTTGGATGAGTGATAAGAAGTCTTTTGTCATGTATGAGAGCTGGGGCGCTGCCATCGAAAAGATGAGCAACGAGCAGGCGGGCGAACTCATTAAAGCGATCTACGCCTATCAGAAAGACCCGGATGCTGTTCCGGAGGATCCGGCGCTGGCGTTTGTGTTCGAGCTTATTAAACAGCAGCTGGATGCAGACAGCCAGCGTTACAAGGAAGCGTGTGCTGCCAGATCGGAAGCAGGAAAGAAAGGCGGAAGACCGAAAGTAAATGCTTCTGATAAAAAGCAAATGGTTTCGGAGGAAAGCAAAAAAAGCAAATGCTTTTCTGAAAAAGCAAAAAAAGCTGATAATGATAATGAGTATGATAATGATTTAAAAGAAAACACCATAGATGGTGTTAAAGAAAAGCGCTTCGCGCCTCCCACCCTGGAGAATGTGAGTGAATATTGCCGGGAAATGGGTTACACGAACGTGGATGCAGCACGCTTTATTGACTTTTACACCAGTAACGGCTGGATGGTCGGTAAGAATCGCATGAAGGACTGGAAAGCAGCGGTTAGAAATTGGGACAGGAGAGAAAAGAATCCGCAGAGGCAGGATGGGGCCGCCGAAGTCGCCAAGTAGAACCGCTTTCACAACCTGGAAGAACATGGTTATGACTACGATGCGATGGTGTGGGGCATGGTGGGCGCAGCGGCGCAGGGCAAGGCTGGAAGCGCTGTGGAACCTGGTACGGGATGAAGGGAGTTAGAGGACGATGAAAAGCATGGATGAACGCCGGGCAGCCATCAAGAAGCAGCTTCGGGGCGGCAAGAGAAATACCCTTCGGGAGCTTTCGGAAGCGATTGGCGAGGAACGGGAGAGAACCAGAGCTGCGGTAAAGAAAATGTGTGCTCTGGGCGAACTGATTCAGGAGGGTGACGGTGCGCGCGGCCAGAAAGCGGTTTACCTGCTGACGCGTGCAGGTGAGGAGGAAAACGACGAGGAACTGGACAAGCCAGATGATCGCCGGATGATAGACGGCATCTGGGCGGATGAGCTGGAGAGAACCAGAAAACGGGTGCAGGTCGGGGAGAAGCTCAAAGTGATGTTGCTTGCCGACACCCGTACCAAAGGCGAGGTGCGGACTGTGCGCCGGACGGTCCGGGTAATCAGTAAGCACCGGTATCTAGTTCGGACATCCGACGGAAGCAGCAGTACATACGCGGAATTGGCGATGTATTACCGCGGGAAGATTCTGGATCGGCGGTAGTAATGCCGGTGTAGGCGAAGGAGGGAACGGAGGACTGTATGAGAACACGTTATAAAACCTATGCGGATTATGGGATGCTGAAAAGCGATGAAGAGAAAACGCGGGAGCGCTGCCTGAAAGCATCTGCGGAGGAAAGGCTTATTATTCTCCAGTGTGCGATCTCTGCGGCTCCGGGACTGGAAATAGCGATATACGATTCGATTACCGGCGGCGCCGGATACCGGACGCTTCTGCGGATGGGGCGGCAGATACCGGCAGGCGAGGACGATTTCTACGCGTATCGCCGCAAAACGTTGGCAGAGATAAGCAGATATATGAGGCTGCTGGGGAGATGGAAGGAATGATGGAGATAAAGATAACACCAAGAAAACCGGACGAAGTCGGCGGTTATCTTATGATGCCGCTAGTGGCAAACGTGCCAAATGGGCGCAAAGGCTGGAAGATAGTTAAGTGCCCGGAATGCGGGGCGGCGTGCTGGTATAGATCGGGACAGGAGCAGGTAAGGGCGATAGCAGTATGTACAATGTGCGCTCTAAAACATGGACTGGGGAGGTAATGAAATGATATTGATGTCAAATAACGATGGAACGTGGAGTGCTCATGATGAGACTTACGATATTGTTATCCACTGCGACACAAAAGAGGAAAACGAGCGGGTTAGGGAGTTTCTGAAAAACGAGCCAATTTCCAAAAAAGACGTTTTGGAAATCATCAAAGAAACCGGAGGATGTGATGCATCGGATGATTTCTCGAAAGGCTGGGATATGGCCTGTGATGCCATCGCGAAGAAAGTCTCGGAAAGGTTATAGAGAGATGTTATGAGATGTCCATATTGTAATTATATTCCAGAATGTGACGAGCAGACCTGTGATGGATGCGAAGTTTATGAGGACTTTTTGGATGATGCAGATGACTTTTATTAAAATTTGGAGGTAATTGGAAGATGAAAGTAAAAAGAATGATTAAGTCTGACGTTGATACTTTTAAGGTTGGAGATATTATCAAGGTCAAACTCACGGACGGTGTGAAGGTGCAGGCTATGGCTATGCAGCAGGAAGAGGACGGCATGATTTTCTGCCTGGTTGATTGCCTGCCTGGTGAGTACCCGATGAACAGCACCCGTACCAATGAAGGAGGTTACAAAGAGAGTGACCTGCGTAAGAAGCTGAATGGTGAGATTCTGAATCTCTTCCCGGTTGAATTCACGGATATGATGACTCCGTTCGACAACGGTGACCTGCTCCGTCTGCCGACTGAGAAAGAGATTTTCGGAGAGAACTACTACGGTGAGTATGAAAGCCCGTATGTGAAGCAGTGGAAGCCCATGAAGAAACGCAGAAACCGTATGGCGTTTAATGGCAGCAAGGATGAGAACTTACAGTGGTACTGGCTGATGAACAAAGTCAGAGAATCCGCCGCTACCTTCGCTTATGTGGCCGGCAACGGGCTTGCGAACGGTAACCTCGCTTCTCAATCTCTTGGCGTTCGCCCCGCTTTCAAATTAAGAAACAGTGTGGAGGGCGATGAATCATGAACGAAAAATGCAATAGAGCGTGTTGGAACTGCTGGTATGATGAATTTTGCAACTGGCATCCGGCGGGGGATGAAGATGCGTGCGAGGAGTACATAGCAGATGAAGAGGGTTAAGTGGTTAAATAAAGAAACTGGAAGGTTATGATTAATGAAATGCATGAATTGCAAAAGAGATTATATGCCTACGAAGAAACGGGGCTTTCTCCAGAGCAAACTTAAAATTTGGAGGATACTATGAAAAAGTGGGTAGAGAGCAAAGAACCATCCGGCGCAGTGGTTCACACGCTTGTGTTCGGGCATCATGGAGAGGATCCCGAAGTCATAGTGGCGTTGTTTAGAGATTCAGAGGGAGATTGGTTTACAACATCGAATGTGCTCGATACATACTGGGACTTGCTGACCGGCAAGGAAGTGTGTGAACATGATGCCAAAATGATGGTAGAGGAAATGGTGTACGATCATTTTGCGGATGAAAAGAGGTATTACGAGGAAATTTGTGAAGAGCTTGATAATGCCAGAGGAGAATGAGGTCGATGATTAACGGAGAAGTGATAGTAGATAACTTTGCCGGGAGGGCGGTAGAGTTGCCGAATTGCCGGGCGGATCGTCTGGGCGAGGATGCGGGCGGGCAGTTAAGGTTCGCGTAGGGAATATAGAGAGGAAAATGTCCGCTATGGAAATAGGCGCTTAAGGCTTTCTTTTTGGAAGGAAGTGTGTTATCATAAAATAACAGATAAAATGATATGGTAAGAAATATATGAATTGATTAAGGCATTCTTTTAAGAGTGCCTTTTTATGTAATTACGAAGGGAGATTATATTTTTGGATATTGCAACAGCGAGCAATATAGCGGGAGGAATTATAGGGAATCAGAAGGAAATTTTGAATGTGATATGGAGTGTTCTTATTGGCGTTATTACGGGAATCATAAGCAGTGAATTAGTTACAAGAAAATATCGCTATAAAGATAGAGAAATAGAAAATGGCAGATTTATAAGAGATGTATTAGAATATGTCAATAAGCTTGAAGAAATAACTCGTAACACTGATCCTATGATACCGGACTCATATGTCTATAAAGTTTATCATGCATTAGAGAATATAGGAACACCTATAAAATACAAATGGATATATTTATCTCCCAAAGAAAATGATTTAGTAAATGAAGTGTTAAAAATAGGGCAAGAAGTGAGAATGTTATCGTTCGAAATTCAAATGAAGATAGGATGTATGAGTAGAGATGATTACCCAGAAGAAGGAAAAAAACAATTAGGCATTAATATAGATAATAAGAAATTAGAATTGGTATCGAAGAATCTAAAATTAATAGGATCAAAGGCTAAATTAGAGAAATGTTTGAGAAAGTATATTCATGAAAGTACATAAGGGGAAGAGGCTTTATGAGTGAGAGTTGGTTAAGAAAGTTTTTGAAAATAATTGGAGGCATTGCTATAGCGCTTCTAGTTATACCAGGTTTTGTTGCGTTTGCGACTACGTTAGATTTTATAAATATTAATACAGAAAATCAATGGATCGGTTTTTGGGGAAGTTATTTTGGTGGAATTTTAGGTTCAGTTGCAACAATTGCAGGGGTGAGATTGACAATGAAAGAGGAGCAAAGAAAGCGAAGGGAAGAAGAGGCAGCAAGAAACAATGAAGAAAATGAAAGAAGAAGATTAGATATTTTACCTTATATGACAAGCAGGTTTTCTATTGTAAAGTCAGAAGAAGAGTTTGATGACACAGTATCGTCAATTACTAATTTTGCAGTAAGCCCACCAGTTACCAATAATTATTCGAGAGTGAGATTTGGAAAAGAGATAGTTGATAAATTAAAATCGCCAGGAAGATATTATTTGTTGAGGTACAGAATTAAAAATGTGGGAGTTGGGAGTGCGGTTAAAGTTGATTTAATAATTGATAATTTAAAGTCAATTATTAATGGGTGTTTGGGAAAAAATGAAGAAATAGTTTTAGTGCTCCTGTTTCTTGTAGAAGATTTGAAAGATAAAGAATTAAATATAAATATAAAATATGCAGATGTTGTAGGGTTAGGCAAGTATGAACAGAACGAAAAATTGTTATTCAAAGAAAAAAACAATAATATCGTTTTATCCAAAATTGAACCAATGAGTGAGCCAATGAAGATGGAATGTTGAAAAGAGAGCGATAAAAGCTCTCTTTTTTTTGATCTCTCAAAAATCCAAACGTGCAGAGAACCCCTCTCACCCCGCCATGATAAAATAATGGCAGAATGCCAGAAATAAGGGAAGTGATAGGCATTGAAGGCTTGTGAAGTAAAATAGAGGGAGGTGGTACCGTTAGAGAAAAAGGTGCTGCTGCAGTATTGCGAAGTCATGGAAGAGATAAAAGATATTAGAAGACGCATCCGGGAACTGGACAAGTTCCTGGAAAATCCGCCGATTGTGGCGGACACCGTAAAAGGGAGCAGGGCGGATTTAACGATAGGTCCGATCAAGGTCAATGGTTTTCCAGATCCGATGCTGTATAGAAAGAAGCGGGCGGCGGAACGTTACCGGAAACTTTTGACAGCCAAGGAAGCGGAGCTTCTGGAATTAACGGCAAAGGCAGAGGAGTACATAGAGGCGATTAAAAAGCCTGATTTGAGAATTATGTTCCGCTTCTATTATCTGGAGGGATTGACATGGATTCAAGTAGCCTATCGACTGAACCGGATGTTTCCAAAACGTCGGGTTAAATATACGGAAGATGGATGCCGGATGAGAAATTCCCGATTTTTTGAAGAAAAATAAAAATGTTCGGTCGTGTTCGCTATAAAAGTAGTAGTATGGTATTAAGCATTCGTGTGACGGCGAATGCGGACAGTTCACGATGACGGAAAACTCCTCCGTATATACTTCAATCCCCGCTGGACAGTGACCCCGGCGGGGCCCCCCTGGGGCGTAGCTCAGTCGGTTAGAGCAGCTGGCTTACATCCAGTGTGTCGAGGGTTCAATTCCTTCCGCCCCGATGGTTTCATGACCATAATTGATTTTCTCCCGAGGGCACCTGTCGAAAGATAGGTGCTTTTTGTTATGTCAATTTTC
>OMFD01001030.1_pt1 | contig 15376 bp, 15 predicted proteins | sample 1645541 | NCBI WGS metagenome assembly OMFD01 (sample SAMEA103958149, study PRJEB25191) | human gut metagenome | biome: human-associated habitat [ENVO:00009003]; feature: intestine environment [ENVO:2100002]; material: feces | place: Germany | collected 2013/2015
GTATGTCAATTCCTGCAACGTTGGAAGATGCTTATATTTATGTGACGAATCAATACGAGTAGATAAAGCACCATCTGATGCTTTACTACCAGTTGCACGTTGTTCGCTTTGAATATTTGTGGAGAAAAAGTATGTATTATTTTGGCTTTCTATAAAACCTATAAACCAGCCATTTATATCCTGCCCGTTCACTCGTCCGGTTCCGGTTTTTCCATAAATTCTCCATTTTCAGAGGCGGTAAGATGGATGGAATTTTTGACGGCATGAATATTAGCAGGAGTAAAGTTGAAGTTGTTTCGATATAAATTTTTCAAAAGTTCAACTTGTTCTACTGGTGAAATCTTTAAGGATGACTGCATCCAGTAGGAAGAGAAATCTCCGGATATATTTTTATTGCCATATCCTATTTGCTGAAGGTATGAATTTATAGTGGAAGATCCGAGCTGCTTGTCGATTGATTCAAAATACCAGTTTGTATATATCTTTTAAAAGGTATATGATTAAGAAAAACGGCAGGAGGTATCTGAATGAAATCACATAAATATTGGTCTATCGGTGCACTGATTACAATGCTTGGAACTTTTTATACAGGTTATAAGGGATCAAAAGAAGGCCATAAGTACTTTGCAACAAGTTCTTTGCTTTGCATGATTATGGCTATTTATACAGGACACAAGATGATTTCTGGTAAAAGTAGGAAGAAAAAAGAAGTTTCAGTAGAGAGTGTTGAAGATTAAAAAACAAAATATTTTAATAAATAACGCCGGTGCGGGATTTTTGATATCCAGTACTGGCGTTATTTATTCTACAGGGGCTTGGGGGTGTAGCCACCAAATATACTATTCGTTTTCTGCTTCGGCAAGTTTGTTAAGGATCCACTCCCTATTGATAACTATTTCATCATCATCGCGGAGATCCTTGAAATCATTGCAGTGTGAAGAAGCAAATTCATACATATTGTCAATGTCAACTGCACCAGTGATCTCACCCTTATTAATGATTACAAGAATATTTGTTCCGTCGTCGTCGACAGCAAAGCGCAGTTCATCAAATTCTATATCGGGATCATTTTTGAGAATAGAATCTGTCGCAAGTAATTTAACAAGTTCCATTACCCTGTCATCTTTACCTGCATCAAAGATCTGGATCTTTTCAACGAGCTGATTTGCTGATGTCACAATCCGGTATAAGTACTTTTCGGTACGATAATCAGCCAAAGCATTTTCTCCATAAAACATTTCATATGTCTTCTCTACTTCTGATTCAGGAACCAGATAAATCATGACAAGATCTTCCATCTGGTGATAGAGTGTAGGATAGTTTAAACGAAAGGTCTCTCCACAGTTTGGGCAGGTATAAAGGAAAATAGACTGATTAAGTACCTTCTCTTTCATTTCAGGATTCAGTACAGTATTAATGCTGTCCCAGACTTCAAAATCTCCCTCATGATGGCAGGAAGGGCAGGTTACCTTTTCTATATGATGTTTTGACATAAATAATCCCCCTTTCAGTGAGATAAATCTATAGTTTTCTTATTGTAGAATACACTTATCCTTTATTATTTTGCCAGGAAATTACTCTGAATCTCCATCGGCATATGATAAGCCTGGCCTCGTTTTGTCAGGCTGTATAATTTAAAGCTCATTAGTTCCGGAGTCGCATTCAATGAACTGCAGAGTCCGAAATAATCCAGGTCTTCGTTCTGAACCATCTCTTCAATGTCTTCATCTTCAATCAGTAGATCGGCAGCAAACAGATTGGCCTGATATTCTGTATTATCTGTCATATTGTAGAGTGTATCATCTTGCATTGGAGCCATTTTCAGCTGGGAACGATGCAGGATGATATGCCCTAATTCATGGGCGGCAACGATCATCTTTTCTTCTTCTGAAAGGAAACTGCTGATCATGACATAGATTGTCTTACAGCTCATAAAACAGTATCCTTTCAGTGTCTTATATCTGGAAGTTTCCCCGACAACAATGTTCATCTGATCCATGATCTCAAATGGATCTCGGGTTCCATATTTCTTGATTAATTTCTTTGTTTCTGTATATATGTAAGTGTTTCTCAAATAAATCACCTCAAAAGTAAAAAATAAAAAGGGCAGAAATATCCTTGTAACTATAAGGTAACAGATTAGGTGTACAATAATCCCGCCTTCTATTATTTTTCCTCTTGGTTTTTCAGATATTTTTTCGGTGTAAATTTCTTTGCACGTCTTTTGGAATCCAGATAAAGGCTCTGGATCTCATCCATAAAAGCTATTTTATCTTCGTCTGTCAGTGATCCACCGGCAAACATAGCTGCAGCCTGTTCCAGAATCTGCTGAGCCTGTCTGGCACCACGGTTACCAAACTGTTCGGATGCTTCTGTGATAAAAGCTTCATTCTCACTCATGAGATAAGAAACGTCACACTGTAATGCATCTGCCAGTTTCTGATACAGAACATTTTGTTTTGGAAAACGTCCTTCTACTTCCCAGGATCGAATGGTCCTATATGAAACACCAACCATACTGGCCAGTTCCTGCTGACTCATCTTTTTTTCTTTTCTTAATGATCTTACTTTTTCACCGAATGTCATAAACATACCTCTTTCTAAGCCTTGTCTTATAAGTTTCATTAGCCGCTTCAAGGCAAAACGGGAAATGTGTCTCCTAAAAAATAAAAATTAATCTTGACAAAGGGAAATATCTCTCCTATAATGTGAATCACAGATAAGGGAAACATCTTTCCTATAAGATACACAATATTTCCTCTTTTGTCAATGAATATGTGGAATGAATTTCCTATATTTTAAAGAAAACAGGAAGGATGCACAGTCATTGACAGTCAAAATGGGATACATGTTACAAAAAGAGGAAAGACGTATGGGAGGTGACAATGTGAGTCAGGATCAGACTTCTATTATCTGTATTGATCTGAAGTCCTTTTATGCTTCTGTAGAATGCGTAGAACGTGGACTGGATCCGTTTAAAGCAAACCTGGTGGTTGCAGATCCGACCAGATCAAAGTCAACAATCTGTTTGGCAATCACTCCGGCTATGAAGTCTCTTGGCATCAAGAACCGGTGCCGGATCCATGAGATACCGGATTGTGTGAAGTACATTACAGCCATGCCGAGGATGCAGTTGTACATGGATTATTCCGCAAAGATCTATGGAATCTATCTGCGGTATGTCTCAAAAGAAGATATCCATGTGTACAGTGTTGATGAGTGTTTTATTGATGTGACAAACTATCTGCAGCTTTATCATCTCACTGCAAAAGAAATGGCGGTAAAGCTTATGCAGACAGTCATGGAGGAAACTGGCATCACTGCAACTGCAGGTGTGGGAACCAATCTGTATCTTGCTAAGATCGCAATGGATATCGTAGCAAAGCATGTGGATGACCATATCGGGATCCTGGATGAATTCTCTTACAGAGAGAAGCTATGGGATCATAAACCATTAAGTGACTTCTGGAGGATTGGATCCCGGACTGAAAAAAAACTGGCCGGTTATGGAATCCATACGATGGGCGATATTGCAATGGCTTCTTTAAGATCCGAAGACTGGCTGTATAAGATGTTTGGGATTGATGCAGAGCTGTTGATCGATCATGCATGGGGCTATGAAACATGCCGGATGAGTGACATCAAGAACTATCATTCGGAGGAACACAGCCTTTCAAATGGTCAGGTGCTGATGCGAAATTATTCTTTTGACGAAGCACTTGTGATCGTAAGGGAAATGACAGATAATCTGGTCCTGGATCTGTTTGAAAATGGACTGGTAACAAGCTCTCTCACCTTATGGATCGCCTATGACCACAGGTATGAGCATGAGGCATCCAAAGGAACCGTAAAACTCGAAAGAGAAAGTAACAGTTCCAAAAAGATCATAGATGCAGTGGAAGATTTATATCTCAGGATTGCAGACAGATATACCGGAATCCGAAGAATCGAGGTGTGTGCGAACAGGGTTGCTCCTGAAAGTTATGTGCAGTACAGCCTGTTTGATGATCCCAAACAGACCGATAAGGAACGGCATTTACAGGAAGCAGTATTGAATGTAAAGCAGCGTTATGGAAAGAATGCGATCATGCGGGGATCCAACCTGCTGGAGTGTTCTACTTATAGAGAACGCAATGAGCAAATAGGTGGTCACCGTGCTTAGAGGAGGTGCAAAAAGTGCTGGCAAGTGCATATCAACCGTATTTATATTTACCAAGACCGGTTTCCAGGAGACATCCCATGGATGTAGGACGCAGGGCAAAACAGTTTGCTCCATTTGCGGCACTTCGTGGACTGGATGAAACAATCCGGCAACAGGAAATCATTTATGAACCAAAAAGAGATTTATCTGAGGAAAAGAAAAATGAGCTGGATATGAAATTAAGAATCCTGGCATATGGAATGAAGATACAGGCAACTTATTTTCAAAAGTCATGGAAGAATCCATCCGTTGGCCAGTACCATACATTATCTGGAACCGTAGAATTTTTTGATCCATCAGTCCACTTACGGATTGATGATACCGAGATTCAGATCCAGGACATCTGTGATCTGACTGGTGATGTATTTGAAACTATTGAAATATCATGTTAATTAATCACAGCGGAATTTTTTATACCGGAAAGAGTGAGTGGTAGCTGGTGAAAGGATAAAAAAGGATGCACAGATCGACAAAGCAGATCTGATCAGAATAGAAATCGTGCTGTTCGTGTAGCTTTGGCACTTACGGAATGGATGGCATGATGCTCATAAGGCGGATTTGATTTCCCTTTGGTCCGTTGAGTAATAAATGGAGAAATATCTTATTGCTTAAAGGAGGAAGCCTATATGGGATCAGGTGCTATTAAATGGCATGTACACTGCTCTGTATGTGGAGCATTTATTGAAAAGAGCGCACAAAGCGATTCAGAAGTGGAGTGCAAAAAATGTCGCAGTACATTGGAGATATTTGTAAAGGATGATATGGTGTCGGTTCGTCCGATCCACATCCGAGATGAACAATTAAAGTCCAGGATGCGGACGTATTCCCGAAAGATGATGAATCAGGGATCATAACAGAATAGAATGAGCTGTCTGTAGTAAGCGTTGGATTTGGCAGGAACCATCAAGAACGCACCAGGCAGTAAGAGTTTGTCAAGGAGCTGAACCTGACTGGAATCACTAAGAGCCCGGCAAAACATTTACGGATACACTGCAAGATCAGAAGTATTTTCTGGTTTTGGAGATTGTTGAAGTATTTGTTTTGTCGGGCTTTTTTGACGTATTTCGACAAATTTTAAATTTTTTTGTCGTACCCCACTGTAAAACAGGCTCTCAGCGTTTCGTTATATAGAGGTTGAATTCTTTTTTGCAAAAATAATTGTAAATAGAGATTTTGATAACATGACGCAAAGGAGGAAGCAAAGATGACTGAAATCGAATACCAGGAATTTGTAAGGCATTGTCCTTACGATGCTATGGGCGATTATTCCATGTTTCGCAAAGAGCAAACAGAGAATAAATCAGAAGATGCACATAGCAACTGAATAAGCCAGGCAATCTGGCAAACTTAATCTAAACGCAGATACATGCGTTACAAAGGAGTCGCGGACTCCCGTTCAAAAAAAACGGGTGAGTTCGTGACCTCTTGTACTGCAGTTCTTTATGTCTGTGCAGAAATTTCATAAAAGATGGAATGGACCACCCGGAGCCGAAAGGCAGAAAGGTGGTCTTTATGTTGACATTAAAAGAACTGAAAAAAATCGTGAAAGTTGCTGATGTGGAGAAGAGAATCCCAAGCGTGAAATCCTTGAAGGAACACAAAGTTGTAGTAAAGGAAATGATCAATGCAGATACAACAATCTCTGTTTATGATCACGGATATGTACTTTATACAGCAGGAAATCAATCAACCGTATTTCCGCTTCATAGTTGTGATGACTATGAATATGTGAGTGTAACTGGCGATAACAAGGAATTCAATAAAGAGTTCTTTGATAATGAAAACTGGTATATCCGTCTGCTGATGGAGGCTGAAGACCGTATGGCATACAGCCAGCGCAAAATCAGCACCAATCATGGTGTATTTTCTAACAGCGATGTTACAGATGATGCGGAGATTATGAGAGGATCTTCAAAAGATTTTGTTGACGATGTTATCGACAGAGAAATTCTAAACGCTTTGATCAAAGAGTTAACAGAGAGACAAAAGACGGTACTCAATCTGGTTTATTTCGAGGAAATGCGTCAGCAGGATGTTGCAGATTATCTGGGAATCAAACAGCAGAGTGTAAATGACCTCCTGAACAGGGCATTAAAAACGATGAAAAAAAAGGCGGAAAACGAAGAATTTTAAAAAAATTGAATTAGACCACTGTAAAACAGGCTCTGAGCGTTTCGTTATATGAAGGGTTTGCATAGAACACCTTCATGTACCTTGAAAAATGAATAGCCTGCCCGGAGTGATATTTGGTTTGAACATGCATAGAGCGAAAAGCTGCGTGTCTGCCAGAAGAAAACGTATCAGAGATGGAAACTGATATAGGAACGGATCCGGGAAAGAAAACAGGAAAACGCTTAAATCTTAAATCAAAATAAAATGTCTGAATCTAAAAAGAGGATGACAGTAGAAATCATGTGGCGGTATTTGTGACAAACAGGTACCGCCATATATTTGTGCTGTTATCTCAGCTTGTGCTGACTGTCCCAAATAGCGCAAATTTCAGGAAAGGAGGCGATCATCTTCGTATAAAAGATAATATGCAGAAACTAACAGATAACCATACACAAAAGAATCAGAAAGGAAGGATTTAAGAGAATGAACGTGAAAAAGAAAGCACGCAGGGTGATGTCCGGTTTACTGACTGCAGTAACGGTTCTATCGACGGTACTCTCTCCCGCTGTTGCCTATGCTTCTGATGATGCCGGATCTGTAAAAAAGATTCCGTATTATGAGGAGATCAAGGATCAGTTGGATGAAGATGAAGTGGTAACTGCAAAGGATTATGAGATCAAGGTTGGAGACAATTTCGATGTAAAGAGTGATTATACCGGTCTTACGATCCAGGATGACAGCAAAGTAAAAGTTACATTTCAGGAAGCAAAAGATACGGACGGGAATGACTTTTCTACCGATTATGCCAATTCCTATAAGGCAGTCTATTATGTAGAACCACAGACAACGGATCACCCAACCTACCAGATCAATCGAAAGATCGTGGTAAAAGAAGCGGATCAGCAGAAAGATTCGCAGTCAGAAAGTTCTTCTGATCAGGATGCTGGTTCTTCCGATAAGACAGAAACAGAGGATTCTGAGGCTGACTCGTCTACAGAGGAAACTGATGCTGCTGACACGGAGAGCAAAACAGAACTGACAGAAAAAGAATTTGATGCAGAGATCGAAGCAACGGAGAATCAGGAGACCGTTGATCCGGAAACAGGGATCACACTCTCAGAGGTTATGCAGGAAGCTGTTGACCAGGAAGTTGCTCTTGCAGATCTTGAAGCAGGCGAAAGTATTACTTTCGATATGCCAATGATGCTTGCTTCTGGTGAGACAGGAACAAAATCAGTCACCGTCACAGCCGGTTCCTGGTACTATTACGCAGACTATGGATTAGGTTCTTATCTGACTTGTCCATATTATGTGAAATGGGGAAGTATCAATGCAACAGCATACTGTGTTGAACCATCCAAAAAAGGACCGGGAAATGGAACTTATACGATCCAGAAACTTGCCGATGGAAAGACACTTGCAAAGGTCTGCTATTACGGAACAAAAGCAAGTGATGAGAATGGTTTCTTCGATGAGAAACATCCGGATTTTCCAGCAGGAAAGAGATTCATTATTACGCATCTTGCAGCGGCTTATGCAAATGGATCCAGTGACTGGGCATCCGGAACCAATGCAACAGGAAAGAACCTGGCAATGGAGCTTTACAATTATTGTGTAAATATGCCGGACATTCCGTCTGTAGATATGAGCTTTTCCGAATCTAATGTAAAGGCTTATGTGGAAGGAAACAGCCAGCGAACAAGCGTGATCACATTCAAAGCAGATAAACTGCAGACAATCACATTTAAGTTGCCAAGCGGTGTAAAGCTTGTAAATGTGACAACCGGTAAAACCAGTGCTGCAGGAGCAAGTGTAGAAATCAGTGGAGGTACACAGTTTTATCTGACAGCACCACTTGATCAGGCAGAGATCGTCAGTGCTACATTTTCTTCTCGGATGAAGGGAAGCATTGATAAAGAATACTCTGCTTACAAGATTGTAACAGGATCCGGAACACAGGACCTGGCGCTTGTTTTCGGTGAAGGTGTCGGAAATGAGAAATATGTGGATTTTAAAGTAACCTGGGCAAAAGAATGCAAGGTATCCATTGTAAAGAAAGACCAGGATACAGGAAATGCACTGGCTGGTGCAGTGTACGGGATCTATTCCGATGCTGCATGTACAAAGCTGATCGCAGAGATGCCTGCAACTGATCAGAATGGTGCTTCACAGCTCACAATGGAGAAAACACAGGAAGTTGTTTATCTGAAAGAAATCTCTGTTCCAACAGGGTATCAGATCGATACAAAGTCTTATAATGTGACTCTTGCTATCGGAAAGACAACGACCAAAAATGTAACAGACAAACGTGTAAATGCAAAGATCAACATTGCAAAACAGGATGCTGAGACAGGCAATGAAGCCCAGGGTGATGCAACACTGGAAGGTGCGGTATATGGTCTTTATGCAAGGGAAGACATTGTTCATCCGGATGGAAGAACCGGAACAATCCATAAGAAAGACAGCCTGATCACATCCCTGACAACGGATAAGAATGGCGAAGCTTCTGTATCGGATCTCTATCTTGGAAAGTATTATCTGAAAGAGCTTAGTGCTCCAGTGGGATATGTACTGGATCCGACAGAACATGATGTGGACTGTACTTACGAAGGTGCTACTGTTCCGACAGTAGAAAGAACTTCTGTATGTAAAGAAACCGTCATCAAGCAGCCGTTCCAGATCATCAAGGCAGCAAACAACGGAAAGACCGATGCAGATCTTCTGCAGGGAGTTGGTTTTTCAGCATGGCTTGTCAGTGATCTGAAAGTAAAAGCAGATGGAAGTTATGATTTTGATTCAGCCAGACCAGTTGTACTGACTGCAGATGGTCAGACAGAAATGTTTACCGATGAAAAAGGATATGCAAGATCGATTCCGCTTCCATATGGAACTTATGTGGTAAGAGAAACCACAAGCAAACACAACTATGCGCCGGTCGATGATTTTGTAGTGAAGATCACAGAGAATCATCCGGATACACCGCAGACATGGCGAGTGCTGCTGGATAAAGAATTCAAAGCAAAATTAAAGATCATCAAAAAGGATGCAGAAACACAGAAATCTGTACTCCTGGCTAATACTGAGTTCAAGGTATACGACCTGGATAATCAGAAATATGTGGAACAGACAACATCCTATCCGAAGCCAACGGTACACAAATCCTATTTCACAAATGAGGAAGGATACCTGGTACTGCCAAAGAATCTGAAACCTGGTAACTACAGGATTGAGGAAGTGACGGCACCCGATGGGTACACAATATCCAAAAACTATGTGACAGTTGCCGTTGATACAGATACTGCTTATCTGACCGATCCTGTCACAGGAGATGCAGTCATTGATGTGGAATATACCAACGCCCCGGTCAAAGGTCAGTTAAAGATCTATAAACAGGGGGAAGTGTTAAAGGGATTTGATAAGGAATTCCAGTATGAAATGGCTGGACTTGCAGGTGCTGAATTTGAAGTCTATGCGGCAGAGGATATTTATACTGCCGATCATCAGGTAGATGCAGATGGACAGAGAACTCTGTATTTTGCAAAGGATGCACTGGTAGCAACCGTCACAACGGATGCAGATGGTTATGCAACCGTAAAGAATCTTCCACTTGGCAGGTACTATGTCAAAGAGAAGAATGCACCGGACACTTATGTGTTAAATACTGTGCCGGAAAATGTCGAATTTGCTTATGCGGATCAGGATGCTGCAGTGATCGAGAAAGAAATCTCTGTCACAGATGAACGACAGAAAGTGTCGATTACGGTCGAAAAACAGGATGCTGAGACAGGCAATACAGTAGCCGGAGCAGTGTTCGGTATTTACAATGCAAAAGACATTCAGACGAAAGATGGAAAAGTGATCGTCAAAGCAGATACTCTTTTACAGGAAATGACTTCTGATGAAAAAGGTCAGGCAGCATGTACACTGGATCTTCCACTTGGAAGCTATTATGTAAAAGAACTGAAAGCACCAGATGGATTCGTATCTTCGGATGAAGTACTGAGATTTGATGCTTCTTATCAGGGGCAGGATGTACAGACAGTAACATTAAAATCCGTAAAGAAGAACCAGCCGACAACTGTTGAGATCACAAAATCAGATGCAACAACCGGTGTAGAACTGGATGGAGCTTATCTGAAAGTAACGGATAAAGATGGAAATGTAGTAGATAGCTGGACATCTTCCAAAGATGCACCGCATGTGATCAAATATCTGAAGGTGGGTGAGACTTATACCCTACATGAAGAGTTTGCACCGCATGGTTATCTGGTAGCCAATGATGTGACATTCACAGTCAAAGATACCGGAGAGGTTCAAAAAGTGGAAATGAAGGACGAGGTACCGGTTGGTGAACTCATAATCAACAAGAAGGGAGAATTCCTGGATTCTGTTACACTGGCCGATAAGGTCAAAGGTGTGGTGGAACACATTTTCAACTATGTAACTGGAAAGCTGACAGATGTTACGTTTGAAGTCTATGCTGAGGAAGACATTAAGGCTGCCGATGGCGTCAGTGACGATTACTATAAAAAGGATGAACTGATTGCAACGATCAAGACAGATGAAACCGGTATTGCAAAACTGGAAAATCTTCCACTTGGTAAATACTATGTGAAAGAAACAGGAACTGCTTACGGTCATGTACTGGATGGTGAGATCCGTCATGTAGATCTGACTTACGTGGATCAGGATACACCGGTTGTAGTCTATGACAAAGACTGGCAGAACAACCGTCAGAGAGTAGAAGTCAGTGTACTTAAGAAGGAAAAAGATTCTGACCGTACATTGGAAGGCGCTATCTTTGGATTATTTGCCAAAGAAGACATTAAGTCTGAGACAACTGGTAAAGTCCTGATCGAAGCCGATGAGATCATTGAACTGAAATCTACGGATGAAGAAGGAAAGATCACATTTGTTGCAGATCTTCCAATAGGAGCAACTTACTATGTAAAAGAGCTCTATGCACCGGACGGATTTGTAACCAACGATGAAGAAAAGGAATTTACCTTTGAGTATGCAGGTGAGGAGCAGCCGACTGTAACCTATGATTTTACCTTTGAAAATCAGCCAACTGTTGTAGAATTTACCAAATCCAGTCTGACAACCGGAAAAGAACTTCCAGGATGTAAGCTGAAAGTGGTAGATGCTGATGGAAATATCGTGGATGAATGGACTTCCGGTAAAGAAGCACATGTGATCCGTGAGCTGACTGTCGGAAAAGAATACACACTGGTTGAAACAAAACCTGCTGATGGTTACGTGACAGCTGAAAGCGTAAAGTTCACGATCAAAGATACTGCCGATGTGCAGAAAGTTGAGATGAAGGATGATGTAACGAAGGTGAAAATCTCCAAACAGGATATCGCCGGAAAAGAACTTCCGGGAGCGAAACTCACAATCCTTGATCAGGATGGAAAAGTTGTGGAAAGCTGGACCAGTACAGAGAAAGCACATTACATCGAAATGCTTCCGATCGGAAAATACACTCTCCGTGAAGAAACGGCACCGGATGGCTATCTGGTTGCAAAAGATGTGGAATTCGAAGTAAAGGATACCTGTGAAGTACAGCATGTAACTATGGTGGATGAGAAAAAACCGGCAGAAAAGACACCGGAAGGTGGAAAACCTGTCAGTGATTCACCAAAGACTGGGGATAACACCAATCTGTGGCTGTGGTTTATGCTTCTCGGCATTGGTGCGACTGGTACAGGAGCCCTTGCATTTATGAGAAAAAAGAAACACTAATTAAATAAGAATGAGCGTTCATGGAAACCGAAAGGAATCTGTGGACGCTTTTTTAGATGGGAGAAACCATGAGAAATATCATTATTTTTGTTGCTCTTCTGGGAGCAGCGGCAATATTTACAGTTTTGTATTGTCTCATTGCTGCCGGAAGTCAGGCAGAGAAAAAACTGACAGAAATCATGAGAAAAGAGGAAGAACAGAATGAAGACTAATAAAGATCTGATCATAGAACCAAATGCAGCTATTGAGGGAAGAAAGTACAGCGAAGAAAAGCCATGGTCCTGCAAGTACTGTTACTGGTGGGGAGGCAAAAAGAAAGGCTGTAGCTTGAAACAGTGCCACTATCTGCTTCCGGAAAAGAAAAAAGCAGTAAAAACAACACCATGTGGTGGCTGTCCGTATGGAAAACATGTTCCATGCATCGGATATTGTATTGCCCGTCTTCATTCTGAAATGAAAGGAAAGAAAGGACGTGGGTAATTGCAGGAAGAAGTAAATCAGAAAGTGATCAGCCTGAGCATCCAGGGAGTCAAGATCACTGCCAGTGTGCTAAAAGCAGCCCTTCGGAAGTTCTTGGAAATGGACAACCGGAGGAAACAGAAAGCAACGCAGGTGAAAATGGCTGAAAAGACCGGACGGGCCCAGGAGAAAGGAAGGGAAAAAGCCCGAAAAAAGATTGAAAAGAAAAAGCCACATGGAAAGCAGACCATCAAGCAGCTGAATGCACAGGGAGTACAGCTTTCCAACATAAAGATCACAGATGAAAATATCAAATCCTTTGACCGTGTGGCAAGAAAATACGGGATTGATTACAGCCTGAAAAAAGAAGTCGGTGCGGATCCACCGAAATATCTGGTCTTCTTTAAGGCTAAAGATGTGGATGTGATGACAGCGGCTTTCCGGGAATATGCCGGAGTAGAACTGAAAAAGAAACAGGTGAAGAAACCATCGGTCAGAAAGAAACTGCAGAAATCTGTAGAAAGAAAAGCAAAGCACCGCCAGCGTGTGAAGCAGAGACAAAAATCCAGAGGTCAGGAACGATGATGCGGGAGAAATTACAGAAGATCCAGATCAAACGGCTGGTGATCTTAAATCTCCCATATTTCTTTATCTTCTATGTAGCAGATAAAGGATCCTGGCTGTACCGGCATTGCCTGGGAGAAAGCATGGTCCAGAGACTTGGCGTGATGTTAGTCAATTTCCGACTGGCATTTTTAAGCTGGCTGCCAAGTATCGCTTTGCAGGACCTTACAGTAGGTGTTCTGGCTGCAGGTGCATTAAAACTGGTGGTCTACTATCGTTCTAAAAACGCAAAGAAGTTCCGGCAGGGTGTGGAGTATGGATCTGCAAGATGGGGAAACAGAAAAGACATCGAACCCTTCATGGATCCGGTTTTTGAAAACAATGTCATCCTCACAGAAACAGAACGTCTGACCATGAACAGCCGACCAAAAGCTCCGAAGTATGCCAGAAATAAGAATGTGATTGTTATCGGTGGTTCCGGATCCGGAAAGACAAGATTCTATGTGAAGCCCAATCTTATGCAGATGACGGACCACGTATCCTATGTGGTCACCGATCCGAAAGGAACGATCATCGTTGAATGCGGGAAGATGCTGGTAAATGGAGGATACCGGATCAAGGTATTAAATACGATCAACTTTAAAAAGTCCATGCATTACAATCCGTTCCATTATATCCGGAGTGAAAAAGATATCTTGAAGCTGGTCAATACCATTATCGCAAATACCAAGGGTGAGGGCGAAAAATCAACGGAAGATTTCTGGGTCAAGGCCGAACGTCTATTGTATTCTGCACTGATCGGATACATCTGGTATGAGGCACCAGAGGAAGAACAGAACTTTTCTACTTTGTTGGAATTTATCAATGCCAGTGAGACCAGGGAGGATGATGAAGAATTTAAAAATGCAGTGGATGAATTGTTTGAAGAACTGGAAGCAGAAAATCCGGAACACTTTGCAGTAAGGCAATATCGCAAGTACAAGCTTGCAGCCGGCAAAACTGCAAAATCGATTTTGATTTCCTGTGGTGCCAGACTTGCACCATTTGACATTCAGGAACTAAGAGAAATCATGTCATATGACGAAATGGAACTGGATATGATCGGTGATCAGAGAACAGCCATGTTTGTCATCATCAGTGATACCGATGACACATTCAACTTTGTGGTAGCAATCATGTACACCCAGCTCTTTAACTTACTTTGTGATAAAGCGGATGATGAGCATGGAGGCAGGCTTCCTTATCATGTACGGCTGCTTCTTGATGAGTTCAGCAATATCGGACAGATTCCAAAATTCGACAAATTGATTGCTACGATCCGAAGCAGGGAAATCTCCGCTTCTATCATCTTGCAGTCACAATCTCAGCTGAAAACCATCTATAAGGATGCTGCTGAGACGATCACAGGTAACTGTGACACCGTTCTTTTCTTGGGTGGAAAGGAAAGTTCCACACTGAAAGAAATATCAGAAACCCTGGGAAAGGAAACCATTGATCTTTACAACACATCAGACACCAGAGGCAGCAACCGGTCCTATGGGCTGAACTATCAAAAGACTGGAAAAGAACTGATGAGTAGAGATGAGCTGGCGGTCATGGATGGAGAAAAATGTATCTTACAGCTTCGAGGAGTCCGGCCGTTTTTAAGCAACAAATATGACATCACAAAGCACAAACGGTACAAGGAACTTGCCGATTTCAATAAGAATAATGCGTTTGATGTCGAAAAGTATCTGGCACACCGACTGGTGATGTCGGAAGATACAGAATTTGAAATGTATGAAGTAACTGTAACACAAGAAGACGTATCAGCGATTGAAGCTGAGGAAGGTGAGGACTGATATGAAAGAAAGAATTCGAGCACCCTGCTACTACTGATAAGGGTACAAAAAGGTCTGAATAAAAGGGAAAGGAGTAGAGCCAAACGCTTACAGACCATAAGAAAAAGCGTTTGTTCATACATTTGATTATGGCTTTTTTTAGCAGTGCAATCAATATCCTTCAGACACTGGTCGTTGCAATCGGTGCCGGTCTTGGTGTCTGGGGCGTAATCAACCTGATGGAAGGTTATGGAAATGACAACCCGGGTGCAAAATCCCAGGGAATTAAGCAGCTGATGAGCGGTGGTGGTGTTATCCTGATCGGAACACAGCTAATCCCGCTTCTGAGTGGATTATTTGGTTAAGAGAAAGGAGTAGAGATCCATGTTCAGTCAGATTTTTGATGCGATTGAGGAATGGATGAGGGAACTCTTAACCGGGATGATCACTTCCAACCTGGACACGATGTTTACTG
>OMFD01001035.1_pt1 | contig 15324 bp, 9 predicted proteins | sample 1645541 | NCBI WGS metagenome assembly OMFD01 (sample SAMEA103958149, study PRJEB25191) | human gut metagenome | biome: human-associated habitat [ENVO:00009003]; feature: intestine environment [ENVO:2100002]; material: feces | place: Germany | collected 2013/2015
CCCGGACTTTCCGGACCGATGTCGAACCAGTCTCCCAAGCCGTAGGCGATAATATGGTTATCGGCTTTCGAGGAAAGGTAGTCGATGTAGCGTTGCATATCCGGATAATAGGTTTCGATCGGGCGCGTATCGCCATACCATTGGTAGATGTACCAAGGGCTGATGACAAATGTGCTTCCCCATTCCGGCGTATCCTTGAAGCCTCCTTCGAATTCGACTAGTTCGGGAGCAATGGTCGGTATCATGCCGTTGGCTGCTTGTGTGGAGCGCATATCGTTGAATGTCTTTTCGTACAGGCGTGCCAGGTTGTAGCGGTATTGTACGGAGTATTGCATCAGGTGCGCTTCTTCCAGCCAACCCAACTTCTCACGATGCGGGCAGTCGGTCAGCACGCTTGCCATATTGCTGCGGATCGCCCAGTCGATCAGTTCGTATGTCTGATTGAACAACGGTTTGGAACAATGGAAACTGCCGACATCTTCGGCCGAATAGCAAGTATGAAGACCGGTAATTTCCGTTATTTCAGGTAGTCCGTCCGGATTGGGTTGTCCGGCGGGAACAGCACCTTCGACCTGCACGTAACGAAAACCGTAGTAGGTAAACTGGGGTTGCCAACTTTCAATACCTTTTCCTTTCGGTGTGTAACCGAACCAGAAAGGAGCGCCGGACGCGCTTTGGTTTACGGTACTGTCCGGATTCAGCAGTTCGGCCGGATAGAGCTTAACCGGATGCGTGTCCTTTGAATGCAGGGAAAGCCGTATGATGCCGGAAAAGTTTTGTCCCAAATCGTACACCCATTGTCCTTTCCGGGTCTTGAAAAGACGGACGGTGGGGATTCGGTCACGTACGGTCAGCGGTGCGGAGCGTTGGGAGAGGAGCCGGGTTTTCCAGCCTGTGTCGAGGGCTTTGTTCCAGGTACGGTCGTCGAAACCGGGTTGCATCCATCCGGTCTGTTCTTTCGTGGCATCGTAATCTTCACCGCCGTAAATACTGCTGTAGGTAACGGGGCTTTCGGTTGTTTTCCAGTCTGTACCGGTTACGATGTCCTGCGTACTGCCGTCTGCATATTCGATTTGTATTTTCATCAAGAGGCGCGGAGCGCCATATGAAGCAAGCAGTTTGAAATAACGTTCCCGCGGGATATTGAAAAAGCCGTTTCCCAACATGACGCCTATTGCGTTTCCGCCTTGCTTTAGCTGTCCGGACAGATCGAAAGTGACATACAGCGCACATTTATCATATTTTGTCCATCCCGGATCGAGAAAGTTGTTACCCACCTTCTCTCCATTCAGGAACATATCGAAATGTCCGAGTCCGGAGACATAGGCGGTCGCTCGTTTTACCGGTTTTTGAACCGTAAATTCTTTTCGGAATTGGGGGAGGCGGTACATACCGATCTTTTTGCCTTTGAGTTCCCGGTCCACGTTGGCCAGTCCGTGCAGCCCTATCGTGACGATTTCGTCTTTCCTGTCTTTTTCCAGTGCAATCCATTTGGCATTGCTCCAGTCTTTTTCCGAAAGAAGCCCCATGCCGAAGGTATGGATACAGCTCCAGCGGGAAGGGCTGTCCTCCTTATCCCAACTCCTTACTTTCCAGTAGTAGGTCTGTCCTGCTTTCAATTCTTTTCCTTTGAAAGGAACAAGGATCGAGGCGGAAGAAAGCGTTTTTCCGCTGTCCCAGATATTTCCATTGCCGGCCTGTAGTTTTTCCGGAGAATCGGCCACTAATATCTGCCAGGCCGATTGTTCGAAGTTCCGTTGTTGTGCCTGTATCTGCCAGCTGAAACAAGGTTGTCCTGTTTCGATTCCTAACGGGTTTTCTTCCTGTTCGCATCGCAGGTTATAAACGGAATGTGTGTCCGCTGCCTGTAGAAAGAAAGGAAAAACCATACATAAGATACAAATGTTTAAAAGTCTATTTTTCATGCTGCCGTCCTTTTTTGAAAAAGGTGCCATGCTTTTCCGGAAAAGCACGCACCCTCTTTTCGTGTATGTTTAATGAATTAATTCAAAATCTTCCATCAGCCCGTAATCCATCATCTGGTATTCTTTTCCGGATATCGGTTTGTCTACGTTTTTCCAATGCCAGGGAGATGCCAGGCCGGGAGCCGGATTCCGGTAATGCGGGCCTAACAGGTTCTTCAAACTGCCGATCACATGTACATCGATCGTGTTGCTGCCTTCTTTCAGGTAGGATGTTACATCCAGTTGCCAGGGGTCGAAGGCGATCATACCGGCTTTCTGTCCGTTGACGTATACTTCTGCTACCGTCCCGTTCCATTTGTTCAGTTTGACGGCATATCTGCCTGTAAGGTCATCGAGGGTATATTCTTTGCTATAGCTCATATCCCATGAGTAGAACGGTTGCTTTTGTTCTTTCCAGCTACCCAGTGTGAACGATTCCTGTGGTGCACCGATGCTCCATCCCTCTTGTTCGGGTACGACCGAGAAGTTTCCGATGATGTAGACCGGTTCTATCTCTGCAAAAATACGCATCGGGTTGATGCTGAGTTCTACCGTATTGCTACCTTTTTTCACCTGTCCGCCTATCGGATAAACGCCGAAAGAACGGTCCAGCCACCATTCACCTGGAAGAGCGTTCACGAGATTTCCGTTGATTTTTACGGTAAATAGTTCGGGGCGTTCGGAAACCAGTTTGATACCGGAATAGTCGAAAGCATCGTTTACCGTAAAATGATAGGAGGCCGTGAAGCCGCCATCCTTAAAGTGGTCGCGGTCGAGGATATTCCGTTTGTATTGTACGGAGGTATTCCAAGGATTGCCGTTGGTGAATCCGTGCGCTTTGAAGGCGATATCGGCGGCACGGGAGAAATGTTGTTTCTTGTAAGTCTTTCCTTTAACCGTAACATCGCAAAAGTCAATTGTCAGAGCATTGTCGCGTAAACGGCTGACGGTGGTCCGGCTTGTTGCCGTCACCGGGCTGCTTCCCGCTTTTCCGGGGCGTTCCGGATAGTTTTTAGGGTTCTTGTCAGAACAGTAAAGCAAGAGGCTTCCTGCCGGTTCGATCCGGAAAGATGTACTTAGTATGCCTTTTTCTTTTGAAGACGGATACGTATAGATTTCCCCGTTCAGAGCATCCATTTCCAACATGGCTTTTCCCTGCGTCGAAAGGGTGCCGTCAACAACTTCATCCATAGAAGAGTTGACGAGAAAAACCAATTCTCCGTCTGCAAACCGGCGACGATGGTGATACAGGTTACCACTGTTGAAAGTAATCCTGAAGTTATCGGAAGAGAAATACCGGGCGATTACATCTTTGGATAGTTCCGGGAGTGATGTGACGGTTGTACCGGTCAACAGTCCGGCCAGTTCGTCATTGACAGCCCCGTCTATCCGGGTGGGAGCGGAGAAGGTTATGATCTGTCCACCTTGTTCTACAAATTGTTGCAAGAGGTTGAAGGTAGGCTTGTTTAAGGTCTCCATCATGGGAGGCAGAACGACAGTCGAGTAGGAGGCATTGCCGACGATGAAACGCCCGTTTTCTACCTTTCCGAGGTCTTTGATGATGTTTTCGGAACCGAGGTCATATTCTACCTGGTTCTTTTCCAAAGTTGTAACAAAAGCTTGGAAATTGGTTCCTATCTCCATGAGTTTCGGGGAACTTCCTGCATGGACGTAATAGCTCCATAAAGTCGAGTTGGGTTCCAGAACCAAAATATCGTTTTTCTGGATGCCTTTGCTCATAACAAATGAAAGGCGTCCGTAATAGTCATTCAGTTCGCGATAGTCGGGCCACCAGGGAGAATGATAGGTGAATACCGGCGGATAGTCGTATTTGCGTGCTCCTGTTAGTGTCATATGGGCTAAATGTTGGTTCATGAAGTTGACCCCGAGTGCATACTCCCAATCGCCTAACCGTTTGAAATCTTTAAAAGTTTCGTCCCAACCTCCACCACCATAAGTTTCGCTGAGGGTACGGTTACAACCTGTTTGGTTGGCGGCACTGCGCAATTCTTTTACTGCACGGATATTGCCGAACTGTGCTTGCGGGTTGGTTTCGTCGAACTGGTTGAACAGCATGTCGATAGCGGGTACCTGATGCCAGGCGTACATTGCCATATTGTCCGGTCCGTCGTTCATTTGCGGCCAACCGTGTTCCCAATAGTGTCCGGTCCATTTCAGGTTGTTCGTCTCGCAGTAGTGGTGCCAAGGTTTGGACCAGCGGTCGACAAACATTTGCAACAGGGTTTCCATATAGTTATGACGTACCTGTTTCCAATTGCCCGTCTCTTCGTCCAGAAGGGGAAGTAGTGGTTTTAGATCGTATCCCCACTGTTTCCGGAATACTTCGAACAAGTCTGGTGTCCAGCGCAAGCCTCCGGGACTGCTGATGTTGGGCTCATCTGTGAAGATACCGAAAACAGATTTGCCAAATTCGTCCTTTATTGTTTTTTCGTATCCTTTCATCGTGAGGTCGATGAACTTTTCAGTCACACCGGGTACGAGCAGGTCTACGTAAGAATACCCTCCGTACCAGTCTGATTTGCCTAAATAGGTCTTTTTGTAGAGGTAATATTCTCCTTTTGCTTTTTTATGCTGGCTCAGGGCGTTCGTGATATCTGTCCATTTGTCCCCTTCTTTTTTAAGGATGATGAAATATTCGTCTGTCTTGTCAGGCAGAAGATCTGTTTTTGTCAACTCAAGTCCTTGTCCTTGGTTGTAGGATTCGGGCATATCTTCGGGAACATGTCCTCCGGCAAAGCCGCTGGGATAGGAGTTTTCATCGTAAATCCAGATGTCCAGTCCCATCTCTTTTCCTTTATCGACGGCATAACGGTAGAGGGAATACCATTCGTCCGACATATATTCCGTGATCATGCCCGGACGGGGATGGATAAACGCACCTCCGCAGCCTGCATCTTTAAAGTCTTTCAGCATACGGTCGATTTCAATTTCTGTAACTTTTCCGTTCCAAACCATAAAAGGGGCTGTACGGTACTCGGATGAAGGGTTGGAAAACTGGGCTTCCAAAGTGGAAAAACTGTCTGTCGTTTCCGCTTTGTTGCCACTGCAACCAGTCGTTCCGAGAGACAGGATACCTCCTGCGACGGTATATATAAAGTTTTTGATAATACGTTGTGTATTCATGGTGCTAATAGTAAAAAGACCTCTACTACAAAAGTAAAGGTCTTTTTGTTAATATGATAATTAATAACCTGGATTTTGTTTGAGCTGGTCATTTAATTGCAACTCGTTATAAGGTATCGGATAAAGCAAATATTCCGGCTTTATCTGATAGGTACGTTCAGGAAGTTCCGTATCAATCGTTTTGATATATTTTCCGTAGGCAGTCATTACTTCAATAGCTTTTCCTGTTCTCAATAAATCATACCAACGATGGTTCTCAAATGCGAGTTCGTGACGTCGCTCATTGGCAACTACCTCGGCATTGATTGTTGTAACAGCAGGTAAACCTGCACGCGCACGTACTTGATTGACATAGGGTGCTGCGTCTCCTGCACGTCCTTGCTCCACCAGACATTCAGCTAACAATAACAGGCAGTCCGCATAGCGGTAAACAGGCCAGTTATCGTCTGTATTTTCTATTTTGGAGTGTGCGTGACGGTATTTATTGATAAATGGATAATTAACTGGATAATCATTGATCTTGGGATCACCGACTTTTAGTACATCAGCTACGACTAAGGCGTTTGCTGCATCCAGTGTACCGACTGCAACAGCGATAGATGGGTCGACACGCAGGTCTCCAGGTTCGTAAGAAGCGATCATTTCCGGTGTCGGAACATTCCAGCCTCCTGTCAGTAACGTACTACAATCCGGAACACCTGTAATAATTTCTGCATTCGTTGTTTTGGGAATAAAGTAGTATAACCAATCACTTTGCTGTCCCTGATCTCCCATTTGATACTGGATTTCGAAAATCGATTCTTTTCCGTTCTTTTTGGATGTGTCATATATATCGGCATAATTGGGAAGTAATTCATATCCCATATTCATGATATCTTTTAACTGCGTTTCCGCTGTTGCATAATCTCGATCTGGCTTTGTCATTAATACATAAGCGTAGAGCATTTTGGCAGCTCCTTTGGTTGCAGCACCATTTTGCGGGAATTTGACCGTCGGAAGTTTCTCTATGGCATCTTTCACATCATCAACGATGGCTGTATAGATATCGTTAACAGATGAACGAGGTAAGAATGCGTTGTCCGCTCCTGTCACTTCTTCCAGATGCAAAGGGACGTCTCCGTAGCATTGCACCAATTGGAAATACATGAAAGCACGGATGAATTTAGCTTCTCCGATCGTTTTATTTTTGAAATCATCGGGAAAAGTCGTCCCTTCAATGCGGTTCAGAATGGTGTTGGCTCTTGAAATGCCCGTATAACATGCATAATACATTTCATTTGTCCATTGGTTCTGGTCATCTACAACAAAATCCGCGATATTTTCACGATACAAGATGTGTAGACCACGGTCTGTTTTATAGCGGGTGTAATGTGTATTGTCGGAACGCATTTCTCCCATCAGGTATCCTTGTCTTGCCGATACTCCCCGTAGAGCGGAATAGGCTCCGTTCACTGCTTGAGTGAATTGCTCTTGAGTTTTAAAGAATGTCGCATCATTCGGATAATATTGAGGCGTCAGATTCAGAAAATCTTCCGAACAAGAAACCAAAGTCAACAATGCAACAACTAAACTAAATATCTTTTTCATGATCTTTCGCTTTAAATTTATAATTTGTTTTTCTGTCAGAATGAAATGTTACATCCGATACTGAATGTTCTTGGAACCGGGTAAGTTGTACGATCTACTCCTAAACCGTTCCATCCCATATCTTCATTCATGGCTATTTCCGGATTCATACCTGGGTATTTAGTGAATGTGACTAATTGCTGAGCTGTTACATATACCCGGAGTTTAGAGAGGTATTGACTCGGTTTAATCGGAATTGTATAGCCCAAAGTGATATTCTTTATGGTCAAATAAGAAGCATCATATACCCAACTGCTATTATTGAAGCGGAATAATTCCGTGGTACCGGCTTTTGTTCTCGGAACCTGTCCGTCACCCGGATTTTCCGGAGAGCGCCAACGATTGGCAACTTTTTTCAATACATTGAAACAACCGTCGATATTCAAGGTATGTTCGTAGTTTGAATTGATAATGTCACCACCTACTTGTCCACTGATCAGAATGCTCAGATCGAAGTTCTTCCAGGAAAATTCATTTGTCATACCATAAATAAAATCCGGATTCGGATCACCAATTTTTACACGGTCATTGTTGTCGATTATACCGTCAGGAACACCGTTAGGACCACTGACATCTTTCATGCGGACCGTTCCGATCTCAGATGAGGCGTGCTTTGGTTGGGAATTAAACTCTTCTTCGGTCATATATACGCCGTCAAATACATATCCCATGAATATACCGATAGGTTCTCCTACTGCTAAACGGTTGAAATCTTCCTGATTGGAATATCCACCTTTTGGGGTGTTGTTTGTTCCCATTTTGGTTATTTCATTCCGGTTGAAGGCTATATTCAAGTTGGTAGTCCATTTGAAATCACCGACAAGATTACGAGATTGCAAAGTGATTTCATGTCCCCATGCTTTGTAATCACCGATATTGGAATAAATGTTGGAAAAGCCGGAAGCTCTTGGAATATCGACTTGATACAAAAGTCCATCGACTTTTTTATTATAATAGTCATACATCAAATAGATACGATCGTTTAGGAAACCGATATCGACACCTAAGTCCAGTTGCTTTGTTTCTTCCCAAGTAAGAGCATTGTTCCCTAAATTACCTAATCCTTTTCCCGGAGCTAAAGAGCCACCTAAGACATAGTTATAAGTGCTAACTCCCGCAATATATCGGTAATTACCAATGTTGTAGTTACCAGTTAGTCCATAACTGGCCCTTATTTTCAGGTAGTTCATAACATTGGTTACTGGTTCCATGAAGGCTTCGTCAGATACAATCCATCCGGCGGATATGGAAGGAAAATTTGCATATTTATTGCCTGCCCCAAAACGGGAGCAACCATCTCGGCGGAATGTCGCCTGGAGTAAATAGCGGTCTTTGAAGCTATAATTCGCGCGTGCGATGACAGAGGCTAATGCCCATTGCTCGATGTTGTTGTCACCGTTTTTTGTAGCACCGGCACCCATCCAAGGAATATCATCACTTGGAAAGTCAGTTGCTGTTAGCTGGTTATATTCGTTGGAATATTTTTGTGCACTATAACCGACCAGTGCATCTATATTATGGTTTCCGAATTTATGGTTATACATCAACATATTTTCGATAGTCCAACTATAGTGGAAGTTGGTGTTGTATTGTCCACTTGCTTTTTGAGGGGGAGCAGTAAACATGGCTCCACCGGCTGTCGAAGGTGTAAAATCTCTATAGTTCTTGGCACCTAAATCGAAACCAGCCTGGAATTTATATTTGATACCGTTCCATATATCCAGTTCTGCAAAAGCATTGCTTAATAAGGCCAAATCCTGTGTTTTACTTGTTTTTTCATGTAAAACACGTATCCAGTTAGGTTGAGGGAACATCCCTGGAGAGTTTAGAGAAAGAATAGGTTCTCCATTTTCATCGTAAGGATTTACAGTTGGGTCAGCCAAGAACGCAGCACTTAATATCTGCCAACCTCCGTCTGTATTTTGGTTGTTTTTGATTTGCAAGGTGGGAGCTATGTTCAGTCCTAATTTTAAGCGGTCGTTTACTTGATAATCATTGTTTGCACGTAAAGAGTAACGTTCGAAATTAGAATTGTACATAACACCGTCTTGGCGGAAGTAGCCTAATACGATAGCTGTATTGAACTTGTCTTTATTGGCTGTCACACTGATACTGTAATTCTGTGTGGCGGCATTGCGTGTCAGTAAGTCATACCAATTGGTACCAGTACCGTATTGGGATGGATTTTGATATTGTTCTGGAACTCCTCCGGTATAACCTTCATATCTGGCAGCATCTTCGTAGTATTCTTTTTTGTATTGGGCAAATTCTTCCCCGTTCATAACATCCGGAGTCTTTAGTCCCTTTAAAGTCTGAATACCGAATGAAGCATTCACATCCACTTGAGTTTTACCTTGTTTTCCTCTTTTCGTTGTGATCAGTACGACACCGTTGGCGGCACGTGATCCATACAAAGAAGTGGCAGCGGCATCTTTCAAGATGGAAAAGGTTTCGATTTCATCCGGATTGATACTGCTTAGGTCCATATTGATAGGGATTCCATCGACCACGAATAAAGGTGAACTACCACCATTGATAGATGCTGCACCACGGATACGGAATCCCATACCTTTACCCGGCTGTCCTGTAGATTGGTTAATTTGTACACCTGCTACCTGTCCTTGAAGTTTTTGGGCAAATTGTCCTACAGGAAAACTTTCTAATTCTCCTGCATCTATCTTGGAAACAGATCCGGTCAAATCCCTTTTTTTCTGTGTACCGTAGCTAACGACAACAAGTTCGTCCAGTTGGTTTACAGTTTCTTGCAGAACGACATTTAATGTTTTCTGGTTGGAGACAGGGATTGTTTTTGTTTCATATCCGATAAAACTGATGGTGAGTATTTGATTGGGGTTAACATCAATGGAAAAATTACCGTCCATGTCTGTAATGGTACCGATGGTGGTGCCTTTGACGGAAATGTTTGCACCTGGTATAGGTTCTCCTTTTGCATCGATAACCCGTCCGGACAGTTTACCGTTCGTTTGTTCTATACCACTGATGGAATCTGTGTTTGCATGAGCTTTTGAAATCACATATCCGGGGCTTAAAAATACTGATAATAGTACAGCTTTAGGCAATAAGTTGCTGTATATCGATTTGATCATAATATTAAAATTTAATTTAACAGTTGAAATACTCTAATTTTCTCTACAAAAACTTTTTAGGTGTGTTATTTACTTCTCTCCATAGGCTAATGATTTAAGATTGCAATTGAATTTGTTCTGGTAGAACTATGAACTATACAGTACGGATAGTTGTAAAAAAGTAGGCTCGATTATCGGTTTTGGCTTATCTGTGGAGGTTATTGGAGTCTTCTGGAAGGGAAAAAGGAGAATATCTTTTTTGAAAGAATATCAATTTGACTAATTTTAATATCATTTTTGAAAACATCTAGTAGTTTTATATAGCTAATTTTGTCACGGTAGCAAACAACAGACAAGAATAGCCTTAGTTCTACCAGAACTAAGGTATTCACAAAAGCATAATTATCTTTTCGGGATATTTATACTTTTCCGGTTTTAGTTGTAACTGATCGTTACCTCTTTTTTATCGTTTTGGGAAAAACTTTTTGCCACATCTTGTATATCCTGCAAGGTGAATTTGCCTGTTATCCGGATGACCACATAGTCTGAATCTGTGTCGGCTAGCATGATCATTTCGTTGATTAGGTCATCGTTCTGGACGATGTAGAAAGAGGCGCGTGTATCGTTGTCCTTGACCCGCATCAGTTCTTCATGTGATTTGCTGATAAGGCTGCTGAATTCTTTTCGCATCTGGTCCCGGACTTCCTGCTTGTCGGAAGTGACGATTTGAAGATTGTTTATTTTCCCTTTCAGATTCATCAGGTTGAGGCCACCACTTTCTACATTAGGGATCATGTCGAACATTTTCTTGGAGATGAAAACAGATGTTACATTATCCATATCGGCATATTTTTCGAACAGTTTATCCTGGGCAAAGCACAAGCTGGTGCAACAAAGAAACAGGATCAGGAATATATTCTTTAATTTCATAAGATTAATCGTTTAAATGTTTGTTTAAAATATTGTTTACTTTATCTATCTCCTGCCCGGCGTTATCCACCTGGCTGATGCCTTTGTTGAGGTTCTGCGAGAGTAGGAGTAAAGCCTTTTCGGCAGCGGCGGCGGCATCTTTCGGATTGGTGTAAGTGTCGCTGAGCCGGTCGTGAGCTTGATACGACGATTTGTATTGTAAAAAGCTGATGCACAACAGGATGGAGGCGGCAACTCCACTTAACCAATATAAAGTCCGTCTACGGGTCAATGAACGGGTCTTCTTTTCTTCCGTGGAAGCCCAGGTGTCGATCTGCTTTTCCAGTCTACGGGAAAGTCCTTCGGGTAAAGCTTGTTCCTCTTGAAGGGCTTTATTGATCAGTTCATCTATCTTTTTATCGTCCATATTCATATGTATAATATTTTTCAAGTTGTTCCCGGATTATTTTTCGTGCCCGGGAGAGTAGCACCCGTATGTTGACGGCACTCAGGCCGGTGATCTGTTCTATCTCGTCCATCGAACAGTCTTCGATCCCTCTCAACCGGAGAACTTGCCGCTGATTTTCCGGCAGGCGGTCGATCAGGTGGCGGATTTGCTGTACTTTGTCTTGTCTTTCTAACTCTTCGTCCGGTGAAGAAGCGGTAGAAAGAGTGACGGCTTCGGTGACATCTGTGTCGCGCCTGTTAGCACGAGGTGAGCGAAGGAAATCGAGGCAGAGGTTCTTGACCAGCGTCACGCAGAAAGCTTCCGGATTTTGGATATCGGTCAGTTCATTCCGCCGGCTCCATAACTTATAGTAGGCATCTTGCAGGATATCTTCGGCATCGGCCTTGTTTTCGACCAGCGCATAAGCAATCCGGAAGAGCTTGGGATGGAGGGGAAGGAACAGCCTTTTAAAGTTCTCAACATCCATCTTTGTGGTCGTTTATTACTTTTTCGATGTCAGATGGTTTGATCTTTCCTTTGATGCGGATCAGGGCATCGTCGCCTCCATCGGTTGTCAAGATTACCAGTTCGCGGATGATGTCTTTGTCAATACGTACCATTACTTTCGTGCGGTTGCCCTCTTCGTTGGCATTGACCATTGTTTCGTAATTCGGGTCTTTCAGTTTCTTGATGGCAGCGCGGAGATCGTCTTTGACGGTATTGCCGCATTCCTCGAAAGAACTTCGATGCTTTTTACACCCATCGTCTCGGTGAACAGGCTGCTTATTTTCATCAGGAACGGGCCGACCGTTACGTGGGTTACGTTTTTTTGCTTGGCAAAGTCGTTGAACAGTTTGTCCATGCTCTGGCTATATCCTGCTTGGCAGAATAGGATGAGGATCAGGATTGCGATGTATTTTTTCATCTTTCTAATGTATTAATCGTTACTTATTCCGTTAGTTCCGGCTCTTCAACGCGCGCTATTGGAGAGCGTTCATTAAGTAGACGGGAACGGAAAAGCTGTTGTTACAAAGAAAGAGAAAAATTTATGATTTTTCCTTACTTTCTGCTATTTCAACGAAATAAACGCTCGAACAAATCAGGAGGACAGCTATTAATTGGGACCAACTGAAGCGATCTTGTCCTAATGTCAGCGAGGTAATGGTTGCCACAATCAGGATCAGGTAACCATAGATGGCAACCAGTGTGGTTTTCAGATATTTTAGTCCGACCGGTATTAACAGGTAACTGATAACGGTCGGGAAAATCAGGACGAATGCCAAGACTGCCATCGGTTTCCAATGGATCGGGAACGTGAAAAGTGTTGCTTCAAATCCTGTAAATCCGGAAACGATGATGGCGGAGAAAGCCGCACCGGAAAAGGTGTACCGCAGCATTGTCATAACTCCTACATGCTTCAATATTCGGTTGCTTGCAATCAGATAGATTGCATAAGCCATGGAACTTAGCAGGCAAAGCAGATTTCCGGTGAAGGCATCGGAAGCCAGGTCATCGTTTTTCTGGGTCAGGATGCAGAGCAATGCGCCACCTAATCCGATCAGAATACCGGTTATTTTCATCTTTGTGATTGTTTCTTTAAAGAAGATGACAGAAAGAATGAATACCCAGATAGGTTGTAAACTGGAGAAAATGGAGCTTGACACAGGGGTCGTTTTGCTCAATCCCAGCAAGTAAAAGAACATAAAGCCATAAATGCCGAGCGCCCCCAACAGGAATAAGAGAATCTTTTCCTGGCGGGTGGAAGTCTCCGGTTGGGTGAACAAGCCGATAATCCAAAACGCGAGGGCGGCAAACGTACAGCGCAGGGTTACACCCGTCAGCGGACTTATCCATAATGGTAGGAGATATTTCAACGCATTCATATTCAAACCGCTGAAAGTTTTGGAAATAATCATGTAAATATTGGCTTCTCTTATTTTATTTTTCACGATGCTTGGGATTTTATGTTATACTTGTTTGATGCGGTCGTCGAACAAGAACGAATCTTGTTTCAGGTAGGCCCATGCGGCAGCTATCAGGGCAATGGCCATATTGAAGATGAAAGCGAACTGCTGTGTCTCGATATGGAGCATATCCTTGAGTATGTTTATAATGAAAGGGCAAAGAAGAATGGCCAGATAGTTCATGGCCATAACGAATGCCAGTGCAAGCGTCACTTTTTCAGGAATAGCCGTGCGGGTCGTTTTGTCGTAAGCTATCGGTTGTATGACACCATAGCCTAATCCGGCAAAGATACAACCCAGCCCGATCAACCATTCGGTGCGGGAAACGAGTATAAGCGCCATTCCGACAGAGATCGAGACCATACAGGCAAATTTGGTCTTTTTGCCGAAGAAGGAGACAATTTGATTCAGTATAAATCCCGGCGACATGATAGCCAAGAAAAACAGCGAGATCATAATACCCGAATTACCGCTGGTAAAATGATATTCTTTCATCAGGAAAGGAAGATTGAAGCTGATGATGATCACTAAGTAAGTAGCCAACCCATAGAACGACATGATCTGCATCAGGTGGGGAATCTGTATACCGAACTTCCCGAAATTGCTATCGGCAGGCCTTTCCGTTCTCCGGCTAGTAGTGTTTATACCTATACCGGGATACGGTGAAATATTCTTTTTCAGATAGAACGAGAGAACGATCGAGATCAGCGGAAACAGGTAGACGACAAACGGCAAATGCCAGTTCACCTCTGCCAGATACCCCGTCAGAACGGTGGCCAGCACTAACGTTATATTCGTAATGGCGGAACTGAGCCCGAACTGTTTCGTACGGTATGTTCCTGTAAAAAAGCGGGAAATCAAACCGGTGGAAAGTGGCACGATCAATCCGGAACCGATCCCCAATAATGCGCTGACTGTTATCAGTTGCCACATTTTTGTGGAAAGCATGTACAGGATGCCGCTCAACGAGAAGATCACCAGTCCCACTTGCAACAGAAGGACATTATTGATCTTTTCCGTCAGTTTGCCCGACAGGATGATAAAAGGGATGATCAAGAGGGAAGGAAGTGATGAAAGCATCTGTATGTCCAGTTCTGTGGAATGCGGAAAGATTGCAGAAAGTCTTCCTAAGATTGGGGAGACAGCCAGGCCGGGCAGTGCATTCAGTGCCGATATCGACCATATGCCTATTAGCGTGATAAGAGGAATCGTCCCCTGTCCGGTCTGTATTCGCATAATCGTTTCGTTACATCATTTTTTATTGTATTGAAACAATCCCGAATAGTGAAAGTTCATTGTTTTAATAAACCCCAAATATCGTATGTTTAACGAAAAACGCAGAACAATTGCGGATAGTAGCTGTTTTTGCCATACAATCGGCCGAAACAAGTCGATAGCGCCATTATTAATTAAAAACAAAAAGACATGGAAGATTCTAATTTCAGAAAAGGTGATGCCAAGACAGCAATCTTTGGCTCGGAAAAGATGCTACAAGCCTCTCCTGTAGACAAAATCCCTGATGGTCCTACCACCCCGGAAATCGCGTATCAGATGGTTAAAGACGAAACGTTTGCACAGACACAGCCCCGCTTGAACCTGGCGACATTCGTAACTACCTATATGGACGACTATGCAACCAAACTTATGAACGAGGCGATCAACATCAACTATATCGATGAAACGGAATATCCGCGTATTGCCGTTATGAACGCCAAATGTATCAACATCGTAGCCAATTTGTGGAATACTCCCGAACAGGCAAAATGGAAAGCCGGTGCATTGGCTATCGGTTCGTCCGAAGCATGTATGTTGGGAGGTGTCGCAGCTTGGTTGCGCTGGCGTAAGAAAAGGCAAGCCGCCGGTAAGCCTGTGGATAAGCCGAACTTCGTTATTTCTACCGGATTTCAGGTTGTATGGGAAAAATTCGCCCAGCTTTGGCAGATCGAAATGCGCCAGGTGCCTCTGACATTGGAGAAGACTACGCTCGATCCCGAAGAAGCATTGAAGATGTGTGATGAAAATACAATCTGTATTGTGCCGATCCAAGGGGTTACATGGACAGGTCTGAACGATGATGTGGAGGCTTTGGATAAGGCACTCGATGCCTACAATGCAAAGACCGGCTACGATATTCCAATTCACGTGGATGCTGCTTCCGGCGGTTTTATCCTCCCATTCCTGAA
>OMFD01001039.1_pt1 | contig 15285 bp, 16 predicted proteins | sample 1645541 | NCBI WGS metagenome assembly OMFD01 (sample SAMEA103958149, study PRJEB25191) | human gut metagenome | biome: human-associated habitat [ENVO:00009003]; feature: intestine environment [ENVO:2100002]; material: feces | place: Germany | collected 2013/2015
CATAAGTGATAAAACACAGAATTATAGCAAAGTCACCAAATTGCTAGTTAAGCCATGTGTAATCTACATTTTCAACAAGTGTTGCACCTGTCTTTGTATCTTCTACAGTTGGCTTGTTCTTCTGCTCTTCACCATTGTACATTGTGTCATCAGGCTTAGTTACCTGAATACCAGTCTTTCCATCTTCAGGATTGATTGATTTAGGCGTAATAACTAGCTTACCAGCACGAGTCTTCACAACCACTTTATCCGTTACATCAACACCATCTTTTTCAACCTTAGCCGTTCCATCAAATACAGTGTTAATATATTCACCAACATTTGTACCCTTAGTTACTGCTGTTAATCCAGATACTGTGTAACCATTCATTGTAGTTGATTCAAAACCTTCGATTGACTGTTCAGCACCGTTATAAGTACGTGTACCACTATTCGCAACCAATGTGATTTCAGTCTTTTCAACCCAAACTGCATATAGAACGTTTTCACCATTCGCATCAATATTGATTGTTTGTCCATCTGCATAAGTTGCATTTCCTGTTTTAGAATCAGCCCAACCTGCAAAGTAGTATTCTTTACCTGCTTCTACAGGAGCCGTAAATTCTAATGAATTATGAGCTTTAATTTTTACTGCCTCATTATTCATGACATTAACTGTCTTAACTTTACCAATTCCATTACCAGGATCATAAGTCAATGTTGTTGAAGTTTCTGCATTACCCCAAGTTGCCGTTAAGATAATCTGATTATCCTTATTCGCAATGTCCTTGTTTACTTCAAATGATTGTCCAGGTTTATAAACGTTTCCATTTAATTTCCAACCTAAGAACTTCATATCTGAAGTAGTAGTCGCATTACCAGCTACAGTGACTCTTGCACCACCAGCATAAACCTTATCATCTGTAGGAACAGTTGCATCCTTTTCAGTACCAGGATTATAAACAACTGTTAATTCACCTTTATACAACCATTTACCAACAACAGTTGTATCTTTAGTAATTGTGTTATTTGTATTGAATACTTCAGAAGTAATATTTCCATTACCATCCGCATAATACCAACCCGCAAATGAGTATTCATTGATTGTTGGAATACTTGGTAATACTGTACTAGCTTCTGTACCAGCTTCTACCTTCTTAGTATCCTTATCTACTGTACCTTCAGGATTATTCAAGTTATAAGTAAACTTAACATTAGAAGCCGTCCACTTTGCGTATAGAGTCACATTTTGAGCTGGCATCTTCTTACCAGTAAAGTTATATGCTTCACCTTCACAAAGTTCGTTTTCATACCATCCATCAAACACATAGTAGTCTGGAAGTGAACTAGGTCTTGTAGGAGTATAGTTCTCACTTGAAATACTTTGTTCATATTTCTTAGAAACTGTCTTGTCTTGTTTACCATTGTTGATAAACTTCAAGTCATAAGAATTACGTGTATAGTAGAACTTAGCATCCTTGTATGATTCACCCACTCCAGGATAACAATATTCAAATTTAAATCCAGAAATCGCATAACAATCTTCCTTACCAATTGTTAAGTAGCGGCTTCCTTTAATTACATCTGTATGGTGTAAATCATAACCATTACCAGTAATTTTCTGTACATAATAATATGCAGTATAAGTATAATGACCACTTGTACTCCATAATTTGGAATCTTTCATTGGCATTGTACTTGTATACGATAAATATCTACTATCAGAAATATGCCATAATCCATTTTCATCATATGTTGGCCATTCAGCTTTCGAAATACTTTGACCCCATTTTTTAGTGATTGTTGATAAATCTGTACGAGAGTTACTATATTTTTTAAAATGCATTGTATATGTTTTTCTCTTGTAGTATACATTTACAATCGTCGATCCATCACCTTTGATTGTCTTTTGAGAAATAGTACTTGCAGTAAAGGCTTTATCAGTTACTGATTCACCATGAATGTTTTTACCATTTGTTGTATAAGACTTAGCCACAGCTGCTGTTGTTTCACCAGTCAAGCCTTGTAATTCTTGAGATTCATGGAATGAATATCCACTATCATCGGCATTTTCCCACCAGTGAATAACTGTGTAACTTACTTTAGTAGCTTTCCAATGAGCCTTTAATGTTATCGGTTTAGTGATTTGTGTTCCATCCACTACCTTTGATTCACCATTGTACCAACCATCAAATTTATAACCAGGCTTTGTAGGTGTTGTTTGATCATTTAGAGAGATTTTGTCAAATACGAATTGAGAATCAATTGCACTTCCACCATTTGAATCAAAAGTTACCCAATAACCTGCTTTAATAATCGCATATACATTTACAGAAGTACTTCCTTCTGGTACTGCAATACTTTTTGTGATGTCATCAGTTCCATTCTGATTTGCTGCCCAACCAACTATTTTGTGAGTTGCGTCAACATCATAAGATACGTGTGAGTAATCATGATCCTTGTGATCTGCAACCTTTTCTGTACGCATGATCTGTGTTCCTTCTGGATTATAGAAGTAAACATATAATGCGTCTTCGTATTTTGCAGTAATTGTACGAGTTTCAGTCTTAGTAATTGTCTGTACACCAAAGCCATCAAACTTAGATCCATTTTCTTGCCATTCCACAAATGCTTTTCCAGCAATATCTGGAGCCGTTGGAGTAATCAATGTATCACCCGTTTTAACGATCTGTGTACTTACATTTTTTTCATTTGCAACAAAATTAAATGTTGTCAATTCGACTTTCTTTTCACCCGTAATAACATAAATTGAGAAGTGATTTGCATCAAAGCTTTGTGTATTTGTAGCAACCTCAGTTACTGTACTTGCATCATCTGTAACATGGTAAACATTGACTTCTTCACCACCAACTGCTACATTTTCAAAGCTAACATTAACAATTCCGTTTGGTTGAATTTCGATACCATCTGCATTCACAATCGTAATATCCAGAGCTATAGCTGAATCAACCTCTTTATCCTTTTCCGTAACTGTTTCTTCAACAGCGTTCAAAATAGCTTTTCTTGTAACACGCTTAACGATTAATTGTGCACCATTAGGTAAAACACCTTCGGCCGCCGTTACATGAACGGTTACGTTTCCAGCTGTAGCACTCATATCAAATGCAGGATACTCTGGTAATTCTTCCTTCGCTTCTGGGTCTGCCTCAGCATCTTCTTCTGTTTTTTCTTCAGTTTTGTTTTCTTCTTGAGCTTCATTTGCTTCTGGGTGCGATTCTGTCATTACCTTCTGGTAAACAAATTTCACACTTGTCAAATCTGAAGTCACATTTAAATTTGCCTGGGCTGCAGCTACGATTTGTGAATCATTCATAACTACATCTTTTAGGGTATAACCATCAAAATTCAACATCACACTTGCATCCGAATTCAAGCTGTAACCCATCTCATACTCATGAGTGGTAGCATCTTGTAATATTGTTCCATCTTCAGCTACATAACTTAATGTTACAGACTTGGTTTCAGGCACTTGTACAAACTCTTCTTTCGCATCTATTGCAGGCGCTTCAGTTTGTTCGACAGCCACTTGTTGCGAACCCTCTTCAACCGTTACCGGTTCTTGTCCTTGGGTTTCTTCTATTATTGGTTCTTCTGATAGCGTATTCGCAAAGTAAGTATCTGCCATTCCGAACTGAACAGCCATCGCAAGCGACAACATGATCGCCGATGCTCTCTTCAAGTTCTTCAACATATTCAATTTTCCTCCTTTTCTATTCTTAGATAGTTACCCTTCCCATCTACAACTAAAGTATAGAATTTTAACGGTTAGAAAGTGGTTATAAAACATATAACTTTGTTTTTTTTGTTACACAATTTTCATTTGTTTACAACGTTTACTTTTAAAAAAAAGCCATCCCATTTCGGATGACTTAACGCTCACTAATTTTTGTTTCTACATCAATCTCATAAGGAAGCTGTACAAGCTTTACTCCCGCCTCATGAAACATACGCTTACTGGCAATATTGCCTTCAGTTCCATCATACTTATCACTTTCATATACTACGCAAGAAATGCCAGCCTGAATAATGGCCTTTGCACATTCGTTACAAGGAAATAACGATACATATAAAGTACAACCATGAAGGTCTTGAATACTATTTAAAATCGCATTCAATTCAGCATGCACAACATAAGGATACTTAGTCTCAAGAAATTCACCATCTCGATCCCAAGGAAACTCCTCATCTTCACAGCCATAAGGAAAACCATTGTATCCAAGTCCAACCACTCTTTTTTGAGGATTGACAATACAAGCTCCTACACGCGTATTTGGATCTTTTGAACGCTTTGCACTCAAATGAGCCATGCCCATAAAATATTGATCCCAACTTAATACATCGTCACGCATTATTCTTCCCCTTCTCTAAGTTCATTCAAAACTCTTTCAAAAGTAGGTTCTAAACCAATCTCAAAACGCATCTTTTCCTTTGTCGTAGGATGCACAAATTCCAATGCACACGCATGCAACAACTGACCATTGGCCTGAATTGTTTTTCTAGGACCATACTTAGGATCTCCTGCGATTGGATGTTCAATATACTGCATATGAACACGAATCTGATGTGTTCTACCCGTCTCTAACTGACATTTGATATACGCAAATTTCTTGAAGTTTTCCAATACTGTAAAATGCGTAATCGCATCCTTCGAATTATTTGCGGTAACCGCCATCTTCTGACGATCCTTTTCATCACGACCAATTGGTGCATGAATCGTACCATGCTCGTGCGTAAAAGGATTATGTACAATAGCTACATATTCACGATGACACGTTTTATCCTGTAATTGCTGACTTAAAGATTCATGGGCCACATCATTCTTGGCAACAACCAATAATCCTGACGTATCCTTATCAATACGATGTACGATACCTGGACGCATCACCCCATTAATACCACTCAAATCTTTACAATGATACAACAACGCATTCACTAAAGTTCCAGAATAATGACCAGGAGCTGGATGCACAACCATACCCTTTGGCTTATTGATCACAATAATATCATGATCCTCATATACAATATCCAAATCAATTGGTTCAGGAAGAACTTCCGTGGAATCTAGTTCAGGAATAGAAACCTCGATTTCATCTCCTACACAAACTTTATAACTTGCCTTCATAACCTTTTGATTGACCAAGACATTTCCTTCGTCTAATAAATCCTTAATTCTCTTACGTGAAAAATCCAATTTTTCCGCAAGAACCTTATCCAAACGATCCAATTTAGTATCTTCATCTATCTTTAAGATTCTTGTTTCCATCTTGCTTGCTCCTTCTTATCATCTATAAACATACTTACTAATATTAATGCGATACCTACTGTAATACAGATATCTGCTACATTAAATACGGGAAATGGATAGCCAAAAATATAGAAACTAAAAAAGTCTCTTACAAAGCCTAGCGTCATACGATCGATAAAGTTTCCAATAGCTCCCGAAAAAACTAAAGATAAACAAATCTGATAACGCGAATCATTCGTTTTAAAAAACATATATACCATACCAACTAAGGCAATAATGGTAAGTGCGGCAAAGAAACCCATTCCAGCTTCCGCAAACATACTAAAACCTGCTCCTGTATTTCGAACATATGTCAAATAAAAGAAATGATTGATCATTTCAACCGAATCATTTAATGCGATAGACTTCTCAACAGCCCACTTTGTCCATTGATCCAGTCCCAAAGTGACCAACACAATCAATAGTGAAGCCACTGTAGTTTTACCTTTTTTCATATACTTTCCCTTTAAAAAGACTTGTTTTTTCGATGCAAAAATAACATCTTAAAAAACAACCATACACTCATCCCAATCGCAATGATGTACCCAAAAAATCCAAGTGCTGGTATTCCCATAATCATCGGCTTCATCTTTGTCGTACAAATCAAACTTGAACCCACAACCAAAGCGGCAATCAACACACATACAATCAAACGATTCACCATCTGATCAATCTTGGCAAGTGGAGCTTGAGAACCCATTAGATTCAAATTGACCTTGATTTGCCCTCTTTGAACCATCTTCAACACATCGCTTGCCTGCACAGGAATATCCACCGAACGAGAAAGTGCATCAATACTACGCTTAAATCCCGACTTGATTTCTTTCTCCCAATCAATTTTTGTCAAACTTGACTTATGACTCATCGCAATCTTCATCGTATTCATATTCGGATCTAAAGCCGTTAACGTTCCTTCAATCGTCATCATAGAACGAGCTAACATACTAATGCCTTTAGGCAAAGAAATCGAATATACATGACAAATTGAAAACATATCCTGAATCAGTTTGGCAACATCAATTTCTGAATATGGAACACTCAAATATTGATTCACAAAACGATCCATATCCGCACAAAAAGCCGTATAATCAATCTCCTTTTTACAATCCCCTATCATCAAGATACAATCCACTAACTTTTGTGTATCCCTCAAGGCAATGGCACGAACAGCCTCCTTCATCGTTTCACGTTCATTCGCATCTAAAGTGCCCATCATACCAAAATCGATCCATACGATTTGATTATCACGAATTCTTAGGTTTCCCGAATGTGGATCCGCATGAAAGAAACCATTTTCAATAATCTGTGAAATATAATTAAATGCCAATTTATCCGCTATCTCACTACGATCATAGCCCAGTTCATCTAATTTTTTTGAATCATTGATCTCAATGCCATCCACATATTCCATCACCAGAATATTCTTTCTTGTATATTCATCATAAATCTTTGGCGCATCAATAAACTTACAATCCTTATAATCATTCTTAAAGCGTTTCGCAAATTGAGCCTCAATCGTAAAATCCATCTCCTGTTTTGCGGTTGTCCAAAATTCATCGATGACCATATCTAGATCCACTACGCTTGATACAATATCTGAAAGATTCAATATCTTAACAGCCTTTCTTAACAAGGCCACATCCCGTTCCATCCACTCATAGATCTTAGGACGCTGAATCTTAAGTACAACGCGTTTTTTAGACTTCAAAGTAGCAGCGTGCACCTGCGCAATAGATGCTGAACCTAGACAAATCTCATCAATACTTTCAAACTCTTCTTGAAATAAATCGCCATACGTCTCTTGAATGATTTGTTCAACCATAGAAAAAGGCATGGGACTTGCCTGCGAGCGAAGCTTCATCAACTCTTTACAATAACGCTCAGAAAATAGATCCTGTCTTGTCGACATAATTTGTCCAATCTTAACGAAAGTAGGACCCAAGTCTTCAAGTATCATACGTAACTTAACGGGATCCATTCCCTTTTGGATATGATGTTTTCTTAATATAGATACAATCTGCGCAAACCTTGCACTCGTTGACATCGTATTCGTATCACTCATCGTTTCACATCCTGCTTTCTACGTAAAGGCGTATTTGTCACTTTACCCCTTTTTAAATTTCTTAGCGAATTTGACTTCTTTTTATCATCCACCAGAATCATTCTCAACAAACGACTCCAGTCTCTATTATTTTTCACCATAACAGTATTTTAACACACTTGTTAAAAATCAAAAAGAAACAGTATAAACTGTTCCTTAATAGTAGTCATCCACCAATGTAATTTTATCCTTTAATGCCTTGCCATATCGAAGACTTACATGAATTTCACCATTCTTTGCACAATACTCATCATAACTCTTCGATTTGAACGTATCAAAAATGGTTTGAAGATTCTTTGACATTTCATAATCATCCATCTGTAAATCCAATTGATCCCCATCCTGCACAACATGAAGCATTTTAGGATATGTGATCACCAATGAATTATTCGGTAATTGATTATCTTCCACCATCTCATCCACAACGACACGTACATCGCCAACCGAACTTAAATACGTTTTTGTATACAAACGACAACGATCTGGCATTGTCGTTGTCATAGTCTGCGTTTCTTTTGACAAATCAATTTGATTTGGACTAATTTGACTCAATTCATACACAAAAGTTCCACAGCCAAACACAAATAATAAGATTGAAACAACCAACAATACACCTAACTTACGCATTTGTATCCACCCTCTTAGGCCAAGCACGCACTAACATCAATAGTATTGCCAAACTTCCTAACACAAAGGCAATATCCATACAATATAATCCAGCGCTTGTTGTGGCATATACAATAGTTACATATATCATGACAACCAAGCCAATACCACTACCAATCAAAACACACGCTACAGGAATCATAGCCAAGACTAAGATCACCTTTAAGACATCCGATTCAAGACGTCTTGGCTTTCTTTCATGATACAAAGGACGCTCAGGTGTTGGAGGCAAATCACTCGATTTAATATTATCATTCCAAGTATCTTTGATATCATCCATCACACCCACATTATGTGCATGCAAACGATAACGCTCCACTCTTTTAGCCATGACTTTCACAAAGAAATAAATGGCTAAACATAAATATAGTATGCGACAAAGACTTAACATAAAATCTGTGATCATATAGAATCCGACAAAGAATGAAAAAATCATAGACAATAAAAATTGGCATAATATATCAACCACGATGACTTTTCCAATCAACAAAATCAACACTAAAACAATCGCATCAAATAAGATGTGAAAAATTTCATTCATCGAAAAATTACCAAGCTTAGAAAACAATTCCTCAACCTTGGCATACACCTTATCAATCGTTTTATCTGCACGATTAGAGAATGGATCCATTGAGTCCGTATTGATCTTATATGCATCTAGAATATCCTTTACCAATTCATCCACATCGCCAAAACCAGCAACAGCCTCTTCTTCTGCAACACCACCAGCAATCTTGTCATCAATATACGTTCCATATTCCAATATGATGTCTTCTCTTTCTTTATCACTAATCAACGATAACTTTTGATTTAAAACATCCAAAAATTCCTTTTTTAACACTCTACTCAACTCCTTTCAAATATGCATTTACACTATCTGAAAAATCCGTCCACTCCGATAATAATGCATCATATCTTTCAAGTCCTAAATTTGTGATATGATAATACTTTCTTGGAGGACCCTCCGTAGATTCTTTTAAATAAGACTCCAACAAACGATCGTTCGACAATCGCTTCAACAAAGGATAAATCGTACCTTCATTTACTTGAATTACCTCGTTGATACGAGACACAAGCTGATACCCATATAGATCATCCGATACAATAGCCTTTAATACAATCAACTCTAAAACACCTTTTTTAAATTGAGTATTCATGTGTTTCACCCCTATTCTTTCCCATTAATGATGGCTGAAACACATCTACATACATCTTTTCCAAAGTTGTCAATGAAAGATTACGAATCGACTGTACATACTTAAAGTTTGGATTCACAATCCCATTCTTATATTTCAACTTCAATTCATATGCCTCATTATATTCAATGGCACCCACACCAATTACCTGAACACACATAAATAATTTCGAAGCTTTATTCAACCCCATGATTTTTCCGTTACGAATCCAACCACAAAAATACACCGGAATATTTTGGAAAGAGTATCCCGAAATATGGTCAATCGAAATCACAGGAAGATTCTTTTTTTTACCTAAACATTGCGCATATTCTTTTGTTGCTCCATGTTTAGAACAATAAATCACCGCTCTTGGCTGCATAATATCACCCCGTTCACTATTATGATATACATACTACCTTGGATTGTCAAGTACTGTGTTATGCGTATTTGATTTAGATGAATTTAACATCGAATATTCACTTTATTTTAAAATATCTATCTAACGAAGATTTTAGTAGAATATAGGTGAAATAATATATAGTGCTAATTGATTCTTTAATGTATTAACACAAACACCTGGAAACATATAGGTATCTGGATAACAAAGGTCAACATACAGTGGATACAGTAGCTCAGATGCAATATGAAAGAATTAAAGAAGGAAAAATAAAATGAAATTTCAAAGATTTAAGTGAGGAAATGTTGTAATGGTGGAATTTTCACCATCTATGGGTAGTGAAATCAAGGGGAAACATTTAGCTATCGTTTTAACGAAAAATGATTCACCTAATAATGGTGTGCTAACGGTAATTCCATTAAGTTCAAAAAATAAGCCTTATTATGTTCCAATCGGTAATTTTTTCTTAATGAAGCAATCCCTTTCTTAGATAAACAATTAAATGAATTCATAGAGAACATTAAAAATGTTACAGATGAAGAGAAAAAAGCAATGTTAGATAATGCAAATAAGTTTATTTTGGTTGCCAAAATGTATCAAAAAATGGGGGTTGACTCCTATGCAATGGTACAAAATATCTCCACAATCAGCAAATTAAGAGTTCTTAAACCAATAAACAAGTATGATCCCATTTTAAAAATTAGAGTTTCAGATGAAATCATGACAATACTTGATAATAAATTAATAGAATTATTTACAAAGTAAATCTTTTGACTTTAGAGTTATGAGATGTTAATATACTTATGAACAACGGCCTTAGCGCCATTGATTATTACACAACGGCCTTAGCGCCATGTAGAAAGTCACTGATTTATTTCAGTGGCTTTTCTTTATTATCAAAATCTTTGTGTGAATGTCAAATCTATGGCTGCTTAATTAATGCTGAAGAAGAGATTTTGAACGCAATTTCAAATTTTTAGGACCTAATTAAGATATAATACAACATAAAATCATTAAATCCCCTTTATATAAAAGGGGATTTTGCTTAGTTAGTAAATTTTTCGTAGAAAGATAATGCGCTTATAACATTAATTTGTGCTTTAAATATAGGTGTAGAATTCATGAGAATAAATGATATTTAATGGAATTCATTCCTTTTAAGATGTAATCAAGATATAAACGATATCTTAATTTTTGAAGAGTTTCCCAAAGTTAAGTCCATCGGTATTTAATCCAAGAAATCATAAGAAAAACATTGTTTATGCTTGCATATATGCTAGTAGTACGCTATAATATATATGTAAGGAGGAAAGGTTATGAATAAGAAATTTAAAAAATCCAAAATCGATTGGACGTCTCTAATCATACAATCAATCTTGGACTTAGCAGTTGGGTTAATCTTATTGATTATCGAGAAGCTTACATAGCTTCTCCCCTAACTCATTATAACTTATTCATCGTATATTATGCTAGTAAAATTAGGAATATTTTTTATCGCAATTGGAATTGCAAAATTCATTTATGCAATGTATTTAAAACACAAAGGAGAATAACATGAGACCCCAAGACAAGTACAACAAAGAAAAAATGACAATTATTTCTGCTAGATTCAAAAATGATTTTGCCGAAGAATTTAAACAAGCTTGCAAAGCTTTAGGAGTATCTCAAGCGGATGTTATTAGAGACGCAATGAATCAAACAATTGTGAAAGCCAACGCATTGGATGGACTAGATATGTTTAGTATCGATAAAATGAATCAAGACGAAGCTTATTTTAGCCGATTCATCCAGGAATTAAAAGATTATGATGATTTTGGAAAATTCAAAGGATATTTTGGAAAAGCTTCAGATGTTGAAGATAGAATCTGTGAATTAAATACATGTGAAATCTATACTGAAGTTAATGGATCATACGAATGTACAAGTAATGATAAAGAAATTCATGATGAATTCGGTTCTGATGACAATCACAAAATCAACGGATATATTGCCATCGAAGTTGGATATGGAAAACACGTTAAAATGTATGGCGAGTACTTCTGCGAAGACTGGGATGAAGCTAATGAAGTTTATCAGAATTGTTCGTTTGAAAATTACTACGGAATTGATTTAGATTAATGCATAAAAAAAGAAGGGCCACAATAAAATCGGCCCTTTTTTGCGTTATTTGAATAATTTAAAAATCTTTTCGACGATTTTCAACAACAATTCAATCAATTTGTTGATTCCAGATACATTAATTGTGTCATTTTTGACAGAATCTGAACTATTTTCATCGTTTTTATCGTTTTTTGAGTCATCTTTTCCGGTATTTGAACCATTTTCATCCTTTTTAGGATCGTCTTTTTTAGGCTCGTCACTCTTTGGATCAGACTTGTAGAAGTCAATATCATGATAGATTACATCTTTGTCAAATGGATTCGAAGTGTATTGATGTATAACTGCAATATCTGAATTGTCTGAATTGACATTACCATCATCCTGATTCCATGCTGCAATCCACAAAGGATAGTCTGTATCTACATATTGTCCGATCCATGATCTAGATGTATAAACACCAGTGTAATAACCTTGTGATTTGAAATAATCACAGAATACTTTGCAGACCATCGAACAATGTTCTTTTGTCAATAATCCGTTTTGTTCCTTCCATCCTGGTTCTCCAGGCTTTGTGCTGGAGTCTTCCATATCCATCCAAACACCAAGTTGGATATTTCTACTTTTAATTAATTTATGTGTATACTTGGCTTGCTCAAGTGCGGTTGCTTCATCACCGCAATAATCATAACAATATACACCATAAGGAATTTTCAATTCTTCGCATTTATTCGCAAAATATTCAAACTTCTTATCTTCAGTTGTCCACCAGTTCGAACGCAAAATCACAAAGTCATACTGCGACAAATCTATGTCCGAACCATTGTGCTCCGACAGGTCGATTCCGTATCCTTTGACATTCTTAGTGTAATCTGTTTTAGACGGGTTGGATGACTCTGGTGTAGAAGGTTTCGTTTCTTCCTTCTTTTCTTCTTCTGGTACAGTGAATGTAGCCCACATCTTACTCTTATCTTCGGTTGCGGACACTGCCACAAATACCTTTCTATCACTATCTTTATAAACTACATAACGATGGCCATTGCCAACGTACTTCCAATAATATCTGATTTTATCTCCGCTGTTGTATATTTTGCATACATTGCCAGTTGGCGAGTCGTAACGCGCTCTAATGCCATCTACAGTGAACGTAGCTACACCATCTTCTTGTACAAGTTCAATTGTATCACTTGGATTAGCATCATCTTCTATTGCACTGAAAGTGGCCCACGTGTCTTTTCCTTGAACTTCGCTTCCTGAGATTGCCATGAGTTGAGTCTTGTCTTTATTAACCACCCATCTATGGCCATTAGCTACGACTTTGTAGTAGTATTCAAACTGATACCCTTTATTTACTCGTTTCAATACATTTCCTGTTGGACTACCTTCACGAATTGCAACTGAATCAACAGTTAAAGTAGCAATAGCGTGTTCTGCAACTAAATTGGCTGCATTAAACACTGTAATTCCTGAACCGCTTGTAGGATTACTATATCCTTTGTAATGCAACACCCCACATGATCCATTGTAAGTCAATGTTTGAATATTTGCAGGAGACAAGTTAGTTCCTTGATTCATCCCTAGAAACTGTCCTGTTCCGTTACCATTGTCTTTAATCAACATCGCTACATGGCCATAATAGATTCCTTTGTACCAACCATAAACTGAATCCCAAATAAACCAATCTCCAGGGTGGCCAATTTGTTCGAAATTAAAATAATCAACATATCCAAGTAAATCTCTTCGATACCAAATTTCGCGTGCTCCTCCAGAACCTCCAATCGCTCTTCCAGGGTTTGGATATCCAGCTTTCTTTAAAAACTCTTTGAAAAGAGTTACACACTGATTGTAGTATCCGCCTAGTCCAGATGATTTGCCTAACCATTCTTTTTTAAAGTCATCTTTTGTGAAGTAGTTCATAATTAAATCTCTTCCTGATTGATTTTCTTGTCAGCTACTTCTAATCCTTTGATTAGAATTTTTGGAACGTCATATCCCACTTCAACAAAGTTCTCAATAATTGATCTTGCTTCATTGACGGTCAAGGAAGCTAAGACGAACCATCCTAATAGAGTTGTTAGTGTTAGATCAACTCCGATTGTTTTGCCGATTTCGATAAACCAAGCCGAAATTGCAAAAGCGAATACAATCATTAACCAGTATCCTAGCTTTTTCAGAACTCCGGTCCATCCTTTACTGCTATTGGTTTTATGATTGATATTTGACTTCATCCAACCTGTAATCCAGTCGATTACGTTTAATAATAAAAAAATGGCGAACAAGAACCAGTGTTCACCAAAGATAAGTGTTAGTAATGCGATAATTGCACCACATACATTGTTGTAGTAACTTGTAAAAACTTTCATTTATTTTCTCCTATGTCATATATAAAAAAGGCTAGATATTCTAGCCTTGTTAATAATTTTCACCAGTTATTTCTTTATACTGATCAGCAGTAATGATTCCTTTTTCACAAAATTTTCTTACCTGCTTATCTGTATATAGTTTTAAATCATAAAATCTTTTAATTTTTTCAAACATAGACTAAGCCTCGCTTTCTTCTAGAAGTGTATCTGTCATTAGTGCTGTATACATGACCTGCGCTTCAATTTTATCCTGCGCCGTTGCTTGTTGTTCTGGATCAACAACTTTAGGTTTATCTTCTTCTGCAACCTCAATCACTTTTCCTGCTACATATTTGTAGTTATATCTTCCATGTTCATCAACTAATCCTTTTTCTAGATATAGACCTTGAGCATGAGCGTATTTATCGCCTTTCCCTTTGTCAATCTCTGTCATAGTTGACATTTCTTCTTCTGATAAGAAGATTTCTGAATTAATAGATGTAATGTTATTTTCTGAATCTTTATTAATATATACTTTTACCATGTCTATTACTCCTATTCATCATCATAAATTTCTGCGTCTAGATTAATTCCACCGCCTACTTTAATTACATAACTAATAGTCGACCCTCCACGTTGACTTAATTTACTTAGCAATGCGCTTGAAGGTGTTAATGCTAACTCTTTGTAGTTGTCTACGCTTGCATTAGTAATATCTGGACGGTCTACTGTGATAGCGTCTGAGCTTGCTCCTGTATAAATCCAACCTTCTAAAGTTATATTACTTGAATCTACGGATGGTTTGGAAATTCTCATTGAATTAACCTCCCGAATATTAAGGTAAATTTTACTGTCTGAAAAAAAACCACTTCTAGCTCCGGTAATTGGTTGAAAATACCACATACATTTTTGATATTCTTCACTATAAATTGGATGAACAAAAGCAGTAGCATGCTTACCTTGTTCCAATTTAGCCCATTTAAGGGTTATGCTAGTTCCTTGGTTTAAAAAGATCGTAAACGCTTTTGTACTAGCGCTTGTATGCACAACATTTAATCCTTGTTTCAATACAACTTGTGAATTATCATCTGCCGTCATTGTTACCGTTCCACTTACTGATGTTACGTAGCATGATAATGTAGAATCACCTTCCGTCGCATTTTCTAAGGCTTAACTAGCAATTTGGTGACTTTGCTATAATTCTGTGTTTTATCACTTAT
>OMFD01001048.1_pt1 | contig 15218 bp, 10 predicted proteins | sample 1645541 | NCBI WGS metagenome assembly OMFD01 (sample SAMEA103958149, study PRJEB25191) | human gut metagenome | biome: human-associated habitat [ENVO:00009003]; feature: intestine environment [ENVO:2100002]; material: feces | place: Germany | collected 2013/2015
GAAGCCGGGGCAAGGAGCTATCGAGCCATGGAAGGCGAGTAGCGACGGTTTCGTCATGTATAGAAAAAGTAAATGCATAATCCATACAGAATCTTAGTCACGCAGCGTAGCACCGTTGGGAGCAGTGCAGCAGTCCGGCGGGTACATATCGCAAGCCCTTACTTTTTGGCTCGTTTAACAAACTGGTTTGTTATGTATTAAACTTTATGTTATCATCTTGTAATTATCATTTAATACATATTTATTATGGTTTTTTTGAAGATTTTCAGCTATAATATGATAAGCTATACAGTAAATATGAATTTAATATTCAACTACCGAAATATAAGGATATAGAAATGAATAAAAAAGTTTACAAAACATTGGAATATAACAAAATCCTCACCATGCTAAGCAGCTACGCAGCATGTGATGAGACAAAGAAAAGGTGTCTTTCGCTTGAGCCTATCACCGATTTATACGAAATCAGACATCTGCAGACCACCACTGCCGATGCACTAAGCCGCCTGTACAAGGACAGTGGAGTGTCCTTCGTTGGCATACACAATGTACATGCTTCCCTAAAGAGGCTTGATATCGGCGGAGCGCTGAATACGACCGAGCTTCTTCGCATCTGCAGTCTTTTAGAGGTTGCAAAGCGCGTGAAGGCTTATGGCAGAAGCGCCATGGACAATGAGAAGCAGGATTCTCTCTCCGGTCTGTTTGCAGGGATTGAACCGGTTTCTGCGCTCTGCGATGAGATTAAGAGGTGCATTTTATCTGAGGAAGAGATTGCCGATGATGCGAGTCCTGAGCTTTTTAAGATAAGAAAGAGCATACGCGGCATGAATGACAGAATCCATGCGCAGCTCACCAAGCTCATGAACAACAGCACAACGAGGACATATCTGCAGGATGCGGTTGTGACCATGCGCGACGGCAGATATTGTCTGCCTGTAAAGGCTGAGGCTAAGGGCAATGTACCCGGCATGATGCACGACCAGTCATCTACCGGCTCTACCCTTTTTATCGAGCCGATGGCTGTCGTCAATTTGAATAATGAGCTCAAGGAGCTTTTCATAAAGGAGCAGGATGAGATTGAAAAAATCCTTGCAGCGCTCAGCGACAAGGTTGCCATGAATGCGGCTGCTTTGGAGCAGGACTATGAGATTCTTTCAGAGCTTGACTTCATTTTTGCAAAGGCAAACTTGGCTAAATCATATAACGGTGTGGCACCGGAGTTCAACACCGAGGGGCATATCAATATCAGAAAGGGCCGTCATCCGCTTTTGGATGCTAAAAAGGTGGTCCCTATAGATGTACGGCTGGGCGAGGACTATAAGCAGCTCATCATCACCGGACCAAATACCGGCGGTAAAACGGTTTCACTAAAGACTGTCGGACTTTTGACTCTCATGGGTCAGGCAGGTCTTCACATTCCTGCGGCTGACAGGTCAAAGCTCGCCATCTTTGAGGACGTTTTTGCGGATATAGGCGATGAGCAGAGCATTGAGCAAAGTCTCAGTACCTTCTCGTCTCACATGACCAATATCGTAAAAATTCTTGAAAAAGCCGATGACAGAAGCCTTTGCCTGTTCGATGAGCTCTGCTCGGGAACCGACCCGACAGAGGGTGCGGCACTTGCCATCTCAATTTTAAACAGACTGCACCAGTATGGTGCCATCACCATGGCCACCACACACTACAGTGAGCTGAAGGTATATGCGCTTTCCACAGACGGTGTGGAAAATGCCTGCTGTGAGTTTAATGTGGAGACTTTAAGCCCTACCTACCGCCTGTTAATCGGTATTCCTGGAAAGAGTAACGCATTTGCAATCTCATCAAAGCTTGGTCTGGACGAAAACATCATCGAGGATGCAAAAAGCAGAATTAATGATAACGACCTTGATTTTGAGGATCTGATTGCAAGCCTCGAGTCACAGCGACAAACCATCGAAAAGGAACAGCTTGAAATCAACAGCTACAAGGCCGAGATTGAAAAGCTCAAGAAACAGCTCGAAGAGAAAAATGAGCGCATAGACAAGAGCAAAGACAAGATTTTACGCGAGGCAAATGAGGAAGCCTACAAGATACTGCAGGATGCAAAGGAGCTCGCCGACAAAACCATCCGCAATTTCAACAAATACGGACAGGGGCAGGCTCCTATGAGTCAGATGGAAAAAGAGCGCTCTGCCCTTCGTGACAAGATGAATGACAAGGAAAAGAAGCTGTCAGACATCAAGAAAAACACTGCCAAGGCAAATCACAAGGCGCCTAAGAAGCTGCGCATCGGTGATTCTGTGCTTGTGCTCTCCCTCAATCTGAAGGGAACCGTCCACACTCTGCCAAACGCCAAGGGCGATTTGTATGTGCAGATGGGTATACTGCGCTCGCTAGTTAATATTAATGACCTCGTGCTCTTAAACGACGATGTCTCCCCTGCCAAGAAGTACGGCGGCAGCGGAAGCAAGATAAAGATGAGCAAGTCAATGTCAGTTTCATCAGAAATCAACCTGATTGGAAAGACTACGGATGAGGCACTTGCTCTCTTAGATAAATACTTAGACGACGCATATATCGCTCATCTTTCATCAGTGCGCATTGTCCACGGAAAAGGCACCGGTGCACTGCGAAAGGCTGTGCATGGACTCCTTAAGAGGACAAAAACTATTGCGGAATACCATCTCGGTGAGTTTGGTGAGGGCGATGCCGGAGTAACCATCGCAACCTTTAAATAACGACAATGTACTTTTACGGAATATAAATAATTTTTAAGAAGGAGATTAGAAATGGCTGTTAAACAGAAAATACTGATAGTAGACGACGACAACAATATAGCAGAGCTTATATCTCTATATCTGACCAAGGAATGCTATGACACCAAAATCGTAAATGACGGTGAGCAGGCGCTTATCGCATTTGAGCACTACAAGCCAAACATGCTTCTTTTGGACCTCATGCTTCCGGGCATAGACGGCTATCAGGTATGCCGTGAGATACGTGCAAAGTCCGACGTGCCGATTATCATGCTCTCCGCAAAGGGCGAGGTATTTGACAAGGTTTTAGGCCTGGAGCTTGGCGCCGACGACTATATACTCAAGCCCTTTGACTCAAAGGAGCTTGTGGCAAGAGTCAAGGCCGTGCTCAGACGCTTCCAGCCTGCAAAGCCGGAAGCCTATGCTTCCGTAGATATCAAGTGTGTGGAGTACCCGGGGCTTATTGTAAATCTGTCGAACTACTCTGTCACTTATGACGGACAGCAGATTGATATGCCGCCAAAGGAGCTTGAGCTATTATATTTTCTTGCCTCATCTCCAAATCAGGTGTTTACAAGGGAGCAGCTTCTGGACAACATATGGGGCTATGAATATGTCGGTGACACCCGCACTGTCGACGTGCATGTAAAACGTCTCCGCGAGAAAATCAAGGACAAGCCAACCTGGCGCATCGCAACTGTCTGGGGCATCGGATACAAGTTTGAGGTAAAATAAATAATGAAGCATACCATCTACTCTAAGCTGTTAATCAGCTACCTGATTTACGGTGTCATTGCTTTTTTCATTATATGCACCTTTACACAGCATCTCACCACAGACTATATCGAAAAGCAGGAGGCTTCCAATCTCTACAGGGAGGCCTCCATCATAGCAGGTGACTATGCCAGTGAATACTTTGGCTCATCCATGTCGCTTAGCGATTTCCAGAATCACATGAAAATCGTAGCCGACTATATGGATGCCGAGGTATGGGTGGTCAGCCCTGACGGTGAGCTGCTCATGGACTCAGATGATCCGTCAATAGGCACTGATACCCAAAATGACAGTTCTAAGCCTGTATTGATAAATGGCTTTGATGTCACCGATTTTGGCAGCAACAACTATATGATTGGAAATTTTTACGGTTCCTTCAAGCATAAGATGCTGTCCGTATTTTCCCCGGTAAATGTCTCGTACCAGAATATCGGCTACATAGTCATTCACAAGACAATGAGCCATATCACGGCAGGTGTAAACGGTTTTATGAACATCTCCTTTTACACTGTAGCGCTCATTTTTGCCTTTGCATTTGTTCTGCTTTTCATGATGAGCCGCTCCATTTACCGTCCTATCTCCAAAATCACAAAGACCGCAAAGAAGTATGCAAAGGGTGATTTCACTGCCCAGATTGATGTACATTCCAATGACGAAATCGGCTATCTGGCAAACACACTCAACTACATGGCAACTGAGCTTGATACGCTTGAGGAGGATCAGCGCAAGTTTGTTTCCAACGTGTCACACGACTTCCGCTCCCCTCTTACCTCGATAAAGGGCTACGTGGAGGCCATGCTGGACGGAACCATCCCTGTTGAGATGCAGGATAAGTATTTAAATATCATACTTTTTGAGACGGAGAGGCTTAATAAGCTCACCAAGAGTCTTATTGATCTGAACCAGTTCGGTCATCACGGCATACACCTGGATATTGCTGATTTTGACATCAATACAATGATCCGCACGACAATCCTCACCTTCGAGGGTAAATGCAGTGAAAAGGGCTTAAGCTTTGACCTGCTGCTCACCGGAAAAGAGCTTTTCGTGCGCGGTGATATGGTCAAAATCCAGCAGATTCTTTACAACCTGATAGACAACGCCGTGAAGTTTTCAAATAATGATTCGAGTATCAAGATTGAGACGAGTATCAGAAATGAAAAGGTGTTTATATCAGTAAAGGATCACGGTATCGGTATACCAAAGGACAGCCTTTCAAAGATCTGGGAACGCTTCTACAAGAGTGATTTATCCCGCGGAAAGGATAAGCGTGGTACTGGACTTGGCCTGTCTATAGTTAAAGAAATCGTGCAGGCGCATGGTGAGAATATAAATGTGATAAGCACTGAGGGTGTGGGAACTGAGTTTATATTTACGCTGCCGCTCAGCAAAAAAGAAGGGTGAGGCGCAGCTCATCAAATGATTGGTGGTGGGCGCCTCGCTTTTTAGGTTGTGAAGCTGCCGGCATAGCACACAGTATATTCCTCAGAAAAATGTGAAGTCAGCCGCGGTTCTTTATCCGGACAGGTTACGATTTTATTTATGTTTTCTTTCTTCTTTAATTTATGGAACTCCGCGGCAGTTCACATTTTTCTTCGGAACACACTGTATGCTCTCCGGCTAATTCAGGTTTATGAGCGAGGCGCTTTGCTACCTTACATTTTGGCAGTGCCGGACTTATTTCACTGGCGTGAAATTTTGTCCGGCACTTTTTACTTTTTAAATTTAAAGCTCATTTCACTTATGCGAAATGAGCTTTATTTTATATCATATTCTTATGGTTCATATTTGCTGCCGGACGGGTCGGTTACTGTGTAGTCGCCGCCGGATATGTCGGCTGTGGTTTCAAAGTCTGTGATGTCCTGATTTACGGTACCATCGAACAGGTCATATGTGAATGTGTAGCCCTGTGCCGATACTGCTTTGACATATATTTTGATATTGCTTGCGGCTGTGACAGGGATTAAGTCTTCGATTTTGACTGTGCCTTCGAGGCTATGGAGCTTACCGTCGTCCTCTTTTGAGGCATCAGAGGTATCATTTTCCGTGTCATTCTTTGAGCCATCTTTTTTGGCATCATCCTTCCGGCTTAAGGCGGATGTGATGGAGTCTGTGTCTGCAGAGTCTGCACTGTCTGTGCCGTTTTCTGCCAACAGCTGTCTGATATCGTAAGTCTTTAGCTCTGTATCTGAGCTTGCAACTACGAGCTGCACACTGTTAAAGTCAAAGTAATCATTTCCCATGACCGCTACATCTACATCTGTGCCAAGCTTTATGCTGCCATTGTCAAAGGTTGGTTTATCGGCAAGTATGCCGGATGCTACATTTTTGAACACTGATGTCACACCTTCAAACTTATCGAGCACCTCTGTGCTTCTCTTATTTCCGTCAACAAACAGAAATGTCACATTGCCTGCATAGTCCTCTGACAGTGGAAGTGTGGCCTCACCCGTATACTTGATGCCGTCTAGCTCGAGCGGTATCTCGTTTGTACCGAAAAATACACTGGTTTTTGTATCCTCTGTGTACTCCTTTGGCACCACCGAGACAGAGACTGTGTATGTCTTATCGGTAAAGTCTGCACTTTTTAAGGAAATATCCCAGTCTGTTATGAGGCTGGCCTCCTCCTCAAGAGTGGACTTGATATCATCCTGCATGGTCTGCACATCGGAAAGTATCACCGATGTGTTGTCTGAGGTGTATGACATCTGTGTCTCGAGCTTTTTTATCCTGTTATTAAGCAATACTGCCCCCGCAATAAGTGCGGCGAGCAGTATTATGGTAATCGCATTGAAAATATTTTTTTTCAAATTCATATTATAGTGTTATTCCTCATCTTCCTCTGCAGCTATAGCTATTCCAAGCTCCTCAAGCTGCTTTGGATCTACAGTTCCGGGTGCCTCTGACATGAGGTCCGAAGCGTCCTTTACCTTAGGGAATGCAATAACCTCCTTGATATTGTCTGTATGCAGCATATGCATGCAGATACGGTCAACACCAAAGGCAAGTCCTGCGTGTGGCGGTACACCATATGAGAATGCATCAAGCAGGAATCCAAACTGCTCATGTGCACGCTCCTTTGTGAAGCCAAGCACCTCAAACATCTTCTCCTGGATATCATCCTGATGGATACGCACTGAGCCTCCACCAAGCTCTGTACCATTGAGTACGATATCATATGCCTTTGCACGAACTGCGCCCGGATCTGAGTCTATCTTGTCCCAATCCTCCTCCATAGGCATAGTGAATGGATGATGCATTGCCATAAATCTGTTTTCCTCATCAGACCACTCAAGGAGTGGGAACTCTGTTACCCAGAGGAAATTGTACTTGTTCTCATCAATCAGGCCAAGCTCAGCTCCAAGCATGAGACGAAGCGCTCCAAGTACATTCCATACGATTTTATTCTTGTCTGCTGCGAAAAGGAGTAAATCTCCCGGCTTTCCGTTCATCTTTGCAACAAGTGCATCAAGCTCAGCTTCTGTCATAAACTTGGCAAATGATGACTTGTATGTGCCATCCTCATTGATGCACAGATAAGCAAGTCCCTTTGCTCCACAGCCCTTTGCGTGCTCTACAAGCTTGTCAATCTTCTTACGAGGCATCTTTGCCTGTCCCTCTACATTGATACCACGGACAGAGCCACCGTTTTCAAGAGCTCCTGTGAATACTCCAAAGCCACAGTCCTTTACCACATCTGAAACATCGCAAAGCTCCATACCAAAACGTGTATCAGGCTTGTCAGAACCAAATCTGTCCATAGCCTCCTGCCAAGGCATACGCTTAAACGGAATCTCAACATCCACATTTATGACCTCTTTAAAAAGGTGCTTTAACAGTCTCTCATTTACCTCGATTACATCATCGATATCTACGAATGAAAGCTCCATATCTGCCTGTGTAAACTCAGGCTGTCTGTCTGCACGCAGATCCTCATCACGGAAGCATCGTGCAATCTGGAAATATCTGTCATAGCCTGAAGCCATCAGAAGCTGCTTAAAGAGCTGTGGTGACTGAGGGAGCGCGTAAAAATGTCCGTGGTGTATACGGCTTGGCACGAGATAGTCTCTGGCGCCCTCCGGTGTAGACTTGCAAAGGATTGGTGTCTCTATCTCCAAAAATCCCTCGTTTGCCATAAAGTCACGCATCACGCGAAGCACATTGCTTCTGAGCATGAGATTTCTCTGGATATCAGGGCGGCGAAGATCCAGATAACGGTATTTAAGTCTGATGTCTTCGCTTGTCTTTGAATTCTCCTCAATATGGAATGGAGGTGTCTGTGCCTCTGAAAGCACTCTGATTGATGTAGCGATAACCTCGATATCACCTGTCTTTAAGTTCTCATTGACAGCAGCTGTTCTCTTCTGGACAGTTCCCTCAACTGCGATGACGAACTCACTTCTTAAGGTGCCTGCCTTTTCAAAGCCCTCTGCACCTACATTTTCCTCACCGAATACTATCTGAAGTATTCCGCTTCTGTCTCTTAAATCTACGAAAATGAGACTTCCTAAATTTCTTCTCTTCTGTACCCAGCCCATCACGGTGACCTTCTCACCGATATTGGCATTTGATACCTCTGTACATCTATGGCTTCTATGTAAGCCCTGCATTGATTCTGCCATTTTATGCTCCTTATATTTCTACTATATATTTATTCTAATAACTGTTTGGTACCGCTGCTGCACAGCTAATCTGCTGCTTATCAGATTCCTATCTGTTAAAGAACTCAACAAACTCCTCGTAGCCCTCTTTCATAAGCTGCTCCTTCTGGAATTTTTTGTTCTTGTTCATGCGCACAACAAGCACTTGCTGTCCGTTTGCTCTTGCGTCTTTTGCCTGGTTCATGACATCAACAAGCTTGTCTGCCGGATATTTCTTCTCAACCAGATAAGCCACCTTCTTTGGACTCTCAGGAATCTTGAAGCCGCTCTCCATGAGAAGCAGGATAATTCTCTCAAAACCGATTGAAAAACCACAGGCCGGTACATCATTTCCGGTGAACTTTCCAATCATCTTGTCATATCGTCCGCCACCGCCACAGGCTGCGCCAAGCTCAGGCATTGATATCTCAAAAATAGTTCCTGTGTAGTAGCTCATTCCACGAACAAGTGTAGGGTCAAATACGAGCTCAAACTTTGCTCCCTTTGTGGCATTGACAGCCGTAGCTATCTCTGTCATATTTGTAACCACTTCTTCGTCTAAATATTCACCGAGCTTTTCTGAAAGTATATTTACACCCTCAGTGACATCCCTTGTCTGCTCCAAAAGCTTAAACAAATCAAGATATTTGTCAATATTTTCCTGTGGATAGCCATCCTGTGCAAGCTCACTTGCAACACCTTCCACTCCTATCTTGTCCATCTTATCGAGTGTGATAAATACGCTGTCGTAGTCCTCCTCAGCAAAACCACTGTAAGCTGCCATAGCCTTTAGGATTCTTCTCTCGTTGATTCTTATCTCAAAGTTCTCGAAGCCGAGTCTGCCGATTGTGGTAGTGGTTGCTGTAATCAGCTCTATCTCTGCCAGATTGCTTGGCTCTCCGAGTATATCTATATCACACTGTGTAAACTGTCTGTAGCGGCCTCTCTGAGGTCTGTCTGCTCTCCATACACTGCCCATCTGAAGTGCCTTAAACGGCGATGGCAGGTTGTTGGCATTGTTTGAATAATATCTTGAAAGTGGCACTGTAAGGTCATAGCGCATTCCAAAGTCTACTACATCCGACTCTTCCTTTGCTGTCTCCAGATTCAGCTTCTCGCCTCTCTTCATTACCTTGAAGATCAGCTTCTCATTTTCTCCGCCCTGCTTGCTTGTGAGATTTGCTATATTCTCCATGCATGGTGTCTCTATCGGTGTAAATCCGAAGCTTCTGTATGTATCCTTGATCACACTTGTCACATAATCACGGATTTCCATCTCTGCAGGTAGTATATCCTTCATGCCGTTGACCGGCTTTTTGCTCAGTGCCATTTGGTTTCCTCCATCTATATTAAAATATTGAATTCATTAGCTATTCTATTATACTTTTCGGTTTTGCAATCGTCAAGGGTTTATGGCAATTATACGGACTGCAAAGATAACGAGCATCTGCTGTGAACGGTTGCAAATGCTAATGCATATCTACTGCGGCGGATTGCAGATGCCACACGGAGACAAGCCCATGGATTTTGCTTCATCAAGCGTTACCTCTGTGTCACTCTTTTTCAAGGTCCGGCAGCCCGCACGGTGGTATTTCTTGCCGGTTGCAGTGATATGAACCATCATCTCGCTGTTTGAGGAATCTGCAGCGCTATTTTCTGCTGCTGAGCTGTCTGAGCCTGATGATGTACTTCCTGTGGTGCCATCCAGCCAGCTGTCACCATTCTCATAGTTTATTCCGACTCCGGGCTGCACATTATAGCAATAGACATTAAAAAGTATGCCGCCACCGTTATCCTCAACCGACTTTGCCTCTATGAGAACGCCGTTTGCAACTAGATTGCTGCCCGAGAACATCGGAGTCACCCTGTAGAGTACATGATTTCCTGTATTGTTTACATAATCCGCTACCAGATTCTCAAACGGGAGCATCCCCTCCACATTCAGGTATCTCGTACCGGTAATAAGGTTCTTCGGATTGGCATTCTCGCCGGCAAGCTGATATCCAATAAGATGACAGCGATTATATAAATACCTGTCCTTTATCACATCATACTTCACCGTATGCCAGCCTGATGGCTTTATCATACCTATCTTGCCACGCTCCTCAGTCGGCATGATATCCTTGCAGATATTGGCATAAGCCACACCGCATCTGCCAAGTGAATCCAAATCACTGTAATTTTCAAAAGCAGTGGTAGTCATATCGCTGTCCGTAAAAAAAGGCTCATTATTGTTGACAGCCACGTATGCCTTGCCATCATATGCCGGAATCGCATCAAGTGAAACATAAGAATTGTTGTTTACAAGATCCTCCTGTGGCCCATCCACTTTATCGTTGCTACCTAAAGCACCGGAAGAATCCTCCCCTGCCACAACAGCTCCTGCGGCATGCCCGGTACCTTCAGTGCCGGATAAATCAGTGGAGGAACAGCCTGTAAAAATTGTAGCAATTGCAAGTAACTCACATAGTGCAATTGCTGCTGTTTTCCTTAACTTTAGCCATATGTTCATATAAAATCACTCTTTCTATCAATCGATTGATATTGGATTTTCCCTAATTACAATAAATTAAATGAATACTTAAATTACTAAACCTAATATACTTTTATTTCCTCTCTTCGTTTATTATAGCAAACATTTGTTTGTTTTTCAACCCTTGCTGTAAAGCTATACATTTCCCTCTATTTGAACATGTTCAGGACTTTCACACGTTAGAGCTCTCCCGGGCGGAGCTTACGGCCCGAACTCAAAAAAGCCACCCCAGGCAAACACCCGGTGTGGCTTTAAATCATGTATTATGAAATTATGTGAATCACCTAATGTGAATCAACACTGCTATATTGCAGAACCAATCTACTCGCAAAGCTTAGAAAACTCATCCGCAACAAACTGAACCTTGGTTCCGATAATAACCTGAACAGAATTCTTGCCAGGCTTCATAACGCCTGCAACACCTGCAGATTTAATCTTCTTGTCATCAACCTGAGTGATATCCTTAACCTCAAGTCTGAGTCTTGTGATACAGTTGTCAATGCTTGCAATATTGTCTTTGCCACCGCAGCCCTCAAGAATAGTCTTTGCTACTGCTGTGTAGTCATTGTTAGAAAGCACTGCCTTCTTCTCTGCCTCGACATCATCGTCCTCTCTACCAGGGGTCTTAAGATTCCATTTCTTGATAGCGAAATAGAATACAATGTAGAATACGATAAAAGCTGCGATTCCAAGAGGAATGATGAGCCATGTCCTTGCTGCAGCCGGAAGTGAAGATGAGAATAATAAATCCATCGCACCGGCTGAGAATGAGAAGCCTGCTCTAAATCCAAGAGCTACTGTAATCATTGTGAAAATACCATAAAGTAAAGCATAAATCACATAGAGACCAGGAGCAAGGAACATAAATGCAAACTCGAAAGGCTCTGTAACACCACAGATGAATGCACAGATAGCTGCAGAAGCAAGGATACCGATGGCAGCCTTTTTCTTAGCAGGCTTTGCACACTTAACCATGGCAAGTGCTGCACCAGGAATACCAAACATCATACATGGGAAGAAACCTGACATGTACATTCCGAGGCTCCATGAAACATCCTTTGATGTCTCGCCATTCCAGAAATGAGAGAGGTCTCCAAGTCCGATAGTATCGAACCAGAATACGTTGTTTAATGCGTGGTGTAATCCTGTAGGGATTAACAGACGGTTCAGGAATGCATAGATACCTGCGCCGACTACGTCAAAACCAACGATTGCTTTACCGATAGCTACAAGAGCACCGAAAAGTAATGGCCATACAAACAGTAATACTACAGATACAAGGATTGAAACAACACCTGCGATAATTGCTACGCAACGCTTGCCGCTGAAGAATGACAGCCAGTCAGGAAGCTTTGTATCCTTAAATCTGTTGTAACACAAAGAACCAATAACACCGGCTAAGATACCGATAAATGGGTTTGCAATCTTGTCGAATGCAAGTGTCTTTGTAGCGCTGTCAGCGATAGATGGCATGATTTTTGTAACAAAGTCTGTAGACAGGAGTGTTGTCATCATCAGCCATGAAGCTAAAGCTGCAATACCGCCGGTACCGTCGTTCTTTTCCGACATACCGACACCAACGCCGATTACAAAAAGGATGGCCATGTTGTCAATCAAAGCGCCCCCTGCTTTAACTAAAAACAGACCTATTAAATTACGTACACCCTCGATGTCACCACCCTGCATGGTTGCAGGACATAAATAATATCCAATACCCATGAGGATACCACAGATAGGAAGTACTGCTACGGGAAGCATTAAAGCTTTACCCAGTTTTTGAAGAAATTTCATAAATTTCCCCTCCTTTACATTATGTATACTAAACTGGAGATACTCCAATAAAGTTCGTTATTATTATACAAATCTACGCGAGACTTAAAATCTCATCACCGGCGGATACATTTCCCTCTTTGAGCATCTTTATCTCACTATAATCAGCAGTGTTGCCAATTAAAACCGGAGTAATGACATTAAGATCTGCTGCCTTAATCTGCTTCAGGTCAGCCTCCATCAAAAGGTCACCCTTCTTCACCTGATCACCAACGGAAATATGTGATTTAAAAGGATCACCCTTTAGTGTCACTGTATCCAGACCAATGTGCAAAAGCAGCTCGACTCCCTGAGTGGTCGTCATGGTAAAAGCATGCAGCGTATCAAATACAGCTGTCACCTCACCATCCGCCGGAGCATAAAACCTGCCCTCAGAAGGAATCACGGCCACGCCGTCTCCCAATATCTTCTCAGAAAAGGTAGGATCCGGAACCTCTGTAATAGGAACCACTCTGCCGTTGCACGGAGAACAGATCACCTTTCCCTTTGACTTATTCTTAAAAAAACCTAACATGATATCTCCTTTCCGTCGATATACACACTCACAATATCCAAATCATCATTGAGAAGCACAAAATCTGCTCTCTTTCCTGCAGAAATGCTGCCTGCTTCATCATAGATGCCAATCTCCTTAGCCGGATTGGCTGTAGCACACATAATTGCCTCCTCAAGAGGAATACCTGCCTGCCTTACTGTGAAACGCATACAATCCATCAGATTGGTTGCCGAACCGGCAATTGTCCCATCATGGAGTGTGGCAAGCGGACCTCTGACTGTCACGGCCTGTCCACCGAGTGTATACTCACCATCCTCAAGCCCTGTGGCTCTCATGCTGTCACTTATTAAAATCATGCGCTTCGCACCAAACATGGCAAATGTTGCCCTGATAACCGACGGGTGAATATGCACTCCGTCACAAATGAGCTCTGCATGACACTTTTCTGAATCTCTCACAGCCCCGATAACTCCGGGATTCCTGTGATGAAGCGGTGGCATCGCATTATACAAATGTGTGGCATGGCTTGCACCATGCTCAATAGCCTCTACCGCGGTGTCATAATCAGCCGCCGTATGTGCTATTGAAACCACAACACTTCCTCTTACCCTGTCTATAAAATCAATCGCGCCCGGCTCCTCCGGAGCGATATCTACAAGCTTTATCAAGCCACGGGCCGCATCCTGAAGCTCACAGAAATAATCATAATCACATCGCATGATATTCTCTGCCGCCTGTGCGCCCTTTTTAGAAGGACTGATAAAAGGTCCCTCCATATTGATACCTACAAGATGTGCACCACCATGATAAGTATAATCACCGGCATTTTTCATGACACTCAAAAGCTCATCCCTTTGAATGGTCATAGTAGCCGGACACACGCTCGTCACTCCGATAGAAGCCTCGTATGCTGTAATCACATCAAGTGCCTCTTTGGTGCCATCACACATATCAGCTCCCTTGCATCCATGAAAATGAATATCCACAAGACCCGGTATCATGATAAGACCTGATGCATCTATAATCTCCTGCGGTGCGCTGTCATTAGCCGAGTCCGTGTCAGCTGTTCTCTCCAAAACACTGTCAAAACGGCCATCCTTAACGACAACATCACCTTGCATAAAGCTGCCATCCTCTGTAAATACCCTTGCATTTTTTATTATCATATACATGCACCTTCTCAACTAAAAAATATCTACAAACAACTCAGTGCAGCCTCATCCGCTACAAGCGTAACATCATTGTGCAGCTGTAATACAGAAGCCGGCACCTGTGGTGTAATCGGTCCAAAGAAAGCCTTATGCACAATCTCTGCCTTATCCTCACCACTTGCAACAATAAGAATCTTCTTAGCCTGCATGATTGTCTTGATACCCATTGTATAAGCCTGCTTCGGAACATCATCAGCCGATGCAAAGAAGCGCTTATTGGCCTCAATAGTAGACTCTGTCAAATTCACACAGTGTACCTGCTTGTCAAAAGACTCTCCCGGCTCATTAAAACCGATATGACCATTGTGCCCGATACCAAGAAGCTGTAAATCAACACCGCCAAGAGACTGAATCAGCTCTGTATAGCGCTTGCACTCCTTCTGTGAATCCGGTTCCATGCCGTTTGGCAGGTGAGTATTCTCAACCGGAATATTCACATGATCAAACAAATTCTGATGCATAAAATAATAGTAGCTCTGGTCATTCTCACGGCTTAATCCCTTGTACTCATCAAGGTTCACCGTCATAACCTCTGAGAAGTCCAAATCCCCCTTCTTGAACCACTCAACGAGCTGCTTATACAAGCCGATAGGTGTAGAGCCTGTAGCCAGTCCCAATACACAATTAGGCTTCATAATCACCTGTGCCGATACGATATTTGCAGCCTTTCTGCTCATATCTGCATAATCCTTAGCATGATATATTCTCATGAAAAATCCCCCCAATTCGCAAAATATAACCAATACTATCTGCACAACCTTCAAATGTGCTGTTTGATTACATATATGCATTTTACCTCGTATAGGACATTTTGTCCAGCACTTTTTGTTATATTTTGCACATTTTATAAAAAAAGTATTAAATTTTAATGCGGTAAAGTGGTAAAATTGCATAAAAATTCACTTCACCCGAATCTATAATTTCTTACCTACCACCCTGCATCTCTTTCTGCAGAACTAAAATAATCCGTTACACTTATATCTAATATAGCGGATTACC
>OMFD01001052.1_pt1 | contig 15165 bp, 10 predicted proteins | sample 1645541 | NCBI WGS metagenome assembly OMFD01 (sample SAMEA103958149, study PRJEB25191) | human gut metagenome | biome: human-associated habitat [ENVO:00009003]; feature: intestine environment [ENVO:2100002]; material: feces | place: Germany | collected 2013/2015
TGCCAAGGAGGTCTATATGGACGACTATCGCTACCAGGCGCTCAGAACGCTTACCAGAGCCAGATTTGATATCATTCAGAACCTGACCCGTGAAAAACAGCGGTTTGCTAACTACCTATTTCTCAAATGCTCTGGTATCGCTCAGGACAAGGACATTCAGAATACCAGTGCCACCACGATTGCACTCATGGAACACTTTGAGACTGTGGACGACCTTGCAAATGCTGATTTGGACGAGCTGACGGCCTTTATTTCCGAAGCAGGCCGAGGCAGATTTGTTGACCCGGATGCTACTGCCAAAGCAGTGCAGGCTGCGGCCAGAGGGTCCTACCGTCTGCCAAAGACAGTGAACGACACTGTGAATCAGGCCATGTCCGTCTCTATCGCTTCCATGCGGGCGTTGAAGGAACAGGTCAAGGTGCTGGACAAAGCCATTGAGCAGCACCTTGAGATTATCCCAAATACGCTGACATCCATTCCCGGCATTGGCAAGGTCTACTCTGCCGGCATCATCGCTGAAATTGGCGATATCCACCGTTTTAACGCTCAGGCATCTGTTGCCAAATTTGCCGGTCTTGTCTGGCACAGGAATCAGTCCGGCGACTTTGAAGCCGAACATTCTCAAATGATTAAGTCCGGCAACCGCTATCTCCGCTACTACCTGCTGGAGGCCGCCAACTCCGTGAGAAGATGCGACTCCGAGTTTCGGCGCTACTATGACCTCAAACTCAAAGAGGTCAACAAGTACCAGCATAAACGCGCACTCGCCTTAACTGCCAGAAAACTGGTCCGGTTAGTCTTTCGACTGCTGAAGGACAACCGCCTGTATATCCCGCCGGAGGGCTGAGTGCTCGCTCGCTACTCTGACACATAAGCCCTGTTTCAAAATTTGCAGAGGCAGGGCTTGGGTTGGTGTTGCCTTTTTACAGCCAACACAGTTCTTTTGCTCCACTTTTCTTCAAAATCTTATTCCATCACCTACTTGACTTCATACCATTGGACTTTCCCTAGATGATGTTTTCCCTGGACGTTTGCTCTAAATGTGTTATTGACAAGAGCTAAGAGCGTCGTTATAATTGGAGTGTGAAAACTGATTTCGCATTTATTATATCAATGGGAAAATAACCTGTCAAGAGGTTTGCGTTAAAATGAGAAGTTTATTTTCTCATGGTGTGCAAAAGATGACACAGCAAAGAGGCTGATAGAAGACGAGGGGGGCGCGGAATTGGAGTGCTTTTCGCATGGTATGGGACCGGTTGTTCGTATGGCTCGACCGAAAAACCACAATGAAATAGATGAATATGTGAATCCGTTCTGCACAGAGCTGGACGAAATCGGATCATTTCAGAGCTACTGTATCGGGCACTTTGAGCACGAGTGGTTGGATGCGCTGGGCCAGATGATCGCGGAGGGGCGAGTACCGATTACGGATGCACCGAGGGTGGATGATCCAACAGAGCTGCGCCACATGTGACGTAAATAAACCCAAAGACTTTTCAAAATGCATTAACCACTTTGTATCTGTTCGACTTTTTCCTTATCTTCTTGTATGGCTTGATTGGTTTTGCGAACTATTTCTAATTCAGCAATAAGATCAGCAATCCGACTTTCTGTTTCTGTAACTAATTGTCTTACCTTTTCAGGTTCAGTGCCCAGTGAAATCCCCATTTTATCAAGTTGTGAAGCTGCTCTGTAGTATGTCTGCAGGGCGGCTTCATTTTGCTTGTAGAAGGTATCCTTCTGGGCATGTGTTTTGGATGCATACTCCAACCAAACAGATTTATAGGTGCGGCACGCCTGCAGATTATGAGCCGTTGCTGCATAAATTTTGCTTTTGGAACGAAGCTCTGAAATTTTGTTGCGGAGCTTCATTTCTTCGCGTTGATATGCACTGATTTGTTTATCAAAATCAGCAGCTGAATGTAGACCATTATCAGCCATGCTGCCCAAGAGTTTTCCAAGCTCTTGGGCATTTGCAATTCCTACACGGCGTTCCACATTAGTGACTCGACGGGCCAAACTGCTTTCAGAAGTGCCAACCTGCACCACACCTCCTAGCGACTGCGCTAGTTCAGCGCCACTGATTGATTTTCGCGTCTTCTCGCTGCCAATTGGCACATAGCTGTACTGCCAATCGGGATATAGACTGATTGTACAGCTTCCTTGCTCGACGTTTCGCTGTACATAGCGTTCCGGAATGAATAACCGCTCAATGTGATATTGCGGCAAATGCACTGTCACTCCGCGCAGGCTCATGGCCATGATCTGATCAGCGGTCAAGCTTACAATCAGTGGCTGCGTCAGATTTTCTTCATCGATTTGTCGAATCAAATCAGTGCCCCGAATTGTGCCATGTGTGCCGTCATCGTAAGTTATATCATATGCAAAAGCTGCGCCGATGTCGGCAGATACAAACCCGTCAGGAGTCGTATGAATATGGCTGTTATCGATCATCAGCTTTGCCGGATTGCCACTTGAGTCATGGATTTGCAGCAGAACACCGCGCTTGCCGGCAGAACATATCTGGCGTGACGTGAGTCTGACAGATGTATCACAACTCTGCGGATAGTTTGTAGTCAATTCTTGATATAGCTCTGCAATCGGCGTACTACGATTTGTATCAAGGTTTTCCGATTTATTCTTTATCGCGCTTTCTAAGCCTGCGAGTGTAAATCCATCTCCTAAAGCGTCAGCAGGCACCCATGTGCCATCCAAATCGACTGCTTTATACATTAGTTGGCCGGTCTGCTTCTTTACCCGTATCTTAACCCCCGCGGACTGCAGCAGTTTTGCAAAGTCAGCAAAGGTTGAGACATTCGGAAGTATCTTAGCTATGCGCTCACGAATAAATAGCTGTTCGGCAGCGTTATCCTCTAAGCGCTCCACGAGGCCGGTATACGTAAACTTGTCGGTATCGGCCAGTGATGTATCTCTAATCGCACGCCCCGCACCTTCCGGTAGGTAGGTCATATGCTTACCACGCTGGCAAACAGAAATGCCCAGTTCCTGTGCCATTTGCAGGAACTGGGCATAATTGGTGGCACGCTCCAGGCAGAAGTTGAGCTTCTTGCGGACTCCAGTGCGATTGCTGGTTGTGCGTTTCTTCTGTACGTAAGTAGGGTAGAGTTGGCCTAGCTGTTGCGGGTCTTTAATAATGGACAACTGTGCTTCCATACAGAGCCGATCCGAGATACTACGGATTTGCTGTGCGGTGCGGTAGGGAACAGTGCGCAGCTTTTTGTAATCATAAAAAGAAACGGCGTTGATAATAATGTGGTTATGTATAGAATCTTTATTGATATGGGTAGCAACGACAAACTCGAATTTTCCATCGGTAAATTCCATTGCAAGCTTGCGGCCCAGCTCATGGGCTCGCTCCGGCGTGACAGCATCGTCCGGGGAAAAGGATTGAATCAGGTGGTAGGCAAGATTTCCTTGCTTTTTCGCACTTGTATTTCGTGCTTTGCGTGCCATTGATGCAGTAACGGAAAAATCAAGCACTGCAGTCTGTGGGGCGGTATTGTAACCTGAAATCAATTCCTGCCCATCGGTTTTGTCAGGATTTTCTATGTAGTTGATTGCATCGCCAAGCCGAACTTTTACCGCATGAATTTTGGTGATAGCCATAGTAGATTCCTTCTATGTAAGAAACAGGTGAAGATTGTCACTCAGGGCCGGGCGAAAAACCTCAATAACAGACAAAAACAAATAGCCACTCTCGCACGCCCACTTGCGAAAGACATGCTTGGGGTTTGCATAATATTTCGTTGCATACATACTAGACTAGCTTTCGCAGAGCTTTCACCAATCGTTCCTGATAGAGCGACTTCAGCTGTAAATATTCACGTCGCAACTGCTCAACATCACTGGTGGTAACAGATTGATTCGTGTTGCAGCGTTTAGCTACTTGGTTAATGTTACCTGAGATATGACTCAAGCTAGATGAGATTTCTTTTATAACAGAAAAATCATAATGCTTGACTTTACCGGTAAGCAGCATTTCCCGACAATAGGCAGAAAAGTTCGACATATCAGATTCCACCATTTTGTTTTGGATTATTTCTAATTCTTGTTCTGTAAAGTATAGTAGTTTTCCGATTGAACGCTCGCGATTCTTTTTCATTGGCACAATTCTCCAAAGGAAGTCTGGCTTCAAATTAAAGAAGCTTACGGGAAAACGGGTTTTAGGGTGTCCCTAAGAGGCATGTGTGTATAAACACATGCAATGCTTGCTAACGTTCGCTTTCGCTCACGTTACCCCTTCGGGCCGCCCCGGCGGTTCTTCTGGCGAAACCAGAACAGCCCGGCTCCGATAAAAACGATGGGCAAAAAGTCCAGCACATTCCAGAACGGATTTGCCGTCTTTTTGTTCTGCTGTACAGGTTGAGAAGAGGTCTGCTCCGGTGTCTGTGTCGCAGACGGCACAGCGGTAGCTGGTGCATTATAGGCTGCCGCGCGCTGTACAGCAGTGTTCTCGTCACGGCTGGGCGTGCACAACTCGGCATCTGGATTTTTCATGTTCGTTACCGTCAGATGAAAGCTTGCGCCGTCATCGGTATTCAGCTTCTTCTGCTCGCACTCGAACTGGTAGCGCTCCGCTGCATCGCCTGCAACGCGGGCAGACAGAAACGCATACAGTCCGCTGTCAGCTTCCGTACAAACGGCGGCCAGTTGGTTAGATTCGTATACATCCAGCGCGTATACTGTACCGCTGTACAGGTTCTGCAGGTAGACGATACAGTGTTGGGAAAAGCCAGCGGGTGCTGTCAGATACGCACTGATCTGGGCTGCCTCGGGCAGATAATCAGCAGGCGGTTGGCGCAGCGGCAGCGGCGTATAATAGCGTGTCTGCCCGGTTACTTCCGTGAACCAACTCTCACCTGCAAACTCATATTGCAACTCATACTGACCACCAGCCTCGACCTGCAAAAAGGTGGTGCCGTCAACCTCGCGCAGCGGCCAATCGTTTAGAGCATCGTATTGCACAGCGGCATTGCAGTAATAGATGCCCTCCGGCAACGTTACAACCTGGCCATACTGGTTCAAGCCGTTCAGTACTACAAGAACAGCGTCCGTGTCGTTGGGACCGCTGCCCAGCGTAATCAGCACGGAACGCTCCTGCAGCTCTGAGGAAATATCTACTAAGGATACCGTCACCTCTCCGTTTCCCGCAGCAAGGCAGGGAGGTGCCAGCACCATGATAAACGGAACCAAAAGCAAAATTGCCAGAACTCTTTTCATGAAAAACGCCTCCTTAAAATCCGGCATAGGTAAAGTAATGGCAGCTGCGGCTCTCCATCCAGGCGTTGGACATGTTTACGCAGACGCCGTAGCCATAACAGCATTCGATCCACGCGCCGCCGCCAAGCGCCATCTGCACATGCCCTTGCTCTCCGCCAGCGGCATAGACGACTCGCAGGTCTCCCGGCTGGACCTCGGAAGGGAAGATTGCCCGCAAGTCACCGGTGCGGCCATAGGCGGCTGTATTACCGGCTGAGAACGGCAAGCCTTGCGCCCAATAACAGTACTGTACAAAACTGGAACAATCCAAATTCATGCCCACGCTGGCATTGCCGGGGCCGCCGCGCAGCGACGAGGGCTGCCCGTACACAAAATGACCTTGGCAGCTAATGGCAAAGGCTACGACCTGCCCGCGCGCAGTGTCGGGGTCAATGTTCAGTCCGGCCAGCAATACCTGCAGTTCTTCAGAAGTCAAAGCGGAGCCTACCGAACGGCACTTGATACCGTCCGCAACGCCGTAAAGCGCCTCCCAGTCCATACGATACAGCAAGGACGCCCATTCTACGTTGCCATAAGTGTCCGCGCCGTTCTCGTACCAGCCCTTGAAGCCCGCCGCACCGGGCGGCAGCGTTACTGTTTTCGTAAAGCGGGCAGTGACCGCATTGCCCGCATACGCATTGCCGTACTGGTCCTGCTTGATGATGGTGCGTGTCAGCGTGCCGTCGTTACTGCTTGCGGCCAGTGCCTCTAGGTTGCCCGTGCCGCCGTCCGCACCATTGGGGGCTTCGGTTTCCGGGTCGGCATAGCGGTCATAGCCGGTCAGGTAAATTGTGCAGTTCAGGTCATAGTGGCCGTACTGGCCGTCGTGCAGTTCTCCGGGACACCATGGGATAGCGGTTGCGTTGGCAAAGGTCACGGTATAGTCCTTCGTCATGGTTTCGTCGCCGTCGGTGGTCTCCACCGTAAAGGTGGCGGTGCGTTCGTTCGGAGCATAGAACCAATCGTTTAGTTCGCCTTTGTAGAGATTCGCACTTTCATCCAGCACGATGCTGCCGGTGCAGTCCTCTGCGGCAATTTTGCCATCGACAACTTGGGCGTAATCGTCCGGCAACGTGCATAGCTCTGATTGTGCAGCCCCATCCGGAAAAATGACAGGAAAAAAGACGGTCACATCGTGTGTGCCGTCCTCGATCCATTCGGGGCGGCTGCTGCCTTCCGCGTGATCGTCACTCCATTCCCATATTCCGTTGTAGTAGTGCCCGCATTCTTCGTTGCCTTGGGCACAGGTGTGCGTTTCGCATCGATACTCTGTGATGGTCACGGTCTCGCCCTCGCTGCGGTAGCCATTGACGCAGCCGCCATAGCTGATACAGGAGTAGGGCGCTGACTCCCGCGCAGTAATTTCCATGCCGTAGGCTGTCAGGGCGCGGCAATATTGGGTAAATGGCACGTCGTCTGTAAAAGTCGCAAGCTCCTGTGAACTGGGCCAGTCCTGCTGATAATAGACCGCGGCCATCGAGATGATCTCCGCAGTGTCATTGTAGATGCCGTTGGCGTAGCTCCAGGTGACGCCATGCTGCATATTGTTGCTGCGCTGGCCGGTCAGCGTGTCGTAGCCGTAGGGGTTGCCGTTGGGGTCGACATCGTTGCGAAAGGCCCTGCGAAGCTCATCAGTGGCAGCTTCATTGCGGTATGTATTGATGCTTTCGACAAGCTGCTGAATATCCTCCGGCCTGTCAGCACACAGCACGCTGGTCGTTGTAGTACCACTCATCTGGCCTAGCAGCCCAATAATCAGCAACACTAGAACGATTGCGCCACAAATAAGCGCCGTCCTGCCGATAGAAGCAAGCGCTTTGACAGGATGGGCAAAGAACCGCGCCACTCTGATTACGCTATGACCGGTCTGAAAGCCTGCATTACTGATGATACCCGGCGCACGGTCAGCAAAATCATCCGCACTGGTCGAGAAGGTCTCTGCATAGTACAGAGCGGTACGTGCACCGGCAGAGCCGACGTGTACCGCAGAAGCCCCCAGCTCCATCCGCAGCACGTCGCCGCCTGTGTGTAGGACCTCCTCGGCGGTACGCGTGCCGTCCTGCACGTCCTTGATGCCCTTCACGGCGTAGCTGCCCAGTATGCCGACGTCCTCCGCAGCAGTCCCGAGAAACGTCTCCTGCATAATCAGTTCCGTCGCCGCGCCGTGTACGCCGACATCCTGCGCTGCATCGGTGGCAAAGTCCTCTTGGTAGCTGACCAGCCCGCTTGCACTCGTGATGCCGTGCGCTGCGGCTGTTGTGCCGCGCATGGCAGGGGAGCGGTAGCCGTTTGTCTGCTGTTTGCACAGCAGTTCGTAGTAGGCATTGCTGCGGCTGGCACGGGGAGTGTTGGTACCGGCGATATATTTCCGATTACATTCGGCGGGAGATGATAAGCTTTCTGCTACATCATCTCTATCGTCTGAAATACTATTTTTCGTTTCACTTACATAATCGTCATTCGACAGTAGCGACTCGGTTTGCTTTTCAGTGCTGTCCAGCAGTTCCTCGCCGTTCGATGCTTCATCTACCTGATTGTGCAGGCTTTCCGATATGTCAGTATCGGTATGGAATAAAGGTTTGTCGCTATAATTTTGCGTGAATAGTTCTGACATGGCAGACTCCGTGAGGTTGTTTTTAGAGATGTGCTGGTGTAAGCATAACGCATTAAGACTTTCGATTAGGAGATGTATCCATCAGCCTGAACAGCTCGGTATCCTTCGGAAAATCGTTGTTGAAGGGCACCACCGTCTTAGACACGATCAGCAGTCCGCTGCCGACCTCTGCATTCTCGATGTACCGCTTTTCCTCGTTGGAAATGTGCAGCAGCCGCGCCAGATCGTTGGCATCGTCGGGGGACTGGTTCAGCAGCTTGATGTATCCGCAGTCAGACAGCATACGGCGCGCATCCTCGTTGTCCAGCACCGAGCGCACATGCTGGGTGATAGATGTCAGAATTGCACCCCACTTGCGGGCGCGGCTGGACAGCTGAAAATAAAAGTCCGTGCAGTCCTTGTTGCCCAGCAACTGCTGGAACTCGTCGGTAAACACCCAGGTACGGCGACCCAACACGCGGTTCCGAGTGATGCGGTTCCATACCTGATCCAGCACTGTCAGCATGCCGATAGACTGCATCGACTTGCCCAGCTTGACCGTATTAAAGCAGATGCAATGATTCTGCACGTTCACATTGGTCTGGTGGGCAAACAGGTCCATGGAGCCACTTACATATAGCTTTAACGCCGTAAGCAGTGGCTTGACTTCCTCTCCCTGCAGCGCAAGATTTCTATAAAAGTCGTGCAGCGTTGGCATTTCCTCGCGCTTGGGATTTGCCATATAGCGCTGATAGGTCAGGCCGGCAGCTACATCAATAAAGGTTCGCTCCTGGGGCGACAATTCGGAGCTATGCAGGATCAGCTGGCAGAAATTCTGCAAAAACTGACTTTTCAGTCGGATGGGGTCCTCATCGTCGCCGTAGTCCTCGGTAATGTCCATGGGATTGATATGGGAGGGGCTGGACGCGGAAATGTCAATCACTACGCCACCCATGGCTGTAACGAGATGCGTGTACTCCTGTTCTGGGTCGATGAGAACAATATCATCATCTGGCCAGCGAAGCATGATATTGGTGACCATCTGCATTACGGAGAAAGACTTGCCGTAGCCCGTCATACCCAGTACCATACCGGCAGGGGCAGGCAGCAGCTTGCGGTTACACAGTATCAGATTCTTACTGCGGGCATTGATGCCCTCGTACAGTCCGCCCGGCTGGAACAGTTCCTGTGTGGTGAACGGCACATAGATGGCCGTACTGACGGTTTCCAGCGTGCGCTCCAACCCGAGCCATTTCTTGCCAAGCGGCAGCATACTGTTCATGGCGTTGCGCTGCTCATACAAAATGCTGTCAAAGCGGCAGGTCTGCTGCTGTACGGTGCTGCAAATGCGCCGCACGCGCTCGTCCAACTGCGCATTGGAATCGCCATAGGTGTGAATGAGGATGCAGACTTTGAAAATTTTTTGGTTTTTGGTTGTAATGTCATCCATCATCTGCTCTGTATGGTGCATTTTGGATTTCAGATCATAGCTCACAGCTATGCTGGCAGGCATATTTCGCTCGCGTGCTTTGGCAATGGCATCGTATTCTTCCTTGTGCATATAGGCAAGTTTTTTCTCGATTTCCTGGACAGCTTCTGCCTGGTCCGTAGCGTCAACATGCATTGTGATGACGTGGTCAAAAGGAAGCTCCGATAGCATAGAGAACAAACCGTTCTTCATTTCCGGTGCTATGCCCCGCAGATACATTGTCTTGCCGATTTTATCGCCAAACTGATAGCGGTCACGGTAAACGGTGCGCGAGTCATCGTGCTCCGGGTGCCAGTTGTAAGAGCTGGGTGAAATAAAATCCTTCGTAGTAAGGTCATCCTCAGCCAGCAGCCAGTCATAGGATTTCTTTCTCCACCACAGGCAGAACCATAGCGTGAAGATGATAGTGGTACACCTCTTTCCCAAGTTCCTCGGTTGCCGCTATATTGATTTCATCAGCGTGCATTACTGCCGATATTACATTTTCAGCACCGAATTTTTCTTCGATGAAATGGAACGCTTCTTCATAAAACTGCTTTGCGTATTCGTAGCCGCCGTTACGCTCGAAGTACATCGTGTTCACATCAATCACAATCTCATTAAAGAGCGTTGCGTCTTTTCTCAACCCACGAAGCGACACCATACCGTCAGTTTCCATCTGCTTTAACTGTTCCATATAGGTCGGTGCAAAAGGCTTTTTGAAATGCACATTATAGGGTATGCGTTCCTCAATCACATTCATATTTTCATAGCTTTCATTCTTGCGTTCGTTGTGCCTTTCTGCCTTGCTCACATCAGAAGCGGTGTATTTTTTTACCCTTGCACAACTCATATCCACCTTGTTGCTTTTCGCCATTTCGTTCTCCTTTCTCGGCAGGGCGAAGCCATTACACAACATTCTTTGAATGTGTGTAACCCACTATGACACTTTCAGACTTCGTCTGCAAAGATGTCGTGGGCAAGGGTGTTCCCCCTTGACCTCCTTTGATACCTCAATCATAAAAACAGACTGTCCCATCAGCAGACAGCCTACATTTATTCTCTCGGTATATCGCCCATCGGCAAAGACCAGTACCACAGAAAGCCTTGTTTTCGGGAGATAACTCCTGCTTTCTTCTTTGCCTTTTTAATGGTCGATTTCTTGAACCCTGCGGCTTCCAGTTTTTCTTCGCAATCCGAAGAAAGCATTTCTCCGTCTTTCAGCATTTCCAAAAGAAATTCTTTCGCCTTGATTTCCTTTTCGTTCGGTCTGCCCATTTTGGGTGCGAGGGATTGGAACGCTTCTTCTGCGGTCATTTCCATTTCAGAAATAAAGTCCACTCCCTTTTCTGCCACCTCAAAAAGAATTGCCGAGCCTGTCGGGGCAAGGTTGGATTTCACTTGCACCATATATCGTTCCGCTGGTGCTTCTTTGTTCGGTGTGCGTGTGATTGCAAGAATACTTCTTGCAGCACCCGCAATATCAATCGAACCGTTGGTGCGATAAAGAGGATTTATATCTCTCATCTTGTTCATATGGGCGATAATCACGATGGCACAGCCAGTATTTTTTGCAACTGCAATCAAGTGATTAAACTCTGCCCTTGTTTCGTTGGCATTGTTCATTGAACAGTTCTCTCCGATATAGGAACTCATCGGGTCAAGAATTAAAAGTTTTGCGTGATACTTTTCGATTGCTTCAGCAATACGGTTATCTCCAAAGGATAAAGACTTTTCATCTTCCTTGATGAAGATAAGATTTTCTCCATTCCCACCGGCAGAGTTAAATCGGGGTACTACCGTATCGTCTGCATCATCTTCCGTTGTCTGATAGATGATAGTCATACGCTTTACCACCTCAGAAGCCACAGGGTCAACGACAAGCGTTTGTTTGTCGGTTGCTAATCGGTTATATCCATAAGGAATTGAACCGCTGCAACGCTTTCCGTCTTTCATACGGGCATCAAACACAGCCTTGATTTTATTGCTTGTGTCTTTGGCGTACCACTCGTTCATAATATTCAAAAACGGGGCAAAGTCATTATCAGAAGCATTGTTGCTGTCGATACTGTTGTTTATTGCAAGAAAACGGACATCTTTCTGTGGAAACAGAACTTCCGTATAAAAACCGACTTGCAGATAGTTTCGTCCTAATCGGCTCATATCCTTAACAATAATCGTTGCGACATTTCCTGCTTCTACTTCCTTAATCAACTCCTGAAAACTCGGACGATTGAAATTCACACCCGAAAAACCATCGTCAGTAAAATGACGGATATTCGTAAAGCCATTTCTTCGGGCGTAATCTTCCAAGTATTTCTTTTGGTTGGTGATTGAATTTGACTCACCATTGAGATCATCATCCCTTGATAAACGCTCATAGAGTGCTGTAATCTTTGAAGTCCTTGACATTCTCTTATCCTCCTTTCTTTATGTAATCTGTTTTGGTATTAAAAGTATTACTCCCTCTACCAATAGGAGAAAATAGGGATACAAAGCGGAACTGTTTTTCAAAGAATCAAAAAAATATTTTTTGAAATTCTGCAACCGACTTTGATAACCTATTTTCAATTTAGGAACGCATTATTTATCGTCCTACTAAAGTATAGCCCTCGGGGGCAAGTTCAATCGCGGTAACGCTCTCGCCAAACGTAGAGGCCCACGCATCAAAGTTCAGCAGGCCTTCCTGCTCCAAAAGCCCATATTGCAGATACCGCATCATGATGTACATCTCGGTCATCGAGTTGGAAATCGGTGTGCCGGTGGCAAACACAATACCGTGCCCGCCGGTCAGCTCGTCCATGTACATGCACTTCATGTACATGTCGCTGGCCTTTTGGCTTTCGGTCTGAGAGATACCGGCCACGCGGGTCATCTTGGTGGTGACCATCGCATTCTTGAAATAGTGCGCCTCGTCCACCATCAGGCTGTCTACGCCCAGCTCCTCAAAGGTGATGACGTCATCCTTGCGGCTTTGGTCGTTGAGCTTGTCCAGCTTCCGTTGCAGCTGCTTTTTCATGCGCTCCATCTGCTTGATGGTGAAATTCTCGGCGCGCTGGGCCTTCAGTGCAGCGGTCTGTGCCACTACATCGTCGATTTGCTTTTGCAGGTACATTTTCTGCCGTTCATCGGAAAGCGGTATCTTTTCAAACTGACTGTGCCCGATCACGATAATGTCAAAGTTGCCTGTAGCAATGCGGGCACAGAACTTTTTGCGGTTTGCTTTTTCAAAATCCGTCTTGCGTGCCACCAGAATTTCCGCGTTGGGGTAGAGCAACAGCGCCTCGGACGCCATCTGCTCGGTCAAATGGTTGGGCACTACGATCAAGGTCTTGTTGCAAAGACCCAGACGCTTTTTCTCCATGGCGCTGGCGACCATCTCGAACGTTTTCCCAGCCCCCACCTCATGTGCCAGAAGTACGTTGTTGCCGTACAGAACATGGGCAATGGCGTTGCGCTGATGTGACCGCAGCGTGATTTCCGGGTTCATACCGGGGAAGCGCAGGTTGCTGCCGTCGTACTCACGCGGGCGAATGCAGTTGAACTTGCTGTTGTACAGGCTTACCAGCGCCTGCCGCCGCTGTGGCTCCTTAAAAATCCATTCCTCAAACTTGTCCTTGATCAAACACTGCTTGGCGTAGGCAGCCTCGGTGGCGGCGTGGTTCAGCACGCTTTTTTTGTTTCCCTCAGCGTCGGTAACTGTATCAAACACCTGCACAGGCCGCAGGTTCAGCGCAGCCTCTGTGATTTCATAGGCATTCTTGCGGTTCGTGCCGTAGGTGACGGTTGCCTTGATGCTGCCGTTGCCGTAGCGCTTGTTCGTGATATTCCACTCACCGGTGAACGACGCAAACAGCACCTTCACGGAAAGTCGTGTAGACAGCGGCGGTTCCAAAAGCTCCATGAGAAAATCCTGAATGTATTCAGGCGGTATCCAGGTGGCACCCAGCCGCACAGCAATTTCGCTGGCGTCGAGGTCCTTCGGCTGTACCTGCTCCAGCGCCTTTACATTGACCTGATAGTCCGGGGCGGATGTGGCGGCCAGCCGGGCAACAGCCAGCTTTTGCCGCACATTGCCGGAAAGATATTCGTCAGCCGGCAGATAAACCGGCTCGGATTGCTCCGGGTCACTGAAGATAACGCCGGTCAAATCGCGGATGATTTCGTCCGGCGATTTTCCCGTGACCTGCGCCATGTAGGCAAGGTCCACGCGAGCCTTCTCCGTCAGGCTCAGCACCAGCGCTTCATCGGCGGTGTCCACATGGTCCACCACCTGGGCCGGGCGGATGGTCCGCTTCGTGAACATATCCGTCTTGCCCCTGTAATGGCCCTCGCTGTCGATATCCTCCAGCGAGCAGAGCAGGAAATACCCGGAATCCTCACGGAACGCCGAAGCTGTGCCGCGGCTGTTGATTAGCCCCTACGTATCGTGGTAGGAATCATACTGGGCGGTTAGCTGCGCTTGCAAAGCGGCAATCGTTTCATCGGGCAGATTGTCCAGTTGCGCCCGAATCAGCTCCCGGCAGGTATCCCGCAGATGAACCAGCGCCTTGATGCGGGTAAGCGCGGTGGTGCTGGCCTTCACAGCACGCATTTTGGAATTTTCGCGGTAATAAACTGTGTCGTCTTTAACAACATAACTGAAATTTCGCGTGTCTGGGTCAGCGTCGAGCGTGTCGCTTTCCTCCTGCGCGTCCTCCCGGTCATCCGCCAGCGTGTACTCGGTCTGCAAATTGGCAAGGGCTGTGTCAAGTTGGCCTTCCAGAGATGTGCCATTGTTCAGCGGTGCGCAGGTGGGGCGCTGCCCGTAGGGCCCGCTGACCATCTGCATCTCGCCGCAGATCATCTCGGAATGATCGATGAAATACCGGTTCAGCGGAATGCCATCGGCAGTCTCGCCCACATGAATCCACGGCACGTCCTGCTCCAAGACACGCCCGCGCTTTTGCAGAAACAGAATGTCCGAGGTGACCGTTGTACCTGCCTGTGCGGTAAAGGTATTGTTGGGCAGCCGCACCGCGCCGATCAAATCACAGCGGGCAGCCAGATACCGGCGCACGCTTTCGGACTTTTTATCCATCGTGCCGGAGGTCGTTATAAATGCCATAATGCCGCCGACGCGGAGCTTGTCTACGGTCTTGGCTAGAAAGTAATCGTGAATTTGAAAATGCAGCTTGTCATATTGACGGTCCGTAACCTGATACTGCCCAAACGGCACATTGCCGATAGCCAAATCAAAGAAGCTGTCCGGCAGGTCGGCTTTTTCGTAGCCGCAGATTTGAATTTTGGCTTTCTGGTATAACTGTTGCGCGATGCGGCCCGATACACTGTCCAGCTCGACGCCGTAGAGCTTTGCATTGTTCGTATCAAAGCTGCCGCTGCGGTGCCCAAAAAATGCACCCACACCCATGCTTGGCTCCAGTACGTTGCCGCCCACGCAGCCCATGCGTGTCAGCGCGCGGAACATGGCATGGATGACGGCAGGCGGGGTATAAAACGCCGTCAGCGTAGATTCCTGTGCGGCGGCGTATTCCTCCGGCGTCAGCAGATCCTTTAGCTGCTCATATTCGCTGTGCCAGCTGTCCTTGTTGGGGTCAAAGGCATCGGCCAGACCGCCCCAGCCGAGGTACCCGGCCAGAACATCCTGCTCGGCTTCCGTGGCCGGTGTGCCGCGCTGCTCGATTTGCTTGAGTGTCCGAATTGCGTTCAGATTGGCAACAAACTTGGCCTTTGCCCCTGTGGGAACCTCCGGCTCATAGGGTGCAAGGTAGTTGGTGGGGTCATGCGCGGCGGACTCGTCGGTAGGAAGGTCGTTTTCCTGCGG
>OMFD01001062.1_pt1 | contig 15074 bp, 9 predicted proteins | sample 1645541 | NCBI WGS metagenome assembly OMFD01 (sample SAMEA103958149, study PRJEB25191) | human gut metagenome | biome: human-associated habitat [ENVO:00009003]; feature: intestine environment [ENVO:2100002]; material: feces | place: Germany | collected 2013/2015
GTAACGGCAACGCTTGCTTGTTATGTGATTGAGGTCTTACGGCCCGGGTTTCTTACCTGCAAACGTTTTTTCTTATTTATCAGTCCGGTTGTTTTTGGTGGACTGGCTTACCTGACTTATCGTTTGTCGGGAGGTGAAATTCATACCTACTATTCAATAAGGGAGGTTTTCGAATACTTGAATATGGATGTTTTGCTTCGTATGACAGTCTTTCTGCTGACTTTGTTTTATATGATTCTGCCCGTTTATCTGATAGCAAGGTACAGTAAAGACTTCAATGTTTTTTTAGCAGAGAATGTTTCCGATCCGGAAGAATATGATTTGGAATGGTTAAGGAAAACCATGATAATTTTGATTGTTCTGTATGGTTTCTATCTTGTCTTATTGCTGACCAATACACCATTGATGTATGTGATCGACAAAACAGTCCTGTTGTTCGTTTGGTATTATTTCTTTTATAAGGCGCTATTTCTGAAGGTAGTTGTTTTGGAGCATTCTTTTAAAAGCGGATGGGATCTTCCGTATCAAGAGGACGACAATGACGATGATGAACACAGGGTTCTCAGTAAACGCTATGCAGAGGAAGTAAGTGCATGGTTTGAAAGAGAAAAACCGTATCTTCGCGAAGATTTACGTCTGACGGATTTGCAACGGATCTTCCCTATCAGCCGTTCTTATCTTTCCCAATTGTTTAACCGGGAGTTGGGACAATCGTTCTCCGATTATGTCAACCAGTTCCGGATCGAGGAAAGCAAGCGCTTGATGGATGCCGAGCCGAATGCCAGTATACAGGAGATTGCCGAACGTTCCGGATTCCATTCGATCAGTACGTTCCGGCGGGCTTTCCAGAAGTGTACGGGCATGATCCCGTCGGAGTATAAGAATAACAAATAAATACATAACGATCTTTATTCTATCATGGACACTGTTCAAACTACTACTGCCAGACCGCATATTGTTTGGCTGGATGTTCTTCGTCTTGTCGCCATCTTGATGGTGATTGCCATCCATTGCACTGATCCGTTTAACGCTTCGCCTGAATCGCGTGCCAATCCGGAGTTCAATTTCTGGGGTTCTGTTTATGGCTCCATGCTGCGTGCCAGTGTGCCGCTTTTTGTGATGATGACCGGATTTCTTTTGTTGCCGGTCAGGCAAGAGGCTTCTGCCTTTTATAAGAAACGCATTCCACGTGTGTTGTTTCCATTTCTGATCTGGTCTGTTTTGTTTGATCTGGCGCCCTGGTTCATCCAGTGGATAGGAGGCAGCCCGGAACTGGTGACGGACTTTTTCCCTTGGGAACCGAACCCTTCGGCCTCGTTTGTAGAGGCGTTGAAGACGATCGCTTTGATCCCTGTAACCTTTACGGTCTATGCGACGCCAATGTGGTATATCTATGTGCTGATAGGACTTTATCTGTATATGCCGGTCTTTTCCGCATGGGTGGAAAAGGCGTCGGATAAGGCGAAGCGTATGTTTCTGGCGTTTTGGTTTATTTCGTTGTTTATCCCTTATCTGACGGAGTTTGTTTCGCATTACCAGTTCGGAACCTGCTCATGGAATTCATTCGGTCTATTTTATTATTTTGCCGGTTTCAACGGCTATTTGCTGTTAGGACATTATTTAGGGAAAAGAACGGATTGGTCGCTTGGCAAGACTTTCTCGGTGACGGTTCCGCTGTTTTTAGTTGGCTATTTTATTACATTAGTCGGTTTTCGCTATATGACATCCGATCCGAACGTGAGCGAGGAGGGGATGGAGTTGTTCTTTACTTATTGTTCGCCTAACGCATTGTTGATGACGGCAGCCATTTTCTTGTTGGTACGGAAAGTACGGATTACTTCGCCGGTTATTTGCCGTGCCCTTGCCAATCTGACCAAATGTGGTTTTGGCTTGTATTGCGTGCATTATTTCTTTGTCGGTCCTTCCTATATGTTCGCGCAGTGGATTGGAACACCTATTCCGGCCTTGGTTCCTGTTTCGACCATTCTTACCTTTATTTGTTCATGGTCATTTACTTATCTGGTGAGTAAGTTGCCACATGCGAAATATATCATAGGCTAAGGTGCTTTTTTATTGTTCGGCTGTTTGTACAAATGATGTTAAATAGACATTTGAGGTGAATAACGTATCTGTTTTACCTCTATTTTTGTGTTGTAAAACATAATTATGCAATACTAATGCGGGTGTGTTTTGCATGAGTCGTTTTAAACAAAAAGAGAGAAGCTATGAAGAAGTTTTTTAGAAAGTGCCTCAGATGCCTTGAAATATTAGGTGAATATGGAATGCAGAAATATGGTATGAAATAAGAGGTAAATGTGTGTTTGGTAGGGAATGTCGGTACGGCATTCCTTTTTTTATTAGAAATAATGTTTTTCTATATAATGTAAAAGCTTGGCGGTGCGTTAAGCGTGGGGGTAGAATAGTTTTGACACCGCCAAGAATGCTTATTTGGATGAAGAAGAGGAGAGGCGGTAACTGACGAATGCGATGTGCTTACTATCCGGAGCCCAGGAATTGACATTGATTGTGCCCTGTCCTCCGAATAACTTGACTAATGTTTTTGGCTTTCCTCCTGTGGCTGGCATAATCCTAAGTTCAACGTTCTTATTGGGAAGATGCTGCCCCGGTTCCAGATCTCCTTTATAATAAGTGATAAAGATAACGGATTTACCGTCAGGTGAGACATGAGGAAACCAGGAATTGCGGGTTTCGTCAAACGTCATCTGGGTTTGTTCAGAGCCGTCTTTCTTCATTCTCCATACTTGCATCAAACCCGTGCGTACGGAATTGAACCAGATATATTCTCCGCAAGGGGAATATTCGGGACCATCGTCCAATCCTTCTGCTGTCGTCAGCTGTCTTTCTTCTCCTCCTTCAACTGGAATAACGTAAATGTCATAATTGCCTTTCCGGTCGGCACAATAGGCAAGTTGCCGTCCATCCGGGCTCCATCCGTGTAGGTAGCTGGGAGCAATCGGGGTGATCAAGCGAGGTGTCCCTCCTTGCATCGGGAGGGTATAGATGCGTGATTTGCCGTCTTCTTTCGTCCCGTGGCTGATAGCTATCTGCTTGCCGTCGGCAGCTATGACATGGTCGTTGTTGCATCGGGTGGCAAAGCCAGTGTTTATCATTTCAGGTTCGCCGGGCGAATCGGGGGAGAGTTTGTACAGTTTCCCCCCGCTATTATACACGAGCCACTGGCCGTCGGGTGTCCAGTTTGGGGCTTCGACACGGTAGGGGAATTCTTTGACTACGGTGCGCCTGCCGTTTGTTACGTCCAGTACTTCCAATATGCTGGTTACGTCGTTTTGTTGGGCGGATGCGAGCGACGTGAAAGCCGCTAAGAGAATCATACAACAGGTTTTCATAATGATTGAGAATTAATATGCGCTGAAAGATACTAAAATTAGCCGGGACGATAATGACCGTAAGAGATTAATTTTTTCTTTTCCTTGGTTTTCTTTAGGTAGCATTGATCCAGAAGCAGGGTGCGGTTTACTATTTTGTGCACTACCCTGAAATTGTGGTCTATCAAGATAATGCCTCTTGTCCGGGCGCTTTCGGTGATGTGCATACGTATTTCTTCTGCAGCAATAGGAGAGGCCGTTGAACGGTTCGTCCAGCAGGAGATGGCCAGCTTTGCTGTAGAGGATAAGTTTGGTCACTTTCTAATATTCCATAGAATGTGATAGGAGTATCTATAAAACAACAGGTGTGCTGTTGATTAAGTATAGACAGCGCACCTGAAAATGAAAATTATTTGTAAAGAGAAGATTTTACCACTTATTATACAGCACCACTTCGCGAGTACCGCGTACGCTCATAGTCGGAAACCAGAGATCTTCTACTGTCAGACCGCATTCGTCGACGGCTTGCAGGCAATATTCCAGTTTGCCGAAATCGGCATCGACATTGTTTGTCCCAAAGGTGAACTTGATTCCACGCTCTTTCGCTTTGCGGATGATGTCGAAGCTTGGAATTTTGTAGCGTGCGTTGATTTCGAGTGCAATGTTATGTTTTTTCAATACATCCAGGACGCGGTCGATACGCTCATCGGTCCAGTATTTGGCATACTCTGCATTCAACTCTTCCGGCAGGAAGGTAGGATTGGCATAGATGTCGGCCGGCTCATTGGTAAGGATCTTGACGGTCTGGTCCACCAAGTGATCCATATATTGTTCTTTGGTAACACCGTCGTAGTGTACCTCTTCGGGGCGGTATATCCTTGACAGACGTCCTTTATGGTCCACAATGGTCATTCCGTCGGTAAAGAGATAATCGAATACGCCTAAAGCCTTCTGAGAGAAGGTGGCTGTCCACTTACGGCCTTCACCTTGCACACCGCGCAGGAATGGCATGTCTTTTACTTCGTTGTAGTATTCGTACACTTCCTTGTCATCGGCAAGCATACGGCCTACGCCACCCTCACCGGCATTGGGAGCCACACCGTAGTTGATACCGTAGTTCATTGACATGGCGTGCGCCATCTCCTTCGTCAGGCCGCCTTTCAAATGCACGTGGTAATCTATCACGGGGAAGTTTTGCTGCTGGAAACGGATCACAGCATCGTTCTGTTCGTCTATCCGTGGCATTGTGTCTGCCTCATTGACCGCGTCTTTTTTCAAGCGGGTCATGTTGAGGTTACGAAAGGTTACATCACCGCTCATACCTTTTAGTGCAATAGAACCGTGGCTGAGCAAGCGCCCGGCATACTCTTTTGTACGATAGGGGTGTTCGGGTTCGGTATAGCATACTACTACCGTATCGTTTATGGCAATCATTATGTTATGCCCGCGTACAGCAATTTCAAAGTCGAACCACTTCCCGTCTTCAGCTAATGAACGGTAGAGGTTACGCACGGATGTGAGGCTGCCGCTTTTACGTGTGCCGTCGATGGCTCCGTTCCGGAATGCTACCTCATAGCCTGATTTCCCGTCGGTATGATGGAACAACAAGGCCGCTTCCGCATTTTCCCCGGTGAGAGCTTGCCCGGTAAGTATAAAGTTCTCATATTCTCCTTCTGCAAACCAGGTCGATCCGGCTGTCACGGTTATTTCATTACCGTCGGCAGTTCCCATTTCGGGACTGCTGAAACGGTCTAATGGTTCTGCAACGTTGTATCGTATGCAGCTGGTAAGCCCTAAGATACTTATCAAGGCCACTATTAATACTGTACTGGTTTTATCAATCATAATGTATTTTGTTTTAGGTAATTACACATTAAAGCGGAAATGCATGATATCGCCGTCCTGAACGATATATTCTTTTCCCTCGACACTCATCTTTCCGGCTTCTTTTACAGCAGATTCCGAACCGTAGGAAATATAATCCTCATATTTGATGACTTCGGCGCGGATAAAGCCTTTTTCGAAGTCGGTATGGATCACACCGGCACATTGCGGGGCTTTCCATCCTTTATGGAAAGTCCAGGCACGACATTCGTCGGGACCGGCGGTCAGGAATGTTTGCAGGTTCAGGAGTTTGTAAGCGGACTTGATCAGACGGGCAACGCCGGATTCTTCCAAACCGATCTCCTGTAAGAACATCTGGCGTTCTTCGTAGGTGTCGAATTCGGCAATCTCGCTTTCGATCTTGGCCGCTACGACCAATATTTCAGCTCCTTCGTCTTTTACGGCTTCGCGGACAGCATCCACATATTTATTACCGTTGACTGCGCTTGCTTCATCTACGTTACAGACATACATTACCGGTTTGTCGGTCAACAGGAATAGATCGTGTGCGATCTTCTGTTCGTCTTTCGTATCGAAAGAAACGGTGCGGGCACTTTTACCCTGTTCCAGTGCTTCCTTATATTTGCAAAGTACTTCGTAAGCGATTTTAGCCTGCTTGTCACCGCCTGTCTGAGCCTGTTTCTGCACTTTGGCAATACGGCTGTCAATGGTTTCCAGGTCTTTGATCTGCAATTCGGTGTCAATGATTTCCTTGTCGCGAACCGGATCGACACGGCCGTCCACATGAACAATATTGTCGTCATCGAAGCAACGCAGTACATGCAGGATTGCATCTGTTTCGCGAATATTGGCAAGGAATTTGTTTCCCAGCCCTTCTCCTTTGCTGGCGCCTTTTACAAGGCCGGCGATGTCTACGATTTCCACCGTAGTAGGGATAACACGCTGGGGATGTTCGATTTCTGCCAGTTTGTTCAAACGTTCGTCCGGTACGGTGATCACGCCGACATTCGGTTCGATCGTACAGAACGGGAAGTTAGCAGACTGTGCTTTTGCATTCGATAAGCAATTGAAAAGAGTAGACTTTCCTACGTTGGGAAGTCCTACGATGCCACATTGTAATGCCATTCTATTTTGTTGTTATGATTTATTCAAACTTTGTTTCCAGACTGCAAAGATATACAATCTTTTGTATTTATGTTGCCGGATACAGGCGAACCGGATATAGAAAATATTGTTTGGGCGAATAAGCGGGAGAGGAATTTGAGTCTTTTAATAATCCAGTATGGCCCGAACCTGCCGCTTTTCCTTTTTGGGGCATATAGCGAGGCGGCTATTTGCCATATTGAATGCTACTCCCAGATCGATCACGCTGTTGTCTTTGCACCAGTATTCCTCGTCGTATAAAAAAGTTCCTTGATACTTGGCGAGGAACATGTTGAATTCCCGTTGCCTGGTGTGCAGTAATACCAGATTGAGCATATCCGGCAAATGCCAATTGTCTAAGGTCCCTTCGGAAATGGACTCGCAATAGATCAAGGCATCGAAATAATCGAGTGTCTGTTCCCGTATCTCCATTACCGAACCTTTATAAGGGGCTATATCGGGTTCTATATGCTGACCGGGAGAATCTGCTCCAGCCTGTATGATCACGCCGTTTGCATAGAGATCTCCGACTGCCGGAACCCGGAAAGGGGGAAGATGGATACCTTGCGCGATCTTATATCCTTTTTCGGGGTAATAGTAAGTGAAATGGCTCAGTGATGTCGTGAGGCGGATGGAACGGATGTGGCTGGCTTCATCCGGGATAGCGATTGAAATACCCCGATTCAGTATCTCTGTATCCGGTGTTATGTAACGATACAAGGGGAACTGTCCGGATGTGAATTCGAACGCTGCTTTTTGTACGGATACCGGAAGATTGTCAGGGAATATGAAATACATAATTTTCCAATTGCTCCATCTGTCCCCCTAAGACGGAAAATATAATAAAAGCGTGGGAACTGCCATCTATCCAAGCAAGAGGTATCGCCAAACACCTATCCAGCAGATAGACAACAGCCCACGCTTGATGTTTATATATTATGTATATATATACAAAAAACGTGAGGCAATTGTTGTCTACTGTCCTTGCTGGATGAAAAATTGGCGATTTTCTTGCTTAAGGACAATATGATAACGCTTCTGTTTTACTATGTGATATTGCAACTCCTTGCAATAAATTTCACGACAAAGATAGTGTATAAATGCTGTGATTTATAAACTTTATGTGTTTTTGTTAATGCGCTTCCAGCCAGTTTACCCCTTCACCGCAGTCGGCGATCAAGGGAACTTGCAGTTTGATTGCATTTTCCATTTCATCCAACACGATTTGTTTCACTTTTTCCAATTCGTCCTTGTAGACGTTGAAGTTCAATTCATCGTGTACCTGCAGGATCATCTTGCTCTTCAGACCTTCGGTTTCGAAACGGTTGAAGATGCGAACCATGGCAACTTTGATGATGTCGGCTGCACTGCCCTGGATCGGAGCGTTGATCGCGTTTCGTTCGGCATATCCCCGTACGATCGCGTTATGGTAGTTGATATCCGGCAGGAAACGTTTGCGCTTGTAGATCGTCTCTACATATCCTTTTTCTTTCGCCACCTCGATGCTTTCGTCCATGTATGCACGGATGTCCGGATAGGTTTTGAAGTATCCTTCGATCAACTCTTTTGACTCTGCGCGTGGGATGCTCAGCCGTTCGGCCAACCCGAAAACAGAGATTCCGTAGATAATGCCGAAATTGGCCGTTTTCGCTTTCCGACGCATATCGGAAGTGACTTCTTCAACCGGAATACCGTATATCTTGGCGGCTGTGGCGGCATGAATGTCGGCTCCGCTGCGGAAGGCTTCTATCATGTGGGCATCCTGGCTCAGATGGGCCATGATGCGAAGTTCGATCTGCGAATAGTCGGCGGAGAAGAAAATACAGTCTTCGTTTTCGGCTGTAAAGGCTTTCCGGATTTCACGTCCCAACTCATCGCGTACCGGAATGTTTTGCAGGTTCGGATTGGTGGAACTGAGGCGGCCGGTCGAGGTGACTGCTTGGTTGTAGGACGTGTGGATCTTGCCGGTTTCCGGGTTGATCAGTTCGGGTAGGGCATCGATATAGGTGCTGAGCAGCTTCTTCAGCCCTCGATATTCGAGCAGCTTTCCCACGACGGGATGTTTGGAACGCATTTTTTCCAGTATTTCTTCACTCGTGCTATAGCTGCCTGTCTTTGTCTTCCTCGCTTTCTCTTCTATCTTGAGGTGATCGAAAAGGACTTCGCCGACCTGGCGGGCAGAATTGATGTTGAACTTCATTCCTGCCAGTTCGTAGATCTCTTTCTCCAACTTCTTGAGTGCGGTCGTCAGTTCCTCGGACGATTGTTTCAAGGCGACGGTGTCAAGCGTCACTCCCGTATATTCCATTTCAGCCAATACATATATTAAAGGCATCTCGATGTCATAAAAAAGCGATTCGAGTCCTTCTTTTTCCAGACAGGGGGTAAAATAGTTTTTCAGCTTGAGCGTGATGTCCGCGTCCTCGGCGGCATATTCGGCTACTTGGACAACCGGGACGTCACGCATGGTAAGTTGTTTCCTTTCTCTCGGGCCGATCAGTTCCTCGATCCGTACTGTTTTATATTTAAGGTATGTTTCGGCGAGGTAGTCCATACCGTGACGCAGTTCGGGATTCAGAAGGTAGTGGGCGATCATCGTGTCGAATAGAGGGCCGGCTATCCGGATTCCATATTTGCGGACGACAAGGATGTCGAATTTTATATTTTGTCCGATCTTGAGAGATTTCGGATTCTGCAGGGCGGGGGAGAAGTGGGCAAGAATTTTGTCGGCTTCTTCGCGGGCTGCCGGAACAGGGACGTACCAGGCCTCGTTTTCCTTCACGGCGAACGACATTCCGACCAATCCGGCCTTCAATGGATCTATACCATCTGTTTCCGTGTCAAAAGCAAAAAAATCCTGTTCGTTCAAAAACCGCCCTAATTCTATTCTTTTTTCCTCTGTATCAACAAGATAATAGGTGTGAGGAGTAGACTTTAAGTTCGCGAGAGTCGAATATTTGGGAACAGCCGTAGGTTCGGTCGCAAATTCTTCAAAGAGCGAGCCTTGAATCGGGCCTGCCGGAGCTGCTTTTTTTCTTGTATCGGCTTTTGCTGGCGCCGGTGCTGTTTTGGACTCCGTTTTGACTTTTTCCGGCTCTCCGCTCATTCTGTTAATAAATGTTCTGAATTCTAATTCAGTGTAAATCTCTACGAGACGTTCCTCATTCATCTTTTCACGGATGCATTTGGCAGCATCGAACCGGATCGGTACATCCGTCTTGATTGTTGCCAGGAATTTGGAGAAGCGGATCTGCTCCATGTTCTCCATGACCTTCTTTTGAAGGGAGCCTTTCAGCTTGTCGGTATTCTCCAAAAGATTTTCGATCGTTCCGAATTCGGCCAATAATTTCTGGGCGGTCTTTTCACCGACACCCGGACATCCGGGGATGTTGTCGGAACTGTCGCCCATCAGTCCTAAAAGGTCGATCACCTGGTCGACGGATGTCAGGCCGTATTTGTCCAGTACTTCGGGTACGCCCATAATCTCGTAGTCACCGCCGAAGCGGGGGCGGTACATGAATATATGTTCGGATACCAGCTGGCCGTAGTCTTTGTCAGGTGTCATCATATATACTTCGAAACCTTCTTTTTCGGCTTGCTTGGCAACCGTGCCGATAACATCGTCGGCCTCATAGCGCGGAACTTCCAGTATCGGGATATTGTAGGCTTCTATGATGTCTTTGATGAAAGGGACCGACTTGCGGATATCTTCCGGCGTCTCTTGCCGTTGCGCCTTGTACTGTTCGTAGGCTTCGTGGCGGAAAGTCGGACCTTTCGGGTCGAAGCCTACCGCAATATGGGTCGGGTTTTCACGTTTCAGGACATCTTCCAGGCTGTTGATAAAACCGAAGATGGCCGAAGTGTTCATGCCTTTGGAGTTGATACGCGGGTTCTTGATAAAAGCGTAGTAAGACCGATAAATCAATGCATATGCATCTATGAGGAATAACTTCATCTCTTTTAACACGTTTTAGTGTGACAATTGTCGGTAAATGTACGAAAAAACTCGCTTACTCGATACTTTTTGTTACTTTTGCGCATCTTAGGATCAATTATGAAGGATAGAAGTAAAATAGAACAACCGGTTGCCGTAGAGTTTAAACGTTTTAATGATGAGTTTGCTGCTTCGCTGCGAAGCGAAACGAATCGTTTGCAATCAGCTATTGACCAGATACTGAATGCGAGCGGAAAACATGTCCGCCCCTTATTAGTACTTTTGACGGCTAAAGCATGTGGGCAGGTAACGGATAATACGATCAATTCGGCTGTTCTGTTGGAACTGCTTCATACTGCCACACTGATTCATGATGATGTGATCGACGAGACAAAACAGCGTCGCGGGGTTCCTTCCTTGAATGCCATATTCGATAACCGCATTTCTGTCTTAGTGGGCGATTATGTCCTTTCCACCGCGTTGATCCGTTCTATCCAGACAGGTAATCTGCAAATCATAGGTATTGTTTCCAATCTCGGACGCGATCTTTCGGAAGGGGAGATCAAGCAGTTGGAAACGGCCGAAGAAAGCATCATCGACGAATCCTGCTATATGCAGGTGATACGGAAAAAGACGGCCATGCTGCTTTCCGCTTGTGCCGAGATCGGTTCCATCTCTGCCGGGGCATCCGGTGAAATGGTGGAAAAATGCCGTGAGTTCGGCGAATACTTAGGTTACTGTTTCCAGATCAAAGATGATATCTTCGACTACTTCAAAGAAGCGAATATCGGCAAACCGACCGGCAACGATATCCGGGAGGGAAAGGTCACGCTCCCCTTGCTGCACGCGTTGCAGACGGGTAGGAGAGAAGAGGCAGAACATTGCCTTCATATCATAAATGAAAAAGACTTTACCACAGAGAATATAGATTTGCTGATTGATTTTGCGAAAGCGAACGGGGGAATCGAATATGCTGAACAGCGTATGCAGGTATATCATGACAAAGCGGTCGAGGTTTTGATGACACTTCCTGAATCGGAAGCACGCGAAGGTTTGCTGCTGCTTGCCGATTACATCGTAGAACGCCGTAAATAGGTTTTTACGTTTTACTGTCATACTATCATTTTCTTCTTGTATTCTTTGAATATCAAGCTGATTCAGATATGATAGTTGCTTTTCCATCTATCATGTTTATCTATCATACCATCATGTTCCCCTTTTGTTAAAGTATTATTGCTTGAAATACAGCTAAATAAAGATATCTCTCCGTTGAATGCGCATAGTACCTTGGAGAAACTTCCGGAAGATACGGAAAAAGATGAATGAACTGCTTATATAAACACGACGACACCCGGATGTAGGCGATCCCTGCATCCGGGTGTTCGTTTAGGGTAGATCCGGGTGTAGCGGGAGGGAACATCCGGGTGTAGCCGAATTTATGTCGTTATCTTTGGAAGAAAAGACTATGGGTTTGTGAGAAATATCCCGTTGCTTTTCTTCTTATTTTCCCAGACGGTGTTCGATGTCTTCCACCAAACTGCTGGCTCCTATGCGGAACAGGTCTTTATTCAACCAATCGTTTCCTAATACTTCCTTGACGATGGTATAGTAGCGGACAGCCTCTTCTGCCGTGCGGACACCGCCTGCAACTTTAATACCGACACGTTTTCCCGTGATGGAATGGTACTTTTTCAAGACTTGGCACATCGTGTAAACGGCTTCCGGAGTGGCTCCCGGATAACCTTTCCCTGTCGATGTCTTGATGAAGTCCGCACCGGAATAGACTGCGAGGACAGCCGCCTTCTGAATGCTTTCGGGAGTCTGGAGAGCACCTGTCTCAAGGATGACCTTCAGTTTGGCATCACGGCAGCTTTCTTTGATCTCTTGAATTTCTTCGCTAAGTTCGTCATAATTTTCTTCGAGGAAATAGCCTAAGTTCATGACAACGTCGATTTCATCGGCTCCCTGCATGACGGCCATCGCTGTCTCGGCAATCTTTATTTCCATGAAGGTCTGCGAGGAAGGGAAACCGCCTGCTACGGACGCAATCTTTACCTCCTGTGCGGAGAGGGCCTCTTTTACCGTCTCAACAAACAGGGGATAGGTGCAGATGGCGGCAACGTTGGGTACGTCGGGGCGGGTTCCTTCGAAATCGTTCACCTTGTCGACCAGTTTCCAGATGCTCTCTTTCGTGTCGATACTGGTGAGGGAAGTCAGGTCGATGAAACCGTGAATCTGCTTCAAAACGTCGGGAGTGAAGTTGTCGTTCCCATGTTTTCCGAGCAGTGTCTTTACCCGTCCGGTCACTTCTTCCGTTGTGCCGGCCGCCTCGAATTTGGCGAATGCTTGCTGGTATTTATTGGTGTGGAGATGTTCGGTGTCTTCATCATGATGGTGATGTCCGCATCCACATTCGTGATCGTGTTCGTGTACCATAATCTTATAGTTTTTTATTGTTTATATGTCGTTCTTTATCCCGGTTCGTTTTCTTTTGCAGGTTCTTTTCGAAAGCAGCCGTCAGGTCGACGCCTGTCTGGTTGGCAAGGCAAAGCAATACCCATAGGACATCGGCCATTTCATCGCCTAAATCGCGGTGTTTCTCGCTCTCCTTGAAAGATTGTTCACCATATGTGCGGGCCATGATGCGGGCCAGTTCGCCGACTTCTTCGGTCAGAATGGTCATATTCGTCAGTTCGTTGAAGTAGCGGACACCATACGTTTTGATCCAGCTGTCCACCTGCTCCTGTGCCTGTTTAAGCGTAATTTCTGCCATATCTTTTCATTCTTTGTTTTGTGAGTCGATCCAGATCGTGACAGGCCCATCGTTCACCAGTTCCACTTTCATGTCGGCGCCGAACGTGCCGGTCTGCACTTCCTTTCCGATCTGCAAGCCCATCTCGGCGCAAAAAGCCTCGTACATTGGAATGGCTATGTCCGGTTTGGAGGCATGGATATAGGAAGGGCGGTTTCCCTTCTTTGTGGAGGCGTGCAGGGTAAACTGGCTGACCACCATCACTTCGCCTTCCGTTTCGACGACAGAACGGTTCATAACGCCGTTTTCATCGTCAAAGATGCGCAGGTTGGCAATCTTCTTGCACAACCATTCGATATCTTCCTGCGTGTCGCGGTCTTCAATACCGACCAGTACGAGCAGACCTTTCCCGATTTTGGATTTCAGCTGTCCGTCTATGGTTACGGAGGCATGCTGTACCCGTTGTATCAATGTTCTCATATCTTTATTTTAAACCATTTAATAATGCTTTTGTTTTGGCTTCTCCGATTACCTCTTTCAGTTCGTCGAAGCCGGCTTCACGTATTCGTTTTACGCTCTTAAAATGACGTAAAAGTAATACTTTTGTCTTTTCTCCGATCCCTTTTATCGTATCCAATTCGGATTTTGTCTGGCTTTTGCTGCGCTTATCCTTATGGAAAGTGATGGCGAAACGATGCACCTCGTCCTGTATTTGCGTGAAGAATTTGAACATGAAACTTTGTATCGGCATGCCGATCGTTTCGGGAGGGAAGCCGAACAGGAGTTCCGAAGTCCGGTGTTTCCCGTCTTTTGCCAACCCGGCTATCGGAATGTCCAAGTGCAGTTCGTCCTGGATCACTTCGCGTACGACTTCCATTTGCCCCTTTCCACCGTCGGTGATGATCAGGTCGGGCAGGGGAGTCTCTTCGACGATGGCACGCTGGTAGCGGCGACGTACGACCTCTTTCATGGAGGCATAGTCGTCCGGGCCGACAACCGTTTTGATGTTGTATTTCCGGTAATCTTTTTTCGATGGTTTCGCCATTTTGAAGACGACACACGCAGCTACCGCGTCGCTTCCCTGTATATTGGAATTGTCGAAACACTCGATATGAGCCGGTAATTTGGGGAGATGGAGCGTCTCCTGTATCTCTTTTAAAAGACGTGTGCTGCGTTGCTCCGGGTTCAGTTTCTCCGCCTGTTTCAGCTTGTCGACCTTATACTGCTTCACGTTCATTTCCGATAATTCCACCAGCTTCTTTTTATCTCCGCGCTGCGGAACGGTGATCGAAACGTTTTCCAGTTCTATATCCAACGGAAAAGGAACGATGATTTCGCGTGCAGTGCTTTTAAAGCGGTTGCGCATTTCGATGATCCCCAAGCTGAGCAACTCCTCTTTCGACTCGTCCAAACGCTTTTTATATTCGAATGTATAGGCTTGCACGATCGCTCCGTTGCCGATATGCAGGTAATTGATGTAGGCGGAATTCTCGTTTTCGGCCAGTGAGAATACGTCTATATTGTGGAGCATCGGGGTGACCACTGTCGATTTGGAGCGGTAATTCTCGATGACTTCATACTTTTCTTTGATCTTCTGTGCTTCTTCGAACCGCAATTCTCCTGCCAGTTTCTGCATCTCTTCATACAGATGTTTGCTTATTTGCGAGATATTCCCGCGTAGGATTTCCTTTATTTCGGAAATGTTTTGCTGGTATTCCTCCAATGTCTGCAATCCTTCACAAGGCCCTTTGCAGTGCTTGATATGGTATTCGAGGCATACCTTATACCGGCCTTTCGCAATGGATTCGGGAGTAAGAGGATATTTGCAGGTACGTAGCGGATACAGTTCTTTCAGCATTTGCAGCATGACCTTTGCCGTATAGATGGAAGGGTAGGGACCGTAATAGCGCGAACCGTCCCGTACGATATTCCGGGTTTGGAATACGCGCGGGAAATATTCGTTCTTGACAACGATGGACGGATAGGTTTTGTCGTCTTTCAGCAACACGTTGTACCGAGGACGATATTGCTTGATCAGGTTATTCTCCAAAAG
>OMFD01001096.1_pt1 | contig 14664 bp, 17 predicted proteins | sample 1645541 | NCBI WGS metagenome assembly OMFD01 (sample SAMEA103958149, study PRJEB25191) | human gut metagenome | biome: human-associated habitat [ENVO:00009003]; feature: intestine environment [ENVO:2100002]; material: feces | place: Germany | collected 2013/2015
GTTCCTTGCTGCCGTTCAAGAGGTCGATTTGGTAAAGCCCCTCCCGGTGGCACATCTCCATGACTTCACTCTTGAAATATTCCATAGCGGCATTGGTGCAGCGGTGCTTGCAGCCCTCCCGTGTGTCAGCTGGTCTGTCCATGTAGGGCAGAAGCGGGACTTCATAAATCCGCAGGGAGTTGATGACGATATGCACATGGATATTGCCGCTGTGGTTATGCCCGTCCGGGTGGGTGCATACAAGGGCTTGGTGGCCGGGGAAATGCTCGGCGCAAAACTTCTCGCCCAATGCCTGCGCCCGGTCTACGGTCAAGCCGTTGTCCGGGCCGTCCCGTGGGTCAAAGCTGATGATATAGTGGTGGCTTTTCACATCTTCCCGCCGCTGGTTCTTCTCATAGCGGAGATTTGCCCGCATACAGGCAACGGCAAAATCCTCCCCGCCGCAGTTCAGCGTGGACAGCCGGTAGTCCTCGCGGGGGATAAGCCTGCCGGTTTCATCAAGGACGGGCTTCATGGTAAACTCGTCATGCTCGAAAAGCAGGTATTGTTCGGCGGCTCCGTAGTCGGCATTTTTAGAGTTGATATGCTTGAGTGTTGCCAACTGCGTCACCTACTTTCTGTAAGACTTCATACTTGAGGGCGGCAAGGTCGGCTATGGCGGCGCGTACCTCGCCAGACAGCGCATGGTAGGGTGCGCCGTACTCGTTCAGATACCGGGCAATCTGGTTGAGGTTGCCGCCGATCCTGCCGTACTCGGCTGTGAGTTTCCCGACAGCGGAAAGCAGTTCGTCATTGACCGCTGACACATGGATAATGGGGCGTATGGCGGTGCGCCGTATCGCCTGCCGGAGAAATTCGGACTGGCTGATACCATAGGGCGCAAGCCGCGCTGTGAAGTCGGCGTATTCATCTTCGGACAGCCGGGTTTTCACAACGCGGCTGCGGTGGGGTGTGTTGTATTTCTTTCGCATGGTCGTGACCTCCTTTCTTGCCGCATGAGCGCGGCGGGGATAAGCGGCGCAAGCCGCAAAGCAGGGTTTGGGGAAGGCACTCCCCAACAAGTTTCCCGCGAGGGGCAAAACCGCAGAATTGCGGATTTTGGCACCGTGGTAGAAACTTGCTCTAAGACTGCCGCAGACTGCCCCTGTCGGGGTTTTCCGTACATAGAACGGACAGGGCGGGGCTTCCAGCCCGCTGTGTGCTATCTTTTTCTTCCGTCAATATGACGCCAGAACGGGGCTTTACTGCCCGCTGGCTGCGGCTTTTTCCCTTTCCGCTAAAGATACATTTCAAAGGCCGCCAGCTACCCGCTGGACAGGAATTTTCTCAAATTTTCTTTCGCTTCTGTAATGCGGGAAATGAAATTTTGGCAACCGGCGGGGCAGAGAATTTTTCCTTTCACTCCCCACACCACCGCGTTTTGAAATTTGCCAAACGAAACGGACAATTTTCTCTTTGCTTCTTACTACGGACAAAAATCAAAAATGCCAAACACCGGGGCAAAAAAATTTCTCCCTCACTTACTACTACAATCCGAACAGGGCAAAATGGCCGGGAACGGAGCCGGCAACAAAAAAGCAGCAAATCTTTTTCAGACTTACTGCTTTCACTGGCCGCACCGGTGGCGGCTGGTATTCAGTTTTAAAAACTCATTTCATATTGGTATGATAAACGGAGAGTTATTGCGTTATGTTTTCAAAAGGAAACGATTGCTCCTTGAATATATCCCACAAAATATGCAATCGCTATACTTATCGCAATGCAGCATATACATAGTATTTCAGCAATAACCTTTTTCCCGATTATTTTGTTTACAGACTTGCCGTAGTCAATAGTAGCCCATACCATTGAAAGTAAAAATAGAATTGCAATCCAATGAGTATGAAACGACAGTCCCATGCTGACAAATACATAGTTTGTGATGATGTAAAAGGTGCTTCTAACTACAACTTCCGTCACTGTTGAAAGCTGATTTTTCATAAAACCTCTTGCCTCCTTAATTTCCTGTTTACTATCGGTCAAAGCGAAACTTGAACAGCGCGGTAATTAGCTTCTGCTTTATATGTTCCTCAACCTCGGTGTTGACTTTCCCGTGTACTTTGGAACAGTAGCGGATATATCCGGCGTAGTGGGAAAGAACGGTGTCGATTGCGTCCGGGTCGCCCTCATGCGCCTTGACGATTGTTTCATAGGGGAGAAGTTTATTCATACCGGCTCACCTCCATTTCCTTCCGAAGCCGTTGCAAGGCAAGCTGGATATGCCGCCCCGCTGTGCTGCGTGTCCGGCCGATATGTACGCCGATCACTCTCTGCGGCTGGCGCAGGAAATAGTAACGGAAAATTTCTTCCTGTGCCTGCTCCGGCAAAAGGGCAAGGGCAGCGGCAAGTTCCGCATGGTACAAAACGGCGGTCTGGCCGCAGGCGGTAAAAAGATATTCTTCAAGCTGCTCCGGCTCGGAAAACTGGACAAACTTCTCATTCATCAGATAGTCAAGGGAAACTTCCCGTTCCCACCTCCGGCGCAGCTTCAAAATTATATCTATGGCGGCGTGACGAATGACAACCTTGCAAAAGGCGTTAAAAGTGTACTGGATATGCACTTTGTAGGCTTCATCTTCGGTCATGGAAATTCCCCCTCTCTCTGATAATAGTGCGGGGCGGCAGCACTCCTTGCTGTCGCCCCTTGATTGCCTATCAGCAAAGGCGGGCGGGGCTGTCAACGGCGGCGCTTGCGCCGTTCATCTTGACCGTTGACTGGCTCGGCTGGCTTTGCTATTCCGTTATCTCTTTCAGTTATTGTCAAAGGAAATATAGATAGTTAGACTATCGGGTATGTAGCTGATACTTAACCACTTTTCGTCGTTTGATAAAAGTGTCCCGATAGAAACATAGTTTTCTCCCTCGATTTCCTCTGACACATTTTCAATTACGGAAAAGCCTTCTTGGTTCAAAAGCTCCATATACTCGTTATAGTCGTTTTCGCTAATGCCGGTAAGGTTGATATTGCAATTCTCATGTTCTGTATCAAGTGTAGCCCATGCAACCGTACCAGGCGCAACAGGAAGCCCCTCTGTGTACTTATTCGCAGGCCAAACACCCTCGTCCAATTTTGTAACACTATTAGATTGCGTATTGTTCTCATTGCTTGTCGGTGTAGATGATGTATTTTGATTAGAACACGCAGCCAAAAAAATCATAATCATGATTGTGAATACAGAAATATATTTCTTCATTGGTTACCTCCTGTTTTTGTGTATGGTTCGGATAATTAACAAAACAGCAATAGCTGTTGCTGCAAACCCAATAGCCAAAAGGATTTGCGAAATATCAAAGGCAAACGCGCCCTCAATCTGTATATTTGTTGTCGCGTCTGCTTGTCCGATTGCTCCTTCTGGTACTTTTCCTGATTGCGTAACAGCATATACCGAAAAGGCAGCAACCGCGATAACAAGCGCAGCAAGAGTAGAAATGATACCGTTCCTTTTTTTCGATTTGGTATTATCAATGCCAAACTGTTCTGCGGTGCTGTCTGCAAATTCTTTTGGCGTCCCCAAACGCTGGATAATCTGCTGCTCTGTTTCTCCATGCTCCATAGCAGACGCAAAAACTTCATTCAAGTCACGCACAACCTCTTTTTTCATTTTGCGTGGTAAAGATAGTTCCTTTTCAACCTGTTTGATATATTGTTCTTTCATTTGGACACCCTCGCTTGTTGATAACTTTCTATAAAGCCGTTTACGCAGTTTTCATAGCTTGACCAAAATAAGATTAGTTCATCAAGTACATTCCTGCCTTTATCCGTTAAAGAATAATACTTTTTTGAGCCGCCATTTGCCGCAGCCGGAGCCAAACGGCATTTGATTAGTTCTGCTTCCTGTAAACGATACAGAATAGGGTAAATGGTTCCCTCTTTCGCATATCCCAAAACAGACGCACTATTGTTCAATTCGGTTATAATTTCATATCCATAAGTTTCCTTGCGTCCGATTAGGCATAAGAGTATCATTTCCAGAGAGCCTTTTTTGAATTGCTGGACATATTTGCTATTCATATCGTCGCCTCTCTTTAGTTTCGCTATTTAGGTTCACTAAGTAGCAACTATATTATATCTCTTCCGAGGTATCAGAGTCAATAGGCTTAACGAAAAAGTTACAAGGTGTGTGCGTAAGGTAATAACGGAATAGTGGGCTGCTGTCTATCAAATTCTTGTGTGTTACTTTATGGCACATGAGCATTCACGTACGATTTCAAGCTTGTCCGTGCATGACTTGTCACCGTCTGTTTTTACCTCACCATAGGCAATAACTTCTGCAACTTTGTTGTTGCTGTCAAAATTGTAATAATTGAAGCAGTCAGCAGCAGTCTGACAGAAGTGCATACCGTGACAGCAAACATTAAGCTCCCCTTTTTCCTCAAATTTTCCGGGGCAAGTGTACTGTTTACAGTTCTTTCCTGTCGGGTTACAGGTCCAATCAGGTCTGAATACCTTATATCCATGTACAGGTGTGTTCGTTTTATTACTCATTTTTTTTGTTTCCTCCTCGTATGCTTTTAATTTGTTATCTTTAAATATGGTATGAGTTGATCGCATACAAAATTTTCGGAAACAAAAAGACCCGCATAATGCGAGTCCTTCTGTTTGTTTCTGTTTTAGATTCCAAGATCGAATTTCATCTGTGGATTCTTCTTTGCAATTTCTTCTCTTGGATATCCGATCAGTTTAAAATCATCAATCGTGAAATCGAAAAAATTTGTTTTCTCTGTATCCAGAACAAATCTTGGATCACAATCAATTGTATTTCGATTAAAAACGATTTCTTTTGCCTGACTCAAATGTCTTTCATAAATCTGAACGTTTTCACTTACATGTGTGAATACGCCAGGTTCGTATCCACAATGTTTTGCAACCATCAACTGAAGCGCAACATACTGCATCTCATTGATTGAGGCGGATACGATAAAGTCACTGGACCGCTGATTCATGAGCATATCCAGATACAATTTACCGTCGATTCCTCTTCTTACATTCCAGATCGTTTCATAACAACATGGATTCAATCCTTTGGTTGTTCCTCCTGTTTCGTCTGAAAAATCGTCTTCCTGCCACATACACATGATATGACGGCGACCAAATGGATCGGCTGTTAATCCATCCAGTAACTTATTGATTAAGTTATGTCTTTTTACGGTTGCTCCATATCTGCAGCCGATTGTTCCGTCGCCAACATCCCATTGGTCCCAATATTTGATACCAAGATCATGAAGATCTGACAGTTTGTTGCTCTGCATCTGGTAAATCCATAAGATTTCTTTGACTGCTGATTTCCACGCGATCGGTCTCAAAGTCAAAATCGGGCACTCACCTTTTGCTAAGTCGTATCTGGTAACAACATGGTTAATGGATAACGTATGAGCCGGGACATAAACGGTTACATCTGAGCCGTTTGTAAATGCAGTTCCTTCTTCAATTTCGATCTTGTTTCCGTCTTCTGTGATCACATATTTGCAATCATCAGAAAGATGCGCATTATGATACATATCTTCATAATGTGGTCTCGGATTTTCGTCTCTGAATCCATTTTGCAGGATTTGGTAAAGAATCGCTTTCTGATTCTGATCTCCTACTGTTCCGAATGGACATGTTCTTTTTGTTTCTGACATATTTGTTTCCTCCTCTATTATGTGCTTTATTGTTTGTTATCCTAAATATGTGATAAGATGATTGCATGCAAAATAACCGGAAACAAAAAAAAGAGACAACCACAACGGTTATCTCTTTGATGTGTTTTTAAAATTCATAATCGACTGCATCCTGTCTATCCACGAAGAAATGAATACCAGGAGCACACTCATACCATCGATTATCATCAAAATCAGGTACTTCTACGATTTTTCCAACGCGATATACAAACGACGGATTATATATCGACTCTATTTCTTGTAATACGCTATCAGATCCGTATATATTTTCGATTGCCAAGACTAAAGCTTTACTACACCTACATTTCTTTGTTGTTGCAGATGATCGTTTTGCGTCTTTGCAGATCTGAAGCTTTACAATATATTCACAGACTGCTTTCTTATAACCAATGAATGAACCCGTTTCCGGACATGCAATCGGGTAATCGATTTTTGTATCTTCACTGATTTCTACATAGATTATATTTGCGTTTTTAAGATTTACTCCAAATAGATTCGTATCTCTAAGATTCGCTCCGTACATATCTGCATAACTAAGATCCGCATTTCTGAGATCCGCTCCGCACAAATTTGTATAATAACAAAACGCTCTGTACAAATTCGCCTCTCTAAGATCTGCATTGTTAAGAGCCGAATTGTTAAGATCCGCATAGCTAAGATTTGCTCCGTACAAATTCGCCTCTCTAAGATTTACATTGTTAAGATTCACCTTTCTAAGATTCGCTTCTTTAAGATCCGCATTTCTAAGATCTGCATATGCAAGATTCGCGTTGATAAGATTCGCATATTTAAGATCCGCATTGCTAAGATTTGCCTCTCTAAGATCCGCATGGATAAGATTCGCTTCTCTAAGATTCGACTCTTTAAGATCCAATCCGTTCAGATTCTTATATGATAAATCTGCTTTCATGTTTTCCCATCCATTAATATCCTTATTGAGATAATGCTGATGGTTCTCGATGATCTTGTTTAATTCATTTTGTGTCATATTTTGTTTCCTCCTTTTTGTATGCTTTTAATTTGTTATCCTAAATATGGACTGAAGTAATTACATACAAAACAAACCGGAAACTAAAAGAGACAACCATAACGGTCATCTCTTTAATTTACTTTTAATATTCAACTGCATTTTGTCTATCCATAAAGAAATGAATACCTGGTGCACATTCGTTCCATCGATTATCATCAAAATTATATACTTCTGCAATTTCTCCAACGCGATAAATAAAGCAAGGATCAAAATGCGATTCTATTTCTTGTAATCCGCTATCAGATCCGTCCATATTTTCGATTGCTAAGACTAAAGCTTTACTACACCTGCATTTCTTTGTTGTTGCAGATGATCGTTTTGCATCTTCACAGATCTGAAGCTTTACGATATATCCGTAGATTGCTTTCTTATAACCAATAAATGAGCCAGTTTCCGGGCATGTAATCGGGTAATCGATTTTTGCATTTTCACTGAGATCGGTTCCGGACAGGTATGCATTTCTAAGATTTGCCTCTCTAAGATCCGCCTTTCTGAGATCTGCTCTTAATAGATTCGCTTCTCTAAGATCCGCGCCTCTAAGATCCACTCCGTACAGATTTGTATAACAACAAAACGCACTGTACAAATCCGCTTCTCTAAGATACGCATTGCTAAGATTTGCTTTGTACAGATTTGTATAACAACAAAACGCTCTGTACAAATTTGCTTCGCTAAGATCTGCATCTCTAAGATCCGCTCTACTAAGATCCGCCTCTCTAAGATCCGCTCTACTAAGATCCGCCTTTCTAAGATCCGCCTTTCTAAGATCTGCCTTTCTAAGATCCGCATATGCAAGATCCGCATTGTTAAGATTCGCATCTCCAAGATTCGAATTGCTAAGATTCGCATTTCTAAAATTCGCCTCTCTAAGATTCGCATTTTTAAGATTCAAGCCGCTCAAATTCTTATCTGATAAATCTGCTCTCATGGATTCCCATCCATCGATGTCCTTATTGAGATAATGCTGATGACTCTCGATAATGGTGTTTAATTCATTTTGTGTCATATTTTTGTTTCCTCCTTTTTCGTATGCGTTTAATTTGTTATCCTAAATATGTGATAAGATGTTCGCATACAAAATGATTGGAAACAAAAAGGAAAAGAAACAATCACGATGGTCATCTCTTTGGCTTTTTTTAATTATAAACGGAAACAAAATCAAACGGAAACAAACCTTATGTATTCATTCCATGTCCGCTCCAACCGCAGAGATATTGTTAATTCCGTTTTTGATTAATTTCTCAACAATTTTGATACGTTTATCTTTGTACACTCTAAACGATTTATTCTCTACTAATGTATACAAATCTGCTCTCTGGTCTGAAAAGTATCTTTCGTTTTTGTCTAAAGCTTCATTCGTAAACAAAATATTCATGGAATCATTTGCTTTTACTAGTTTTCTTAATGTATTAAAAACATCATGAATACCAGAAAAATACGCTTCTTTTGTTTTCTCTTCGTTCGTATTCAACTGACATCTCAACAAATAAAACAGATATACGGCATACATTATATACGGATTATAAAACGGTAATACAATATCGCTGTTGTTTCCACAACGAAAAACATGTAAGATCATACCGTTTTGATACATGGTATTCTGTTCTAATATATCTTGATCCAACATTTGTAACAAAGAACCTGTCAACAGTTCCTGATTTTGTTGAGAGACCATGTTTTCCATTTGTTCTATCGTTACAAAATTATCCGTATTCTTCTCTCGTTTCATTTCAATTACCTGTTGATACAGCAATTCATAAACTTCTTCAATCGTATTCAAACTCACATTGTTATTCTTTTCTTGTGTCCACGTGGCAATATTTCCTATTTTGTTTACCTGTTCGATTCGTGACTCAAAATTAATTTGTTTCCATGTGAACATCATTTTAATCGTATCTAAGAACACCGGATTCAAATTGTTTTGTAATAAATCCAGTTTTATCTCTGATGTATTGAAATATATTTTTAGTTTCGATTCAAATAGAATCCAAGTATAAAGATTCGTAAAACATTCGATTAAATTTAAAAGCAACACATATGATATACGTTCAGTTGTATTTTCTAACCATTTCCCAATCTCAGTATCTGCGTATAGTTTTCTACAGATATTAACTGCATTTTCGTATCTAATTGATTTCACAACCACAAATGGGGTAAACAGTACAGCTATGTTGCCATCTTTTAACTCTTCGTAACGGCATTTGATGATCAACGATTTCATAAATGAACCTGTTTTGTTATACCAATTCGAGTTCATGTATTGGAAAAAGCCACATGAAATCTTCTTTGTCTCTGTATACGATTCCTTATTGTCATCCATATAATACGAATTATCTGTATATTTCCACTCTCCAGAAAATCTCTGTAATTCTTTAAACGTTTCTTTCGGAACAATACTATATTGATGATTTTCTTCCGTTTCTGACTGATTGCTCTCATAATCTGAATCTGAAATCAAAAGCAAATTCGTTGTAGGTAGACTGTCGAAAATCTTTATTGAAATGTTTCCAATCATAACTATTCTCTCTTTCTGTATGTATTATTGTAAATATGTGTCGAGACGAAACAAAGAAACATTGCAAGAATCTAATGCGCGACACAATATGTTGTGATATAATACTGTTAGCGAGAAACAACATAACACATATTTATGTTAGGATAATATATACATACGAATAAAAGGAGAGCTAAATGCTTATCCCTGTTTATGTACAAAAATTACAGGGATAAGTCAGTGGCGGACTTTTCTCTGTTTATATAGATTAATATACAAAAGAATGGAGAAAACCATATGACAATTTCAAAAGAGATGCTGGAAAAGATCGCATTACTCAGACCGATTGATGACGTTCTTTTTGCACAGCTCGTAGTAGATATCAGAACATGTCAAGAAATGCTTCAAAAAGTCATGAAAGATTCAAATCTTGTGGTTCTGACTGTTATTCCTCAAAATGTTGTACGAAATATCTGGGGACGTTCTGTTATCCTTGATGCTTTGTGTCGATTAGGCGATGGAACGACTTGTTGTATCGAAGTTCAAAGATCAGATAACGATAACCATGTACGCAGATCTGTTTTTAATGCAGCGAGTGTTATTGTTAAAGATTCAGAAACAGGAACTGATTTTAGTGATATTAAAGATATATATGTCGTATATATATCAGAATTCGATTTTCTCAAGGGGAATAAAACAATTTACCATATTGATAGTATAATCAGAGAAACCGGAGATATTATTAATACAGGGATGCATTTTGTATTCGTTAATACTGAAATAGATGATGGAAGCGATATCGCAGAACTAATGTCTTGTTTCTTACAGAGGCGAATACATAATACAAAGTTTCCAGAACTTTCTAAACGTATGACATATCTTAAAGAAACAAAAGGAGGACAAACCTATATGTGCGAAGTATTAAAAGAAATGTTAGATGAAAGCGAAATTAAATCAGCTATCAAAGCTGCGCGTCTTCTTAATGCATCTGATGATCGAATTATCGATATGTTAGAAACAGGGTATCATTTAACCAGAAAAGACGCGACTTATCAGTTAGACTTATATAAATCTGATAATTCGGTATCAATCAATTAACTAATTCATACGGTTAACGCCACAACCGTAAACAATATAAAACGCCGGGCATATTCTGTCTGGCGTTTTCTGATGTATCCTATATATATAACATCTGTTCAGGCAAACGCAAAAAAGACACCAGAAATTAAGTCCTAGTGTCTTCTGTTCGTATTTCAAATCAAGGACTCCAGAGGCTAAAGCTTCTGAGTGTGAGGACTTGATTGACAGTGACTGGTTATGCGAAGCTAAAGCTTCGCAGTTTGAACCAGGCACTACGATATCAAAGATCCCAAAAGTCGTCGCCATAATCGTCGCCATAATCTTCATCATAGTTTTCGTTTTCGATATCTGCTTCGTTCTGTTCCATCTGTTTTTCCAAATCTTCACGAATGAACTCCATCTTGTCTGCTGAATATCTTGGGTCCGCATAAATAGAAACGTCAAGACCGGATTCCAACCCAAGACAAATTTCACGCATCTGAAATTCATCATATTTCGGATCCGCATAAACTAATACATTCAGGTCTGCTTTCAATCCTTTGCGAATTGCATCCATTTGGTATTCGTTATAATCGAGGTCGGCATAAATTGATACATCGAACCCTTCTTCGAGTCCAGTTCGAATTACAGCCATCTGTCCTGAATTATACTTTGGATCCGCATAAATTGAGACATCTAGCCCTGTTTCCAGTCCCTTTTTGATCTCTTCCATCTGGTCATAGTCATATTTCGGATCAGCATAAATTGAGACATCCATACCTTTTTCCAATCCATTTTCGATTACTCGCATCTGCACGTCATTATACTTCCGATCCGCAAAAATTGTCACATCAACTCCGGCTTCTTCACCTTTTCTGATGATTTCTTTCTGAGCTGGATAGAAATCGTACTGACTTTTCTTTGATACATCTTCCAAGCGATGACGAATTATACTCATCTGAATTACGCTACATTTCGAATCTGCATAAGTTGAAACATCCACACCAGATTCTAATCCTTTTATGATCTCACCCATCTGGTAATGATCGAAACCCCAATCCACTAACTGCATCAAAGTTGCATTTTTTAACTGTTCTGCTGTGTAAACCATAATTGTTTCCTCCGTATTCTTGTTTCCTTAAATATGGGACGAACATCAATAACCTACTCGAGCTTAGCTACCATTTTGTAAACTAAAAGACAGTTCCATGTTTATGAAACTGCCTGTTTGTTTATGTCTTATGAAAGTCTGCGCATAAGTTCCGTTTCCTTCTGAAATAGTTCGAAATCGTAGTATTCCTTGAAATAAGACTCTACCTTAGATGCGAGTTCCATTGCAAACGGATAGTCATTTTTAAAGATCTCTACCGGTACCGTATATTGTAACGATTCTTCTTTACTTACAAAATCTTCGAACTCCGATATGAATTCATCATAATTATTCGTAATTCCTCTAACATCGATATAATAAGTTATCCCGTTCCAGATAGCGGTGCAGAAACAATGAATATAATCTCCGTTCTTTTTCTCGATCTTGTAAACAGTATATCCATATTTTTTATGAAGCAGTGTCGCAAACGTTGTACAATATCCATGTAGAAGATCATATGTACTAAGTTGATTCCCATGAATATCGCAAACACTGATACAAATATTCTCAAGGAATCCAAAATCATCTGCACCATCTTTTTGCAACTCATCCAGTTCTTCATAAAATCCATTGTGTGTGTGTTCCATAGTCTCTCTCTCCTTTCGCCTTCTTCGTTTTGTGTTAAATATGTGCGAAATCTTCTTAGGCTAACAATTCCTAGTTATAATAATAACGACAGAAATGTAATTATCCATAAGAAACCAACTGCGAGCGAAATAAATATAAAAGGTATATCTTCAACTCCACTTCCAGCATATAAATCATGACACGATATGATTCCTATAACTTCCATAACGATTGCAAATATAAACAAATCTTTGTCTGCTATTACAGCTGCCATACCATTTATCCATACGTTTAACAATGAATTCATAATACATTTACTCCTTATGTGACTTTGTTTTTATATCTAACAAGGCTCACAATCTGGGAAACTCGTCAGAAACTTTGTATGATGTTGTATTTGTATTAGAATAACTAAGTTGGCATCATCGACCATTCAATGACCGTGATGAAAACGCCATTCTGCTCAAGATAAGAAAATATGACGAGTTTTCAAAATTGTGAGCCTTGTTAATAGTAGACAAGTAGATTGTCAATTACTTTGGGCTTAAAACATCGGTAAACTTAGATGTCAATGCCGATACTGTCTGTTCAGTCATGACAAAAAGACGGTACTATTCAGCAGAGTCCGGAGTAGTTGATTAGAAAAATACGAATAATATACAAGGAGGATATGTATATGGATAATGTTAATATTCCACAACCAGTAATCGACATCTTAGAACTGCTGCATACAAAATCATCAAAAGCGTATCTTGTTGGTGGCTGCGTACGCGATATGTTTATGCATTTAGAGCCTCACGACTACGATATCTGTTCCGATCTCACTCCAGATATTGCAATGAAAGTATTGTCTACAAAATATCCAGTTATTCCAAAAGGAATCGAATATGGAACAGTTGTTGCATTAGTAGACGGGACCGAGTACGAAGTAATAACATTCAGAGGTGAAACAGATTATTCAGATGGCAGACATCCGGATTCTGTTAAATTTGTTTCTAATATTGAATACGATCTTGCGAGACGCGACTTTACAATCAACGCAATGGCTTACGATGTATCTGAAGATAAGCTCATTGATCCGTTTGGAGGTCTTATGGATTTGGAAAACGGTATTTTGCGAGCTGTAGGTAATGCAAATGAACGGTTCCAAGAAGATGGGCTTCGAATTATGCGGGCTCTACGATTCGCGATTAAATATAATCTTACAATCGAGCCAGAAACAAAAGAAGCAATCATTCGGAACCGAAATATGTTGCAACAGGTATCAAAAGAACGAATTACAAGTGAATTTCAAAAGATTTTAACATGTGGACAACCGATTCGAAAGACATTTCTGGAGTTTACTCCTGTTATCGCAGCTGCTATTCCAGAAATCGAACCATGCATCGGTCTTGATCAGGAGAACCCATATCATAAACACGACGTATATGAACACATGATTGCGGTAACCGATTTGTGTGATACCGATTCGTTTGCGATTAAAATGGCTGCGTTATTACACGATATCGGAAAACCAACCACAAAAGCATATAATAGCAAGAAAGGTCATTATAGCTTTGATGGACATCCAGAAGTATCAGAACAAATTGCAGCCGAAGTATTAGCAAACGACTTCCGGTGTACTGCAAAAGAAACCGAACAGATTCGATTGCTTATAAAGTTTCATGACACCCAGATTACTCCAACAGAACCATGTGTGAAACGCTGGCTGAATCGATATGGAGTTGATTTCTTATCAGATTGGTTAATCTTGAAACAGGCAGATCGTGACGATCACGTATACCCAAATGGACCAGAGAACGTTTCATGGTATCCAAAAACAGAAGATATTAAACAGGTTATGAATACAGTTTTAGAACAACAATCCGCTTTTTCTCTAAAAGATCTCGCGATTAACGGAAACGATTTAATCAATCTTGGGTTAAAACCAGGACCTGAGTTTTCGGAATACCTGCAGTCGTGTTTGGATGCAGTGATTGACGGAGTGTGTGAAAACACGTATGAGTCCCTTCTGACGTTTTTGGAGGATTCCGTATTAAATATTGAGATAGATGATCTGGAACTCTGACGAGAGATAGTCTAACTGAAACCTGCCGCCTCTTGGCGTGCAGTCAGTTAGCACCTCATTGATGTCATGATTTATTTTTTTCCTTCACGCCGAGTACTGTTTTCTATGCATGTTGTATAACTCTTTGATCATTTCTCTTTTGGTGAACCCATTGAAAAAGAATAGACCAGGAAATTCCTGGTCTATTAGTTTTCTCGTTCTCGAAATCGCTTTCCTTTTGAATAGTGGAAGCCGTTATGGACCTCCACTTGGTTATCCTAAGTCTGCTTCTAACTCTGTCGCCTTTTCGATCTGCTTCTGGACATAGGCATCATCCGTATAGATAACAGGACTTTGTAACGAGATCGTCTCGATGCTGCTATAATTGGAAGCCATCTGTTTCCGGCGTCTCAATAGTTTAACAGCAACGGATTCTCTGCGCTCGAGCTCTTCGTCTGTTATCTGGTCTTCAAGTCTACTTGTTTCTGAACTTGCTTCTAACATACGAATCCCTCCTATTCTTGTTCAAATCCATCTCTCAGCCAATTTAATGTCGCTTCGTCAATAACAGCAAATACAACACGATCGCATACCCCATTGTATTCTTTCTGCAAAAG
>OMFD01001125.1_pt1 | contig 14489 bp, 10 predicted proteins | sample 1645541 | NCBI WGS metagenome assembly OMFD01 (sample SAMEA103958149, study PRJEB25191) | human gut metagenome | biome: human-associated habitat [ENVO:00009003]; feature: intestine environment [ENVO:2100002]; material: feces | place: Germany | collected 2013/2015
GGGTCCTTGCGGCTGAGGGTGAACTCAGCCAGACCCAGCGGATTGGAACGGTAAGAGGACGTCTCGCCGGAGGGGATCAGCTCGTCGGTGGTGGTGACGGGGTCGGTGATATAAGAAACCACCTTCAGCAGCAGGTTGTCGCCCAGTGGTGCGATTTCCGGCCAGTCCTTGATGTTGGGGCCAAACTTGAGCAGGGCATCGTAATCGCCTTTGCCGAAGCCCTGATACACGCGGGTGTCGTAGCTGGAAGCATCGTACTGGTACTCCGGCACGGTGGGATCATAATCAATGTCGGTGGCGGGGGTCAGGATGCCGCCGTTTGCGGTGGTGGCTGCAATGCTGCGGGCATCCATCAGTGCCACACCGGCCAGCTGGCCGCTGCCGGGCTTGGAGCCCTCGCGGCTGGGGAAGTTGCGGGTGGTGTGGCGGATGGACAGCGCCCCGTTGGCGGGCACATCGCCCGCGCCGAAGCAGGGGCCGCAGAAGGCCGTGCGGATGGTGGCACCGCTGGCCATCAGGTCGGTGAGCACGCCGGTGCGGTTCAGCTCCATCATAATGGGCTGGCTGCCGGGGTAAACGCTGAGGGCGTAGTCCCCGCAGCCGCCGGTACGGCCCTTGAGGATGGAAGCGGCCTCGTAGATGCTGTCGAACAGGCCGCCCGCGCAGCCTGCGATGACTCCCTGATCCACCCGGAGCCTGCCGTTTTCGATCTTGCTGCACAGATCCAGCTTCACGTCAGAACGGCCCACCAGCTTCTGGACGTTCTCCTCGCATTCGTGGAGGATGTCCTTGAGGTTGGCGTTCAGCTCCTCGATGGGAAAGGCGTTGGAGGGGTGCATGGGCAGGGCGATCATGGGCCGGATCTTGGAAAGGTCCACGCTCACCACGCCGTCGTAATAGGCCAGCTCTGCCGGGTGCAGGGGCTTGTAGTCCCCTGCCCTGCCATGGACCGTGAGGAACTGCCGGGTCTTTTCATCGGTCTCCCAGATGGAGGAAAGGCAGGTGGTCTCGGTGGTCATGGCATCAATGGCGTTGCGGGTATCCTGCCGCAGGGATGCAATGCCGGGGCCCACGAACTCCATGACCTTGTTCTTGACATAGCCGCTCTTGAACAGCTCGCCCACCAGTGCAATGGCCACATCGTGGGGGCCGCAGCCTGCGGGCAGAGCGCCGGTCAGGCAGATGGCCACCACGCCGGGGCGGGCCACATCGTAGGTGCGGCCCAGCAGCTGCTTTGCCAGCTCGCCGCCGCCCTCGCCGATGGCCATGGTGCCCAGTGCGCCGTAGCGGGTGTGGGAATCGGAACCAAGGATCATTTTGCCGCAGCCCGCAAAGCGCTCACGCATGTACTGGTGGATGACCGCCATGTGGGGCGGCACAAAGATGCCGCCATACTTTTTGGCAGCGGACAGGCCGAAGCGGTGGTCATCCTCGTTGATGGTGCCGCCCACGGCGCACAGGCTGTTGTGGCAGTTGGTCAGCACATAGGGGATGGGGAACTTTTCCAGCCCCGAGGCGCGGGCCGTCTGGATGATGCCCACAAAGGTGATGTCGTGGCTGGCCATGGCATCGAACTTGATCTTCAGGTTTTCGGCATCGCCGCTGGTGTTGTGGGCCTGCAGAATGCTGTAGGCCATGGTGCCGGTCTTTGCGTTCTCGATGGCTGCGGCATCAAAGCCCTTTGCTGCCAGTGCTGCGGGTGCATTGCCATCTGCGGGCACCCACTCTCCGCGCGCATAGTACGCACCGCCGGTGCTGCATTTGATCATATCCAACATCTCGATTCGCCTCTCTTTTTGTATTTTCCCGCCCGCCGCAATTGCGGGCATTGCCCCGGCAGTGCGGCTATTCATCCCGAAAACAGCCGTCCCCTTAGCCTTCACCCCTTGGGGGGAAGCCATTAAGCAAACCAGCTTTTCAAAGACTTATAACCCCTGCCCTGTTACGGCAAAAGCCGTATTTAATTTTTATTATAGCATGAAAGGGCGAAAAGAAAAAGCATTTTTTATGAACCCTTACTGCACCTTTGCGGCGGCTTCCTGCTGCTTTTCCTTTTGCAGTTTACGGAACACCACAAAATAGGCCGGGATCAGGAAGAAGCAGGCAAAGAGCCATGCCACCGGGCTTGCGATGCAGGCGGCAAAGTAGCCCCACAGCGGCACGAACCAGAAGCCCACCATGGCGCGGGCGATCATCTCGGCCACACCGGCAAACATGGCAAGGCCGGAGTGACCCAGACCCTGAATGGTGTAGCGGTAGATGATGAGGACGGCCAGCGGGATGTAGAACACGCTGTTCCAGAAGATGAAGCTGCGGGCATTCGCCATGATCTCCACCTCACTGCTCTCGAGGAAGAGGCTGATGAGCGGCACATCCAGCACACGCAGGATGAGGAAGGATGCCACACTGTAGACGCAGCCAATGCCCAGCGCGGTATTGACGCCCCGGTCCACACGCTTGAGGTCGTGAGCGCCCATATTCTGGCTGGCGTAGGTGGTCATGGCGGTGCCGATGCTCTCCAGCGGCACGCTGAGGAACTGAGCGGCCTTGCTGCCTGCGGTCTGCGCGGCCACGATGCTGCTGCCCAGACCGTTCACCGCGCCCTGCAGCACGACGCTGCCGATGGCGGTGATGCTGCACTGCAGGCCCATGGGGATGCCCATATTGCAGAGCTTGAGGCAGTGGCTGGCGCTCAGACGGCCCTCTTCCCTGCTCCATTTCAACTCCGGGTAGTGGCGGCCGATGTAGATGAGACTGCCGATGCCCGCCACCGCCTGACTGAACACGGTGGCGAAGGCCGCACCGAACGCCCCCATCCGGAAGGTGAGGATGCAGAGCAGGTCGAGGCCGATGTTCAGCACACTGGCCACCAGCAGGAAATAGAGCGGCCGCTTGCTGTCGCCCAGCGCGCGCATGAGGGCGCTGGTGACGTTGTACAGCAGGGTGAAGGGGATGCCACAGAAGATGGTGCGGATGTAGATGTCCGCGATGTCGATGATGTTGTCGGGGGTGTTGGTCCAGACCAGCACCGCCCGGGTCAGGGCCACCGTCACCACCGTGAGCACGACGGCGAAAAAGAGGCTCAGCCAGACGGTATTGGCGGTGTAGCGCCGCATCTCGCGGTAGTCCTTCGCGCCGAAGGTCCACGAGATGGGGATGGAGAAGCCGCAGGCGATGCCGTTGACGAAGCCCAGCACCAGATAGTTCAGGCCGCCCACGCTGCCCACTGCCGCCAGCGCATCCACGCCCACGAAGCGGCCCACGATGATGGTATCCGCCAGATTGTAGAACTGCTGGAACAGACTGCCCAGCATCAGCGGCACCGCAAAGGCAAGGATGAGCTTGAGCGGGCTGCCCTGTGTCATGTCTTTTGTCATACAAAGCCCCTCCCCGGGCGGTCACTTAACATTTCTTTGCCGGATCTTTACCGACAAAAACGCCCTGCCGGACGAGGGGCAGGACGTTTTGCGTTTCATGAGTGGTATTATACTCAGCTCATCGTGATTTTGCAAGGGGTTTGGGGCAGATTTCTTCGTACAACATTGCTATTTTCTATCGGTGGTTTTTGGTGATTGTGCGCAGGTCAGTTTCCGCGTCCCGCGTGCCGGCCCCGAGGGCCGCGGGGTTCACCGGTCTTATCCTTTCGTTTTGTATGTCATGCAATACCGTCGCTGCCGCTCAGGCTCTCCTTTGAGGGGCTTATGAGATGCCCCAAGTCCTCCGGTATCCAGAGTTTGGCCTTCTCCAAATCCTCCGGTATCCAGAGCTTTATCTCACCCTGGGTATCCGGCAGGTCATCCCAGTCGTCACCACGGTCGGCATAGCTCCGCAGGTCACTCTCCAACGGATTGGTATACTTTTTGCGCTCCGTGCGAGGGGGGTTCGACCAGAACGAGCAGTGGCTTCTTATCCTCCTCGGGAGCGATGTCCTCAAATCGGGAAGCCAGCTGTTTCAGGGACTCGTCAAGCATCCCCGGCGTTTCCTCTCTCGCAGGCTCGAGCCACCAATCCAAACTCGGGCGGTCGTCCCTTTTTTTCGCAAATTGGAAGCCCATCTCCCGCTCTTGTTTCAGTAATTCGTCGAGTTCACGTCTGAGTTCTTCACTCGTTTTTCGCTCTACCTCTTCGTGTTCGTGGGTCAATATCAGCCGCTCCTGCGGCTCTGGCGTCTGCACCGGCACCCACTCCTGATAGCGCTCCGACAGGTCGTCCCGCGTTTCGCCGTCCAGCCGGAGGCTGATGTCCTCCCTGTTCTGCTTCAGCTCCACGTCAGCGTCCTCGCCCGCCGCGTCGGCCATCTTGTCCACGCTATAGTGGGTCATGGTGTCCTCATAGCGGAAGAAGATGTCCTCCACGCCGTCCTCCCGGAGGCTGGAGATGTCGGTGGTGACGGTGGAGCGGGGAGCGGCGCTCTCAATAAGCACCACACCCCCCGGGGTGAGGTTCTCTCCGGTGTCGTCGGCCTCTACGCTGCCGGGCATGGGGTTGGCACTCTCAATGGCCAAAGCAGGGTCCAGCCGATGGATGGTGACCCGGCTGGAAAAGAAGCCGCCCACCACCATGCCGCCGGGCAGGGGTTCGGGGGCGTTCTCCTGCACCGGGGGCGGGACGTCGTCGTCCTCGTCGTCGTCCGGCTGGGGCGTGGGGACGGAGGTGTAGTCGTAGCCCATCCCCTCCATCACGGTGCCGTCCGCGTTCAGACGGGTCAGCCGTCCTCCTGTCACCTTGTGTTCCGCATCAGAAAGGGCATCCGTGGGTACTTCGCCGTAGCTGCCGCCGATGGCCGGGGCCTTGGCATCCAATATCTGACTCCCCGCCTTGGCCGTCACCTCGGCGTCGCCGCAGATGATGATGTTATTGGGATTATTGGGGTTGCTGGACGGTGCATCCGGGTCTGTCTCCGACGCGCGGCCTGCACCGTCGCCGATGCCTGCCGCGTTGTTCCCACCCACAGCCTCGATCGTGCCGCCCCGGATGGTGATGTTGCTGCCGGTTCTCTCCGCTCCTCCGCCGATGCCTGCGCCGCCGCCGTCGCCGCCCTCGGCGGTGAGGGAGCCGTCCTTGCCCTTGTCGTCCTTGATGGTCAACGTGCCTTTCGACTCTTGTTCGTTCTTCTCAAGGCCCGCATGGTAGCTGCCGCTCTTCAGCTCGTTTTTGCCGTCCAGCTCGATGGTCGCATCGTGGTCGCCCTTCACGGTGACGGCGGCTTTGCTCTCCCGGGCAGGGCCGTCATCGCTGTCATCCCCCTCCTTCTTGCCGCTGACGTCGATCTTCAGGTCGTCGAAGGTGACGTCCACGTTGCCCTTGGAGGTGTCGATGGTGACGGTGTTCTTATCCGACTCGCCGGTGATGACGGTGTCGGTGTCCTCCTTGGTGGTCTCGCCCTGTGAGACCTTGTTCGTCCCTTTGGTGTCACCCGCTTTCACGATGATGTCGCCGTCGGCGATGTTCCACGGGGCCGCATAGGCCGGGATGCCGGAGCTCACCACGATGCCCGCGATGACGGCGGCGGCCACGCCACGCCGGAGTGCGCTCTTCAGTCTCATAGTCTGTCCTCCTTTGGTCGGTTCGTCTTTTGAAAAATCAGCCTTTTCTGACACAAGCTTACCAAAAAATTCAGAGAATGTAAATAAAATCTGCGCGAATCGCGGTGTTTTCGGCGTGAATAGCCCTCTCAGGCGCTTCGCGCCAGCTCCCCCAAAGGGGGAGCCCTTGGCAGACCGGGCAGGCCCACGCGGGACGAGCAAAGTTTACTCTATCCGAAAACAGTAGTGCCCTGCTACAGAGGGCAGCAGCTTCTAGACAAGAGAACTTTGTCAAGCTGTTGTGAATCTCTGTAGCAGGGCACTATCTTTTACGTTATATTGAGCTTTCAGCGGTCAGCGGAAAGTGACCCGGCCTGCCAAAGCCTCTCCTACAAGGAGAGGTGGCACGCCGTAGGCGTGACGGAGAGGTTGTACAAAGACGAGCCTGCCCTCTGTAGCAAGGCCCGCCCTTTTACGCCATATTACGCCTCAGGCGTCCAGTAGGAAGTTGACCGGCCTGCCAATGGCTCCCCCTCTGGGGGAGCTGTCACGCCTGCGGCGTGACTGAGAGGGCTATTCAGAGTAGTGCGCCAAAAACTGCTTGGTGCGCTCCTCCTGGGGGTGGTCGATGAGCTGGCGGGCCGGGCCTTCCTCCACCACGACGCCGCCGTCCATGAACAGGATGCGGTCGGCCACGTCGCGGGCGAAGTGCATCTCATGGGTGACGATGATCATGGTGGTCTTCCGGTCGGCGAGGTCGCGCAGGACACGGAGGACTTCACCGGTCAGCTCCGGGTCGAGGGCGCTGGTGGGCTCATCGAAGCAGAGGATGTCCGGGTGGAGCGCCAGTGCGCGGGCGATGGCCACCCGCTGCTGCTGACCGCCGGAGAGCTGGTGGGGGTAGTGGCCTGCCCGCTCCGACAGGCCCATCTGGGCCAGCAGGTCACGAGCCTGTGCTTCCAGTTGGGCGTGGATGGCCTTTTTGTTGGCCTTGTAGTCGGGCTGCTCCTTTGCCAGAAGCTCCCCCGCCAGCATCACGTTTTCCAGCGCGGTGTACTGGGGGAAGAGGTTGAAGTTCTGGAACACGAGGCCGAAGTGGAGGCGCTTTTTCCGCACCTCGCTCTCCCGCTGGGTGGCAGGGTCGGCGGCGTCCCACATGGTCTCGCCGTTCACCCTGATGACGCCGGTGTCGGGACGCTCAAGGAAATTCAGGCAGCGCAGCAGCGTCGTCTTGCCCGAGCCGGACGAGCCAATGATGGCCAGCGCCTCGCCCTGTTCCAGTGTGAGCGAGATGTCCTTGAGAACTTTCGTCTCGCCGAAATTCTTCCCGATGCCGGAGGCTTCGAGTAATGCCATAATTCAGTATCCTCCTTAACAGCGGAAATAGTCCATCTTTTTCTCGGCCCAGTCCAGCAGCAGGGTGAGTGCGCCGACAAAGACGAGGAAGAAAATCGCGGTGGAGAACAGCGGCCAGATAAGGCCCTTGGCGCTGTACTCCTTTGCCATCATGATGATCTCCTTGTTGGCGATGACGTTCGCCAGCGAGGTATCCTTCACCAGCGTGATGACCTCGTTGCCCATCGGGGGCAGGATGCGCTTGACGACCTGCAGGAGCGTGACCTTGAAGAAGATCTGGCTCTTGGTCATGCCCAGCACCTGACCGGCCTCGGTCTGGCCTTTTGGCACATCCTCGATGCCGCCGCGGTAGATCTCAGAGAAGTAGCAGGCGTAGTTGATGGCGAACGCCACCACCGCTGCCACCAGACGGCCCGAAGAGCCGGAGGGCCAGGGGTTGGTCATACCCAGCAGGCCGGGGCCGAGGTAGATGACGATGATCTGGAGCATCAGCGGCGTACCGCGGATGACCCACACGAAGGTCTTGACGACGCCCCGCAGCGGTGCGCACCGGCTCATGGAGCCAAAGGCCACCACAAGGCCCAGCGGCAGCGAGAACAGCAAGGTCAGAAAGAACAGCTCACAGTTGAGCGCGAATGCGCCGGTCAGACGCTCCAAAATCACAGTCACAGAATCACTACACCTATCCGTTTATAATGTAAGTTACTCAGCCAGAGTCAGGCCGTACTTGTCGGCCAGAGTCTGCATGGTGCCGTCAGCCTTCAGCTCGTCGAAAGCGTTGTCCACAGCCTCGGCCACGTCGCTGCCCTTGCGGAAGGCCACGCCGTACTCCTCGACGTTCAGCTCATCCACCATCTTGAGGTTTGCGTAGTCGGTACCCTCGCCGATCATGGCAGAAGCCAGAGTCAGGTCGAGGATGGCGGCGTCAGCAGTGCCAGCGGCGACTTCCATCAGGCAGTCGGTCTGAACAGCCTTGGAGATGAAATCAGCCTGAGACAGGTCGGCGTTCTCGGTGATGGTGGTCTCACCGGCAGAGCCGGCCTCGGCCACCACGGTCTTGCCGATGAGGTCGGCGGTGGAGGTGTAGTCGGTGCCGTCCTTCACCACGACGACCTGGGCGTTCTTGACGTAGGGCTTGGTGCAGGCCATGTTCTCCTCGCGGTCATCGGTGAGGGTCAGGCCGTTCCAGATGCAGTCGATGCTCTTTGCAGCCAGCTCGGTCTCCTTGGTGTCCCAGTTGATCTCCACGAACTCCGGCTCGACGCCCAGCTTCCCGCAGACGGCAGTGGCCAGCTCGGTGTCGAAACCGGTGAAGCTGCCGTCGGCGTCGGTGTAGTTCATCGGCTCATAGACGGTGTAGCCAATGACCATTTTGCCGTTGGACTGGATGTAAGCCAGGTCGCTGTCAGCGGCCGCGGAGCTTGCCGGGGCGGCAGAGGCGGCGGCAGAAGAAGCAGCCGTAGAAGTGGATGCAGAACCGCCGCAGGCGGCAAGGCTCAGTGCCATCGCACCGGCCAGAAAAGCAGATACCAGACGTTTCATATACAAATTCCTCCTTTAGAAGCGGCGCTTCAGAAGCGGCGCTTCGTTTTACCGCTTTACCATGCTAAATTGTTAAACTGTGACTATAGAATAGCGCGTTTTGCCCCATTTGGCAAGAGGAAAACCGATTTTTTCGCGTTTTGCCCGCAGACTGCCCCTTTCCGACAGGGTTTTCGGTGTATTTGTACAAAGGACAGGGCGCTCCGCAAGGCGCAAAAATCCCCCTCGGGGAGTCTCTCCGAGGGGGCTGTCCGTTTTTCTTATCTTCCCGCCGCAGGAGCGTCAGCTTCTCCCCGGGATGTCGCCTACCATGATGACGAAGAGCCTGGGGTTGCCGTTCTCATCCTTCCACCTTCCGAAGCCGACCCGGTAGCTGGATGCGAGGAAGCTGATAGTGGCCCAATTCTTCTCATTCGGTTCCGGCAGTACCAGTCTGTAGTCGTTACAGAGGTCGATGGCCTGCTTGACGGGGTCGTCCGAGCCTCTGTCCGCTCCATTGTAGAAGATGACCTGTTTGTTGGCGGTGCCGGGGGCGATGCCGATGGTATTCAAGAGCGCTGTGCGAGGCTCAGAACCGATAGAGTGGTAATTGCCCAACTTCAATTTGTTAATGAGAAGAGTTCTTCCATCCTCAGAGCTCACCTGTGTGTACTTCTCCGCCGCCTCACTCAGCTGCGGGTCGGCCTCGCAGGTGATGTTCTTACCATACCGCACATTTATGATGTCTGCCAGAGCCTCGGCCCGGAGGGTGTCGTCCGACTTTCCGCCGGAGCACCCCGTCAGCAGGGCCAGCGCCATCACGCCCGCAAGGGCAAGGGCAAACAGCTTTTTCAATTTCATCGTCGTTTCCTCCTCTGTCAGTTCTGCGGGGTCTTGATGGTGGCGAATGTTTCCAGTGCAAGGTAATAGCGGTGGCCGTCACTCTTCTTGTCCGTCATTGTAAAGGCTATGGCGTGCAGAGCGGTGCCTGACGAATCATAATTGCCAAACTGTATTCTCATATAGCACTTCATACTCTCCGCCTGCGCCAGCGCACTCTGACCCGGCTCCACTTCTCCGACCCAAGGCGTAACACTGCCTGTCGCCAGATAGTCTCCCAATTCCTTTTTAATGATTCTCTGTGCCTCATCGGTCAGCCCACCATCCAGCCAGCTCGGCTGGAACTGCTGTGCGATGACCTCGAGCTTTTTGTCCAGCGTCTCGTCCTTCTGATAGTTCGTATATCCTCCATTCATGTACCGGAAATACTCTTCCACCTGCTTGGCTTTGGAGCGGCTGTCCGAGCCGTCGGCAGGGATGTCCGCCACCTCTTTCTCCGTCTTGCCCTTGAGGTAGCTGCAATAGCCCTCGCTGTGCTCGTACCACTCCTTGCCGAGGCTGGATGCGTTCCGCATCCCGTAGCTGTCGCCCAGCTCAAGCTTGGAGCGGACGGTGTCCGGGGCGGTGACGCCGCCGTCTGCCGCGATGGTCAGCGCAGGCTCTGCCATGTCGCCGATGGCGCTGGTCACACGACCATCGGCATCCAGCGTCAGGGCCACGACGGTAAGGTCAACTTCTGCGTTCACATCCTTGTCGTCGGTGGCGGTGATGTCCGAAGAGGCATTCTCCGCCTCCACGCCGAGGCTCACCCGGTCGCCCTTCGCCGCGCCGAGGGCGGCCGCATTCGTGCAGGCTTTCGCCACGGCGTCGCGGTACTGATCCACCCGGATGGTGCAGCCGGACAGCAGGTCGGCGTCCGCAGCCTTGCCGTCCTTATCCGTTTCCAGCATGGATGCCTGCTCGGGCGTCATGCCGGTGAGGTAGTCGGCGAAGTCATCGGCCTGCTCGGCCCAGCCCTTTTTCAGCGAAGATGCCGCTGCCAGCGGGTAGTCGTCCCCTTTCTGGCGCTTGGTGCGGTAGTCGGTGGGCATGGTGACGACGCCTTTGCCGTCGGCGGTAACTTCCACTTCCAGCTCATCCAGCATCACGTCGGCCAGCTTGCCGTCTCCGTCCAGCAGGACGGCGGCAGCGATGGTATGGATGGTGCCGGTGCGGGCCTCGTCGGAGGCCTCGGTCAGGATGCCGAGGCCGGTCTTCCAGCCGCCGGTCTGGGTGGTGCTGGCGCTGCCGGACGAACCGGACATGGCGTTCGAACTGCTCATGCTGCCGGAATTGCTGCTGCCTTTGCGGCAGCCGGACAGCAGCAGTGCCGCCGCCACGGCACAGCTCAGAAGAGCTTTTTGTCTCTGTGTCATAAGCGTTACGCTCCCTTTCATCTCTTTGGGAGTAGTATAGCCCGACAGGAGTCTATTTATTTATGTATCTTTTTGTTGGAAACTGTGTTATACTTGTCCTGCGGCCTACCCCGCCCAGTTTTATGGGAAGGGAGGTGTTGTCCAATGGCGTATATTTCCACATTTATCCTGTCCGTCGGAGCAAATATAGCTTCTTACTATATTTGTAAGTGGCTTGACGGATGGCTGAAGGGCCGTAAGCACTAAAAAGGACCCCCTTTCGGAGATTGCCGCTCCGGGAGGGGGTCTTTTCCTTTGGGTGTGCCAATGACATATCGGCTTCCACATTTATCATCTTTATTATATGCGATTCCCTGCAAAAGTCAAGCACCACGCAGAAAATTTACAACTGTGCTCTGAGACCGACGTGTTATCTGGCAAAGTTCCAAAATACCAGCGTGTTATCGTCACAAATCAAACTTTGCCACGTTGGCAAACTTAAGGCTCGCTGGCAAAGTAGGTAGTTTGCCAATCAGGAGAACTTCGCCAAGTTGGCGAACATCCAATATTAAACTATATATCGTTTATTTTATAGAACTTCGCCACTTATTCTACCGCAGTATCGCTCACATCAGCGGGCTCAGCAGGCGGAGCACACTGTCCAGCAGCGTCCCGGCCAGCGAGGTGCGGCAGTCGGCCAGCTGCACTTCCCGGCACTCCGGCAGGGTGCGGAGCACATCGTCCCGCAGAGCAATGACCTGGCTGTTATAGAGCAGCAGCGCCCCGCACTCAAAGTGGAGGAAGAGGCTGCGGTAATCCATGTTGATGCTGCCCACCACGGCGGCGCGGTCATCGCTGACGTAGCACTTGGCGTGGAGGAAGCCGGGCGTGAACTCGTAGATGCGCACCCCCGCCCGGAGCAGCGGCACATAATAGGAGCGGGTCAGCCGGAAGATGAGCTTCTTGTCCGGGATGCCCGGCAGCACCAGCCGGACGTCCACGCCCCGCTTTGCCGCCGCCTTGAGGGCTTCCAGCATGGTCTCGCCCACCGCGAAGTAGGGCGTATAGATATAGACATACCGCTGGGCCTGATTGATGATATTCAGGTAGACCGTCTCGGCCAGAGCCTCTTCGTCCAGCGGGCTGTCCCCGTAGGGCTGTATCACTCCGTCCGACTGGGCAGACAGGGCCTCAGCCTGCGGCATAAAGGGCGTATAATCCTCCTCGCTGGGGCGGAAGGCGTTCCAGTGGTCAAGGAACATCACCGTGAAGTTCCAGACCGCCGCGCCCTCGGTGCGGAGAGCTGCGTCCTTCCAGTAGCCGAACCGCTCTTCTTCATTGATATACTCGTCGGCCAGATTGATGCCGCCCGTATAGGCTGTATTTCCGTCCACGACCACGATCTTCCGGTGGTCGCGGTGATTCATGACCAGCGACACCAGCGGCACCACCGGGTTGAACGGGATGCAGCGGATATGCGCCCGCTCCATCTTTACCACGAAATCGGACGGCAGGCCCAGCAGACTGCCGAAATCGTCGTAGATGAGCCGGACGTCCACCCCCTGCGCCGCCTTGCGGACAAGGATGTCCTCTACCCCCTTCCACATCTTGCCGGTGCGGACGATGAAGAACTCGAGGAAGATGAACCGCTCTGCCTTTTCGAGGTCGGCCAGCAGGTCAGGGTACATGGCCTCACCGCAGGGGTAATATTTTGCCGTGGAGTTTTTCCATGCAGGGTACGGCCCGTACTCCGAAACATACCGGCTCAGTCCCCTGCTGGCGGGGTCGAGGGCGTCGGTCTGGCCCGGCTGCTGGGCGAGGTCGGCGGTGTGCTGGCGCTCCACCGCCTGCATCCGCTGGCGCATCCGCTTGGCGGGGGCCTTGTTGCCGAAGGCCAGATAGAGCGCACCGCCCAGCAGCGGCATCATGCCGATGAGGACGAGCCAGATGATCTTATAGTCGCTGTTCTCGTCCTTCCGCACGAGGTAGAGGGTGATGAAGAGGCTGAGGACGCTCAGTCCCGCATTCACCCACACCTTTCCGGCGGTGAGGGAGAAGAAAGCCCAGAGCAGCCAGCCGATCTGTAGCAAAACAAGGGCCACTGTGACCGTGGCCCTGTTGATGACATGATTGAAGAACCGTACGACCGGCAGCCGAAAGAACATCTGCGCCTCCCCCGCTGCCTTTCGGCAGCAATTTTATGGGAATAGTATAGCGCAGAGATGCGGAGATTTCAAGCTCAGGCGTCCGCGTCCTCGAAGCCCACCATGAGGCCGCCCAGCTCGGCGTAGTAGCTGCACAGGCCGCCGCACTCGGTCACCCGCACCTGTGCGCCCTCGAAGACAGCCCGCACCATGTGCATCAGGCGCTCGGCGGCGGCGGGGTTGCCGCAGTGGGCAATGATGACCTTGCCGTTGGTGTAGCCGTGACCCTTGAGTTCCAGCACGAGACGCTCGAGTGCGCCGTGCTCGCCGCGGGTCTTGCAGAGGACGTCCAGTTCGCCCACATCGCTGGCCTTGCCGATGACCCGGATGTTGAGCATCCGCGCCACCGCAGCCACAGCGGGCTTCACCCGGCCATTCCGGGCCAGATTCGCCAGCGATTCCAGCGAGAACAGCAGATGGGTGTGGTGACGGTAGCGCAGCATCTCTTCGCACACCTCGTCAAAATCCTTACCCTCTTCGATGAGCGCACGGATATGCTCTGCCAGCAGCACCAGCTCCGGGCCGGCAGACAGGCTGTCCAGCACAAAGACCTGAGCACCCGGGTGCTCTGCCTGATACTCTTCTGCGGCCAGCTGGGCGGCGTTGCAGCTGCCCGACAGGGTGCCGGTGATGGTGATGGCATAAATTTCATCTGCGCCCTCATAAGCCTCCAGCCAGTCGCCGATGTTGGGGCAGGAGGTGCTGGTCTTGCCCTTATAGGTGCGCAGGGCAGTCGCCATTTCCACGGCGTCCAGCGTGCCGTCGTCGAGGTATTCCCTCTCGTCGGTCACGATCTTCAGAGGCACAGCAGCAAAATCCACGCCGTCCAGCTTGTACAGGCTGGCGGAAGAGTCCACAACGATTCGTTTCATCTCATCTATCTCCATTCCGGCGGGTGTCCGCCGCATTTTTTACGTTCGGTGAGTCCACTATATCAGTTTTTCAAAAACCTGTCAAGCGATTTGCAAAATTCTTAATATTGTTTTCATAAACGGTTGACCCCGACTCAAAAATGCGATATACTACCACCATGAATCAGGAAATGAAACGCCGTGTCACGGCCTGCGCCGCCGGGTTTTCCCTGCCGCGCTACCGGGAGCTGCCCTCCGTGGGGCTGTATCTCGACCAGACCGTGCAGCTCGTCAACAGCTGCTTCCGGGGCTTCCCCGGGGTGGAGCTCACCCCCTCCATGGTGAGCAACTACGTCAAGAAAGGAGTCATCTCCCACCCCGTCAAAAAGAAGTATTCCCGCGAACAGCTGGCTTCTCTCATCTATATCGTATTGTCTAAAAATGTCCTCTCGCTGGAAAACATCGACACCCTGTTCCAGATGCAGCGGGCTCACTGCACCGCCGCCGAAGCCTACGACTACTTCTGCGACGAGGTAGAGAACTGCCTGCCCTACATCTTCGGTGCCAGCAGCACCATCTGCGGCCTCGACCCGGATGCCGACGACGAAAAGCGTCTGCTGCGCGGCACCATCGTCGCCGCCGTGAACAAGATGTACCTCGACTGCTGCTTTGTCGCCATGCGGCAGGAGGAAGCGCTCTGGCCGGGGATTCTCGGCGACTTACAATAAGATAGGTACAAAAAGCCCCCGGCACCATGCGGAAGTGCCGGGGGGCTTTTCGTACAAAGCGGGGAGATGC
>OMFD01001131.1_pt1 | contig 14408 bp, 9 predicted proteins | sample 1645541 | NCBI WGS metagenome assembly OMFD01 (sample SAMEA103958149, study PRJEB25191) | human gut metagenome | biome: human-associated habitat [ENVO:00009003]; feature: intestine environment [ENVO:2100002]; material: feces | place: Germany | collected 2013/2015
GCTTGAAAGCAGATTGAGTGCGCAGGACAGGGCCTCGCGCGGGTAGTTCTCGCGTAGGGTCTCGATATCCTCGGCAGCCTGGTAGGCGTTCTTGTAGCCCATCAAAAAGCCGATGACCATGTCGCGGAAGGGGTAATCCATGGCCGAGTCGAGCTCGAAGCCTTGCAGATAGCGACGCAGATGGCCGTAGCTGATCTTGTTGGAGGCGTCTTCCCAGACTTCGCCGAGCAGCAGTGCGTCAGGCTTCTCGGCGAGCACGGCCTTTTTGATCTCGGCCAGGAAGTCATCGGAAAGCTCGTCGGCCACGTCCAGGCGCCAGCCGTGGGCTCCGGCGCGCAGCCATTTGCGGATCACGCCGTCCTTGCCCAGGAGCCGCTCGCGCACCAGATCGGAGCTCTCATTGATGGCGGGCATATTGCCCACGCCCCACCAGCAGTCGTACGAGCCGTCCTCGTGGAAATAAAACGCATCGCGCCACGGCGAATCCTCGCTCTGCCACGCGCCCACGCCGGGGTAGTTGCCGTAGCGGTTGAAGTAGATCGAATCGTCGCCCGTGTGGTTGAACACGCCGTCCAGAATGATGGAAATGCCGAGCTTTTCGGCCGCCTCGCACAGCTCAGTAAAGTCCTGCTCGGTGCCCAGAATCGGATCGATCTTGGTGTAATCGGCGGTGTCGTAGCGGTGGTTGCTCGCGGCTTCAAAAATGGGGTTGAGGTAGATGGCTGTAAAGCCCAGCTCGGCGATGCGAGGCAGGTCTTCCTGGATGCCCTTGAGCGAGCCGCCGTAGAAGTCCCAAGTCTTGATGGAGCCGTCCTCGGCGCGCTCGTACACAGGCGGCTCATTCCAGTCCTCGACCATGCGGCGCTGAATGCCCTTACGCGGTTTTTCGACCTCGGCCAGCGTGCGCTCGCGCCAGTTTTCGTCGCGGGCGTAGCGATCGGGGAAGATCTGGTAGACCATACCGCGCTCGTACCAGGTGGGACGGTTCTCGCGGTGCTTGTAGACGGTAATCTGGAACGACGGCACCTCGGCGTAGTTGTAAGTTACGCCCTCGCCACCGGTGCGACCTTGCGGTGCACCCAAGCGGACCTCGGGCTGGCCCTCGATGTTGCAGATAAAGCTGTACCAGATAAGACAGGGCTCGGTGCACTCAAGCTCTGCAGTAAATATGCCGTCGCCCTCGTGCGTCATGGGATACCGAGACTCACCGATTTCATCGACCCAGGTACGCAGGGTAAGCGTTGCCTGGTTGGGGTCGGCATCCTCCAAAATCACCGAGAGCGAAACGGAAGTTCCAGTGGTCACAGCGCCAAACGGAATGCGAAACTGCGGCAGACGACTGTTGTGAATCAATCTCATAATACGGTCCAGTTCAATAGAATCACGGCCTGCGGGCCATGGGCTTTACGCACAGGAAGTAAGTATATCTGTTGTACACAGGCTGTATAAACAACATCCGTTTACCATCGGCGAACGGTTGTCCTAGAAAATCGTTTTACCAACTACCTACAGAGAAGGGGCGCCCGGTTGGAGCGCCCCTTACATAGGGTTTGATTAGGTTTTGGATCGTCTGTGGGCTAGCGGCGCTTGCGGGTGGCCGTGGCCTTGCGGACGGACGTCTTCTTGGACGGGGCCTTTTTCTCTGCCGGAGCGGCGGAGGAGACCGGAGTCTCCTTGGCGGGCTCGGGCTTGGCCTCGTCCTTCGGGGCAGCCTTTACCTCGGCGGCCTTCGGAGCCGGCTTGGCCTTTACCTCGGGCTTGGGCTCCACTTTGGCAGCAGCAGGCTTAGCCTCTGCCTTGGTAGCTGCGGCCTTTGTCGTGGTCTTCTTGGCCGTGGTCGTTGCGCGCTTGCGCGTGGTGGTCTTGACGGCGGGCTTGGCCTCGACGGTTGCCTCCGCCTTGGAATCGGCAGGCGTCTCCTCGACTTTGGCGGCTGGCTTTGCGGCTGACTTGGTCGTGGCGGCCTTCGTGGTCGTTGACTTCGTTGCCGTGGTCTTCTTGGCTGCCGTGGTCTTCTTGGCTGCCGTGGTCGTCTTCTTGGCAGCGGTTTTGGCCGGTGCCTTGACGGCGGGTTTGGTATCGACGACGGTCTCAGCCTTTACCTTGGGAGCAGCCTCGGCCTCGGCGGCCTTCTTGGCAGCTGCGGTGGTGCGCTTGCGCGTGGTCGTTGTCTTGGTAGCGGTGGTTTTGGTTGCCGCCGCCTTGGTCGCAGTAGCCTTCTTAGCTGTCGTCTTGCGAGTCGTGGTCTTCTTTGCCGCAGGCTTCGCAGCAGGCTCGCGCTCAGGAGCAACCTCAGCCTTCACCTCAGGCTCGGCCTTTGCGGGCTCAGCTTCATCCGGCTTCTCCTCGGCCTTGGGCTCCTCAGCGGCCACCGGCTCAGCAACAGCTTTAGGCTCGTCGACAACTGCCGCCGGCCTCTCAATCTCCGGATGCATAAAGAAGTACAGGTCCAGATACTTATCGGCCGAGCGTGTCCAGCTAAAGTCCTGGCTCATGGCCTGTGTGACCAGTTGGTTCCATGCCTCACGGTTATCCCAGAACAGGCGCGCCGCGCGGAAGACCGCGTCGCCCATCTCGTCGCCGTTAAAGTTGGTAAACGAGAAGCCCGTACCCTCGCCAGTAAACTCGTTATACGGGATCACGGTGTCCTTCAGGCCACCGGTCTCGCGTACGATAGGCAGGGTGCCGTAGCGCATGGCGATGATCTGCGACAGACCGCAGGGTTCAAACTTCGAAGGCATCAGGAACATATCGGCGGCGGCATACATACGCTGCGACAGCGCCGGGTCAAACTCGATGCGCGCGGCCATGGTGCCGGGATACTTGTCCTGGAAGTAGCGCAGGCCGTCCTCGTAGTCGCGGTCGCCGGTGCCCAGCACCGCCACCTGCACGCCGCCGGACAGGATGCGGTCGAGCGCGTACATGACCAGATCCATGCCCTTCTGGCGCGTCAGGCGCGTGACCATCACCATGAGCGGACGGTCGTCGCGAACCTCGAGGCCCAGCTCCTCCTGCAGCTTGGCCTTGCACACGGCCTTGCCGGAACGGTCGTCAACCGTGTAGTTGGCGGCAATGCGCTTGTCGGTCGCCGGGTCAAAGCCCTCGACGTCGATGCCATTCAAAATGCCCTGAAGCGCGTAAGAACGCTCGCGCAGCACGCCGTCCAGGCCCTCGCCAAATTCGGGCGTCTGGATCTCGTTGGCATAGGTGGGGCTCACCGTGGTGATGGCATCGGCATAGTGCAGCGCGCCCAGCATGTAGTTGATGCTGCAGGCGTCGCAGCGCAGCTGCGTAGCTGCCGCCGGAATATGCGCCAAACCCAGGATGTCCTCCATCACGGTGTCGCTAAACTGGCCCTGGAATGCCACGTTGTGGATCGAGAACACGGTCTTGACGCGGTCGTACAGCGGCAGGCCCTGGTAGAACTCGCGCAGGAACACGGGCGCCAGCGCCGTCTGCCAGTCGTTGCAGTGTAGGATGTCGCACTCAAAGCCGGCCGGCAGGTGCTGCAGGCTCTCGGTGATGGCCTTGGAGAAGAACGCAAAACGCTCGCCGTCGTCAAAGAAGCCGTACGGATAGTCGCGCGCAAAATAGCGCTCGTTGTCGATGAACATATAGGTGACGCCGTCGCGCTCGAGCTTCTCCAGCCCGCAGTATTCATTGCGCCAGCCCAGGCTCACGTAAAAGTCGGCAAAGTGCTCCATTTGCGCCTTGTATTCGTCCTTGATGGTGGCGTACTTGGGCACCATCACGATAACCTCGGCGCCGGCGCGCACGAGTGCTGCAGGCAGCGAGCCCGCCACGTCACCCAGGCCACCGGTCTTAACAAACGGTGCGCACTCGGCCGAGGCAAACACGATCTGCATCTTTTTGCTGGAATCTGCCATATTGTCTCCCATGTTGCAATTCGAGAATAGCCGCCTGGCGCAAACCGGGCGGCTATTCTACATGTTACGAGCGATGTTGCGGTGCCAACGTTAACGTACGATGGTGGTGTCGGAAGTTAACGGAGCCTTGCCCAGCACCAGGATGTTCTCGGGCGTGCCGCGAAGCTCAGTGTTGGTGGGAACCACATTGTTCTTGTCCAGAATGGCGTTCTCAACGCGAGCGCCGCTCTTGATGATGCAGCTCTGGTTGATGATCGAGTTGGTTACCGAAGCGCCTTCCTCGACCACGACGCCGCGCGACAGGATCGAGTTGCGCACGGTGCCCTTGATGATGCAGCCGGCAGAAATGATCGAGTTGCACGCGTGGCTGCCGGTCGCATAGCGCGAAGGCGGCACGTCGTGAGCCTTGGTCAGGATCGGGCGCTCGGGATCGAAGAGCTGGTCGGCCACGGTCTGGTCGAGCAGGTCCATGCTGCGGCGATACAGCGACTTCTCGCTAAACACGCCCACGACCTCGCCCTTGTACTCGTAGCTGCACACGTCGATGTTGCCAAAGTTGCCTTGGAGTGCCTCGAGCAGGTCCAGATAGTCGGCGGCCTGGTAGTGGTCGATAATCTCGAGCAGTGTCTCGCGGTTGACGATGCAGCAGTCCATAGAGGCGTTGTCGCCGTACACGACGCCGGCGCTCACGCCCGTCAGGCGGCCGTTCTCGTTGATCTGCAGCTTGGTCTCGTCATCGACGTTGCGCGTGGCCTTGCAGTACACCACGGTCATCTGGGCACCGGAGTTCTCGTGCGCGTCGATGATGGTGTTGAGGTCCATGTTAAAGATGATGTTGGTGCCCATCATCACAACATAGGGCTTGTCCGAGCGCTGGAACAGCGTCTTGTTGGAGATGATGTCGCGCAGCAAGAAGCGCATGCCGCCCTTGGTGGTGCCATACGCGTTGCCGGGCACCATGAACAGGCCGCCCTTCTTGCGGTCCAGGTCCCAGTCCTTGCCCGAGCCCACGTGGTCGATCAGCGAGCGGTAGTTGCCCGGCATGACGACGCCGACGGTCTTAATGCCGGCATTCATCATGTTGGACAGCGGGAAGTCGATCAGGCGGTAGCGGCCCAAAAATGGAACGGACGCGATGGGGCGGTCCTTGAGCAGCACGCTGCCGTAGGTCGAAGAGTAGTTAGCGGTGATATAACCGATGGCCTTGCGATTGATCATCGGATCATTCCCCCTTCCCGATAACGACGTCATTTCCAACGACGGCCGTATCCTTGGTGGTATCGACAGAGCCGAGCTTCACGCCCTCTTCGACCGTGGAGTTCTCGCCCAAAATAGCGCGGCAGATGTGTGCGCCGCTCTTAACGTGCGCACCCGGCAGCAGCACGGAGTCCTCGACCACGGCGCGCTCCTCGATAATGACATCGGTCGAAAGGATCGAGTGGCGAGCGGTGCCGTAGATCTTGCAGCCGTTGGAGACCAGGCAGTCGTCCAGGCGGCCGTCCGGGCCAATGTAGTGCGGCGGTCGCGTGGTGATGTTGGACATGATGGGGAAGTGCTTGTCAAACAGATCGAACTCGGGGTTGTTGCCCAACAGGTCCATCGAGGTCTCGTGGAAGCTGGCGATGGTGCCGACGTCCTTCCAAAAGCCGTGGAACTCGTAGCTGTACAGGCGCTTGTTCTCGCCGAGCAGCTTGGGGATGATGTCCTTGCCAAAGTCGTGGCTCGAGCGCTGGTCCAGAGCGTCCTCCTCGAGTGCCTCGATCAGCACGTCGGCCGAGAAGATGTAGATGCCCATGGACGCGAGGTTCGAATCGGGCTTATCGGGCTTCTCGGTGAACTTGGTGATGCGGCCGTCCTCGGGGTCGGTGGTCAGGATGCCAAAGCGGCTGGCCTCCTCCCACGGCACGGGCATAACGCTCACCGTGAGGTCTGCGTTGTTCTCAATGTGCGTCTTGAGCATCTTGCGGTAGTCCATGCGATACAGGTGATCGCCAGACAGAATCAGGACGTACTTGGGGTCGTTGGCCTTAATGTAGTCGAGGTTCTGCGTAATGGCGTCTGCCGTACCCGCATACCAGGCGCCACCGGTCTGCGTCTCGTACGGCGGCAGGATCGACACGCCGCCGTCGCGGCTGTCCAGATCCCAGGCCTCGCCGGAGCCCACATAGGCATGCAGCAGGTAGGGACGGTACTGCGTCAGAACGCCCACCGTGTCGATGCCCGAGTTGGAGCAGTTGGAGAGCGAAAAGTCGATAATGCGGAACTTGCCACCAAAGCTAACCGCCGGCTTGGCGATCTTTTGGGTGAGTGCCCCCAATCGGCTGCCCTGTCCTCCTGCGAGGAGCATCGCGATGCATTCTTTCTTACTCATCGATTTCTCCTTCTGTCATCGATGTTCCTAAACCCATTAGCGACGGGCGCAGCGCAACGTCGCGCCCGTCGAGTAATGCCGTGCTGGCATAGGGGAGCTCGCGGCCTTTACGCGTGCCAGATCTCGTCGCGGTACTCGCGAATGGTGCGGTCGCTCGAGAACCAGCCGGAGGAGGCGGTGTTGAGCAGCGCCTTGCGGTTCCAGGTCTCCTGGTCGCCGTAGCTGTTCGTGAGCGCCTCCCAGGCGTCGACGTAGCTGCGGAAATCGGCCATGACCAGGTCGGGGTCGTTGTTGTTCATGAGCTCGTTGTAGATGCTCTCGAAGTTGCCCGAAAGACCCGCAAAGGTGTTGTCCTTGAGCTCATCCATCACGCGGCCCAGACGCTCGCGATCGCCGTTGAGGGTATCCCATGCAAAGTAGCTGTTGGATGCCCAGAGCTGCTCGACCTCGGGAGCGGTCAGGCCAAAGATGGCCTCGTTCTCGCGACCGGCCAGGTCGGCGATCTCGATGTTGGCGCCGTCGAGGGTGCCCAGCGTAATGGCGCCGTTCATCATGAGCTTCATGTTGGACGTGCCCGAGGCCTCCTTGCCGGCTGTGGAGATCTGCTCCGAGATCTCGGCGGCAGGGTAGATGAGCTGGGCGTTGCTCACGCGGAAGTTGGGGATAAAGCAGACCTTCATGACCTCGTTGACGCGGGCATCGTTGTTGATGACGTCGGTGACGGAGTTAATGAGGCGGATGGTCTCCTTGGCGAAGGTGTAGCTCGAGGCAGCCTTACCGCTAAAGATGAAGGTCGTCGGCGTCACGTGGAAGTTGGGATCGGCGATGCGACGATTGTAGATGTCCATCACCTTCATGATGTTCATGAGCTGGCGCTTGTAGGCGTGGAAGCGCTTAACCTGAACATCGAAGACGGTGTTGGGATCGATGACCAGACCGGTCTCGGCCTTAACGTAGGCGGCCAGGCGCTCCTTGTTGGCGCGCTTGGAGGCACCCACGGCCTTCAGGAACTCGGTGTCGTTCTGGAACTCCTTAAGCTTCTCCAGCTCAAAGGCGTCCTTGAGCCAACCGTCGCCAATGGCCTCGGTCACGAGCTTGGCGTAGGTGGGGTTGGCCTCGGCAAAGAAGCGACGGTGCGAGATGCCGTTGGTCTTGTTGTTGAACTTCTCGGGCGTCAGAGCGTAGAAGTCCTTGAGCACGATGTTTTTGATGATGTCGGAGTGGATCTTGGCCACGCCGTTGACGCTGTGGCTGCAGATCACGGACAGGTTGGCCATGCGAATCTCGCCATCCCACAGAATGGCGGTCTGGCGCAGACGTTCCTGCCAGCCCTCCTGTGTGGTGTCGAACGACTCGTGCCAACGACGGCTAATCTCGTCGATGATCTGGTACACGCGGGGGAGGAGCTTGGAGAACGTGCCGATGCGCCACTTCTCCAGAGCCTCGGGCAGGATGGTGTGGTTGGTGTAGCTCACGACCTGCGTCACGATGTTCCAGGCGTCATCCCACTCGAGCTTCTTCTCGTCGATCAGGATGCGCATGAGCTCGGGGCCGCACATGGCGGGGTGCGTGTCGTTGGTATGGATGGCAACAAACTGCGGCAGCAGCTCCCAGTTCTCTCCATGCTCCTTCTCAAAGGTGTCGAGCAGGCTGTAGATGCCGGCCGAGACAAACAGGTACTCCTGCTTCAGGCGCAGCAGACGGCCGTGCTCGCCGGCGTCGTTGGGGTAGAGGATGGCGCTGATGGCCTCGGCCTCGGCACGCTCGGCGTCGGCCAGGGCGTAGTCGCCGCGGTTGAAGGCCTCCAGGTCAAAATGCTCCTCGACCGGCTCGGCGGCCCATACGCGCAGCTTGTTGACGGTCTCGCCGGCATAGCCAACGACGGGGATGTCGTAGGGGACGGCCAGGATGTCCTGCGTGTCCACCGTGCGGTAGAACGTGCGGCCGTTCTCCTCAAAGCCCTCAACATGGCCGCCAAACTTAATGGTCACGGCCTTGTCCTGACGACGGACCTCCCAGGGATAGCCGTGGGTGAGCCACTCGTCGGTAGCTTCTACCTGGCTACCGTTGACGATCTCCTGCTTAAACAGGCCGTAGCGGTAGCGCATGCCGTTGCCGTAGCCGGCGATGCCCTCGGCTGCCATGGAATCCAGGAAGCACGCGGCCAGACGTCCCAGGCCACCGTTGCCCAGCGCCGGATCGGGCTCCTGGTTCTCGATGACGGACAGGTCGAAGCCCATGTCGTCGAGCGCCTCGGCGACCATGTCGCGCACGCCAAAGTTGAGCAGGTAGTTGTCGAGCAGGCGGCCGATCAAAAACTCGATCGAGAAGTAGTACACGCGCTTTTTGCCCTCGGCGGTCACACGGGCGTCGCTCTTGGTGGCAACGGTGCGTGCCTTCTCGGCCACGAGCTTGGCCAGGGCGTTAAAGCGGTCGAGGTCACTGGCGGCCTCGACGCTCTTGCCGCTGATGCTCATGACGGCATCGCGATAGAGCTCGGTAAACTCCTGCTTGTTGTCGAAGATCTTATTCATACGTTCCTTTCCCCCGGGGATGTTTCTCCCGGAACGGTTATGACTTGTATCCTACGCCTCGGCGAGGCGGGTAATTACAGCTGTAACGGCTTTGTTACGCATCCTTGGCGGACGACTTAACAGAAGCAGCCTTGGCCTTGGTGGCGGCCTTTTTGGCAGCCGGCTTCTTGGTCGCGGTAGCCTTAGCAGCGGGCTTTGCGGCGGTCTTGGCCTTGGCTTTGGCTTTGGTCGTCGTAGCCTTCGCCTTAGCCGGAGCCTTCTTGGCAGCTGCAGTCTTGGGCTTCACCGAGGACGTACGCTTGCGCGTCGCCTTTTTGGGCTCCTCGACCACGGGCGGCTTGTAGCTGCTAGGACCGCGGCGCTTAAGCACCACGCCAGCTAGGCCGGGCACCTTGATCTCGATGGAGTCCATCTGCCCGTTCCAGGGATAGGGCTCGCTCGAGCAGGTGTAGGGCTCCTCGCCAGCGTAGCCGCTGCCGCCAAACTCGGGACGGTCGGAATCGAAGATGACCTCCCAGTCGCCCTCGCGCGGCACGCCCACGCGGAAGCTCTCGTAGCTCGCCGGGTCAAAGTTGATCAGGATCACCAGGTCGTCATCGACGTCCTCGCCCTGGCGCACAAAGCTCACGATAGACTGCTTGGAGTTATCCGCGTCGATCCAGGTAAAGCCGTCGTCGGTGTAGCCGCGCTCGTACAGGGCAGGCTCGGCGGTGTACAGGTGGTTGAGCGCCTTGATAAACGCCTGATGATGACGGTGGGTCTCGTACTCCTCGGTCAGGAACCACTGAATTGACTCGTAGTAGCGCCACTCAATAAACTGGCCGATCTCGTTGCCCATAAAGTTGAGTTTGGCACCGGGGTGCGTCATCTGGTAGAAGGCCAGCGTGCGCAGGCCGGCAAACTGGCGCCACCAGTCGCCCGGCATGCGGCCGATCAGCGAGCACTTGCCGTGCACGACCTCGTCGTGGCTCAGCGGACAGATAAAGTTCTCGGTAAAGGCGTACATGATGGAGAACGTGAGCAGGCCGTGGTTGCCGGGGCGCCACGGAAAATCGGTCTGCATGTAGTGCAGGGTGTCGTTCATCCAGCCCATGTCCCACTTGTAGTGGAAGCCCAGGCCGCCGTCCTGCGGCGGATAGGTCACGAGCGGCCACGCGGTGGACTCCTCGGCCATCATCATCACGTCGGGATAGTGCGCCTCTACAGCGCAGTTGACCTGACGGATAAACGCGCTGGCGTCCAGGTCCTCCTCGGTACCGTACTTGTTGAACTTCTTTTGGCCGGGATCGTCGATGCCAAAGTTGAGGTACAGCATGCTGGAGACGCCGTCCATGCGAATGCCGTCCACGTGGAAGTTCTCGAGCCAGTACAGCACGTTGGAGACCAGGAAGGAGCGGACCTCGCCGCGAGCGAAGTCAAACTTGTGCGTGCCCCAGTTGGGGTGAATCTCGTGCTCAAACAGCATGTGGCCGTTAAAGGTGGCAAGGCCGTGGGAGTCGGCGCAAAAACCGCCGGGCACCCAGTCCATGATCACGCCGATGCCCGCCTCGTGGCACGCATCGATAAAGTGCATGAGCTGCTGCGGATTTCCGTAGCGCGACGTGGCAGCGTAGTAGCCGGTCGTCTGGTAGCCCCAGGAGCCGTCGAAAGGATGCTCCATAAGCGGCATGACCTCGATATGCGTGTAGCCCATGTCACGCACGTAGTCCACGAGCTCAACCGACAGGTCGTCGTAGGTGTAATACTCACCGCGCTGCGCGGGGAAGGGATCCATGGGACCGGGGTAGTTGCCGTACTCGTCCGGCTCGCCCTGCGGCGCATCGCCGTGGCGCTTCCACGAGCCAATATGCACCTCGTAGATGTTAAGGGGTTGCGACATGTGGTTATGGCTGGCACGGCGCTTGAGCCATGCGGCGTCGTTCCACTTGTAGCCATCGAGGGTCCAAAGCATGCTCGCCGTTCCCGGAGGGCACTCGGCCTTAAAGGCGTACGGATCGGCCTTGTAGAGCTTTTCGCCCTCGTTGGTCTCGATGAGGTATTTATAGAGCTGGCCCTGCTCGGCGCCAGGAATAAAGCCTTCCCAAATAGCGCTCGTATGCACGGGCACCAGCGGGCTGGCTTGCTCATCCCAGTCGTTAAATTCACCAATGACATGGACGCTTTTTACATCGGGCGCCCAGACGCAAAAACGCCAGCCGCGCGTACGGTTCTGCGTGTCGGGGTGCGCGCCCATCTTTTCCCAGCTGCGCTCCCACGTGCCAATGCCAAACAGATAGACATCGTCTTTGGTGAGCTCCGGCGCGTGCGGGGCGGCTTTACGGGTAGTAGGCTTTTTAGTTGCTGGCTTTAGCTTTGTATCGCTCACGTTTGATCCCATCATGACGCGGCAGCGTGTTGCCTTGGTGACTAGATGCGAAAGGTCCAAGGCTGCACGAATCGAAGGGACGGCGATAGTTCTATGATTCGTTCCACCTCGCGTGCTCGGTGGAACTTTCGGCACAAAATAAGATAGCACCTGTACGTTACTTTTATGAACGAAAGAGGATTTGCGGGGGCGTTTAATCGGTAAGCGCCATGTTTATACCACTTGCAGAATTGCCGTGGTAAAACTCTTGACAGTTTTACCAATTAGCGTTTCTAGATTGTTAGGTTGACGTTTGGTAAAACGTTTTTAGCAGGTTGTTTACCATTTGACATCGAAAGGCTCGTTTATGGACCACATCGCCTCCTCAAGTGTTGCTTTTATTTTCGATTGCGACGGCACGCTGGTTAATAGCACCCCCGTATGGGCTTATGCTCAGCCAGAGTTATTGCACCGCCACGGGATTGACGTGACGGTCGACGATTTTGCCCAGTTTGAGCATTTGTCGCTCGAGGACGAGTGCCAGGCCTACCACGACATCTGGGGCATTGGTGAAAATGGCAAGGAGCTGTATCGCGAGCTGAGCAATATTCTGATTGATGGGTACTCCAAGGTGCCGCCGCGCGAGGGGCTCCTGGCATTTTTGGAGCAGGCAAAGGCGGCGGGCATTGCCATGTGCGTTGCCACGTCCACGCCGGCCGAGCTGGTGCAGTCCGCGCTCGCTGGTGCCGGGCTCGATCGCTACATGGAGTTTGTTACGACGACGGGTGAGGCCGGACGGTCCAAGCAGTTCCCCGATGTGTACGAGCTGGCGCTGAGCCGTCTGGAGGAGCGCCATGGGCATGCGTTTGAGCGCGCCTGGGTATTTGAGGACGCTGTTTTTGGCCTTAAGAGCTCAGGCGCCGCTGGCTTTAAGCGCGTGGGTATCTATGACCCGCATGGGCGCATGGAGCGCGACGAGGTTCGTGCCAACTGCGAGATCTTTATCGATAGCTACGAGGAGCTGGATCTGGCCCGCGTGTTGGAGTTTGAGGGGTAGGCGAGGGCTGTGTCGGACAAGGTATTAGTGGTCTGCGGCTCGCCCGTGGTGGCGAGTGCGGATCTGCTGCGCCAGCTGGCGGGAGAGTGCGAACGCGTTGTGGCCGTGGACCGCGGGCTCGATGCGCTGCTGAGCGCCGGGCTGGGCTGCGACGTATATGTGGGAGATGCCGACACGGTGAGTGACGCGGGTCGCGCTCTGGTCGATGCCGCTGAGGACTTTGAAGTTGAGCGCCACGACCCGTACAAGGACTATACCGATCTGGCGCTGGCGCTCGATTCCGTCCGTCGCCGCTGGCCAGGTGCCGAAGTGGTTGCGTCCTGCGCCACCGGTGGCCGCCCGGATATGGCGCTTTCCGTACTGGGGCTGCTTGCAGGCTATGAGGATGCCCCTGTCTGGATTGCCGAGGACAGGGTGGTCGCCCGCGTCCTTCACGGAGGCGAGTCGTGGACCATCGAAGGCGCCGAAGACAAGACGTTCTCTATCATCGCTATAGCCCCAGGGACGGTGGTAAGCGAATACGGCCTAGAGTGGGAACTAGATCACAGCCCCCTGGGCCTGCTAGCCGACACGGGCATTAGCAACGTCGTCAGGTCAACTGCCACGATCCAAGTCCACCAAGGTGTTGCGATCGGTTATTTGCTGGCGTGAAGGTTTTATCGGGACGGAGCTGAATTGGCTAATTTTGGCAACGCCAACAGGGTATAAAAATAAGTTGTTGGAAGTTGTTAAACGATTGGTTGGTTTCCGCAAACGAGATTCAATTTTATCCAACCACTTATCTAACAACCAACTCGTATGCAAATCCAACCACATGCTTAACAACTTTGCTTTTTGATTAAAGGCCTGAAGTCCACCACGCCTTGGCGGGAAATTCCTTTCCCCATCGAGTATTCTCGATCGCGCTCGGGGTCTTCCTCGACGAATTTGCACACACCCTTTGCTATGAGAGAGATAAGCCCCTCTAGTTTGACGACGCAATCGAACGCGCAGTCCTGCTGGCTTCCATGGCCGATTCCTTTATGCCCGTAACTCGCGATTATCCCGCGGGCATCGCCATGTACGCAAACCCCGATGGCTTTGTAGGGGCTATACTCTTCGCCCCTTCCCTCGATGACCGACGACCCCGCATGGATTACCGCGCAGCGAAGCTGATAGAGATCCGATGCCGTAAAGATGCCTCGATCCTCTATCGTCTCAAACCCCTCTTTTATCTCATCTGGGCGCTTCTCGCCCTTGCGCGCATTGGTCATTTTTCTCCCATCGTACGGGAGCCCCAGGTACTCCTGGCACCATTTCCGGTAATCCGTCCCGTCGATGTTTGCGCATACGTCTGGGATGGTCACTACGAGAGTCAAAGCGGCGAGCAGCAGCCCTGCGTCGAAGGCTTTTTCGCACTCTTCCACAAGTCTGCTGGGCGTACGGCAGACGACGGTGGGGAACCCGTATTCGTTGTCGCTGCATTTTAAACACGTAGAGGGCATGGGCTCCCAATCGGCAATTGCTGTTATGCTCATAACACCTCGCCCGTTTCTGTGCCGATTCTCAGACTTGTCGTCGGTTCGATGAACTCATCCACCATCTCGTCGTCGCGGTCGGGCTCGGTCACGAAGAGCGGTTCCGGGACGTCGATGCGCGGGCCAATCGTCAGGCCGTTGCTCGCGATGATGCGATCGAGGTTCTGTATACGGTGGAGCGTGCGGGCCCGGAGTGTGTCGAAGGAGTAGCCCCGGCCCCGCATGTCTGTCCCGTTGATGAGGCTGTTGGCGCACTCGGCGTAGCCGTTCGAGATGCGGCTCGGGCAGTCCCTAGCAGTGTCGGCGGAGCGTAACAGATCGTGCACGTAGCTGGCGATACCTAAAATATCGTTCACGTAGTCGAACGCGGACTTCTCGGCCATGGTCGGTCCTCTCTGGCAAAGACGATTTCAGCCATAGATTTTACAAGTTCAATGAGAAGCTTCGCTTTAAATCCAACCATTGGCTTAACAAAACGGTAGGATTCTTTCTTCAACCAGAAAACTAACAAACCCAACCAGTATTTTTCATACCCGCCAAAAATAGCTATAGAGACACGTCCCAGGAAAAACCGTAAGCGGAATACCAATCCAAAATTCCCCCCTTGCATCCCCGCAAACATTCCCCTATAGTATCTTCTCGTCACGGGGGCGTAGCTCAGCTGGGAGAGCGCTTGACTGGCAGTCAAGAGGTCAGGG
>OMFD01001139.1_pt1 | contig 14362 bp, 10 predicted proteins | sample 1645541 | NCBI WGS metagenome assembly OMFD01 (sample SAMEA103958149, study PRJEB25191) | human gut metagenome | biome: human-associated habitat [ENVO:00009003]; feature: intestine environment [ENVO:2100002]; material: feces | place: Germany | collected 2013/2015
ATCGAAGGCAGCCAGCCCGAACACAAGCGTTGCGCTTACAAATTGAATCCGGGGGCCTCATGAGCCGAGGGTGTAAGGGATAAGGTGTAAAGGGTAAGGGTTTAAAGGCGTAAGGGTGTAAGGGGACACTCACTCCTGCCGGTACAGCCGCGAATACAATCCGCCGGCCTGCAGCAGTTCGTCATGCGTACCGGATTCGACGATCTGCCCATGATCCATGACATGGATGCGGTCGAAATCCCGAATCGATGCGAGTCTGTGCGCCACGACGATGCACGCATTGTCGGAGTCGAGCAACGCCGTCATGACATGTCGCTCGGTATCGTTGTCCAGAGCACTGGTGGGTTCGTCCATAAGTAGGAAGTCCGGTCTTCCGACGACCGGATCCATCATCCCCTCGTTGATGCCGGCAACCTCGCACGCCCTGACGATGTCGTCATCCGTCAGCCACGGACGGTGCAGCGTGATATTGTCGCGCAAGGTTTCGTTGAACACCGTGGATTCCTGATGCACATACGCCAGCCTGTCGGCCTTCCATCGGCTGTCCGCGTCGTAAATCCGGCATCCGCCGTCGTTGATGGTCACCGTGCCACAGACGGGTTCGATGAGTCCGGCGAGCAGTTTCAGCAGCGTGCTTTTGCCCGAGCCAGTGGGGCCGACGATGGCGATCTTGTCGCCTTCACCGGCGGGAATCATCTCGCAAATCTTGCGCATATAGGTGGCGAACGCCATGATCTGGCTGATGACGCCGACGATGCCGGAGAAGGTTTCGATGAAGGCGCGTTGCACGTCAGCCTGCGCGACGGTCGCACGCTCGACCAGCGTCCTGTTGCGCAGGGAATAAATGACGGATACGACGAGCACCGCCGCGCACACCGTCAGGGTCAGCATCGTCAATGGCGCTGAATAGGCGATCATCATGATCAGGTAGACCACGAGGAACACCATCGACACGACCGTCGACGGCAGACTGCCGGTCACGATCTGTTCGACGACCATGACCAGGTTCGCGCGGTAGATCAGGTCACCACTGGAACGGTTCACGAAGAACGGGAACTCCCGATCGAGCACGCCGGTCATGTATCGGCGGGACAGGTATCGTCCGAATCGCACCTGCACGCGGGTGAGCATCATGGTGTTCAACGCGCCGACCGCCATCGCCGTGAACGCCGGGCGCGCTGCCTTCCACGCGGCCACGGGAGGCGTCGCAGGCGTGGCGGCGGGAGGACGTCGCGTTTCCCGATTCCCGGACGGGTTCCCATCTCCGAGCGTCCGCCGGAGGCCGGCGACCGCAGCGGTTTCGGCCATTGGGAGGCCGACGGCGTGATCGGCGCCGGATGCGACCTGCACACTGAGGTCGAGAGGAAGACCAGGTTCCTCATGGCCGGGATCGTGCCCGGCAGGACCGCCGGGGAAAGCGTCGGGGTGCGGCTGGCGATGTTCTCGCCGCTGCCGGCCGGCGCGCGCGTCAGCGTCACGCACGACAACGGCGCCGGGTTCGCCCGCCACACGCGCCTGCGCGACGGGCTGGGCATGGCCACGTACTTCGCCGACCCGTACTCCAGCCGGCGGCGGGGAAGCAACGAGAACCGCAACGGCATGATCCGCCGGTATCTGCCCAAACGCAGCGAGATCCGGATGGGCATGGCCGGGGAACTGCGGGAGATTGTCGACGAGGCCGACAACCGTCCCATGCGCGTGCTGGACTACCGGACGCCCGCCGAGGCATTCGCCGACGAACTGCTAGAATTGCAGGACCAACAGGGGGTGTTGCACCTCTAAATAGACATCGGGCACACGGTTTGCGCGGTGGTGAGCAGTGAGCGGTGAGTATTGAGCGACGTACGGCGACTCACGTGCGCTCACACAGTGGTGAGTAATCCGCCAAACAACACCACGAGCAGGGCGATGGTTTCAATCACGAAGTACAGAATGAAACTCGCCCAGCTTTTGGTCAGTACGTTCAGCGGCGAGGTCTTCCGGATAATCACCAGCAGACCAACAAACACCAGGGCGTATACGGCGATGCCGATCGCCGCCCCCATAATGCCCAGATTCGCGGCATTTGCCAGACCGGCCTGCTTGCCGTAGACCACGTACGTGGAATACCAGAAGTTGAGATTGAGCATGCTGAGTCCCGCGATGAACTGCTCACAGGCCAGCCCGAGCACGAACACGATCAGCCATGGCCAGGACGGCGAGACGACCACCGCCATCGCCAATCCGACGTACGTGATCACCACGGCCACCCAACCGACCAGTGCGATACCTTGCGGAGACACTCCCCCGAGCACGGCCACAATGGAGTCAGTATTATTCACCGCCAGCGAGCGACCGAACCAGTATGGCGCGATGATGGCGCACAGTACGGCAAGAATAATCAACGCCCAACGCAACGGATGGGAGCGACGGCGCTCGATATCAGCCAAAGACAAATCGGTCTCGGGTATGGAAGCCTCGGGGTGCCTGGAAACCTCGACGGTCTCTACTTTGCCGCCTACGATTTCCGTCGCCTCGTTAGGTTCTTGCTCGTTGGATTCCTGCTCCATGCACCGCCTCGCCGATTACCTGCTTATTGCCATGTATTGCCATGCCGATTATTGCGATGCCTATCTTAGCGTGCGTGTTGGGCAAGTACCTGATGTTCCCTGTGGTTTCGCGCACTGATTGGATACAGACAGGCTACTGCTGTTGCCCGTCTGTATCCGGCGACTTGTCCGCCGCTGTATCCGTCTGTTCCTCAGGCAACGTATTGGCAGCCTGTTCCTTACGCCGCCTGCCGTGCAGCAGGGCCTCGAGCATGTCGACCTGACGCTCCAGTTCGTCGATACGACGTACCTGCTGCGAAATCAGCAAGTCGCGTAGGTCATTGTTCTGCTCTTTGCGGGAGACGGGGAAGATGATGGCGCGACGTTCGGGCGATACGTGGAAATCGGATTCGCTGCCGGTACCAGCCGGAAGTGACGATTCCGCCGAGTCGCGCCAAGCTCTCGCTGCTCGCGCACTCTCCGGAATGTTTGGTGCGCCCGCGGCTCCCGAGCGGAAAAGCTCCGAATCTGAAGCCCCCCCCCCAGCTTATTTTCCACGCCGGCTTTGGCATTGCCGGAGTTCAGGATTTCGTCTTGCGATTCACGCCAGCGGGCAAGGCAACGTTCGATGCGCTTGTACCCGATTAGAACCGGATCCAATCCGGCTTCACGGAACATGCGCACGGGTGAGGCACCTTCGTTGTAGTGGACTACACAGTAACGCTTGAAATCATCGGTATAGGTGATGCGCTTCGCCGTGGCTTCCGCCACTGCCGACAACGACTTCAGATACTTGATCTCCTCGGGGCTAAAAGTCCCTCCACCACTGGTCATCCTCATCCCTTACACTCGTTGGAAGGCTCATTGCACACCCCCCCTTGATTATGGGGTGAATGCCAGGCGGGTTCTAGTGATCGTTGCAACACCTGACCTACCGCAAGGAGGGTCAGGTGACCAGAAGCCACCGAAACGAAGACCGTGGCGGGGAACACCGTTGGACGTTCAACGGCGTCGAATATCCGACGAGGAAGCTGATGTGCGAGGCGAGACGCGCCGAGTACGTGCGCCTGCTGGACGAGGAAGGCATGAACTTCACCCAGGCCGCGCACGCGGTCGGCGTCTCGAAACGCACCGGCAAGGCGTGGCGCAACGGCAGGACGCGCGCCACGGGAAGGAACGAGAAACCCCTGGTGGACTGGTATCGTTCCACCATGGACAAACCCAAGACCCTCCATCCGCGCTACCTGAGCCAGGAGGAGCGCATCCAGATCGCGGACCGTCTGCGTCTGGGCGATTCGATCCGCGCCATCGCCCGCCTGCTGGGCCGCGACCCCGGCACGGTCAGCCGCGAGGTCGAGCGCAACAGGAATCCCGAGTCCGGCGGTTACGAGCCTTACCGCGCCCAGCAGAAGGCCGCGGACCGGCTCAAACGCCCCAAACCGCGCAAGGCGGCCGAGGGCACGCGACTGTGGGACGAGATCGCCGCCGGGTTGCGCAGGCATTGGAGCCCGGAGCAGATAGCCAACCGGCTGAGGCTGGACTTCCCGGATAATGGGGATATGCACGCGAGCGTCGAGACGATCTACCAGGCCATCTACCTGCAGGCCAGGGGCGAACTCAAGCAGGAGCTGAAACGCGCCATGAGGCAGGGGCGAACCGCCCGCAGACCCCAAGGCGGCCAAGGCCGCAAACCCCGTTTCCGCGAACCCATGGCCATGATCTCGGAGCGACCCCCGGAGATCGAGGACCGGGCGGTCCCGGGCCACTGGGAGGGCGATCTCATCACCGGCAGCCGCAACAAAAGCGCCATCGGCACGCTCGTCGAGCGCACCACCAGGTTCACGATCCTGCTGCACCTGCCCGACGGGCACGACGCCGAACACGTCCAGCAGGCCATCATCGACAAGATGCAGCACCTGCCCAAACTCCTGCGCAACAGCCTGACCTGGGACCAGGGAGCGGAACTCGCCCTGCACAAACGGATCGGCGCCTCGCTGGACATGGCCGTCTACTTCTGCGACCCGCACTCCCCGTGGCAGCGCGGCACCAACGAGAACACCAACGGGCTCCTGCGCCAGTACTTCCCCAAAGGCACCGACCTATCCGTCTACCCGGAGGACTACCTCGACGCGGTCGCCGAGGAACTCAACGACCGGCCACGCAAAACCCTCGGGTTCATGAAACCAAGCGAGAAGATCATCGAACTGCTCGACGCCGCGTGATAACCTCAACAACCGACAACGTGACCATGGAAGGCCGCTCAAACCTCAGGTGTTGCAACCACCACTAGAATCTGCCCCATAGTTCAGGATAGTAATACTTATAATTCGGACATGCCTAACCCCTAGTAGGGTCGTTTTTTATCCCCGTTTAAGTGGAGCCTGAGTAGTGGCTGGACGGCAACTGAACGATAATCGGCCCACGAATGGGGTATACAGGCCCATCCTTCACCTCCCCTACGATTGTGTTCGCTTGGCGATTGTTACCGAGCCTGCGTGAAACGTTTGTTGTGGTGAAACACAAGTTATTTTCGATGCCCGGCCCCATTACATTCAAATCAAAATGCCATACATTGCCCATAAGATTCGGAGATGGTCCACAAGTCATCCGTCTGAGATGCCGCCAATATGACAAATGGCCGATCTGAATAATCAGATCGGCCATTGTTATAGCTGCTCAGTTATAAGCAGCAGTCAAGCTCACGCGTTGAGAGCGCGCTTGGTGGAACGGGACTTGACGAACACGGTCACCGCGGCACCCGCGATCAGCAGACCGATCACGGAGAACAGCATGGTTCCGGCGGCACCGGTGAGCGGCAGCTGGGTGATGTTCTTGACGTTGGTGACCTGGAAGGTGCCCTTGTTGTCCTTGGACAGGTTCCAGGCATCCTTACCAGCGAAGGTGGCAGCAGCATCTGCGGTTGCACCGGTAGTGATCGTGAACTTGCCAACGAAGGTGCCGTTGTAGCCAGTCGGGACCTTCGTCTCAATCACGGTGTAGGTGGTGTTGAGCTTAAGACCGTTCAGAGTGTACTTACCCTCAGCGTTGGATTGCAGTGTGTCCGTGGCGCCTTCAGGGTAAATGCCATCAGCATTGGCGGTCGGCAGAGAATACGCACCGTTAGAGCCATTGAACTTAAGCGGAGTCTTCGCTTTGAGCTCGTCAGCGGACAGACCGCTAACATCGCCTTCGTACACTTGGAACTCAGCACCAGTCAGAGCAGCAGCGTTCTTGTCGACTTTCTGCCAAGTCACGGCACCAGCCTTGGTGGTTTCTTCCTTGCTGCTCTTCAGGTCGACAACGCCGGCAGCGGCGAGAACGCCAGTGGCGTTGTTCACGGACGGCGCGGCGCCCGTGATAGCAGTGCCAGCGAGAATCGGAGCATTGCCATTCCACACGAGCTTGTGAGTGTCATTATCTTCGACGACCAGCTTTCCACTCTGGTCGACAATCAAGTACAGACCACCCTCAGCGAAGGTGAAGGTCTGGGTCTTGCCACCGTTAGAAGCCGTCGGGGTAATGTCCGTGACAGCCAGATCCTTAAGCGCGTTCACAAAAGCGGTGGTCTGCGCGGCAGTCAGGGTAGTGTTGCCCAGCCAGGCCCACTCGTTCAGGGAATCACCCTTGGTCTGGTCGTTGTAACCAGCAGCAGCGAAGGCATCATCCACTGCCTCACCGGAGACCAAACCCTCCAGCTCAACGCCAGTGTTGCCATCAGACACATACTTGGCGAGCTCAACGTACTTGAACATGCGCAGGTTAGCCTGCAGGTCAGCGGTGTCAACCGGCTTGGTGTAGAACTGGTTTGCATCCGTGGCGTTGACTGTGATAGTCGTGCTGGAGATGTTGGCCTCAGCCGCGTTGGCGGTGGTGGCGCCGAAGGCCATGCCACCGAACAGGGTCGCCGCAGCAGCGACACCCGCGAAAAGCTTCCTCAACTTCATGAGAAACCCTCTCTTCCTTATTGTGATTGTTTTCTTGCAATCGCGGAGGCTGCAGACCCACAGCAGGGCCTCCGCAATCCGCAAATCCTTATTGTTTTTTCGGGGAGGGAAGCCTTCATCGACTCCCCTCAGTCCGCCTTCGGCGGCCAGCTCCCCTCAGCGAGGGAAGCCAAAACCACCTCAAGTTTCTTGAAATCAGACCAGCTGACGCTTACGCCAGACCGTGTAGCCCGCAGCAGCCAGCAGGGCCAGCAGGCCCAGGCCACCGCCGAACACCATCCAGTCACGACCAGTCGTGCCACCGGTCAGCGGCAGACTGGAGATAGCCACATACTTGTTCGTGAACTGTGCCGACTCCGTATTCGTTCGGTCGGAATCGTTCTCGCCGTACTCGTAAGAGACAACGGCATCCGTCCTGGAGACCGTGACCTTGACGGTCACCTTATCGTTGTCATACTTCCAACCGGCAGCAGGCTTTTCGGTGTCCTCCGAAGCCTCGAACGTGTAGACCAAATTGTCAGCACCGGTCGGAACCCTGAACTTCAGGTCCCCATTGCCGAAGCCAACCGTCGCGCTCGCGCCGCTAGCAGTCAATTCGTCCTTGGACACAGTCGTAGTCAGTCCATTGTTGGCCAAGCCGGTAACGTCAGCGCACTTACCAGCATTCGCATCCGTGCTATCCACACACTTCAGGTTGAAGCCGAAGTCCGAATTAGCAGCATGTCCCTGCACAACCTTCGTCACCTTGACATCCGAAGCGGGCAAGGTCACGTAAGAAGGCGTGTTGGTTACCGTGAAGGCACCGGATTGTGCGGTCAAACCTTGTAGCTTGAGGTCAGTCTTATCAACCTTGGAGTCATAGCCTTCAACCTTGACCTCGGAAACCGAGTATGTGTGCCCCTCAGGGCCGGCAGGCACCGTGAACTCGTGAGTCCAGTTGCCGGCGGCATTCAGAGTTGCTGAACCGTTGGCATAATCCTCGCCGTCCTGCTTGAGCTGGACCTGCACGGAATCATTCGCGTGATTCTCGTTGTCGTCGGACCAAGTCTTCGTCACCGTAATCTTGGAGACCGGAAGGGTGATGGTCGGCTTCTGCGGGTAGGCGGCGGTCTGCGGATCGCTCGTCGTCGTGCCGCCCTGCGAGGAGGTCACCACGGTCTTGTAGTCGACAGTGGCGCTGGAGTTGTCGTTCGTGTAGAAGTTGTTGTCGCCGGAGGCATTGGCATCGTCCTTGTGGTTCTTAACAGCCTCGTCGAACGCAGCCTGCGTCGGCTTGACATTGAAGCTCACCGTGTAGGTGACGCCGTCCTCAAGCGTGTCGTCGTTGGACGTGACCGGCCAAGACACGGTGCCATCAGCCGCAACCGTCGCCTCCGGGGCGTCAGCCCACGCCGTGGTCTGGCCTTTCCGGGTCTTCGTGTACGTGAAGCCCGCGGGCTCTCCATTCTCGGAGGCGCTGTCGGAGCTCACGACCCAGCTGGACAGCCTGTCGTGAATCGTCACGTCGGCATACTCAGCCGTCTTGGTGATCTCCTGATAAATGGACTCGAAGATGTTGTTCAGCTGGCCGGCATCCGTGGCGGCCTTGTAGTAGCTGCTGGTCTCGGCGCGGTCACCGAGGTTGGCGTTCCAAGACTTTCCCCACAAATGCTCACTGCTCGTTGCAGTGGCATCCGGGTAGTTGCTGGAGATGCCGTGCATGTACTTGTTCAGGTTGCTCGAGGTGTCGCCGGGGTTGGCACCGCTGACGACGCCGATCGAGTAGATGGTCGTCCCGGCGTCCTTCAGGCTCTTCGCCTTGTTCACCGCGGTGGCGGCGACGGTGGGGTCAAACCCGCTGCCGTGGTTCGGCTCGCCGTCGGTGAAGAAGATGACGACCTTCTTCGCGTTGGCGCGAGGCTGATACGTTAGCGCCGCCTGGGCGCGGTTGAAGGCGTAGTCGGCGGAGGTCGCGCCGGACGCGCTCAGGCCGTTAACCGTGCTCGTCAGTCCGGAGACGTCGTACGTCAGGTTGCTGACGATCTGCGTGTAGTTGTAGGAGGACCAGCCTTCGCGGTAAAAGTCATTGCCGACGCTGGTCTTCTCGGTGCCGGCGAACTTCACCAGGGCGATGCGGTTCCGCTGGCTCTGGTCGGTAATCTTCGCGTTCTCTGCAGCCGTCGCATTGATGAATTTATTGACCGCGGTCTTGAGCGAGTCAATCTTCGTAGGCTGGTTCCAACCGCTAGCGATCTTTTCGGCCATCGAACCGGACACATCCAACACCAGCACGATGTCGAGTGGCTGGTTCGTCACGATCTCGCCCGTACCCGCGCTCTTCGCACCGGTGACGTTCAACGCCACCGTGTACGTGCCGTCTTCATTGGCGGTAACGGTCTTCTCGCGGGCCGGAGCAGACAACGTCGGATCATCCGGCACGCCGTTTGTTCCCTCGGTGGAAAGAGGAGCAGGCGCGCTGGCGGCCGCCTTCTCATCGGTGGTCTGCGATTGTGTCGTGGAGGCATTCCCATCGTCCGCCATGGCGGTCGCGCTCACACCGGCGACGCCACCGAGCATCGCCACGGCGGCAACGATCGCCACTAACCGTTTGCCTTTCCTGCCCGCCGCGGCCCCTACCGCTGCGAACCATTCTGCAATTCTCTTCATAACCTTGCCTGTCTCTTACGATCACGTACGCCAAAACCCGGCGTTACGCTTATAAGGCGTTACGGTATTAAGCAAAAAGCACGAATGCGTACACCCGGGTAGAGGGAATTTTTTACCCGACACTGAAAAGAACCTTGGAATTTTTGAAAAGTGGCACCCTCGTCATCCACCCTGCGATAACGCACTTTTCTTCTCGACGGGGCGTGCCGGTCCCACCATCTGGGAACTGAGGCGGATTTGCCGCCGCTGCGCGGGGGCCGGAGTTACTGACGACCGTCAGTATGCCACTGCTCCGCATGTGTGCAGTATCACATACCGCTACGCATACACGGAGACATACTACATGCAATTTCTGTGAACGCAAACATACGACTCACCAAGGCCGTGTTCTGTTGCGGGCGGTGGTGTTACGGGCAATGTTGTGGGTAGTACCCTAGCCACAAACCTATATAGTGGAGCGGATGACGGGAATCGAACCCGCGTAATCAGTTTGGAAGACTGAGGCTCTACCATTGAGCTACATCCGCGTTAAGCGTCGCTTTTGGCGACTTGAGTTATTATACATATTTCTTCGGGGATGGCAAACGCGTGTGGCTGCAGCAGGACCAGCCAATCTAGTTGATGGATTGCGGCTTTGCCGAGGACTCCCCTCAGTCACCTACGGCGACAGCTCCCCTCAAAGAGGGGAGCTAGAAACCGTCGAAATCACAAATGGATGAGCTGGGACTCGTATGGTTGGAGGTCGACGTCCATCGCGTTCAGAATGCCGTTGCAGGCGTTGAGGTGGGCGTGCTGCGGGTCGGGCGAGAAGTTGAACAGGCCGACCAGCGTCTTGCCTTCGTGCTGACGAATCACAGCGAGCACCGAATCATTGAACGTATCCCACGTGGACACCCAAGCGTCAGGCGCGAAGCAGGGATCGTTGCGCATCGCGCGCAAATCCTCCATGCCCTTCCACAGCTGGTTCTGCAACGTACCGGACTTCTTGCGCAGAGCGGCCTTGGTCCAGTCGAACTTACTACGGTGCAGATTGCGGCTGTCTTCCACGCGATCCGGGTCTTCCTTGTAATCCCAGCCGTTGAGCTGGGCGATTTCGTCGCCGCAGTTGAGCATCGGGAAACCGCGCAGGAAGCTCATGGCGTGGTGCATCATGAGGTCGCGATCCACCGAGGTCTCTAGCAGTGGCTTGTCGTGCGTGATGATGGCCTTTTCGATGCCGCACAGGCTGGCGGTGGTGCCGCAACTGCGGGCGTCGCGCGTGGCTTCGTCGTAGTTGTAGAGTTCGCCCATCGACCAGCTGCCGGGGGTTGCGCCCTCGTAGAAGTGGTACAGGAATTCCTTGTGCTTGAGCGGGTCGATGTCGAGGTAACGCTCCACGTCTTCGTCCAAGCCCCAGCCGATGTCGTCATGGCAGCGCAAATAATTCACGAACCATCAGTTTTCGGGCAGCGAGTTGAGCTTGTCGATCTGGTTCTTGAGCAGACGCACGTCGCGGCTGGCGAGCGCGCTCCACAGGTTGACCATGATGGAGACGTTGTACAGCATGTGGCACTCGGGGGCCTCGGGCGTACCGAAGTAGGCGGCGAGCTCCTTGGGGGCCATGACCACCTCGCCCTTAAGCACCACGGCCGGGCAGACGCATTCCAAAATGATGCGCAGCATGCGCACGATGGTGTGGACCTGCGGCAGGTTGCGGCAATTGGTGCCAAGCTGCTTCCAGATGTACGGCACGGCGTCGATGCGGAACACCTCGACACCGAGGTTGGCCAGGCGCATCACGCTGCCCATCATGGCTACGAGCACCTTCGGGTTGCGGTAGTTGAGGTCCCACTGGAACGGGTAGAACTGGGTCATCACCCACTTGTTCATCTTCTCATTCCAAGTGAAGTTGCCGGGCGCGGTGTTCGGGAAGACCTGCGGCACATCCCGGTCGTAGCGGTCGGGGATGGTGCGGTCCGGGTAGCAGAAGTAATAGTCCTGATACTCGGGATCGCCGGCTTCGGCTGCCTTGGCCCAGCGGTGGGTGGAGGCGGTGTGGTTCATCACGAAGTCGATGCACAGACTGATGCCGGCGCGGCGCAGCTTCTTGGCCAGCGCGGCGAGGTCTTCGTTGGTGCCGAGCTTCGGGTCCACGGTGTCGAAGTCCTGGACCGCATAGCCACCGTCGTTGTTCGGGTGCGGCATGTCAAGCAGCGGCATCAAGTGCAGGTAGGTGAGCTTCTGCTCCTTCAAGTACGGAATCTTGTCGGCAAGTTTCTTGAGGTCGCCGGCGAACAGGTCGGTGTACATGGTCATGCCGAACATATCGCCGCGCTTGTACCAGCCCGGGTCCTGCTCGCGGGTTTTGTCGAGACGCTTCAAATCGGCGGGACGGTCAGCGTAGGCTGCGGCCATGCTTGCGACGAGTGCGTCGAAGGCGTCGTGATCGTTATATAGGCTCATGAAGAGCTGTTCGAGTTCGTCTTGATGAGCAGCAAGGCGAGCGTTGAACACGGCGCTCGAAGCGGGACGCTTGGCGGTTGCGGACTTGGTCGCCGCTGCCTTGGAGGTACGGGCCGAACGGACGGCAGTCGTCGCCTTAGTCGCTGTGGTTCTGGCCGTACGAGACGTCGTGCGCTTGGTTGCGGTTGTCTTGGTTGCCGTGGAAGTCGTAGCGGTTTTGGCCGCTCGGGTTGATGCTGTCTTGGCAGCCTTCTTCGCCACCTCGGTCTTCTCGACCGATTCCACTGCCTGTGCCGACTGGTTGCTTTGAGCCACCGGAAACTCCTTTGTCTCTATCCGTTGCCCGCGTCAATCGTTTGACGCTTTGTATTACAAAAGATCAAACCGGTTCGACAATCGCAACCCAAGACTCGCCGAGCCACCGGCGCTATTCCACAGAAATCGTCACCACCGCGGAGGCAATCGGACCATCGTGGCTCAGGGAAATATGGATATGCGGCATCGACCCCGCACCGAAAGCCGAGCGCTGCGCCGAACGCGCATTCCGCCGCTCCTGCATCACTGCATAAGGCCCGTTATCGGAAGCAGGGGAATAAGCAGAGGAATAGCGAGCGCCGGCAGCCGAATTCGCGTAATCAGTTTGGAAGACTGACGCCGTCCCCTTACCCAGAGACACATGCGGCACACCACGGGAATCATCCAAGATCTCGATTTCAGGCCACGGGAAATTATCAAGCGTGAACGGATAGGGGGCATCGCCAAGATAATCGCACCACGCTTTGAGGAACGCCTCCTTGCCTGCCCACTTGGCGGACAGATGCACGGCCTCGTCATCGTTCTTCAGCCGTGCGCGATCCGCCGCCTGACGCACCTCACGAACGGAAAACAGCGAGCGCATGCGCGAGCCGGGTTCAGACAGCTGCTCGGCGAATGCGGCGACGTCAACCACGTCATGACCTAAACCAAATGTGCCCATAGCACCTATTATCAGCCATTCAACACGTTGACAACACATCCAGAATAACGAGGTTCACACGGAACGCGGCATCCACAAACGGAAACCCTCGGCCGCTCCGCAAGCCGAATCCTGAAAGTCAACACCAAGTCAAACTGTTGACTAACGGTGGACACGGCGTAAAATGTCGATATTCCGCCCGACACTCCGATACGTAAATCGATTGACGTCAAACGTTTGACTTTTTAACGTGGTTAACACAACGATCCAATGAAGGATAACTTCACAACAACCAACCACAACCAGCCAATGAAGCCAGCAAGGAGGTAGAACCGTGGTCACGATGAAGCAAATCGCCAATCGCGCCGGCGTTTCCATCTCCACCGTCTCTCTGGTGCTCAACAACCGCGATATCGGCCGCGTCAGCCCCGATGTCGCCGAGCGAGTCCGCGACATCGCCGCCGAACTCGGTTACCTGACCAACCGTCTGGCCAGCGGGCTGCGCACCAGCAGTACCCGCACCATCGGATTCCTCAGCGACGAAGTGGCCACCACGCCGTTTGCCGGCCGCATGATTGAGGGCGCGCAAGACGCCGCCCGCATGCCCGCGTTCTTCGACAAGCACCCGGATGTCGACGGATTCTTCTGCTTCAACGACACCCGCGCTTGGGCCATCTACACCGAGGCCACCCGTCGCGGGCTGATTATCGGCAAAGATATCGCGGTGGTTGGCGTCGACAACCACCAGGTTGTGGCCGAAGCGCTGGATCCGCCGCTTTCCACTGTGGAACTGCCGCATTACGAGATGGGCTACTGGGCAGTCGGTAAGCTGGTCTCGCTCATCGAAGGCGAGGCACCCGATCCCTTTCCTCGTGCCGGATACCCGGTCGAGAAGGTTCAGCCGCCGCCACTGAGCGAGCAGTCACCCCAGCTTGAATGCCAGCTGCGCATCAAGCAATCCTGGGGCCGGCCCCGCTCCCAGCGATAGCCTGCCCAAAAATCACGCATCTATCCTACTTGACCCGGTTTCGACTGTATATCGAAGGCGCTATTGCTGTTTTCGTGGGTGGTGGTTCGTTGTTGAACCGTTGCGGGAGTAAGAGACGACGAACCGACATCCACGAAAACAGCAATAGCGTCAAAAAACAATAGGGTCGGGAAGAACACCGTAAATGACGTTCTTCCCGACCCTAATCGCGAGACACTCCCCTCAGCCGGCATTCACCGACCGGGGGGAGCCAGAGAATATCAGGCCTCGTAGTAGCCGTCGGCACCGAGGCGGGCGTCCGGGTTGAGGAGCATCGCCTTTTCGACCTCGTGGTGGTCGTAGCCACGGTGATCCTCGCGGAAGCGACGGTTGTCGATCGGCTCGTAGAGCGCGGCGCGACCCATCATGCCTTCCTCAAGGTGACGCTGGCCGGCAGCCAGGCGGGCGTTGGCACGCTCACGCCAAGCTTCCAGTGCGGCCTCACCATCGGCCTTGGCCACGGCCGCCTCGAAGGCACCCGGATGGACCAGAGCCACGAAGCCGGAAACATGTCCGAAGCCGAGCGAGGTGGCCAGACCGGCCTTGACCGGGCGACCAGCGGTCTCGCGACCGAACTCGTCCTCACCACCGCCGATGCGCAGGGGCTTCCTAACCCAGACCATGTGGTCGTCGCGCTGGAGCTTCGGATCCACGCAGTCGAGCGCCGCGTTCGCCGGAATCACGCCGGACTTGAACAGCTGCGTCAGACCGTTGACCTGGAAGATGCAGGCACCACCCTTGGCGTGGCCGGTAAGCGTCTTCTGCGAGATCACGAACAGCGGGTTGCCGTCGGTGCGGCCGATGGCGTGGGCCAGCGTGT
>OMFD01001140.1_pt1 | contig 14349 bp, 19 predicted proteins | sample 1645541 | NCBI WGS metagenome assembly OMFD01 (sample SAMEA103958149, study PRJEB25191) | human gut metagenome | biome: human-associated habitat [ENVO:00009003]; feature: intestine environment [ENVO:2100002]; material: feces | place: Germany | collected 2013/2015
TCCAAAATCCCCACCTTGCGAAGAAAAAGTCCAAACACCATCATCAGAAAAATAGGTCCTGTGGCATTTAGACAAAACATTAAATTTTCCATCTCAAATTAAGCCTCCGTCATATCAGTAATCTGTAGTTTATAATTATACTATTTTGTACATTCCAGCTACCACAATAAGCTTTGAACTTAGATATGTCAACCTTTTATTGCACTGTAGATTATTTTAAAAAATTATGGTACACTTATCGCATATTTTATTTAGGAAGGAATTAAACGGTTTGAAAATTCTTATTTTATCCTGTGACACCGGCGAGGGACACAACAGTGCCGGTAAAGCTATAAAAGAAGCGGCAGAGCATAAAGGACATTCTGTGACAATGATAGATATGTTTCTCTTATCGGGTAAAGGAACATCGCACGCAGTATCAGGAGCATATATAGGCATTGTAAAGCATATTCCGTTTTTCTTCGGACTACTCTATAAGGTTGGCATGCTGATATCGAGTGATAAACGTAAATCCCCTGTCTATTTTGCCAATGCCCTGCTTTGTAAAAAGCTATCAGCATACATTGAATCAAACGGCTTTGATGCTGTCGTCACACCTCATCTGTACCCTGCTGAGACCCTGAGCTGCATGAAGCGAAAAAATCTGCTTCATATCCCTGCCGTCGCTGTAGGAACCGACTACACCTGTATCCCATTCTGGGAAGAGACAAATATGGATTATTATGTTATTCCACACGATGATCTGACCGATGAATTTGCAAAACGTGGTATTCCTGAAAACAAGCTGCTGCCATTAGGCATCCCGGTACGACAGGCCTTCTGTACAAGGACTGCTAAAGTTGCTGCAAGAACAATATTACATCTGCCATCCGATGTACCTATCTTTCTTGTGATGAGTGGCAGCATGGGTTTTGGCAAGCTTGCTGTCTTTGCCGCAGAGCTTGCAATAAGATGCCATAATAATGAGCATATTGTAATCATTTGCGGCAACAATACTAAAATAAAACGCATACTGCAAAATGAGTTTAAGTTCAACAAACGTGTACACGTAATAGGCTACACCAATCAGGTTTCACTTTTCATGGATGCCTGTGATGTAATCTATACAAAGCCCGGCGGCCTCACATCAACTGAGGCACTGGTAAAAAATATACCGATTGTACACACTGCTCCAATCCCCGGATGTGAGGCAGCAAATGTTGCATTTTTCAAAAAACGTCATCTGTCTGTCTCATCAAAGCGTCTGTCAAAGCAGATTGAGCTTGGAAAAATAATGATAGAAAATAAAGAGCTAAATGCAGAAATGATACGTGCACAGCGCCGTGAGCGAAAGCCCTATGCTGCCATACAGATTGTTGGTCTGCTTGAAGAACTGGCTCACACTGATACAACTGACTGACTATAAAACCATGTAACTATAAAACTATAAGGAAATTATCATGCAATATTTTTTATTTACACTCTTAGGCTTCGTACTCGGAAGCACTCTCTTTGCTTACTGGATACCAAAACTATTAAAAAACATTGATATCTGCACACTTCCCGATGACCACAATCCGGGTGTGAGCAACGCATTTATGTATGGTGGCTTTTTATGCGGAATACTCTCACTCATATGTGAGCTTGCAAAGGGATTTATCCCGGTGTATCTTGGTCAGAAATGCTTAGATATAAACTCACTTCTGTTTGTACCTGTTTTAGTTGCACCTGTCTTTGGACATGCATTTCCTTTTTTACAAAAACAAAAAGGCGGTAAAGCTATTACCGCCTCCTTCGGAGTCCTTTTGGGCCTGTTTCCGGAATTGCATCCGGCTGTCTATCTAGCATTTTTCTTTATATTCTTTTCAGTTGTAGTAATAATAAATCCACATTCGCTCAGATCTATTCTGACATTTGGTTTTTTTGCATTCAATGTCCTTTTGACTATAAAAACAGCCTCAATCCAGATTGGCTGCTTCATAATCGCAGGGATTGTGATATACAGACACCTGATAAAGCACAATAACAGACCTGTAAGGATAAGTATACTGCATCAGCGGTAATTATGGTATCTGCTTTTACTCATTGATTTTGCTTCTTACATAACTGTTTATTTTCATACATATAGGAATCAGCACTATCAAATTTTTCCAGACATAAGTATTTCAGGATTTCCATCCTGATATTTTAATCCGCATACTTTTGTATACTCTTTAACACATCTTACACATGTTTTTTCGCCACTTACATCCAAATGCGAGACATTATATATGAAACATTGTATGATTAACTCACCAAAAAAAAGGAGGATTTTACATGAAGGTAAGTATAGAACTTTCACCTGAATATAGCGAACCATATGCCATCATATATGCAAATAAAATCACTGACAACATCCAGCATACCCTTGATATATTCGGTTCAAATGAAAGCCCAATTACAGCTTTACAAAACGAAAATGATATTGTCATTTTACAGCCAAAAGAAATATACATGGTAAGGGTAGAAAACAAGGATACTATTATTTATGGCAAAGAACACCTCTACCGTTCCCGAAAAAGACTGTACGAAATGCAACAGCAGCTTGGTGCCGGATTTATGCAAATTTCAAAATCAACTTTGGTCAATCTGTCTTATATGAGCAATGTCGAGGCTGGTTTTAGCGGCACTCTTCTTTTGAAACTAAAAAACGGATGTAATGATTACGTATCAAGAAAATATCTGCCTGAGTTTAAAAAATATCTGGGATTATAGGAGGACAAAAATGAGAGAAACTATGAAAAATTTGATTAAAAACACTATAACCAGCATTGGTATAGCATTAACCGTTTTCTGCGTTACAGGAATGGTATTTGACATCGCCTATGACGGTAATTTCAGTTTAGATAATTACCAATTTTCCAAAATGGTTATCGGATGCCTAATTGTAGGTTTGGGTTTTGGACTTCCGACCATGATTTATCACAAAGACAATCTTCCAATGCCTTTTAAAATAATTATTCACATGGGAACAGGCTGTATTATTTATACAATCGTCGCATATACTGTCGGATGGATAGGAGGAACAAGTTCTATCCTTCACGGAATTATTGCAGCCATATTTCAAATAGCTTTGGCATTTATAATTTGGGGAGGCTTCATGCTTCACTATCGCAATGATGTCAGAAAAATGAACGAAAAAATTAAAGAATTATAGACTTGTTCATGGAATTTAAATTCAAAGAAAGAGAGGGCTCATTGTCCCTCTCTCTTCTCAATTAACTGCCTGTAAAATAAATAATTTCTTGTAAAAATAATTCCCGCTGATGCCAATGCCAGACCCAGCCCGGAATAAAAAAATGCCGGCAATCAGCAGCAACGTTTTTTTCTTTACACAAAATTTATCTTTCATCTGCGTTCTCCCTATACTCTCTTAAATACTCCATTTACATAATTCGTTTCCCATCATATGATTATCTTAAGCTATTTCTTTTTTCATTGCCTTGTAGCCAATTAATACTGTCCAAACATATGCACAGGTTTTTGGAATCATCAGCATGCCGATCATCGGAATTACATCAGCCAACAGTACAACCGGAATATAGAATGCAAAGCTCAGGACAATTGTCAGCCACATCCAACGAAAAGAGCTATCATTATTTTCTTTTGCACTTTTATAGAATAAAACTATGATAATTAATCCCATCAGTGCAAACGGAATATTTCGATAGATTCCCCATGAAAGCGGAGCATCTGCACTGAGCCAGGCATTCTGAGGCATCATACACAGAACAATTCTTAATCCTGCAAGACTATAAATAGCTGCTGTAGCTGCTTTATAGCCTTTAATCTGATAACGCTCACGCCATATATGATAAAGAACGACATAAAAAATAGTCATAGTGACAGAGGTTATCCACTTGCCTAACCCAAGCTGTACAGTAAAGTTCTCAAGACCTGTTGTACAAAGCGCTGTTGCACGAGGAACCAGATGAAATGCATCTCCACTTCCTAAAATAACTGCCATAATTCCAAACATGGTAAACTGACGGTTTTCTTTGCTTTTTCGAATCATTAAAATTCCGATTGTGATTACCGAAAACAAATATACGGTATCAAATATAGTTTCTACAATTGCCTGCATAATAAAAATCCTTTCTACTTAGATACATCTTTAAACATATAAGTGAACACTGTTCATTTTGTTTCAAAAATTTTCCCACACTCTAATGTGGGAGAATTTTAATATAATGTTTTATTAATCAACATCAGTATTGAAGACGGATTATAATCCTGACGAATCATTGATACCAATATTAAAGAAAATAATATATCTGCAAACTGTTTTTCCGTGAATTGTTCATCAAATACATCTGGACGAATCTTAGGATCATTCTTTAATATATCACACAATCCATTAAGAATATGCCCCCATGTTTGCAGCATTTTCTTCTTTCCATCCGTTTTTTCATCCTTCATAAATCCAAGCGAATGCAGAGAAAAGAAGCCCGGAAATTGCTCATTTCCATATTCCAGTCTTTTATAAATCCATGAGATACAGGCAGCAACATCTTTAAAGACCTGCTCATCTTCAGAGTGGAAAAAGATTTCACGCCAAATACTCTCAATTGTATCCCCAAGTAAATCGGCCTTGGATTCATAGTAATTGTAGATTGTCCCAGCCGAAACAGAACATCGGGATGCAACAGCTCGTATGCTTACAGCAGTCCATCCGTTTTCTTTGATTAGCTCTCTGCTTGCAGCTAATATGTCTTCTTTTGAAGTTGCAAGATGGTTCACGAATTCACTCCTCTTCAATATAGTGGCATTAGTTATTTTGTTAAATGAACATTGTTCATGTTGAAAATATACACCGTTCATTTTATTTTGTCAATACCTTTTTTAGTAATACTATTCATGTAAACAAACATAACAACACTATCAACAAAATTCCCTGTAATGGGAATTTAAAAATATATCTCCACGAATCCGTAAAACACTGATGAAAATTCAAAGCCCTGATACATTTATTTGACTTCAATAAAAATGGTGTATTATTCTATTTTTCTCATTTAGCAAATCTGTTTTAATAACGTTGACAAAGGTGTGAAATGAAACGCTAAATCGAACACTGCGCAAAAGTCACCTCGAAAATCGTTCCACCGGTCTTGCCTGATTTAATACAAATACTGCCATCATGTACTCTAACGATTTCACGGACAAAAGCAAGACCTAGCCCTACGCCACCCAGCTCCCGGCTTCTGGATTTATCCACACGGAAGAATGGCTCGAACACTCTCTCCCTAAGCTCCTTTGGTATTCCGCTTCCCGTATCTTCTACAGACAGATAAACATGCTTGTTTCTCTGATATGCGGTTACTGTAACCTGTCCGAGCGGATGATTATATTTGATGGCATTCTCAACCAGATTGTATACAAGCCTGTAAATAAGGATATCACTGCCTATCATAGTGGCATCCTCACATTTTCCAATCAGCTTTATATTCTTTTCCACGGCAAGAGGCTCAAGGTCTGCCAAAACCTCTTCAACAATAGCATCCAATATAATTTTATCATCCCTTCCCACCGTCTGAAGCTCACTCATGTCAAGAAGAGTCTTTACCATCCTGTTTAATTTATCATTTTGTTCCGTAACCATTTTTATGGTCTGCAAAGTGTCTGCATCATTTCCCGAGTGAGAGGCAGAATTATATAAATCAAGCTGTACCTGCATTAACGCTAATGGAGTACGCAGCTCATGTGCTGCATTTGCAGTAAACTGTCTCTGTATCTCAAATGCTTCCGACAGACGCTCAAGCATCTTATTATAAGAAATACCCAGCTGGTTCAGTTCCTTAACATTGTTTTCCTCTATTCTTGAATCAGACAGATTCTGAGCCTGTACCTCTTCAATTTTATCTGAAAACTCCCTGATTGGTCTGAGTGCATGCCCGCTTATAAAATAAGTGACGACACCTCCCAAAAGTGCCAACAAAACCGTGATTATCAGACTGTTTCTTTTATAGTCGGCCTTATTATTGTACACCTGAACCGAAAATTCATCCGCAAACTCATCCCACTTATCGTCCGGTATGCTGATATATATTTCATCTGATTTGTTTCCTTTTTCATCCCCCTGTAACTCTACCGCATCCTGCAGAGAATCGATGTAATGCACACCATTTTTATAGACAAACATAGTCAGGCAGCCACATATAATAGCAATACACAATGTAGTAATGCACGTAAGTCTCCACTGTAGCGACATTCTTTTCATCTGTCAGACTCCTCCCGTATTTTATAGCCTTCACCTACCTTGTTCTGAATGGGATCATATCCCAGCTTCGCCTTAAGCTTTTTTCTAAGTGAAGACATATGTACCCTGATTGCTCCGCTAAAGCTGTCTGCCGTGGCATCCCACACATGCTCTATCAGCTCCTCCTGACTCACCGGTCTGCCTATATTGATAAGTAAATATTCCAAAATACCATTCTCTTTTCTTGTCAGTGGAACCGGCTCTTCCTTTGCATATGCCTCGCGTTTAATCGTATCAAACTTTATTTCTCCGCATTTAAGACATATATCATTCTGTACAAATTTCCTTCTTGTCAGGCTTCTGATACGTGCCTCAAGCTCCTGCAGATGGAATGGTTTTTCCATGTAATCATTTGCTCCTGCATCCAGTCCCTCTACCTTATCAGCAATCTGACCTCTTGCAGATAATATCAAAACCTTAGTTTCATCATTGTATTTTCTAAGCTCCTTAAGAAGCTCCATGCCATCCATCCCCGGCAGATTCAAATCCAAAACTATCAGATCATAATTCTCCGACAGTATACATTCAAGAGCCTCTTTCCCATCATAACAGGTATCCACCTCATAACCGGCAGCATACAGACTCTTTGCAACCATATCACATATTTGTTTCTCATCCTCAACAATTAATAATCTCAAAATGTTCTCCTGCTTCTTAACAATAATTTTACAACCTATATTGTATAATACCAAAGTCAGCTGGTCAACAATACAACAAAAAAGGAGCAACATTATGTTGAAATACCAAAAAACATGTCAAATCATTCTGCTTATCCTTGGTGTATCCATGGTAAGCTATGGTGCAGTCAGAGGTGAGGCGGCTACCGTGCTTGGTAAAGCAATAAAACTATGTCTGGAGTGTGTCGGAATTGGATAAGAAAAAGAAATTACTATCAAAAAAGCTGGCAAAAATACGTGGATGGATACAGGCCGCAGCAACGCTGCTGACCAATATTCATATTCCGAATTTATTTAAGGGTAAAATATATCAGGGCAATGCAAAAACAGTATGCGTACCCGGATTAAACTGCTACTCCTGCCCTGCCGCGACAGGAGCCTGTCCAATAGGGGCATTTCAGGCAGTCGTCGGATCATCCAAATTTAAATTTTCATACTACATAACCGGATTTTTTATTTTACTCGGTGTAACTCTCGGCAGATTTATATGTGGTTTTTTGTGCCCATTTGGATGGTTTCAGGATTTACTTCACAAAATACCCGGAAAGAAATTATCCACAGCCAAATTAAAGCCTCTTAGGTACCTAAAATATGTCATTCTTATTGTTTTCGTTATACTTCTTCCGATGCTTGTAACGAACTCTATAGGAATGGGAGACCCGTTCTTCTGCAAATATATCTGTCCTCAGGGTGTTTTAGAGGGTGCTATACCGTTATCTATTGGAAATGCTGCTATCCGTTCTGCGCTGGGAAAGCTTTTTTCTTTCAAGTGTATGATTTTAATTGCAGTGATTGTACTAAGTATTTTATTTTACAGGCCCTTCTGTAAATGGATTTGTCCGCTTGGAGCAATCTACTCATTATTTAATAAGGTCAGCCTGCTCAAAATCACCGTTGATAGCAGCAAATGTGTCGGATGCGGTCAATGCTCAAAGGCATGTAAGATGGATGTGGATGTGTGTAAGACACCGGATCACCCCGAGTGCATACGCTGCGGTGCCTGCATAAAGGCCTGTCCGAAGGACGCCATCTGCTACCGGTTTATGGGAAAATCATGTCAAAAAAATGACAACAGATAACTATTAAACATTTTACTATTATTTTTAAAGGAGAAATTACTCATGAAAAACAAATTATCATTTATTTCTATTTTTACACTCTGCATAGCATTATCACTTACAGCATGCGGCGTAAAGCAAGCTTCCACAACAGATTCTAAGAACACTCAGACTGAAGCCGGCTCAGAAGCATCCGGCAAATCAGATTCCAGGCTTGATGATTTATATCAGCAGGAAAATCAGCTTTTTGCAGATCACGCTGATGTGTGGAACAAGGCATTTGACATGATGAACAAAAGTGACGCCGCTCCAAACGGAAATTATGCTGATTATCTTGCCGATACCGTAAAATCAAACAAGAATTCATTCACAGACGATGAGCTTAAAACACTTAATGAGGATATGGAAACCATACGAAAAATCGAGGAACAGATAGCAGAGCTTGAAAACAAAAATACATCATCAGACGATAACAAGAAGGACAGCTCTAAAGCCTCATCTGTATTCAGTGATTTTTCCGGTGAGGATTTTGATGGTAATAAGGTTGATGACAGCCTGTTTTCCGGTAATGCAGTAACAGTCGTCAATTTCTGGTTTACCGGCTGCAAACCATGTGTCGCTGAATTATCCAAGCTTAACGAATTAAATGATGCTATCAAATCAATGGGCGGAGAAGTGGTTGGCATCAACACCGAGACCTTCGATGGCAATAAAACAGCTATCAAAGAGGCTGCCTCTGTTCTTGAAAGCCAGGGTGTCAAATATCGTAATCTGTCAATTGACTCCTCTAGTGCTGCCGGTAAATATGCCTCAGAAATCATGGCATTTCCAACAACTATACTTGTTGACAGAAATGGCAATATTGTAGGCGAACCAATGCTCGGCGGAATTGATAACAAGGACAACTATGATGCCCTTATGAAGCAGATTCAGTCTGTAATTGATGCAGACAGCACAAATAAATAGAGGTCTACATATAAAAAGCTCCTGTGCATTGCACAGAGAGCTTTTTTTGAACATTACTATAACATCAATGCTGTTCCGCCCTGTTCATTAAAGGCGTTTATTGATATGTCAGGCTGCCAAGCAGCACTTATCAATTTTGGAGGAATGATTTATGAACGAATGAAATGAATTACGAAAGGAATTCTATGGAAAGGATACCATCGAAAGGTACCAAAACGGACTGGCTGACTTCTCACCGGACAGCATGCAGGATGTGGAGAATGGTGATTTCAAGTCCTACGATGAATATCTGGAGGTACAGAAACGATCCTGCGACAAGGAACGGTTCGAGACACTGAAAAACTTCCAGCCCGGCAAGTTTACACCCTTCACGGTCATGCTTGCATATGAGTTGGAATATCGTGTCCTCATGCAAGACAAAAACTTCCGATGCGATCCCACGGATACGAACTTCCCGATCATAAAGAAAATACTGGATATCTGTCAGGCTCACCCGGTTTACTATGTAGGGAACCCGCAGGAGGCGTTTATCAAAATGCTGATTTCCGATAAACCACGTATGTACATCGAATAGGAGAAAGGAGGCAACATATGTACGACAGTCATATTTTCTGCAGGGAATACAAAGACCTGAAGGACCAGATTGTGGATATTGTGAATGGGGACACAGAGGATTACGACATCGATGCTCTGGCGGAACACATTCAGGAACTGTATGATGACGGTGAAATGTCTTCGTCACAGTATGATGATCTTATGAGCTACATACAGGATTTACAGTAATTTCAAAAATCGAGCGCAGATATAACACCTGCGCTCTTTTGATCCATTAAATCAGTTCATTATTAATCGGGTTCTTAACAAATTCCATGATATTTGCCACCCTGGCATCTTCAAATTCGTCATCCATTCCAACCGGACGTGTTACGAGAGCTTCATACAGATACTCCAGACCACCCCTTGCATAAGAATGGAACAGTTCCATATTCTCAGTATAGGTCTTCTCCGATTTAGGATTCGTATCAAAAGCCATCTTGGCTTTTTCTTCTGGGGATAAGCCACGGCTATCATCCAGTAAAAGGATGATCTGCATGATCGTATAAAATCTTGTATAATTGCTTGCCACCTGGTCTAACTGAATCGTCCTTTTTTCAGATGTCAGCTTATCATCTGCCAGCCGTCTTCCTTTCCGGAAACCAATAATGGCTGCGACTGCATATAAGTCCAGAAGTTTTGAAAATTTTGATTTATCCTCAATCTTATTCTGCACCCACATTTTATCTGCATAGCTTGCAAAACGGCCATTTAATACAATGGGTTCCGTTTTAAAATAATCGTAAATTCTATCGCTTGAATTTCCTTTTTTTGCAGCCATTATAATTCACCTCCCGCATTCGATGTGATGGTGGAATTGTTAGCCTCCGCCTCTTTGGAAATTCTGTAACAATAATCTGGAAGTGCATATTCTTTCAGACCAGAAGCTTCCCAGTCTTTATCCAGCATAAAGATAATGACCTGTTCTGCAAATTCAGGAAGCTTTTTGGCAATCAAGCCAATATTTTCATTACTCAGGTTTGAAAACGGTGCATCAAGAACTAATGGCAGTCTGGTTGCCCCGCTTACCTTTGACTGCTCTGATTTCTGCCTTCTATTTGCCAGTTCCAAAATACTGACGATATAAACAAAGTTTACGGCAATCAATTCGCCAACAGAGAGATTTTTTTCCTCCACATCAGCAAGACCACTCATAGAGCGATAATACATGTGAATCTTATAATCCTTTTCGAGTTGAGCATATTTTTCTTTACTGTTAAACATCTTTTCGAAGTTTTCTGCAATAATCTGGTTTAACTCGGCCAGCGTTGGCTTTTCCATTCTCTCTACATCCTGCGCAGCCCTTAAATGAATAGCTTTGGCATACTCAATGGCAAGGTAATATGGTTTGTTCTGTGCATCCTGTTTTTCTAAAAGCGCCAGCTGGTTACGACAGCTTTCAATTTCTCTATTGTATGAAGTAATTTTGACACCTGCTTCGCCCTTCTTTGACTTGGCATTGGCAAGGTTATTCTTTGCACGCTGATATTTTTGCCGAACTTCTTCCAGGTTCCGGCTCTGATCAATTCTGCGTTCCAGATCTTTATATTCATCAGTGTCATTATCAATTTCGACCTGATATGATTCAAATTCTTTCGCCTTTGAACGAAGTGTGGATATAAGATCTGCAGAGTCCTGCTGCCATTCCGTTAAACGTGAACGCAACGATTTTGCAGGACCACCAATCTTATTTGGATACACTTCCTCCCGCAACTTGATAAGTGCCTGGTAATGTGGATGTTCTGGGATCAGCTTTTCGCCACAAAGGCAAGTTCCGTTTTCTAGCAACCAGTCAATCGTATCAGATGTTCCGACCGTATTATTTCCAAGGATGGCCGTAACGTTCATTTTGTCATCCGTTGAAAAACGGATTGTATTTTCCCCTTTGTATCTCATGAAATTTACAAGGGTAATTTCTTTAAATTTCAATTTCCTTCCACCTCTTCCTTGGCCTTTTTAAACAGGTATCGCTCAATGCGTTCCACCATTTTTTTATCATCAAACTCACCTGTGCGGTCGTTCTGCCACTCTGCTTTCCGCAATGTCTGATACAAGATCTCCACTTTTTTCAAATCAACTGAATCACTCATCATACTCATCCTCCATCTTCTGCATTTCCTCTTCGATATCCAGATAGACATCATAAGCCTGCATAATCTGGTTCATCATTCCATCTGCCTGGGCTGGATTGTCCGACAGTTTTCCAAATTCATTTATCCGGGCCATCTCTCCAATGATAATATTCCGATCCCTTTCAAAATCGAGATGACTGACACATAACAGTTCCCGCGGCAGCGTAATCATATCATAGATTTCGGCGTAATCCTTGTTTGGACTGCGCCTGAGAAGACGTCCTCGTCTCTGGATGAATTCCCTTGGATTCCGTGTACTTGCCATAATAAACGCGGTACGGGATTTCCGGACGTGGTTTGACGCAGCACTTCTGCCGATCCTGAAGGGATTTGCAGAACTGGTCGGTGCCAAACTGACTATCCGGCAGGATCACTTTCACGATATTACCGCGGTCTTTACCGGTCGGTGCGGGTTTGATATCACGGCCACCCAGAAACGGATGCGGATGGTTATGGCTGTGGCGGATCATATCAACGTTAACAGGTGGCCCGGCAGCGATGAAGTGGAATTTTCTCTGATCTTTGGATTCCCGGAAAATGAAGAATGAATGTCTGGTTAGAGCTGGTGTGATTTTTTTTACACTGGCTCTATTTTTTATGGTAGAATAATAAATAACTCCGAAGATTTCAGTGAGGTGTACTATGCTTTTGTGGTCCATACAGCATCAATGTGCATATGAAAAAATGGAACAAACCGGAGTGCTCAGAGCAGACAAAAATTTCATTGCGACGGATTGGTTTAAAGATTCTTATCTGTGGATGGCAGAGCAAATGAAAAAGCGTATAGGTGAACCACCAGAAGGTGTTATATTCCCCGTGTGGGCCTGGTACCAGTGGGAAGGCATGCGGAAACGACCGGATATGCGTGTGCATGGACGTAATTGGGGAGAAAAAGGTACACCTATTGTTTTACTGACTATTGAAGTCCCGGACAATCTGGTTTTACTTTCTGATTTTGATTACTGGCACTGCGTCCTAAATGATGGCGACATTATTTTCCCTATTGATGATTCAGCGGTATATTCTGAAGAGGAAAAACAGAAAAGCTGGGAAAACATTTTTGATATCAACTGTTCTTTCGAAGGTGAAGTACATCCACATCTTAGTACCCAGGCAACCATGTGGGAAATAAAAAGAGAATGGGTGAAAAAAGCTGAATATTTTGTATCACGATAAATCGGGATTTGAAACTGGGTAGATGAGATAGTGAAAGAATTTTTGGGAAAGTAGTGATGATAAAGAATGGATATAGAAGAATTTTTACTTGAGATGGCAGATTCTGACGAATGCAGGAAAATAAACTATAAGAGGTTGGCGATTCGAGAGTATATTGGTATCTACTATGCACAGAAGCTTGTTCCTGGGGAAATTGATAGTTTTATGATTCCGTTTAGGGATTATGTTAAGTGCAAAATAGAAGAATATGGAATTGACATAGACGTATTGGCAAAATATATGATATCCACTGATAAATCTAATTGTGCATTATTTGCATTTACAACCAGATTCAAGCCGAAAAACGATATTACATCATATCAATATTATGCTGCAATAGCACGATATCAGATAATTTCTCCTTTTGTTTGTTCTGTTGATATGGATGCATTTGCGCTAATTGTTGTTTCCTATGTATTTGACAATTTAGCCTCAAGAAAAATTGATATTAGCGAAATTGTTAATGACGAAGTGTTTTCGTATGAGGTGAACCAGTATGGTCTTTCAAATATAAACGGAGCAAGTTTTAGAAAAGATGGTCTTATTTATGATGGCAAGGGGTATTATTACAATGTATATACAAATAAAAGTTTACTAAGTGCAATGGATAGTATGCCTGCATTTGCGAGAATCATTACTGATGCAGAAGGTGACTTTGATATTTTATATAGATTGGACGAAAGGCTTTCTATGCCAGAATCAGAATATCGGGATTATACAGGGGTGCAATTTGAAAAATTTTATGGACCACAGTTTAAATTTGACGGAAGTACCTTAAAGGATTCCAAAACAATTATTGTACATATTAATCCAAAGAATATGGCAAAGCTTCTTATGGTGATCAAAAAAGATTTTGATCAAATTATTAGTGAGCCATTTTGGCATATTGAAATAGAAACGCTTCCATATCCAAAAGATGATTATGATGGTATGTATACGACTACATTCTTACATGGAATGTATTACCCAGAAAAAAACATATTTACACATATTGATTTTACTAAGAATCAATATGGCAATGATATATATCAATCAAAATATCAAGATAGCCAGAATGGTTTACCAATTGATACTTATACGGAAAGCCGAAGTCAACACTACAAAATTTGGTGTATCGAAAACGGCGCATTTTCAATCAAAATGTGGTATATGTTGATGCTTGTATCATTGGATAAATCATATCAGGTTTTATTTGAAGAAATAATGAATTAAATAAGGCGACTGTGGTGAAAATTTGGAGTTCTCAATTAGTTTCTCTATAAGAATAAATTGACAACTTCCAGTTGTGCGCCCAGCTAAGGGTGTGTAGTCAAGCCGGTGGGATTCCGGTTTATCCAAGGTTTAGCCAACCAGATAATAGCGAGTCTTGGGATGATGCCGGTAACGGCATCTGACAAGCGTAGACAGCAAGAAAGCAGGGTTGAATAGTGATT
>OMFD01001176.1_pt1 | contig 13966 bp, 6 predicted proteins | sample 1645541 | NCBI WGS metagenome assembly OMFD01 (sample SAMEA103958149, study PRJEB25191) | human gut metagenome | biome: human-associated habitat [ENVO:00009003]; feature: intestine environment [ENVO:2100002]; material: feces | place: Germany | collected 2013/2015
GTCGGGGCGAACGGCGTCTTACCGGCGAATCGCGTATGCTTCTGCGGGTCGAACCGTGTCCAAATCGCAAGCCACAGCAGCCCCAGCACACTAATCGCAAACCACCAGAACACCACTGGAAACAGGCCGAACATGCCTACGGCCAAGCCGATAAGCAACGTCGTGGTGACGTCGCCGAATCCCAAAGCCCCTGGCTTGATGAGCGCAAGCGCACATTGCAGCACGGCGGATAACGCGGCGAACAACAGAGCCTGCAATGCCAGAAACAGTGAATTAACGGACAACGCATACGTGATGTCCACAATGACCTGCGCCAAACACCCTACGGCGATCCACATGCGTGGAATGCGTCGTGCCCGGATATCCTCAACGCTGACGGCCATTCCACAGAGCAGACTCGGCAGGCAAATCATGTACCACATACCGTTAAGATAGTCCACGAATCGTATTTGGCAGAAAAGGAGTGTTGGCATGTTGCGCTGGCAGACAGCAGGTGAATCGCACGGCGAAGCGCTTGTCGCCATGATCGAGGGGCTGCCTGCGGGCATCCACGTCACTACTGAGGATATCGTCGGCGCATTGGCACGCCGACGTCTCGGATATGGCCGTGGTGCGCGCATGAAATTCGAACAGGACAAGGTCCGCATGCTCACCGGTGTGCGTTTCGGCGAGACCATCGGCTCTCCCGTCGCCATCGAGATCGCCAATACCGAATGGCCGAAATGGACCGAGGTGATGAGCGCCGATCCGCTTGACCATGACATTCCGCGCGAAGGCCGCAACGCGCCGCTATCCCGTCCCCGTCCGGGGCATGCCGATCTGACTGGCATGCGCAAGTACGGTTTCGACGACGCCCGTCCAGTGCTGGAACGTTCCAGCGCACGTGAGACCGCGTCGCGTGTGGCCTTAGGTGAGGTCGCCAAGCAGTTCCTTGAACAGACGTTGGGCATACGTACCGTCTCCCATGTGCTGTCAATCGGTGGTGCTGGCATCACCGACCCGCAGAATGCGGTGCTGCCGAAGCCTGAGGACCTCGAAGCATTGGACGCTTCGCCGGTGCGCACATTGGATAAGACGGCCGAACAGCAGATGATCGCACGCATCGACGAGGCCAAGGAGAACGCCGATACCTTAGGCGGCGTGATCGAGGTCGTGGTATACGGCGTTCCGGCTGGAATCGGCACGTACGTTGAATCGGACCGCAGGCTGGACGCGGCATTGGCCAGTGCCGTCATGGGCGTCCAGGCCATCAAGGGCGTGGAGATCGGGGACGGTTTCCTTGAGGCGATGCGTCCCGGCTCCCAGGCGCACGACGAAATGGTGGTTGACGACGATGGCCGCATCACACGTCTGAGCAATCGTGCGGGCGGAATCGAAGGCGGCATGTCCAACGGCCAGCCGATTGTGGTGCGTGCCGCGATGAAGCCGATTCCATCCATTCCAAAGGCGCTTCGCACCGTCGACGTCACCACCGGCGAGGCGGCCCAGGCCATCAACCAGCGTTCCGACAACACCGCCGTTCCCGCGGCGGCCGTCGTGGCCGAGGCGATGGTGCGCCTCACCATCGCTCAATACGTGCTGGAGAAGTTCGGCGGCGACAGCGTGGCCGAAACCAAGCGTAACGCCGAATCCTATGTGGCGTCCTGGCCGGAGCACATGAGGTGACCGATTCGATGGCTGGAATGCGTAGACCCGTCGCCGTCATCATCGGCATGATGGGCGCGGGCAAGACCCGCGTCGGCAAGGAAGCGGCGCAGATGATGCAACTGCCGTTCGCCGACGCCGACAACGAGATCGAACATGATGCGGGAATGAAGATTCCCGAATATTTCGAAAGGTACGGCGAACCGGAGTTCCGTAAGCTGGAAAGCGACGTTGTGCTTGACATGCTGGAGGATTTCGACGGCATCTTCTCCTTGGGCGGGGGCGCTCCAATGACCCCGTCCATCCAGCAGGGGCTCGCCGAATACATCGCCGACGGCGGCAAGGTCGTGTATTTGATGGCCGATCCGAAGGAAGCCATGGAACGCGCCAACCGCGGCGGCGGCCGTCCGATGCTCAACGGCGACGCCAACGAGCGTTGGAAGAAGTTGTACAAGGAACGCGACCCGGTGTTCAGACGCGTGGCCAATGTGCAGGTGCGCACCCACGGACAAACCCCGCAAGTGGCCGCGAGAAAGCTGATGGAAATGATCGATCAACGTATCGTCCACGTCACCGGATCCACCATCGAACCATACGATGTGTGCATAGGCGAAGGTGTGATGAGCCAGCTTGCGCAGGTGCTGGGGGACAAGCCTGCCAAAGTGGCATTGATTCACACCCAGGCGGTGCAACGGCATTCCGACCGCGCGCGCACGCTGTTGCGCCAGTCCGGTTATGACGTGCACGACATCGTCATTCCCGATGCTGAAGCCGGCAAGACCATCGAAGTGGCCAACGGCATCTGGCAGCGTCTGGGGGAGGAAGGCTTCACCCGTTCTGATGCGATTGTCGGTCTCGGCGGTGGCGCAGCCACCGATCTGGCCGGTTTCGTGGCCGCCACATGGATGCGTGGCATCCGCTACGTCAACTGCCCGACCTCGCTGCTGGCCATGGTCGACGCCTCCACCGGCGGCAAAACCGGCATCAACACTCCACAAGGCAAGAACCTCGTCGGCTCGTTCTATACGCCGGCCGGCGTGCTCGCCGACATGGGAGCACTTGCCTCGTTGCCGAACGACATCTTCATCGAAGGTCTGGGCGAAGTGGCGAAATCCGGTTTCATCATGGATCCGGAGATTCTGCGCATGCTTGAAGACCATGCCGACGAGCTGCGCTCGTTCGACGGTTCGACGTTCCTTGACTCCGATCTGAAGGATGTGGTCGCCGAACTCATCGAACGTACCGTGACGGTGAAGGCGTACCATGTGTCCGCCGACCTCAAAGAAGCCGGATTGCGTGAATTCCTCAACTACGGACATACGCTTGGCCATGCCATCGAAAAACTCGAACACTTCCGCTGGAGGCACGGCAACGCCGTTGCGGTCGGTTGCGTCTATGCGGCCGAACTGTCCCATCTGCTCGGCTACATCGACCAGGATCTGGTCGACTACCATCGTTCGCTGCTCGGCTCGCTCGGCCTGCCGACATCATGGAACAATGGCAGCTGGGATGATGTGCTGGCGCTCATGCACCGAGACAAGAAGGCCCGCGGCAACAAACTGCGTTTCGTCATACTCGGCTCGCTCGGCCATCCCATCCACCTCGAGGATCCGCCGGCGGACGCCGTCGAGGAGGCGTTCCGACGCATCCAGCGGTAGGACGCAATCGCAAGAACGAACACAAAAGGAAGCAATATGACCAAAGTAGTGGTTGTCAACGGACCGAACCTCGGCCGTCTCGGAGTGCGCCAGCCTGACGTATACGGCAAGCAGGATCTTGAGACCCTGCGCAAACTGTGCACCGAATGGGGTCATGAACTGGGGCTTGACGTGGAGGTGCGTCAAAGCGACGACGAGGCCGAGATGATTCATTGGATGCATCAGGCCGCGGACGAGAAAACGCCGATCGTGATGAATCCGGCGGCTTTCACGCATTACTCCTATGGTTTGGCGGACGCCGCGCACATGGTGATCGACGAGGGACTGCCGCTTATGGAGGTGCATATCTCCAACCCGTCCGCACGCGACGAGTTCCGCAAGCGTTCCGTGATCTCTCCGGTGGCCACCGGTACCATCACCGGCATGGGATTCTATGGCTACAAGCTGGCAATCGAAGCGGTTGCGCACTTGTTGGAAGAACGCTGACATCGACATTCCGTCATGGATTCAGCCGGATGCCTGTCTTTAAGGCATCCGGCTTTTTCGTGCCAATGAGGACGACGCATATCCCGGTCTCCCCGGATTGGTATACAGTGATATTGCAAACGTATGCAAACCGGGAGCATGGCGAAGTGACGAAGAGGTCGATGACTATGGGCGCAATCGCAAGAAGAATCACACGTGTCATTACGGCGGTCGTATGCGTCGCGGTATCGGTCGGTGTCTCAGTCGCCACGCTTCACGTGCCGACACGTGAAGGCGGCGGGGAACGTTTCAATCCCGCGCGATACCGCAGCGACGTGATCGCGGATAAGGTCATCAACCACACCACCGGCGTCGACAAAACACAAGGGACCGGCACCGCCGGAAGCCCCTACGACAATAAAGGCTATTTCCCTGAAGCCGGATACACGCCATCGGACTTCCATGCCCCCTGTTCTATCTGGACGTACCGCGACGCCGAAAGCGTGTGGAACTGCCAGGTATCGGGTTTGCAGGACCTTGATACATCAAGCCCGCACGTGCGCGACGTGCTGTCTGACTATTTTGTGAAGCTTCTCGACTACGGCGTCGCCGGATTCCGCGTGGATGCCGTCAAACACATGCCTCCGGAAGACGTGCTGGCCATCAAGAAACTCGTTGCGAAGAAATCCGGACGTTCCATGAACGACATCTGGTGGACGCAGGAAGTGATTGGCGACAATGCGGAAGCCGCCGAAATCCAACCGAGGAACTATCTCAAAACCGGCCAGGTGAACGAATTCCAGTACGCATATCGGCTTAAGTCCCTGTTCTCCAACTCGCTGGCAGGCGGAAGCCTGTCGATCAAAGACATTCCGCAGAACATCACCGACAGTGGCAAGGCCAGCGTATTCGTGACGAATTGGGATACCGAACGCAACAACATGACGCTCACCTACAAGGACGGCGACGCCTACCGGCTAGCGAACGCGTTCATGCTGGCCTACCCGTATGGCGCCCCCAACGTGTTCTCCGGATACGAATTCCATGACACCGACTCGGGAGCTTCAGGCGCCACTGCGACCAGCGTGCCCGATATTGACTGCTCCAAAGACTCCGGCTGGAGCTGCACCGAACGCTGGCCTGACGTGCACGGTATGGTCGGCTGGCATAATGTCGCAGGCGACGCGCCGCTCTCCGATTGGCAGGATGACGGCGACAACATGATCGCCTTCGGTCGAGGGGGACGTGCCTTCATCGCCATCAACAATTCCGTGCGCACACGTACTGTGACGTACCACACGGCTTTGCCGGCAGGGGAGTATTGCGATGTCTACGCTTCCGCCGACTGTTCCGGCAGCGTGCATGTGCGTTTCGACGGGGATGCCACACTGACGGTTCCTGCCGGTAGTGCAGTGGCCTTCCATATCGCCGCGACACCGTATACCGTGAGACAATGATTGCAATCGTTTGCTGTTTTTTGCAGCTATTTCTGAATGTTTTCTGCTTGACTTGCAGAAAAAAATTTTGATTGCAGCAACAGGTTGCACTTCGGCATATATGAAGTGCATGTGCAGCAGAGGGTCACGCTGTTTCATTGCCACGCGCAGCCATTGACATACAATTAACTCTGATTCAGAGTGTAAACGTATGCATATTCATCGTCGAGTGGATTCTGAATCATCCGCGTGGATGCGGATGTCCATGGCGCATACGTTGCCGGTCGCGGCGCCTGCCATGGGCGCTTGAACCGGCCTCACAGATGAGAACGGAGAACGATGGTCGTTCAGACGAACCGTCCATTAGGCCGTGTGGTGGCGATGGGCGTCACCGCGGCCATGGCGTGCGCTTCGTTGGTCGCGGCACCGATCGTGGCCCAGGCGCAATCCAAAACGCAGGCCAATCAACAGAAAGATGTCCAGGTGATTGCGTTCCAGCAGACGTGGAACACGATCGCCAAGGAATGCACCAACACCTATGGTCCGGAAGGTGTGGCCTATGTGGAGGTCTCGCCTCCGCAGGAATCCATCCAAGGCACGCAGTGGTGGACCAGCTACCAGCCTGTGAGCTACAAGCTCGACTCCAAGCTGGGCACGGAAGCCGAATTCAAGAACATGGTTCAGCAGTGCTCCGCGGCAGGCGTGGGCATCATCGCCGACGTGGTGCTCAACCAGACCACCGGCGCCGACGTGGCCGCCGGAGACCAGAAGGGCGTGGCCGGCAGCGAATACAACGGCTCCACCGGCAGCTACCCGGGCTTCGCCACCAAGCAGTACCCGGACGGCATCACCGCCGCCGACTTCCACAGCTGCACCAAGAACATCTCCGACTACACCAATCAGAAGGAAGTTCAGGAATGCCGCCTGAGCTCCATGTGGGATTTCAACTCCGAAAGCGAGAAGGTGCAGGACATCCAGTCCGACTACCTAGCCTCGCTGTGGAACGCCGGCGTGCGCGGCTTCCGCATGGATGCCGTCAAGCACATCCACACTGACAGCGTGAAGGCCATCAAGGAGAAGTTCGCCAAGAAAATCGGCAAGAACGCCAACGACATCTACTGGATTCAGGAGGTCATCGGCAACGCCTCCGAGGCCGCGGGCATCCAGCCGAGCAATTACGTGCAGAACGGCACCGTGACCGAATTCGGCTTCAAATCCGAGATGAACCAGACCTTCAAGGACAAGATCGCCAACCTCAAGGGGCTGAGCGATCGCCTGAGCAAGGATCTCTCCTCCGATGACGCCAACGTGTTCGTCACCAACTGGGACACCGCCCGCAACGAGGGTGCGCTGACCTACAAGGACGGCGCCAAGTACCAGCTGGCCAACGCGTTCATGCTGGCCTACGACTACGGCACCCCGCGCCTGCTCTCCGACTACAAGTGGGACGTCAACGACAACGGTGCACCCGGAGCGACCGCGACCTCCGTGCCCGACGTGGATATGGACAAGGCATGCTCCACCAACGATTCCGATTGGAACTGCGAGCAGCGCTGGACCTCCACCCGCGGCATGATCGCCTTCCGCAACTATGTCAACGGCACCAAGGTCGCCGATTGGCAGGATGACGGCGGCGACAACATCGCCTTCTCCCGCGGAGCCAAGGGCTTCATCGCCATCAACAACGGCAAGAAGGACAAGGACGCCTCCTACACGACATCCCTCGCCGACGGCGAATACTGCAACGTGTACGCCACCATGGACTGCTCCAAGACCGTGACCGTCAAGGGTGGCAAGGTCGAGACCACGGTGCCGGCGCACTCCGCCATCGCCCTGTATGCCGGTGCTACCAAGGCCTCGCACCCCGCAGCCTCCGCCGCCACCGATCCGTCCGATCCCGACGTGAGCCAGGAGGAGGATGACGCCCTGCCCGACGACAGAAGCGTCACCATCTACTACAAGCCCGCCAACTCTGAGTGGAAGACCCCGAAGGTCCATTACGGCCTCGGCAACGATTGGGAGCAGCCGGAAGCCGACATGACCCTCGACGCGCAGGGTTACTACACCGCCACCATCAACACCAAGGGCAAGGCGATCGACTTCGTGTTCCACGACAAGGACACCGATGGTTGGGAGAACCCGAAGGACGGCGGCAACTACCATGCCAACGTCGGCATCACCCACGTTGGCGTGAGCGAGCAGGCCGCAACCGTCGGCAACCCCGAATCCATCGGCGCCAAGACCCGTCTCGTCGTGCACTACAAGCCATCCAGCGCTTCGGACAACCGCGGCGTGTACGTGTGGGGCACCGATGTGAACGGCGGCAACATGGACGCCAAGCATCACGCCTTCACCGGCACTGACTGCTGGGGCAAGGTCGCCGTGCTCAATTTCGACGGCAAGTACGACAAGTTCGGCTTCCTCGTCACCACCAGCGATTGGAACAAGTACGGCGCCGACCGTAGCGCCACCGTGAGCGCCGACGGCACCGCCGAGGTGTGGATCGACGGCACCAAGTACCCGGACCAGGGCGAGGCGACCACTGTCGAGACGCTTGATTCGGCACCGGCCGATTACGCCTGCAAGGCCAACACCGTCAAGGTGAAGGTGCACTACAACCGAGACGACGGCCTGTACTACAACGCCGAGGACACCAGCACCACTGTGCCGCAGTGGGATATCTGGACCTGGGCATCCAATTGGAACGGCGGTGCCGCTACCTTCACCACCCATGACGATTGGGGCGAGATCGCGGAGTACTCCTTCACCAACTACACCTACTACAACAACGACGGCGCTTCCGATATCGGCATGCTGCGCCGTTACGGTAAGGACGCGTGGAAGGCCAAGGACCCGGACGACGCCGATCACAGGATCCCGTCCAACGCGCTCGTGTTCGACGCCGACGGCAACGCCTCTGCCGAAGTGTGGCTGCTCGGCGGCGACGCCACGGTGTATACCTCCCGCCCGTCCCTCGGCGCGACCATGAAGTCCGCCGAGATCTCCGGCACCAACCAGCTGTCCGCCAAGCTTTCCAAGAAGGTCTCCACGGATGACCTGAAAGGCAAGGTCACCGTCACGGACGCCGACGGCAAAGCCGTCGATGTCAAGAGTCTCAAGGCCGACGGCACCAAGGTGATCATCACCGCCGACAAGGATCTGGACGTTCGCGGCAAGTACACCGTCGAGATCAAGGGCTTCGGCTCCCAGAACGCCATCGCCGGTTCGGTGGTCCGCACCGACGCCTTCGACAAGAAGTACGCCTACAGCGGCGAGGATCTGGGCGCGACCTTCACCAAGAAGCAGACCGGCTTCAAGGTGTGGGCGCCGACCGCCGCCAAGGTCGAGCTCATCACCTACAAGTCCGCCGACCCGAATGCCGAGATCGATCAGACCATCGACATGACAAGCGAAAGCAAGGGCGTGTGGAGCGCCACGGTGAAGAAGCTTGCCTCCGGCACCGCGTACTCCTACAGGCTCACCTTCGCCGACGGCACGGTGAACACCTCCGCCGATCCGTACGCCACCGCGGCCGTCGCCAACGGCGAGCGCTCCGTAGTGCTCTCCAAGAAGGCCATGGGCAAGGCGGGCAAGCGCATGCCGGCCTTCGGCAAGACCACCGACGCCTCCATCGCCGAGATGAACATCCGCGACTTCTCCATCAACCCGGCCTCCGGCATCTCCGCCGACAAGCAGGGCAAGTACCTGGGCGTGGTCGAATCCGGCACGAAGACCGCCAAGGGCGCGACCTCCGGCCTCGACTATCTCAAGTCGCTGGGCGTCACCCACGTGCAGATCATGCCGATGTACGACTACGGTTCCGTCAACGAGACCGGCGACCTGAGCTACAACGCCGATGGCGCGCAGAACTGGGGCTACGACCCGGAGAACTACAACGTGCCGGAAGGCTCGTACTCCTCCGATCCGAGCAACCCGAGCTCCCGCGTCACCGAAATGAAGCAGATGGTCAAGGGCCTGCACAAGAACAACATCCGCGTCATCATGGATGTGGTGTACAACCACGTCCACAATGCCGCGAACCATTCGTTCAACAAGACGGTCCCGGGCTACTACTTCCGCTATGACGACAACGGTTCGCTCGTCAACGACTCCGGTTGCGGCAACGACACCGCCTCCGAACGTGCGATGATGCGCAAGTACATCGTCGACTCGGTGACCTACTGGGCGAAGAACTACAACATCGACGGCTTCCGATTCGACCTCATGGGTCTGATCGACACCAAGACGATGCAGGAGGTTCGTGCTGCCCTCGACAAGATCGATCCGTCCATCATCGTGCTCGGCGAAGGCTGGGACATGAACTCCACGATGGACAAGAGCGAGATGACCATCCAGCCAAACGCCTACCAGGTCGCTTCGGACGGCACCAACAACGGCATCGCGTTCTTCAACGACTCGATCCGCGACGGCCTCAAGGGTTCCGTGTTCTCCGACACCGACACCGGTTTCGTCTCCGGCAAGGCCGATCAGGAAAGCCTCATCGCCCACAACGTGCTCGGCTGCCAGTACGACGCCGACGCCATCACCACCTGCCGGAACGGCAATGCGCAGGACCACTACGCGGATGCCGGTCAGGTGGTGAACTACGCCGAGATCCACGACAACATGACCCTGTACGACAAGCTCAGGAAGTCCGTGCCCACGGATGACGAGGCCACCACCGAGGCGCGCGCCAAGCTCGCCGATTCCGTGGTCTACCTGTCCGAAGGCATCCCGGCCATCCAGCTGGGCCAGGAGTTCCTGCGCACCAAGGGCGGCAACGACAACAGCTATAACGCCGGTGACGAGGTGAACGCCATCGACTGGGATCGCACCACGCAGTACTCCGGCTCCGTCGACTACGTCAGGGGCCTGATCAAGCTGCGCAACAGGATCGCTGCCCTCCGCCAGACCAGCTACAACGACATCAACGCCAGCGTGACCATGCTCAAGTCCGCCAACGGTGTCGTGGCCTATCAGGCGAAGGACTCCAGCGGCACCTACGTGGTGATCTTCAACGCCAACAACGATGCCGCCGCCATCGATGGCGTCGAGGCCGGCAAGTACGAGGTGCTCGCCGCAAACGGCACCGTGTACGGCGACGATGATGTCAAGAGCGTCACCGTCCGCAAGGGCTCCGCATACACCGCTGGCGCACTGTCCGCCACCGTGCTCAAGGTCGCCTCCGCCGACGACGTCGTTCCCGTGATTAGCGGTGTGAACGAGTCGACGACCATCACCGTCGGTTCCAAGTTCGATCCGATGGCGGGCGTCTCCGCCACCGACGACATCGACGGCGATCTGACCGACAAGATCAAGGTCGAGGGCACCGTGGACGCCAATAAGGTCGGTGACTACAAGCTGGTCTACTCCGTGACCAACTCCCGTGGCAAGACCACGACCTTCACCCGCACGGTGCACGTCCAGAAGCAGGCCGTCACCCCGGCCGCCGATAAGAACAATGGCAATGCCAATGGCAAGATCAACGGCAAGGCCGACAATACAAAGGAAGACGCGGAGAAAAACGCGGCGCAGAGCCCGGCAACAGGCTCCAACGTCGCCGGAATCGCCTTGGCCGTCATGGTGCTCGCCGTTGCGGCGGGCGTGTTGATCGTCCTCCGCAGGAAGGAGGCCGGCGACCGATAAAATCGCAATCGTCTGACTGTATTTCCTGAATTTCCGAAAGGCGGGACCGCGGAGCAATGCGGTCCCGCCTTTTCGTATCACGATGGAACACGCCGCGTCTTGCGCCGCTGATAGACTGAAGTTCCATGGTTAGAAGACAACATGGCAATTCTCAAGAACACGTCACCAAGCATATTTTCGTCACCGGCGGCGTAGTGTCCTCCCTTGGCAAAGGCCTGACCGCCTCCTCCCTTGGACGCCTGCTCCGTAGCCGCGGCATCAAGGTTTTGCAGCAGAAGCTCGATCCGTACATCAACGTGGATCCGGGCACGATGAATCCTTTCCAGCACGGTGAGGTCTATGTCACCGAAGATGGCGCGGAAACCGATCTCGACATCGGCCACTACGAGCGTTTCCTCGACGTGTACCTGAGCCAGAAGGCCAACGTCACCACCGGCCAGATCTACCAGGAAGTGCTGCGCAAGGAACGCGCCGGCGAATACCTTGGACAATGCGTGCAGGTCATCCCGCACATCACCAACGAAATCAAGTCCCGCATGCGTGCGCAGGCGTCCGATGACGTCGACGTGATCATCACCGAAATCGGCGGCACCGTCGGCGACATTGAATCCCAGCCGTTCCTGGAGGCCGCTCGTGAAGTACGCCGCGACCTGGGCGCCGAAAACTGCATGTTCGTGCACGTCTCCCTGGTGCCGTACATCGCCGCCGCGCATGAGCTCAAGACCAAGCCGACCCAGCATTCCGTCATGATGCTGCGCCAGCTCGGCATCTCCCCGGACGCGCTCGTGCTGCGTTCCGACCGGCCGCTCAACCAGTCCATCAAGGACAAGATCTCCCTGATGTGCGACGTGGACTCCGAAGGCGTCGTCAACTGCGTGGACGCTCCGAGCATCTACGACGTGCCGAAGACCCTGTTCGACGAAGGCCTCGACGCCTACGTGGTGCGTGAACTCGGCCTGCCGTTCCATGACGTCGACTGGGACGAGTGGGAGGACCTGCTCGAACGCGTGCACCATCCGAAGCACGAGGTCAACGTGGCCATCGTCGGCAAGTACATTGACCTGCCGGACGCCTACCTGTCCGTCACCGAGGCAATCAAGGCCGGCGGCTTCGCCAACTGGGCCAAGGTCAACGTCAAGTGGGTGGCCGCCGACAAGTGCGCCACCGAAGAAGGCGCCGCGGCGGCCCTCGACCAGGTCGACGGCATCGTGATTCCGGGCGGCTTCGGCATCCGTGGCATCGACGGCAAGATCGGCGCCCTGCGTTACGCCCGCGAGCACAAGCTGCCGGCCCTCGGCCTGTGCCTCGGTCTGCAGTCCATGGTCATCGAATACGCACGCGATGTCCTCGGCATCACCGACGCGAACTCCTCCGAATTCGATCCGGATTGCGCCAACCCGGTCATCGCCACCATGGAAGAGCAGAAGGACATCGTCGCCGGCAAGGGCGACATGGGTCACACCATGCGTCTGGGCTCCTACCCGGCGGAACTGGAGGAAGGCTCCATTGTCGCCGAACTGTACGGCACCACGCATGTCACCGAACGCCACCGCCACCGTTACGAGGTGAACGTGGCCTACAAGGATCGTCTGCGCGAAGGTGGTCTGGTCATCTCCGGCCAGAGCCCTGACGGCGAACTCACCGAATTCGTCGAACTGCCGCGCGAGGTGCATCCGTTCTACGTGGCCACCCAGGCCCATCCGGAATTCAAGTCCCGTCCGACCAAGCCGCATCCGCTGTTCGCGGGTCTGGTCAAGGCCGCTCTGGACCACCAGCAGGCGCGCTGAGACGATTTGAGCGCATAAGCTCGATTCATCGCAAAGCGGAAGACCGAATCTGCATGGTCTTCCGCTTTTTTGTAAGGCAAATCACGGGCGAATACTGTCGAATTTCGAATAAGGTCTAGTGTTTCGCTGTGTGTTCTGTTAGGTTGTCATAGGTATCAATGAGTGAATGGAGGCAGCGTACGGTGGCAGAGAACCAAGCGTCCAACGCCGCGGCCGACGTGGAGATGAGCCAGTATGTGGCTGATCGCACGCGCGTGAACGAAGACAAGATCAAGCAGGATGACGAGATTATCGAGCAATTCGGTGACTACAACTACGGCTGGCACGATACGGACTTCGCCGGCGAGGCGGCGAAGAAAGGCATCGACGAGAACGTCGTGCGTGCCATCTCCGCCGACAAACACGAGCCGGAATGGATGCTGGAAAAGCGATTGGAAGGGTATCGCGATTTCATCGACCGTCCAATGCCGCAGTGGGGCGTCGATTTGAAGGACTTCGACGCCGACGATTTCAAGTACTACGTCAAGCCGATCGACAAGCAGGCCACCACCTGGGAGGAACTGCCCGACGAGATCCGCTCCACGTACGACAAGCTCGGCATTCCGGAAGCGGAGAAAAGCAGACTCGTCTCCGGCGTCGCCGCGCAGTACGAGTCCGAGGTCATCTACAATTCAATCCAGAAGGACCTTGAGGAGCAGGGCGTCATCTTCGTCGACACCGACACCGCCGTGCAAAAGTACCCGGAACTCGTCAAGAAGTATTTCGGCAAATGCATTCCGAGCAACGACAACAAATTCTCGGCATTGAACACCGCCGCATGGTCGGGCGGCTCGTTCGTATACGTGCCGAAGGGTGTGCACGTGGACATCCCGCTGCAGGCCTACTTCCGCATCAACACGCCGAATATGGGCCAGTTCGAGCGCACGCTGATCATCGCTGATGAAGGCTCCTACGTGCATTACGTGGAAGGCTGCACCGCGCCGATCTACTCCACCGACTCGCTGCATTCCGGTGTTGTGGAGATCTTTGTCGAACCGCATGCCCGTGTGCGTTACACCACTGTGCAGAACTGGTCGAACAACGTGTACAATCTGGTGACGCAGCGCGCCTACGTGCGTGAGGGCGGCACCATGGAATGGGTCGACGGCAACATCGGCTCGAAAGCCACCATGAAGTATCCGGCATGCATCCTCGCCGAGCCGTACGCGAAGGCCAGCACCATGTCGCTCGGCTTCGCAGGCAAGGGCCAGTATCAGGACACCGGCGCGAAGATGATCCATCTTGCCCCGCATACCAGCTCCACCATCGTGGCGAAGTCGATTTCCCGCGG
>OMFD01001189.1_pt1 | contig 13875 bp, 10 predicted proteins | sample 1645541 | NCBI WGS metagenome assembly OMFD01 (sample SAMEA103958149, study PRJEB25191) | human gut metagenome | biome: human-associated habitat [ENVO:00009003]; feature: intestine environment [ENVO:2100002]; material: feces | place: Germany | collected 2013/2015
GGCCCCTACGGGGGGTGGAGGGGGAAACGGGTGCTTGCTGGGAGGTGCGCGGGAGGGGTGAATTATCCCACTACAACAAAAGAGGAGAGGCGGGCCTCTCCTCTACTTATTTATATAGATTACTTTTTATGGTACATCCTGTCGTCTTCCTCATAGGTCGGTTCGCAGGTCAGGTACATGCCGAGTTTCTTTAAAGTGTCAGCATCCACGCTGGAGAGGATGACAGTGGAATGGATGTCGCAGCCCTTCAGGTTGGGGATCTGCTCCATGGCCTTGGCGGCGTATTCATTTTCTGAGACCGAGCTGGACAGGGCGATCAGAATCTCGTCGGTGTGCAGGCGCGGGTTCCTGCTGCCGAGATAGTTCGTCTTGAGCGTCTGGATCGGTTCGATGGCGCGGGCGGAAACCAGATCGGTCTCCTGATTGATGCCGGCCAGCTTTTTCAGCGCGTTCAGCAGGGCCGAGGATGCCGCACCCAGCAGCGGGCCGGTCTTGCCTGTGACAATCGTGCCGTCGGCCAGTTCAATCGCAGCGGCAGGCTGACCGTCAGTGGCTTCGGACATTGCATGGGCACGCTTTTCGACCTCACGCTCACCCAGGGCAATGCCCGCCTGGTTCATGAGCAGCTCAAGCTTGAAACGTTCCGGCTTGACAACACCGCTGGCCTTCTGGTCGCAGAGGCACTTGAAATACCGGCGCACGATCTCATTCAGCGACGCTTCACGGCAGACATCGTCATCGATGATGCAGTTGCCTGCCATGTTGACGCCCATATCTGTCGGAGAGCGATAAGGGCTCTCGCCTGCGATCAGCTCAAACATTGCATTGACGACAGGGAAAATCTCCACATCGCGGTTGTAGTTGACCGTCGTCTTACCGTAGGCTTCCAGATGGAACGGATCGATCATGTTGACGTCGTTCAAATCGGCGGTGGCGGCCTCGTAGGCCAGGTTGACGGGATGCTTGAGGGGCAGATTCCAGATGGGGAAGGTCTCGAACTTGGCGTAGCCCGCCTTGACACCGCGCTTGTACTCATGGTAGAGCTGAGACAGGCAGACCGCCATCTTGCCGCTGCCGGGGCCGGGGGCCGTGATGACCACCAGCGGGCGCTCGGTCTCAATGTACTCGTTGCGGCCATAGCCCTCGTCGCTGACAATGCGGGCCACATCGTTGGGGTAGCCGGGAATCTTGTAGTGGCGGAAGGTGCGGATGCCCAGGCCGTTGAGCTTCTGCTCAAACGCCGTGACCTCGGGCGCATCGGTGTACTTCGTCACGCAGACGCTGCCCACAAACAGGCCGACGCCCTGGAAGGCATCGATCAGGCGCAGCACGTCCACATCGTAGGTGATGCCGTAGTCACCGCGCATCTTGTTGGCGACGATGTCCTCGGCGCTGATGACGATGACGACTTCGGCCTGCTCCTTGAGCTGCAAAAGCATCTGCAGCTTGGAATCAGGCTGAAAGCCCGGCAGCACGCGGGACGCATGGTAGTCGTCAAACAGCTTGCCGCCAAATTCCAGATAGAGCTTATTGTCAAACTGGGCGATACGCTCCCGGATATGGGCGGACTGCATCGCAAGATATTTGTCGTTATCAAATCCGATCTTCATCTACATTCCCCTTTTCCTGTGCTTAAACCAATATGTAATCAGTATACCATTTTTCGCGGCGGCTTGCAATGGGGTGGGCGCGCTTTCCTGGCCGGAAGAGGCCCTGCGCGCCAACATTATCGCGCAGGTCAGTCTGGCGCTGAACCACATCTGGACCGAGTGGTACCCCAGCCGCGGGTACAGCTTCAACATCACGGGGTCGCCGGGGTACGACCAGGCCTATGTCAACGGGCGCACGGTATTTGCGGTCATGGAGCGGCTGACCGCCGAACTGTTCAACACCTTTGTCCAGCGCAGCGGCGACGCCGAACCGTACTTTACCGAATACTGCGACGGCAAGACCGTGACCTGCCCCGGCATGAAGCAGTGGGGCACGGTGGACCGCGCGCGGGAGGGCATGAACGCGCTGCAAATCCTGCGGTACTACTACGGAAACCGCGTGCAGCTGGTCACAACCGACAACATTGCCGCCATCCCGTCCAGTTATCCGGGCAGCCCGCTGCGGCGCGGCAGCACCGGGACGAATGTGCGCATCCTGCAAAAGCAGCTTTCCCGCATTGCCAGGGATTACCCGTCCTTCGGCAAGCCCGCCGTGACCGGCACCTTCGACGAGGCCACCGAGAACAGCGTGAAGAAATTCCAGAAGCAGTTCAGCCTGACGGCGGACGGCGTGGTCGGCAGGGCAACGTGGAACAAGGTGAGCTTTATTTATGTCAGCGTCAAGGACCTGGCTGAGCTGACGAGCGAGGGCGAGACTGCCGAGGGCACCCAGAGCACGGGCGGCTGGCCGGGGACTGTTCTGCGGCGCGGCAGCACGGGCAGCAGCGTGGAGCAGGTGCAGTTCTGGCTTTCAGATTTAGCGCAGTTTGATTCGTCGCTGGTGCGCGTGACGGTGGACGGCAGCTACGGTGCGGCAACCGAGCGGGCCGTACGGACGTTCCAGCAGAAGCAAAGCCTGACGGCGGACGGCGTGGTCGGGCAGCGCACCTGGAACACGCTGTACGCCGCGTGGGTCGACGCGCAGAGCGACCTGGGCGGTACAGCGTGGCCTGGCACGGCGCTGCGGCGGGGCGCTGCCGGCATGGAGGTGCGGCTTGTGCAGTTCTGGCTGCGGCTGGCAGCGGACAACTACAGCGCACTGCGCCCCGTGACCGTGGACGGCAGCTACGGCGCGGCGACGGTCAGCGCGGTGGAGGCATTTCAAACACTGTTTGGGCTGACGCCGGACGGCGTCGTCGGGCGCAGCACGTGGAACAAGCTGAAGGAGGTCGGGCTGGCCGTGGCAAACAAAATTGTGGCCGCCAACGTCACGCCCGGGCAGTTCACGACCACCACGCGGGCGGGCAGCAGCGGCACCGCCGTGCGGGCTGTGCAATTCTACCTGCGGCGGCTGGCGGCCTACTACAGCGATGTGCCGCGCGTGGCCGTGGACGGAAAATTCGGCGCGGCGACGACGCGGGCCGTTAAGGCGTGGCAGTCCCGCACCGGACTGACGGTGGACGGCGTCGTCGGGCGGCTGACGTTCCAAAGCCTGTACGACGCCGCGCAGGCACTCGAAGCCAGCGGCCCCGTTGTGCGCACGGTCAGCCTGCCCGCGCCCGCTGCCACGCTGCGCCCCGGCGACACCGGCGCGGCGGTGCTGCGGCTGAATCGGCTGCTGCTCTTTTTGAGTCAGTGGATACCGGAAATCAACTTTACGGCCAGTGACACGCCCGACAATACCTTTGACCTCGAGTTGGAAATTGCCGTGCGCAGTGCGCAGCGATACTTCGGGCTGACCGAGACCGGCGCGGTGACGGCGGCGGACTGGAAGGTGTTCCGCGATGCCGCCGAGCAGCTGTTAGCCGCGAACCCCGCCGGGCCCAGCCCCAAACCGGGCGGCGTCTGGCCCGCCAGTGCGCTGGCACCGGGCAGCGCCGGGCCTGCGGTCCTGCAGGTGCAGAAGTGGCTGAACATTATTGCCGCTGCGGACCAGACCGCCGATTTTGTGCCCGAGACCGGCCTGTTCGACACCGAGACCCAGGCCGCGCTGGAAAGCTACCAGCTGACCGCCGGGCTGGAAACGCTGGGCGTCGTGGACGCCGACACATGGGAGAGCCTGCGTCTGGCCGCGCAGGGGCTCTGCCGCGAATGTCAGGAGGGATAAGCTATGCCAAAGGTCTACGTGTACGACTCCTATGACAACAAGTTTTTCCGCTATACTTTGCGTGAGAACGACCCGATGCCCTACAGCACCGATACAACGCTGCGGGTGCGGGAGTTCCGCGGGTCCAGCAAGAGCAACGTGCTCTGGACGACCACCGCTGCCATGGAGGCGTGGAACCTGACCCGCCGCACCTACGGCAGCGGTATCCCGGTGGGGTACGCCTTCAAGCGCATCTGGGAGGGTGGTCACGGCACGACGAGCCAGCACTATGCGGGCGTGGCGTTCGACGTGGGGCAGCGCAGCACTGCCGCAAATCGCCGCAAAATTTACAACGCCGCTGTGCGAACCGGGGCGTGGGGTTACGTGGAGCCGCTGTCGATGACACCCACCTGGGTACACTTTGACCGGCGGTACGGCAGGCCCGCGTGCCGCAGCACGACGGCAGGCTACCCCACCGTGCGGCGCGGCAGCCGCAGCACCTACGTGCTGATTTTGCAGGACGCGCTGAACGCGCTGGGTTATTCGACGAACACGCTGGACGGCATCTTCGGCCATGCGACGGAGAACGCGCTCAAGGCGTGCCAGCGGCGGTTCGGCCTGACTGCCGACGGCGTATGCGGCTGCGCCAGCTGGAAAAAGATCGCCGAGGCGACGGTGGGGATCGGCAAAACGGCGACGGTTATTGATTCTTGATTTATCTGCTGGTATAATAAACTTGCCTCCCTCCGGGAGGGGGCCAAGGAGCTGCACTATATTATATAAGGAAGTGTTCCCACATGGATATGCTGGAGTTTTTGCGCACCCGCCGCACCTACCGCCGCTTTGAACAGCGCCCTGTTGCGCCGGAGATCCTGACCGAGGCCGTCGATGCGGCACGGATAGCCAGCTGCGGTGCCAACCGCCAGACCGTGCGGTACATCGTTGTGCAGAGTGCCGACGCCGTGGCCGCCGTGCAGCCGCTGGTACACTGGGCCGCCTACCTGCCGCCCGAGCAGGGCCAGCCGAAGCCCGACGAGCTGCCCACCGCGTTCATTGCGGTTTTGCAGGACGACAACCTGCCCGGCGCGTCCGATGTGGACGTCGGCCTGGCGCTGGGCAGCCTGACCGCCGCAGCCTGGGCACACGGTGTGGGCAGCTGCATCATGGGCGCGATTGACCGCCCGGCCCTGACCAGGCTGCTGGCCCTGCCCGATGGCGTGCGCCTGTGCTACATGGTCGCACTGGGCTACCCGACGCACGCGAGCAAGCTGGTCGAAATGCAGGACGGCAGCGTCAAGTATTATCTCGATGAAAACCGCGGCTACTGCGTGCCGAAGCGCAGCATGGACGAGGTGCTGCTGAAAACGCTGTAAAAGTAAAAATCGCAGTCCCGATGATGAAATCGGGGCTGCGATTTTTTGTATCCGTCAGAAGCGGCGTCTTTCAGCCTTATCCCAAAATAGCAAAGCTCTGTGCGCCCAGGGACAGCGTGTCGTTGACGATCTCCGCCTTGCCGATGGTGTACTGAATTTTCAGATCCTCGGCCAGCTCCAGCGGCAGCTCGATGGAGACACCCGCCGGGTTGACGGCGCAGATCAGATCGCCGCGCTGCCAGACGAACGGGCGGTAGTCGTCCTTCGCCTTGGGTGCGTACAGCACCTTGAACGGCGCGTCTGCGTTCAGGTCGGCGTGTGCATGACGGAAAGCCAGCAGCGACTTCACGCTGTTCAGCAGGCTGTCGGGGTCGTCCGCCTGGGCGGCCACGGTGGGCGCATCGGCGGCAGTGTCCACAGGCAGATAGATATCCTGTGCGTCGGCGGTGGAGAAGCCGTGGTTGGCCGTGTCGTCCCACTGCATCGGCGTGCGGGAGCCCGTGCGGAAGTAGCCGCCCTCCTTGGTGGGCAGCGGCAGATAGCGCATACCGATCTCGTCACCGTAGTAGACGAAGGGTGCACCGGGCAGCGTGAAAATTGTCGCGTAGGCCAGCCGCAGCTCGTCAGTCGTCAGGCCCGCGGAGGGGCGGATCGTGTCATGGTTGCAGGTGATGAAGCACCACAGACCGTCCTTGTGGGTGGCCTTGTAGGCCGGCAGGTAATCGTCCAGGAATTTGTCAATGCCGGTGCCGGAGTTCTTGCAGAAGTACGCCTTGCCGATGTTGTGCGGGTTCGAGTCCATCGCACCGTCATAGTTGCGCATGAGCCAGTTGTAGCCGTTGCCCTGCCAATTGAGATAAAAGTCCATGTCAAAGCCGTTTTTCAGCGACATGCGCGGGCCGTTCCACTCGGCGATGAGCGCGGCCTCGGGGTACTCGACATCCAGCATATCCCGGATATTGCGCCAGATTTTGCAGGTGTACTTTTTGTTCTTAGTGTCATTCTTTACAAGGCTCGACGCCATATCGACGCGGAAGCCGTCGCAGCCCATGTCCAGCCAGAACCGCATGACGTCCTTCATGGCCTCCACCGTCGCCACGCAGGCGGGATCGTCGGTGGGCTTCTGCCACTTCTCGTTGATCTTTCCATAGCCGTAGTTCAGCGCGGGCTGGCACTTGAAGAAGTTCAGGATATACGTGCCGTTGCGTTCTGTCTCGCCGCCGATGAACGGCATCCCGTCGCCGGAGGCAAAGCAGGAATCCGTCCAGATAAAGCGGTCCGAGTATTCGTTGTGCCCGGGCTTGCAGCTGGCCTTGAACCACGGGTGTTCCTCGCTCGTGTGGCCGGGCACCAGGTCGAACAGCACACGGATGCCCTTCTCATGCGCGGCCCTGAACAGCGCGGCGGCGTCCTCGTTCGTGCCGTAGCGCGGGGCGATCTTTTTGTAGTCGCGCACATCATAGCCCGCATCCTTGAACGGCGAATCAAAGCAGGGGTTGATCCACAGGGCATTGCAGCCCAGGTCCCTGATATAGTCGAGCTTGGCAATAATGCCCTGCAAATCACCGATGCCGTCGCCGTTGGTATCATAGAAGCTCTGGGGGTAGATTTCATAGAACACTGCGTCTTTCAGCCACTGTTTCATGAGATGTCTCCTTTACTATAATAGACAGATAGAATATCCACGGCAGCCCGCAGGGCGCATTTCCTGTGCGTTCGGGAGGTTTTCCCCGCCGCGCACGGCCACGGGCGGATAGGAAATCCGCCCCTACGGCGCTCCCTGTCAGTTTGCCGTTTCATGAGTATGGAAACGTTTCATCCGTTTCTACCCCTATACTATCCCCTTCTTCTCCCTTTGTCAACGCAGCAAAACAGACAAAATAAACCACAAATTTTCTACATTTTGCATCAAAAACCGACATATTGCTAAATTGTGAACATTTCATTGACAAATTACGAACATCGCGGTAAAGTAATAGGCACAAGCGATTGTAAAATTTAATAGGAAAGAGGGATTCATTCAAATGAATACGCTTGTAATCGTTCTGATTGCCGCGGTTGTCCTGGTATGTGCGTACGCCGGATATGGCCGCTGGCTCGCCAAGACCTGGGGCGTCGACCCCAACGCCAAGACTCCTGCTGTGCGGCTGGAGGATGGCAAAGACTACGTTCCCACCAACGGCTGGACGGTGTTCGCCCACCAGTTCTCCTCCATCGCAGGTGCAGGCCCTGTCACCGGTGCCATCCAGGCTGCCGCGTTCGGCTGGCTGCCTGTCCTGCTGTGGGTCCTGATCGGCGGCGTTTTCTTCGGCGCTGTCACCGACTTCGGTGCGCTGTACGCCTCTGTCAAGAATGACGGCAAGTCCATGGGCCTGCTGATCGAGAAGTACATCGGCAAGACGGGCCGCAAGCTGTTCCTGCTGTTCTGCTGGCTGTTCTGCGGCATCGTCATTGCTGCTTTTGCAGACATGGTTGCCGGCACCTTCAACGCCTTTGACGCCGACGGCGCACAGGTCGAGGCCGCCTTCACCAACGGCTCTGCAGGCATGGTCTCCATCATGTTCATGGTGTTCGCCGTCATCTTCGGCCTGATCCAGAAGAAGTTCAACTTCTCCGGCTGGAAAGAGGCCGTCGTCGGCATCGCCTTTATCGTGCTGTCCTTCGTGGTCGGTATGAACTGCCCCATCATCCTGGGTAAGGCTGCCTGGAGCTACATCACCTTCATCTACATCTTCTTTGCGGCGGTCCTGCCCATGTGGCTGCTGAAACAGCCCCGTGACTACATGACCACCTTCATGTTCGGCGCTATGATCGCCGGTGCGATTGTCGGCCTGCTGGTCGCCCACCCCACCATGAACCTGCCCGTTTTCACCGGCTTCAACAATGAGAAGCTCGGCACCATGTTCCCCATCCTGTTCGTCACGGTTGCCTGCGGTGCGGTCTCTGGCTTCCACAGCCTGGTTTCCTCCGGTACTTCTTCCAAGACCGTTGAGAACGAGAAGGACATGCTGAAGGTCGGCTACGGTGCCATGGTGCTCGAGAGCCTGCTGGCTGTCCTGGCCCTCTGCGTTGCCGGTGCTGCCGCTGCTGCGGACGGCACCCCCGCCGCCGGTACCCCGTTCCAGATCTTCAGCCGCGGCGTCGCAGGCTTCTTTGAGATGTTCGGCGTGCCCGTTTCCATCGCTACCGTCTTTATGACGATGTGCGTTTCCGCTCTGGCCCTGACCAGTCTGGACGCCGTGGCCCGTATCGGCCGCATGAGCTTCCAGGAGCTGTTCAGCGTGGACGATATGGAGCACGCCGAGGGCTGGCGCAAGCTGTTCTGCAACGTCTACTTCTCCACCTTTGTCACGCTGGCGTTCGGCTTCCTGCTGACCCAGATCGGCTATGCCAATATCTGGCCTCTGTTCGGTTCCGCCAACCAGCTGCTCAGCGCTCTGGTCCTGGCTACCCTGTGCGTCTTCCTCAAGGTCACGGGCCGCAACAACAAGATGCTGTTCCCGCCGCTGGTCATCATGCTCTGCGTCACCTTCACCGCACTGATGCAGCGCCTGATTGCAATGGTCAAGGCCATCTCTGCCGCTGCCGCCACTGCCATCCCCGCCGGTGAGACCACCTGGGGCGCTGTCTTTATCGCCAACGGTCTGCAGCTGATCCTTGCGATCCTGCTGATCGTCCTGGGCCTGAACATTGTGTTCCACAGTGTCAAGGGCTACAAGGCCAGCGAAAAGAACAGCGAAAAGGCTGCCGTTTAATCCAAACAGCACTTGACAAATATACCGTATTGAGGTAATATTTATTCAGCCGCAATGGCGCGGCATTACACTGCACCATTCGGCAGTCATAAGGCATTTGGCCCCGGTGCTCCGCACAGTGGAACACCGGGGCTTTTTGCATGAATATGAGGGAAATTTATAAAGGAGAACACAAACCATGAAGCTTAAAAACACGCTGGCCCTGAGCCTTGCCGCTGTGATGGCCGCCGGTCTGACCGCCTGCGGCTCCGGCGCTGACACCGCCTCCGCCGCCTCCCCTGCTGCGGATTCCACCGCAGCCGAGAGCACCGAGGCCGCCGCTGACACCGCCGCCCCGGACGGCGACGGTGACCCCACCACCCTGACCGTTGCCATGGAGTGCGCCTACGCCCCCTACAACTGGACCCAGAACGATGATGCCAACGGCGCTGTGGAGATCCGCGGCTCCAGCGACTACGCCTACGGCTACGACGTCATGATGGCCAAGAAGATCGGCGAGGCGCTGGGCCAGAAGGTCCAGATCGTCAAGCTGGACTGGGACAGCCTGATCCCCGCCGTCATGAGCGGCGACGTGGACTGCGTCATTGCCGGTCAGTCCATCACGGCGGAACGCGCCGCGCAGGTCGATTTCAGCGACCCGTACTACTATGCCTCCATCGTCACCCTGACGAAGAAGGACAGCGCTTATGCCAATGCTGCAAGCGTGGCTGACCTGGCCGGTGCCACCGCCACGAGCCAGCTGGGCACCATCTGGTATGACACCTGCCTGCCGCAGATCGAGAACGCCAACATCCTGCCCGCGCAGGAGACGGCCCCCGCCATGCTGGTAGCCCTGAACAGCGGTGCGTGCGACATCGTCGTCACCGACCACCCCACCGGCCAGGCTGCTCTGACCGCCTATCCCGACCTGGTCATGCTGGACTTCGGCGGCGGCGACGGTGACTTCCAGGTCAGCGACGAGGACATCAACATCGGCATCTCGATGAAGAAGGGCAACACCGCCCTGAAGGACGCCATCAATAAGGTGCTGGCCACCATGACCACCGACGACTACAACACCATGATGGACGAAGCCATCAGCGTACAGCCCCTGAGCGAGTAATTTTGCCCGCCTGCCCCTGCCGTTTTGCGCGGCAGGGGCCTTGGTGTTGGTGAAGCTGAGGAATCATAAAGGAGAATCTCATGCAAGACTTTTTCGCAAACTGTGCCACAGTGCTGCAAAAGTACGGCTTCTCGTACCTGCGCGGCGCGGGCACGACCCTGCTGCTGGCGCTGGTCGGCACGTTTTTCGGCTGCCTGATCGGCTTTGCGGTGGGCGCTTTGCAGACCATCCCCGTTGACAAGCAGCGTGACCCCGTGTGGAAGCGTGTGCTGCTGAAGATCCTGCACATCTTCCTGCGCTGCTATGTGGAGCTGTTCCGCGGCACACCCATGATCGTGCAGGCCGTGTTCATCTACTACGGCCTTTTGCAGGTGTTCGGCATCAAGATGGGCATGTGGCAGGCCGGCTTCTTCATCGTGTCCATCAACACCGGCGCGTACATGGCCGAAACGGTCCGCGGCGGCATTGTCTCCATCGACCCGGGCCAGACCGAGGGCGCGAAGGCCATCGGCATGAACCACTGGCAGACGATGCTGCACGTCATCATGCCGCAGGCGCTGCGCAACATCATCCCGCAGATCGGCAACAACTTCATCATCAACATCAAGGACACGTCTGTTCTGAGCGTTATCTCGATCACCGACCTGTTCTTTGTACACAAGAGCGTTGTCGGTGCGCTGTACACCTACTTTGAGAGTGCGGCCATCGTCATGGTCATCTACCTGACGATGACGCTGTTCGCCAGCTACCTGCTGCGCCTGTGGGAAAAAGCGCTGGACGGCCCGCAGAACTACGACCTGAACACGACTGACTCGCTGGCCTACACCAGCGGCATGTACAATGCCCCGGACCCGAACCATGAGTCCCAGAATCTGGATATGAAGGGAGGTGCAGCCCATGTCTGAGCCTGTTATCGAGGTGCGCCACCTCTCCAAGAGTTTCGGCACCCATGTTGTTTTGCGTGACGTGGACTTTACCGTCAACGCGGGCGACGTGACCTGCATCATCGGCGCGTCCGGCAGCGGCAAATCCACGCTGCTGCGCTGCATCAATCTGTTGGAGACGCCCACGAACGGCAAGGTGCTGTTCCACGGCAGTGACATCACAGCCAAGGGGAGCGACCCCTGTGCCTACCGCGCCAAGGTGGGCATGGTGTTCCAGAGCTTCAACCTTTTTAATAACATGACCGTGCTGGACAACTGCACCGCGGGCCTGCGCTACGTGCTGCACCAGGACAAAGAGACCGCCAAAAAGACCGCACTCGAGAATCTGGAGAAGGTCGGCATGGCCCACTACATCCACGCCAAGCCGCGCCAGCTTTCCGGCGGCCAGAAGCAGCGCGTTGCGATTGCCCGCGCCCTGGCGATGCAGCCCGAGGTGCTGCTTTTCGATGAGCCGACGTCCGCCCTTGACCCGCAGATGGTCGGTGAAGTGTTGGCCGTCATGCGCCAGCTGGCCAAAGAGGGCCTGACGATGATCGTCGTCACCCACGAGATGGCCTTTGCCCGCGACGTTTCGAGCCACGTCGTCTACATGGCCGACGGCGTCATCTGCGAGGAAGGCACCCCCGCCGACATTTTTGAGCACCCGCAGAATGCAAAGACCGTGGAGTTCCTGAGCCGGTTCCGGCAGGCGTAAATTGGTATAAATACGAAAGGTCGTGCTGACGATGGATCGTCGGCACGACCTTTTTTATTTGAGATATTGGGATACGGCCCGGGAGGGAGGAATCCCGCCCCTACGGATGGCGGAAAGCTCGTGACGAAAGATGCAGGGGCGGTAACGGCAAGGCCGCGGGCGGCATATATGCCGCCCCTACAGGGCAACAAAAAAGTGCTGCAATCCATTGCGGAAAGCAGCACTTTTTTATTTTGGAATTTACTTCAGCACCGCGCCCAGATTGGCGCTGGTGACCAACCTTGCGTACCGTGCCAGCCAGCCGGTCTTGATGTTCGGCTCGGGCTGGACGTAGGCGGCCTTGCGGGCGGCAAGCTCGTCGCCGCTGACGGCCAGGTGGATGGACGCATTCGGAATGTCGATCTCGATGGTGTCCCCTTCCCTGACCAGACCGATGGGGCCACCGGAGGCTGCCTCGGGGCTGACGTGGCCGATGGCCGCGCCGCGGGACGCACCGGAGAAGCGGCCATCCGTGATGAGTGCCACGGTGGTATCCAGCTTCATGCCCGCCAGTGCGCTGGTGGGGTTGAGCATCTCGCGCATACCGGGGCCGCCCTTGGGGCCCTCGTAGCGGATGACCACTACGTCGCCGGGGTGGATGTCACCTGCGTAGATAGCCGCAATGGCGGTGTCCTCGCTGTCAAAGACGCGCGCGGGGCCGCTGTGGACCTGCATTTCGGGCGCAACGGCGCTGCGCTTGACGACACAGCCGTCCGGCGCAATGTTGCCCCACAGAATCTGCAGACCGCCGGTCTGACTGTACGGGTTGTCGATGGAGCGGATCGCCTTGTCGTTGAGAATCTTCGCACCGCGGATGTTCTCTCCCAGCGTTTTGCCGGTGACGGTGGGAACATCGAGGTCGAGCAGGTTCTTCTTCGCCAGCTCAGCCTGCACCGCTGGGATGCCGCCCGCCTCATACAGGTCGGGCATGTGGGTGGGGCCGGCGGGGGCCAGATGGCAGAGATTCGGCGTTCTGGCGGAAATCTCGTTAAAGAGCTTCAGGTCAATCGGGCAGCCCGCCTCCTGCGCAATCGCCAGCAGGTGCAGCACCGTGTTGGTGGAGCAGCCCAGCGCCATGTCGCAGGTCAGGGCGTTGCGGATGGAGCGCTCGTTGATGATCTGGCGCGCGGTCACGCCGCGGCTGACCAGGTCCATGATGGCCATACCGGCATGCTTGGCCAGCTGCAGGCGCTTGGCGTAGACGGCGGGAATCGTGCCGTTGCCGGGCAGCGCGATGCCGATGGCCTCGCACAGGCAGTTCATGCTGTTGGCCGTGTACATGCCGGAGCAGGAGCCGCAGCCCGGGCAGCAGTTGCAGGTGCAGTCCTCAAGCTGTGCGTCGTCGATCATACCGGCCTTGTACGCGCCGACAGCCTCGAACATTTTGGAAAGGCTGACCTCCTCGCCGCCGTAGCGGCCTGCCAGCATCGGGCCGCCGGAGCAGACCACGGCGGGCACGTCCATGCGGACGGCGGCCATGACCATGCCGGGCACGATCTTGTCGCAGTTGGGGACCAGCACCAGACCGTCCAGCTGGTGGGCCATGAACATCGTCTCAACGCTGTCGCAGATCAGTTCACGGCTGGCGAGGGAGTATTTCATGCCCACATGCCCCATAGCGATGCCGTCGCAGACACCGATGGCGGGGATGAGGATGGGGGTGCCGCCTGCCATGCGCACGCCAGCCTTGACGGCGTCGGCAATCTTATCCAGATGGGCGTGGCCGGGGACGATCTCGCTGTAGGCGGAAACGACGCCGATCAGCGGACGGTCCAGCTCCTCCGGCGTGTAGCCCAGCGCATAAAACAGGCTGCGGTTTGGTGCCCGCTCCGGGCCTTTTTTGACGTTATCGCTGTTCATAGGTTTTCTCCGTTTTCAACTCATGGCACCAGTAGGGGCGAGGCATGCCTCGCCCTCAACCTTGCGGCAGAAATCCGGTGACGGGTGGCCGCCGTCAGGTTGCGGGCCGGGCATGCCCGGCCCCTACAGAGATGCCGGTAATGCGAATATTGTAGGTGCGGATGCTCGCATCGGCCCCTACAGAGCTTGGGGCTATTTTACAATTACTTCTTCAGCCAGCTCATCATCTTGCGGAGCTCGGCACCGACCTTCTCGATGGGATGGTTGGCGGCGATGCGGCGCTGTGCGAGGAAGTGGGTCTTGCGGCCACCCTTCGGGCTCATCTCGGTCAGGAACTCGGAAGCGAAGGTGCCGTCCTGGATCTCCTTCAGAA
>OMFD01001195.1_pt1 | contig 13818 bp, 10 predicted proteins | sample 1645541 | NCBI WGS metagenome assembly OMFD01 (sample SAMEA103958149, study PRJEB25191) | human gut metagenome | biome: human-associated habitat [ENVO:00009003]; feature: intestine environment [ENVO:2100002]; material: feces | place: Germany | collected 2013/2015
GTTTGCGGACACATACTTGGAGGAGTCGGAGTGATCCGGCTCCTCTTTAATTTTTAATAAAAAACGGTAGTCAAAAGGGAGACACCTAATGACTACCATATTTTTATTCTGCCGCTTCCAACACTAATCCGGCATATTCTTCATCACCTATGCTTTCCAGTTTTCCTGCCACACGCACCGACAATTCTAAAAGCTCATCATCGTCGATATGCTTCATAGCCTTATGAATGTCCTCTATAACCTTTGTCCTGCTGTCACTCTGGAAAATACATATCAAATTCGTTTCTTCTACCGTAAATGGATTATTCATATTCTTACATCTCCCTGTGTGTATTCTTTGATTTTTCCTGCTCTTTGGAATCTTTCTTGCCCTGTGCCACTTCCGTCTGCTTGGCTGCCAAACGTTCCTTTAAGGAAGAACGCGCCTGCGGCTTTTCCGCCTGTTCTTTCTTTTCTTCCTCACGATTGAATTTCTCCACACCATTATTAAGCCTGTCATCAATCATGTTATAATTCTGTTCCTCCAGCTCCTCGATTTTGGCAAGTGGCTTATATTCTGCCAGCTTTGCAAGCAATTCCTTTGCCTGTCTTTCGCTGTCTGCATCTATCCCCTCATCAATAGATGTCTGCAAAAAAATCTGTAATGGCTTCACATTACCGCTTCTTATATCATTTGCAATCATTTGAACCTGTGCTTCCCTGTCCGGTACCGAGTCTCTATATTCAAAAGTGTCAATATCATAGGATAACTGGTCAAGTTCTGTCGCAATCGTCTGTATCTTTGCTTCCTTTGTCTCCCTGTCATTAACCTCTTTATCCGGATATGCTGCAATCAGTTTTTTAAGGGCATCCTGCACTGTGGGGGTATCCCGAAGCTCTGGTGTGTAATTCAGAAAATCCACATCTATGCAATTTCCTCTGACAATATCCGCTTCCTCATCTTCCCATTCTTCTGTACCGTCAATGTGCATATTTACACCAAGCGAAGGGATTCCGTGCATACGGGACGGATCAATGACATTGTAGAGTTGCATAGCTTCCTCTATCGTTTCAATACCCTCATGGAACTCTCCCATAGTGTGAAATTCGCCACATTCTGCAACCGTAAATGTGATATGGACTGTCTCCGGTTCAACCACTGGCTCTTTTTCCAATTCTGAAAGTGTCTTTTCTTCTATCATTTTTTCTTTTTCCGGTTGCTGTTCCAGTGCGTTTTCTCTGCCCTGCGTGACAAGCTGATTGTTGGTCTGCTCCTGCTGTGCCTTCTCCTGCAGGTAGGTTTCCACCTCCGGCAGATATGTCTCCAGTGTTCCGGTTCTGCCCTCTGTGATCGGGTTAATATCCACCTGAATGCCTGCGATATAAATGCTGTCCTCATGCAGCATATTGAAAAGGTCATCTTCTCTGGTGGAACCTGTGTATTCTACTACTACATCCAAATCTGAATTTTCCTTTTCTATGCCCCTGCAACGACTCCCGGATACCACCACATCCACAATTTCTGCATCCAGACCGTATTCATCAATCTGCGATTGCACATAAGCATACACTGTTTTTTCAATATCTTCCGCACTCTGTCCGTCCAGACTGTGAAACAGTTCTTCCGTCCTTGCCCGGAAATCTGCAACCACATCCGGATTGTTCTCTCTAAATTCTGCCTGCTTTGCTTCCAAATCTGCCTGTTCCACTTCCTCGGCTTTCTCCGAAAGTTCCTCAAAATCAACAATCTCTGCTTCGGAACCTGCATACACCTCGCCCTGCAAAAATTCATCACGATAATACTGCTCTGTGACCGCTGAAAACCTCGGTTCTTTCAAATCTGCAATCACTATATCCATTGCCCTGCGAATGGTAATATCCGGGTTATCGTAGACACCGCCATCCAGCAAATGGTACTGTTCATCCAGAATGGAATAATCATATCCCTCCTCACATTCGTGCATCAGGATATAACGGTCTGCGATATGAACCGCAAGCTCCGTCTCTATCTCATTCTCTTTGCCCTCCAGTGTCAGCATGAACTTCGGCAGCTCTGTAAATCCAAACGAATCTACAAAGTGTGCGGTGTTTTCCCCGTTCTCATGTAATACCACAATATCGCTAACCGACAGGGAATGTGCCTTGTAATCCGCCGGATGGTCAATATTGAACTTTGTATAGATTGCTTCCAATGTTTCCGATTGTGTCTGCCCCTGCAATTCTGCCAGTTCTCCCATATACACGAGCTTATAATTTTCCGGCAATACTGCATCAAAATTATCCTTGGTTATTCCCATACGCTTCAAGCTTTCCGTTCCTTCAAAACGAAACTTATCCAGTTCCGGATTATCCTTTAACTGATAAATGCCATATTTGTCAGTATTTCCATACAAGAGCTGTGCTTCCCTGTTGGAATCACTCTCTGCAAGTTCTTCCTGCATTGCCTTATCATGGGCTGCCTTTCTCTCCTTCATATCAATCAGCTCATCTGTATCCGTGTTATAACGCACATCCAGATGATACTCTCCGTACTCTCCGGAATCCTGATTGCCGATTTCTGCCGTCCATGCGCCTTTGCTCTCCAAATACGCCTGTATGCTCAACTTGTCATCATCCGACATTTCCGATAATGCCTGCATCAATTCCGGTCTGTCCATGCCATAAACATCAAGCAGACTGAACTCTGAAAGGTCAGTATTCTGTATGAGGAGAATACTGTCCTTTGTCTGTTCCTGTGATACTTCCCTGTTCCTTTGTAATTCCTGTAATTGTTCCTCTATCCCGGTAATCAACTCCGAAGCTGTCCTCCGTATCGTATCCATGGAAGCTCTCAGTTCCTTGGTATCTCTGCCACTGCTCCATCCGGCAATATATCCAAAGGAATAATCGGAAGTGTCCACTCCAAAATGCTGGCATACCGTATAAGCAATGCTCTCCGCTTCCACCTCTTTGGTGTTGCGGTCTTTTCGCATTTGCTCATCCTGCTCCACTTCCTTACTGTGCAGCTTAGAATGAGCCGCCTCATGGATCATGGTCTTTAATGTCTGGCTCTCGCTCATGTTTTCCTGTACCGCAATCCGCTTTGCTTCCCTGTCATAATAGCCTTTGGAATCTCCTGCAATCTCCTCCAGTTCAATCGGTACTGGTGAAATGGCTTCTACTGCATGAATCATATCCTGATATCCTTCCACATCTGAAAGAAGCTCCTTTGCCGCAAGTTCCGGTATCGGCTTTCCGTCTGTCTGCGCCACATCAAAAACGGATACTGCCCGGAATGCCGGAATTGTTATCTCGACTTCCTCTTTCTGCGGATTTCCGTCCTTATCAAGCAACAACTCTTGTGTAACCGGATCAATCTTATCCCGTTCCTCTTTAATTTTATAAGGTGCAGGTGCAAGGATACGGATTGCCTTTCCCCCTTTATTTACATGACGCTCAAAATTCTTCTGCCAAGCCTTGTATCCGGCCACTAGCGTAGCGTCAGGCTTTTGCATCGCAATTAATAACGTGTTGTTAAAACTATAATTATGAAATTTTGACATCGTGCTAAGATAATTGCGGTAACTGTCACTGTTGAATAAATCCTGCAATCCCTGCTCCAGTTTATCCGTAAGCTCCTGCACACGCTGTTTTTCTGTATTATTTTCTGCCATAAATGACCTCCATTTTGTACGATAAAAGGCAGCCACTACTGACTGCCCTTACATCATCTGCTATAACATTTTAATAATCCTGCTTTTATTCCCAACCCGAATAGTTCTGACAGGTTGGGAATAAAGTTGGGAATAAAACTTTTTATAAAATCTGATCTTTCCCCTTTGCCTTATCTACTGCATCCCTTCCTGCAGGTGTCCCAGACACTCTTGCCTTCATTGCTGCGAGCCTTTCTTGCAATGAAGTCCGTTCTGCTGGTCGGTCTGACAGCTTATTATCCGTAACCGGTTTTCCAAGATTACTCTACCTTGCTGGCATATCAGCAACCTCATCCCCTTTTTCATCCACCGATTTCACATCTTCATGTGGTTTTTCCGGTTCCGTGGCTTCGTCATCCATGCCAATCGCATCATCGCCCTTTTCATCCATGTTAAGCAAGGCATTAAGTTCTGCAAGACGTTCCAGTTTCTCGGAAAGCTCCGCTTCCTGCGGAAACGGCTTGTCTACTTCTGCTTTTGCTGTTTCAAGCTGATGTTCCACATTGGATAGCTTCGTCTGTGCTTCCTCAAGCTGTGCCGGCATGGCTTCCAGTACATTGTTGATTCTTGTGATATTTCCAAGCGGGTCAGAGCCGACCTCCATCGGGTGGCTCATGGCTCCCTTGACATTCATCACAAACTTATTGTTAAAAGAATCAAAGGTTACATTCAGCTTAAAGCCAAGATATTCACCTACATCCGCACTGGCATTGATGCCTTTAATCTCCTTACACATGGCTATGATTGCAGTTCCAGCTTCCTTTTTGTCGGTGTATGATTTTCCACCCACCTGCATAAAGAACTGCTCCTTATCCTCCGGCTTATTTTTCGCATATTTATTCATATCAGCGGTAAAGCCTTCGATACGCTCCTTGAAAATGGCGATCTGATGCGGATAATGTTGTGTGATGTTATCCTCCAGCCTGTACTTCTGACTGGTATGGTTTGCCTTCATCAGTTTCAGCTTTGATACTTGAATATCGAGATCCATTTTTTCTTTTATGTAGGGATTACCTGTGGCAAGTGCCTTGACTTCTGCATAGGAAAGTGCCGCTTCGTCCACATCCTCACAGCTTCGCACCGGGGATTTGCTGGTCATGATCTGTCCGATGAATTTCTGTTTATTCTCGATGAGCTGCCACGAATAACTGTCAAACGTACCTTCCGTAACATAACGAAATATCTTGACCTTATCATTCTGGTTGCCCTGTCGTAAAATACGACCTTCCTGCTGTTCAATATCAGAAGGACGCCAAGGCACATCCAGATGATGCAGTGCAATCAATCTGTCCTGCACATTCGTACCGGCTCCCATTTTTGCTGTGGAACCTAATAAAAAACGAACCTGTCCGCTTCTTACTTTTGCAAACAGCTCCGCTTTTCTAAGTTCTGTATTGGCATCATGGATAAATGCTATCTCATTCTCCGGCACTCCTTTTTCCATGAGCTTATTTTTTATATCCTCATACACATTGAAAGTGCCATCGCCTTTCGGTGTAGAAAGATCACAGAAAATCAACTGTGCTGACTTCTGCTCTTTGGTGTTCTCCCATATCTCATAGGCTTTCTCCACACATGTTGCCGCTTTAGAATTTTCCTCATCCGGAAGCATATCGTTGAGCAGCCTCTGGTCAAGTGCCAGCTTTCTTCCGTCATTTGTAATCTTTAGCATATTGTCCTCGTAAGGCTGCACCTGTCTGTCCCGGACTGCTTCAGCACGTTCCGCAAGAGAAGCCACCATTTCTTTCTGAAATTCACTCGGCTTTAACACCACATTTTCATACTCTGCTTCCGGCACAGGAAGTTTTAACATATCCGGTGTCTGAATGTCCGCACTCTCCTTGAAAAGTGCAATCAGCTCCGGAAGATTGAAAAACTTCGCAAATCTTGTCTTTGCCCGGTATCCGGTTCCCTCCGGTGCAAGTTCTATGGCGGTCTGTGTTTCCCCAAAAGAAGCCGCCCACGCATCGAAATGTCCCAGTCCCAGCTTCTGAAGCGTACCATACTGGAGATAACGCATATTCGTATAAAGCTCCGTCATGCTGTTGGAAATTGGCGTTCCGGTCGCAAAAGTTACACCCTTGCCGCCTGTGATTTCATCAAGATACTGGCACTTGGCAAACATATCGGAGGACTTCTGCGCTTCTGTCTGTGCAATACCAGCTACATTCCTCATTTTCGTATAAAGGAACAGGTTCTTGTAATTGTGGCTCTCATCCACAAACAGCCTGTCTACACCCAACTGCTCAAAGGTTACGACATTATCTTTCCGCCTCTGATCATTTAATTTATCAAGACGCACCTGCAATGCTTTCCTTGATTTTTCCATCTGCTTAATGGTATAACGCTCCCCATTATCCTTTTTCGCCTGTTCAATGGCAAGCTCGATCTCATCAATCTGCCTTTCAATGGTTGCCGCCTGTCTTTCCTGTGATAACGGGATTTTTTCAAACTGGCTATGCCCGATGATAACGGCATCATAATCGCCTGTGGCAATACGGGAACAAAATTTCTTACGGTTGGCGGGTTCAAAATCCTTTTTCGTTGCCGCAAGGATATTTGCTCCAGGATATAACCGAAGAAAATCACTTGCCCACTGCTCCGTCAAATGGTTCGGTACTACAAATAATGACTTCTGGCATAATCCCAGACGCTTGCTTTCCATTGCTGCCGCTGTCATCTCAAAGGTCTTTCCGGCACCAACACAGTGCGCAAGCAGGGTATTATCTCCATACAGCACATGGGCAACCGCATTTTTCTGATGCGGCTTTAATTCAATATCCGGTGTCATGCCTGGAAATTTCAGATGCGAACCGTCATATTCTCTTGGTCTGGTGGAATTGAAAAGCTCATTATATTTTGCCACAAGTGTCTGCCTGCGTTCCGGATCACGGAATACCCAGTCCTTAAATGCCTCCCTTATTGCTTCCTGCTTCTGGCTTGCAATCATGGTTTCCTTTTTATTGAGGACTCTCTTTTCCTTTCCATCCTCCTCAATGGTGTCATATACTCTCGTATCTTTGAGGTTCAGGGAATCTTCCAGTATCTTATAGGCATTTACCCGGCTTGTACCATAGGTCATATTTACAAGTGTATTACCAAAATCTGCATTCTTCCCCTTAATGTTCCACTCTCCGGTTACACCCGAAAACTGCACACCAATCGTATCCCTGCGAAATAAATGTTCCGGTGTCTGGAAAATATCACGCATAAAATCATTGATATACTTTGGATCAATCCAAGTGGCACCGATACGCACCTCAATCTCCGATGCGTCCAGCTCCCTCGGCTGTACCTGCGTAAGAGCCTGTACATTTGGGGCATACACCGGGTGATTTTCCGCATAAGTGGCTGCTATGGCAAGTTTCTCACGCACATTTCCGCTGAGATACTGGTCTGCTGTCTCCCACACATCCGTAAGCGGATTCTGGAAAATAACACCACGAAGTTCCTCGGTAAGTGTTTCCATAAACCACATATTGTTATTTTCATAGAAAAGGAATATTTCCTTTCCAGCTACCACACAGGTATAACGCTCTCCAACTCCACCAGCTCTTGTACTGGCTGCTCTGCGCTTGTCTTTTACTCGTGTAATCTCATACTTTCTGCCATCTTCCCATGTTATCTCTTTGGGAATGAGCAGTCCGTCCTTTGAAAACTCTGCAAGTACATCAACATATACCTTATTGCTCAATGTAATCACCTTCCTTACAAGATTGCTATCGCTCTGGAAGCATCCATCTTCCTTGCTATATAGCCTTTTTCTTCTAATATTTTCAGATGTGCATAAACACTTGAAGTCGATGCCACCCCTACCATCTTGCATATCTCCCTGATAGTAGGAGCATAACCATTCACACGCTGATATTGCATAATGCTTTCATACACATTCTGCTGCTTCTCCGTCAATGGTGCTCTGTCTACCAGATCAATTCTTGCTGCTTCGCTCATGTTCCGCCTCCCTCTTCTTTACTCTATTGGCACTTTTCTTTGCTAACCTGAAAAGTACCCATGTGGATGTACTGTGTGTTCTTCTTTTGCATTGACTGCCGACAGAATCCTGTCCCGGTACATGAGTCCCCTCTGGATACTGTAAAATCCAAATCTTTTGCGTATCTCATCCACCGCCGAATCCATCTTCATCTGCTTTTCACGCTTCTCCACACTTGAGAACAAATCAATCTGTTCCCAATAATTATCTGTTACTAAGTCTGCACCTCGGACACCAACACTGCGGATTGGCTTGCTCCAGTTATAGTTTTCCTTAAATATCTGATAAGCATATGCAGCTATCTCTCCGGTGATATTTGTTGCATGGTCAATCTTTTTCTGACGGGTAAAAGAGAATAACTCATTATCCCTGACACTTATCTCAACCACTCTGCACCGGAATCCATTCTCACGAAGTCTTGCTGCAACACTCTCAGCCAGAATATAAAGAACAATCTTTACATCCTCATCGCATACTAAATCCTTTGGTGTCGTTGTGCTGTTTCCCACCGATTTGATTGGAGCGTGGGTATTCTCCAGTTTGACAGGTGAATCATCATAGCCATTAGCAAACGACCATAAGATACTGCCCATCTTTCCAAGGTGACTGTTAAGCACATCTTCATCTGCCCTTGCAAGATCACCTATGGTTTTGATACCAAATAATGCAAGCTTTCTGTTCGTACTTTTGCCAACGTATAGAAGATCTGCCACCGGAAGTGACCATGCCTTCTGCTTAAACTCACTCTTATACATAGTTGTGATTGCATCAGGCTTCTTATAGTCTGAACCAAGCTTTGCAAATATCTTATTGAAAGAAACACCAACACTCACTGTGATGCCAAGCTCTGACTTCATTCTCCTGCTGATTTCCTGTGCAATGAGCAATCCATCTCCTTTAAGGGAGCTGCTCCCTGTCACATCAAGCCAGCACTCATCAATCCCATATGGTTCCTGTCTGTCCGTATATTCTGCATATATCTCATGAGCCATTCTTGAGAACCGAAGATATAAGTCCATTCTTGGTGATACAAATGTTATGTCCGGACAGACCTGCTTTGCCTGCCAGAGTGCCATTCCTGTTTTCACACCGTACTTCTTGGCAATATAGTCGGCTGTTAAGACAATCCCATGTCTTGCCTCCGGGTCACCGCCTACTGCCAGTGGCTTTCCTGCAAGCTCCGGATGATGCAGATGCTCAATCGAAGCATAGCAACAGTTGATATCTGAATGAAGTATTACCCTGTCTCCCATCTGCATAACCTCCTGCATTTAATCTGTCACTACCATAACCTTTAGTCCAAGTATATGAGTAATGTTTCTTACAGGGCATAGTATAACCCCAAGAATAATCGACTGTCAACGGACACATGTGTCCTTTTTCTCATTATATTGGATTTTTAACTTGAATAATTGGCACTATTGCTATATACTATGGAGTGAAAAGAGACATTTGAAATCAACAAAATGAAAGAAAAGAGGCGTATGTATGTACTCAATCGGAGAAATCATTTCATCATATAGAAAAAAGAAAGGCTTGCTCCAACAGGATCTCGCTGATGAACTGGCAAAGGAAGGCATTACCATTTCCTATAAAGCCATATCCAACTGGGAGAGAAATCTTGCTGAACCAAGCGTTACCATATTTTACAAAGTGTGTAGAATCCTTGGTATTACTAACATGTATGAGGCATATTTTGGAGTAAATCCTACTGATCCTTTCTCCTCACTTACTGATGAAGGCAGGGAAAAGGCTATGGATTATATCAATCTGCTCCACGCATCCGGAATGTATGAAAAGCAGACTGCTAAGATAATTCCATTCCGTAGCATTGATATTTTTGAAAATGCCGTATCAGCCGGAACCGGTAACTTCCTTGTAGACGGACCGAAAGAGACTGTACGCATAGATGAATCTATCCTGCCGGAAGATACTACTTTCGGTGTCCGCATTAGTGGTGACAGTATGGAACCTGAATTCCATGATGGTCAGATTGCATGGGTATTACAACAGGAATCTGTTGCTAATGGAGAAATCGGCATCTTCGCTCTAAACGGAGAAGCCTATATTAAGAAATTACAAAACGATAAAGACGGAATTTTCCTTATCTCACTCAATGAAAAGTATGCACCTATCAAGGTTAGTGAAAATGACCGCTTAGACATATTTGGAAAAGTTCTTGGAAAATCTGATGCTTCTGCTATTACAGGACATTGCCGATAAAATTGCAAGTCCTTTTTATCGGACACATTATTTTGCATAATGACAATAAGAAAATATCTATAGAACTGAAAGAAGGGATTTTTATGGCGGTTACCAATAATATCAGAGAAATCCGGGAGCAGCGTGGCATTTACCAGGATGACCTTGCCGCTGCTATCGGATACAGCACCAAAACTGTCGGCAGGATAGAACGTGGGGACAGCACCCCATCTGCCGAATTTATGCTGCGGATATCAAAGTACTTTAATATGCTGGTGGAAGATGTATTCCATGTGGAAGATGGGACCCACCATTACCCCTGAAGAGCCTTATTTTGTACTATTTATATTCTAACACCACAGGAAGTTAAGATAGTTTATAACTTTGTTGGTGAAATACCAGATATAAACAAATAGATGGAAATGCAGCCCTTTTCCTATGGAGAGGGGCTTTTTCTATACTTCTGTATACGGATATGAAGAGATAATTTACAACGCTGAGATTTGTGCAATATGCACAAAAAAAGCGATATTATTACATATATTAAAACAATATAACCTATGTTTTTGTGATAAATATTTGACTTAGAGAAAGATTTGTGTTACCATTTTAATGAATTAATATTACTTATTGGCGACTTTTATAGTCATAGTTTTAGCCTGTTGACACAAAACTAATGTAAACCCTATTTAAGAAAGAGGTGATTCCTTTGGTTATTGAAACAAGTAAAACATCCGTCTATTTCACTTTTAAAGAAAGAAGGTCGTTCTATGAAAAAAATAAGCAAATTAATAAGCCTTATACTTTGTCTATCGTTACTTTGCCCAACAGTTGCTTATGCTGCGGAAACAAAGCAAACCACGGATTCACCAAATATGAAAGATATTCTTATTGATTCAACAGATGACCATTTTATCGTTGTATCAATTCCTGAATCTGAGGCAGAATCGTATCAAAAGCGATTAGAGTCAGACCCTGAATTTCGTGAAAATGAAATTCAGCAAGCCCTTGGTGGTACTTCGGCTGATTCACGTGCATTACCTCCTGGGCATATTGAATATCAAAGTTATATGTACAAAAGAGATATTAAGGCAGCTGTTGATGCTGCATCTGGCTCTGGAACATTTGATAAATGGCTTACAGGTCTTGGGTGGACTGTTACTGCAGCTAGCATTGCAAAGTTAATCAAATTGTCAAAAAGGGATAATATTTTTATGTTGTCCGCAGATATACTTAGGACATTGGCTCAATGGGCTCAGCAGGAACGAGAAGCGTGGTGGAAAGAAGCCTATAAGGACATCATTAATGGAACAATCTCAGCTGTACGTTATACCATTGTACAGAATACTACAGAATATCCTAAAATATGGCGAGTTTTCGAACGTATATAATTGAGGGATTGATATGGATAATAATAAGATTCAAAAAATTTCCCACTATATAATAGTTCTTTTGCTCGTGATTCTTTGGTTTATTATGATGTTTTTCCCTGAGCACATAGATACTATGAATTTTAAAATATTTTTTTCTATTTCACTTGCTTGTAGCATAATTTACTCTTTATGTAGAGAGAAATACTTTCCTATACAAACAGACAGTAAAACAGAAAAATTTGTTTTTACCTTTTTAATAATATTGCTTTTTTTTAGGTTTCTGTTTTTGAAAAATTAAGTTATAGAAATACTTTTGTCTACAGTTGAAGCGGCTATCCTTTGAGATAGCCGCTTTTTTCGTAAAAAATCATTTATCATTATCTTTGTTCAGCCTATGAGAAAATTTCTCATGGGCGTTTTATTTTGATTCATCACTTGACTTTGTGGCAAAGAAAGCACATCCATTAAGCATATTTTGGAGTAAATCCTGCTGATCCTTTCTCATCGCTTACTGATGAAGGCATAGAAAAAGCTATGGATTATATTAATCTGCTTCACGCATCCGGAATATATGAAAAGCAGACTGCTAAGATAATTCCATTCCGAAGCATTGATATTTTTGAAAATGCAGTATCAGCCGGAACCGGTAACTTCCTTGTAGACGGACCGAAAGAGACTGTACGCATAGATGAATCTATCCTGCCGGAAGATACTACTTTCGGTGTCCGCATTAGTGGTGACAGTATGGAACCTGAATTCCATGATGGTCAGATTGCATGGGTATTACAACAGGAATCTGTTGCTAATGGAGAAATCGGCATCTTCGCTCTAAACGGAGAAGCCTATATTAAGAAATTACAAAACGATAAAGACGGAATTTTCCTTATCTCACTCAATGAAAAGTATGCACCTATCAAGGTTAGTGAAAATGACCGCTTAGACATATTTGGAAAAGTTCTTGGAAAATCTGATGCTTCTGCTATTACAGGACATTGCCGATAAAATTGCAAGTCCTTTTTATCGGACACATTATTTTGCATAATGACAATAAGAAAATATCTATAGAACTGAAAGAAGGGATTTTTATGGCGGTTACCAATAATATCAGAGAAATCCGGGAGCAGCGTGGCATTTACCAGGATGACCTTGCCGCTGCTATCGGATACAGCACCAAAACTGTCGGCAGGATAGAACGTGGGGACAGTACTCCATCTGCCGAATTTATGCTGCGAATATCAATGTACTTTAATATGCTGGTGGAAGATGTCTTCCATGTAGAAGATTGAGTCGGAGGGAGCAATTCGGTAACAAAGCGATTTTATAACAGGCTTATTTCGTGCACCTTTTTTACTTGGGTGACTGCTTTTGTTCCCAGCACTAGCACCGAAAATGTCATATAAGTATACTCCAATCATGAAACCAACTTACCTTTGGCAGGTTTGACTTATTAAAGAGTGAACTTCATGGATTCAGGTTTAATATAAAAATCCCCGAAAGATAATTTTCTTCATTTGATTTTTTTATTTGAGTCTTACATTTTAGATACAAATTCATATCTTTTAATTCATATTGATAAATTATTTTATCTGATAAAATATAGATAACATTCTCATTAATCGTCATTTGCTCTACATCATGTCCAAGTTCTATATTATTTAACTCTTTGGTTTCTAAGTTATATATAGATATACTTCCACCTTCTCTTTTTACCAAGTCAAAGTGAGAAACGATAAGTATGTTATCCCATACGGCCAAATCTAGTGGATAATATTGATCAAATGAAATTGTTTCTATCGTCTTGTCATTTATCGAATATATGCAAACGGTATTACATGGATGATCACCAGAATCTACTGAGTTTGAAAACAATATGTTGTTGTCGAAAAGAATTGCTTTATAATGAGTACCTCCATAATTTGTAATATCAATTTTCTCATCAAAACTCAGTTCTTCAGCATCATAAATGTAAATGTAAGAATTCATCTCTTTTCCGTATTTTGTAGTAGCAAATGCAAATAACATATCTTTACTACACAATAGCTTGCTTACATAAACACCTTCAATTTTCTCACTTACGACTTGATTATTTTCTTTACTACATTTATTAATGTACGAATCACCGTTTAACGTATTGCAAGTATAAATATTTTTATCATTAACACAAATACTATTCATTGCCAACTGATTGATTTCATAGATTTTTTGATTCCCACTTTTCAACTCAATTTTCAGAACCTTTTTTTCATCCTTAACATTAGTTTTTCCTTGAGGAATCAAATATAGTTCATCTTCATAAATTACTGGATTATAAAAAATACTTCCTAATGAAGCGTATTCCAATGGAAGCGTAGCTGTTTTTTCTAAATTTTGATTATAAAAGTAAATTCTACTTTTTTTACTATTACCACTTGTTTCAATAACTCCAACAGATGAAGTTGTTAGATCTATATTCGCACTCTCTCTATGCGTACATCCAGTAAATCCTAGAAACACTATTGCACAAATTGTAAAAAATTTTTTTTTCATACACATACCTCATCTAAAATATCAGCCTGGAAAATTTGAGAAACATTAATTTATA
>OMFD01001212.1_pt1 | contig 13678 bp, 12 predicted proteins | sample 1645541 | NCBI WGS metagenome assembly OMFD01 (sample SAMEA103958149, study PRJEB25191) | human gut metagenome | biome: human-associated habitat [ENVO:00009003]; feature: intestine environment [ENVO:2100002]; material: feces | place: Germany | collected 2013/2015
TGTTAAAATGGTGAAAAGACCTGTGCCGAGTTGGTGCAGAAAGCGGGAACGACACCCCGGGATGCCCGCCATGCGGAGGCGAACGAGGTATCCTTTTTGCTGCGGGACAGGCTTTGAATGTACAACAGGGAGGATTTGTATGCAGCGAAAAGATTTGGCTCTGCGGGTGCTGTCTACGGCAGCAATTATGTCTATTGTTACTTCTATTGCAGCCCCGGCGTTTGCGGATGTTTACTATATCGGCAACGGCAGCATTGACGTAGAGACCATAACGAGTACGGACGGCAAGCAGCAGTATGTGAAAGTAACTCAGGGGAATAAGACCTACACCGACACCAGCGACGAGATCGTGATCAAGGACGGCACCAGCGAAAAGGATGCCGCTCTGAAAGAGGCTGATCGTGCTAAGGGTACCCAGGCAAAGCCTGCGGGAGCCCCTGCCGCCGGTGCCGCCACGCAGGAGCTGGAAGCAGCCGGTACTGCGGACGCAGCCGGGCCTGCTGCCGGGGAGAGCCAGCCTGACCCGGACGATGCTTTTACCCTGAGCGAAGCAGAGGAGGACTCTGAGGAGGGCAAGGACCCCACGGACAATCCCACGGAGAACCCCACAGAGAAACCCACGGAGAATCCTACGGACGACCCCACGGAGCCCCCCAAGAAGGATGTGGTGTACGAGTACGCCCCGGGGGCAGACCCGAATCCGGAGCAGCAGGCCACGAAACTCGCCCCCACCACCTCTGCAGACCCTACGGCAAAGACCAATGAGGTCACTCTGGACGCCGCCCCGGCGGCTGATCCTGCTCCGACCACTCCGGCAGAGGGCAGCGCCAAAAAACCCACCAAAAACGTCATCCGGGTCATCAATAACTGGGCCGAGAAGGTGCTGAACATCCGGCTCAGCAATGTGAATGTTAAGGTGGATGACACCAGTCGCTATGCGGATGGAACAAGGGAGCAGTTTAACAGCATGAGTTATGGAGTATCCGCAGCAGAGGTTCAGGGAACCGGAAAGACCAAAATTGAGCTGGACGGCCAGAATGTTCTGGACAGCAGTGCAAGCGAGTATTGGGCGGGCCTGCGCAAAAAGGACAGCGGAAACCTGACCATCACAGATGAGACCAGCGACAAGGGCGAGACTATTACCGCGAAGGAAGAAACAGAGACCTCCGGAAGCCTGAGGGCAGAAGGAGGAATTTACGGTGGAGCTGCTATTGGCGGAAACAGCTACGAAGCCACGGATAATATCACCATCGAAGGATATGCAACGGTAAATGCAAACATATTAAAAAACACATTTGGGTGCTATGGAGCCGGCATCGGCGGCGGTAACAGCGCAAAAGGCAGCAATATCACCATCCAGGGCCATGCTAATGTTACAGCAAACGGCGGTGAGACCGGAGCCGGTATCGGCGGTGGAGGCCAAGATGGTTATCGTGGTGGAGATGCGGAGAACATCACCATTCAGGACTACGCCAAAGTGACCGCTACAGGTCAAAGCGGTGCGGCCATTGGTGGCGGCTTCGGTCAGTCGAAGAAAGGTAACGCCAAAAATATCGTGATCCAGGGCCACGCAACGGTCGACGCAAAGGGCGGCGGGGCCGCCATCGGTGCTGCATGGGGTGACAACGCGGAGGTGACCATTGGCACAGCAGGCGCTACGGCAGAGCAGGAAGATGTCCATGTGACGGCAACATCAAGTTATGGTGCTGCCATTGGCAATGGCGCAAAAGATACCAAGGTCACCATTCAGGGCCATGTGACCATCCAGACGGCGCTCGGCTCAAATTCCGTTGCGATCGGAAGTCAATACGGAAATGTAACGGTCAATATAAAAGACAATGCCTCCATCGATACAGCTACGGGAGGATTAAACTCCAGCATTGGCGGCTGGAGTTATGACATCGGTTCGAACAGAAAAGATGTAGCGAACGAAGTTGTAGTGAACATTGACGGCGGAACTAACGGAAAAGTTAAGCTCGGCGAGAACAGTGCAATAATTGGAAGCGATGGTGCGATTTCCGCCACCGAGGTCAACATCGGCAACAACGTCTTACTTAAAATAAAACAGAGTTGGCAGAATGGCAAGTATATCGCAGTGAACAATGCCGAGGCTGAGGTAGGCACAAGAAGTAACCCCGCTGCAGGCGGCCTTGTAAATACCATTGGCGATAATACAGAGCTGTGGTATACTGACTACAATGGTGTGCTGCAGAAGATCGTCCATGGCAAAAATGTTTGCGCCCATGTGCCCGGAAAAGTGGTCAAGAAAGTGGATGCCACCTGCACGGAAGACGGCTGGGTGGAGTACGAGTGCGATTACGAAGCACAAAACAATGCAACCGGAAACAGCTGTGGCCGCACTTGGAAAGTACCCATCCCCAAGAAAGGCCACACCTGGGGCGAGTGGGTGGAGGACACTACTGCAGGCACAAGGACCCACGAGTGCAGCGTTTGCCATGCAAGGGAGACCGAAGCCCTGCCCTCCGACACCAACAGCGCCCTTGAGCTGCGGGTGGTGGACGCTGAGGGCATGGACCAGCCCTTTACCGTGAGCCAGAACGGCACCCTGCGCACCTACACCGGTGCCTACGACACGGCCACCCTTACCGGCGACCTGAACACCCTGCGCTACCTGCAGGACCACGGCGCACAGACCATCCAGTTCGTCACCAATGGCCAGACCAGCAGCTTTGCCATCAACGACCTGCTGGCACAGGGCAGCGGCAGCGAGGTGTTCTACCTCACCCACCGTGGGGCCGAAGAGCCCACCCTGCTGCTGGTGGAGGCAGACCACAGCGAACTGGTGAAAGACTAACCATCCCCGGCGGCGGGGCTCTCCGCATGGCCCCCCCACCTCCATATTGCAAGACCCCCGGCACCTTCCGCAGGGTGCCGGGGGTCTCTTTGCGCCGCAGGGCAAAAAAAGGCCCCGGCCTGCCCGGTGGGGGCGAGGCCGGAGCCTTTGCTCATGCTTTGGTGGGTGCTGCCGGGCAAGCTCAGGCGGCAGTGGAAGAAGCGACCTCGGAGGAAGCAACCTCAGAAGATGCAGCCTCGCTGGAGACCTCGGATGCGGCCTCAGAAGATGCAGCCTCGCTTGCAGCCTCGGAGGAAGCGCTGTTCTCCTCGGCCACGGCAGAGGTGGAAGCAGCCTCAGACTGAGCGGCAGCAGAAGCAGCCTCAGAGGTAGAAGCAGCAGTAGAAGAAGAGCTGCCGCAGGCAGTCATGCTGACAGCCAGGACCAGAGCAGCAACGGTAACACAAACATTCTTGAGTTTCATATCGAAAATCTCCTTACTTTTGAAAAAACAGTTTCGCGGAAGGCTGTACAGGTGAAACCTTTCCGCAAGAAGATATTCTAGTCCGTTTTCGAAAAAAATCAAGCCCTTTTTTGGCAAAGATTCTATTTGCCGAAGAGATTCTACATTTTTGTTATAACTTATCGCCAAAAGTCAAGGATTTTTGACGTGCAAAAACGAAACACTCCGGGCTTTTCCGGGAGAGAAAAGCATGGTATAATAGCTTCATGATACAGGTTGGAAAACGACAGAGAGGTAGAAGATCATGGACATCAAAAAAGTGGCAGTTCTGGGAGCCGGTGCGGTCGGCTCCTACGTGATCTGGGGGCTTTCGGCCCGCAGGGACGTTGAGCTTGGCGTGGTGGCCGATGGCCCGCGCGGCGAGCGTCTGGCAAAAGAAGGCTGTGCCATCAACGGCAAAGTCTACCGTCCGGCGGTCTGGACGCCCGGGCAGGCCCATGACGCCGACCTTCTCATCGTCTGCCTGAAATACGGTGCGCTGCCCGGCGCACTGGACAGCATCAAAGCCGTCACTGGACCCCGCACCACCATCATGAGCCTGATGAACGGCGTGGACAGCGAGGACATCATTGCCTCTGCCGTGGGTGGGGAGCATCTGCTTTACTCCCTCATCAAAGTGGCGTCCCACAAGGAGGCTGACGGCGTCCATTTCGACCCTGCGACCACCGTTGGCATCATCTTCGGGGAGAAGGAGCCGCCCTGCGACAGCCTCCGTGTCAAGGCCGTGGAGGCTTTGTTCGGCGGCACAGAGCTGCACTTCCGGGCCACCGACTGCATCCGGGAAGAGATGTGGAGCAAGTTCCGCCTCAACGTCTGCAACAATCTGCCCCAGGCCATCCTCGGCGCAGGCGTAGGCTGCTACCGTGACAGCGTCCATATGAAAGCCATCAGCGACGGTCTCCGCCGTGAGCTGGAAGCCATTGCCGCAGCCAAAGGCATTGATATGCTGCGGGTGGATGCCATGTCCGGCAAGGGCTGCGCCGTCAAACCCTCGGCCCGCTACTCGACGCTGCAAGACCTCGACGCCGGACGCCATACCGAAATCGATATGTTCTCGGGTGCGCTCATCCGGATGGGAAAAGAGCTGGGCATCCCGACGCCCTACAATGAGTTCGCTTATCATATGATAAAAGCGCTGGAAGAGAAGAACGACGGTAAGTTTGATTATGCCGGCCCGGATCAGGAAATGACATGGGCAAGATAACGGAGGGAATACCGATGAATATTACGGTCTATCTGGGGGCCAACGAGGGCAGCGACCCGGCCCTGAAGCAGGCGGCGGAGGAACTGGGCCGCTGGATCGGCGAGAGCGGGAACGCGCTGGTCTACGGCGGCTCCCGCAGCGGCCTGATGGGGCGTCTGGCCCACAGCGTTCTGACGGCGGGGGGCGAAGTGACCGGCGTCGAGCCCCAGTTCTTCATCGACTCTGAGGTGCAGTATGACGGCCTGACCAGGCTTATCGTCACCCAGGACATGACCGAGCGCAAGACCCGGATGATCGAGCTGGGCGACGCCTTTATCGCGTTCCCCGGCGGCACCGGTACGCTGGAAGAGATCGCCGAGGTGATGTCCAAGGTCTCGCTGGGCCATCTGGACGCGCCCTGCATCCTCTACGACCTCGACGGCTACTACGCCGGCCTGAAAGCTCTGCTGGCCCACATGGTCGAGATGGGGCTGTCCAGCCCCGAGCGGCAGAGCGGCATTTATTTTGTAAAGAATCTGGACGAGATAAAGAGCATCCTGAAACGGGCATAAGAAAAGCGCTGGAAGCGGTGTAAAGGCTTCCAGCGCTTTTTATTATCTGCTTACATGGAGATGACGCCCAGCGCGTTTGCCACAGAGCTGATGAGGATGATGGCCGCGAAGATGGGGCAGAGGTACTTTATCATAAAGTTGAAGATGCGCTTGCGGCGGAAGGGCTTGCCTTCCAGCGTGACCTCTTCCTCGATTTTCTCCACACCGATGACCCGGGACACCAGCAGGCAGGTGGTGATGGCTGCAATGGGCATCATAACAGAGTTGGTGAGGAAATCGAAGAAGTCGAGGAACTGCATCCCAAAGACCGTGAACTGGGCCAGAGGGCCGTAGCCCAGAGCCGACAGACTGCCCAGCACCAGCATGATGATGCCGATGAGGACGGTGGCCTGCTTACGCTCCCAGCCCAGCTCGTCCTCGAAGGTGGAGACAGCGCTTTCCGTCAGGGCGATGGAGCTGGTGACGGCGGCGAAAAGCACCAGCGTAAAGAAGAGGATGCCCACCACGGTGCCGAGGCCCATGCTCTCAAAGACCTTCGGGATGGTGATGAACATGAGGGCCGGGCCGGCCTGCAGGGTGTCCGGGTCGCCGCCCGAGAAGGAGAAGACCGCAGGAATGATCATCAGGCCCGCCATGATGGCAATGGCCGTGTCGAAGATCTCCACGTTCTCGGTGGACTCCTCGATGGAGACATCCTTCTTCATGTAGGAGCCGAAGGTGACGAGGATGCCCATTGCGATGGAGAGGGAGTAGAACATCTGCCCCATGGCGGTCACGACGGTCATCCAAGAGAAGTTGGAGAGATTCGGCACGAGGAAATACTTCACGCCCTCCAGCGCACCCGGGCGGGTGACGGAGTAGCCCGCGATGATGACGGACAGCACCACGAGAATGGGCATCATCACCTTGGAGACCCGCTCCACGCCGTTGCGCACGCCTGCAAAGATGATGGCAAGGGTGAAGATGGTAAAGATGACAAAGCATATCTCCGCCGAAGCGCCGCTGGAAATGAAGGCCGAAAAGTAGCCGTCTGTGGCCAGCTCACTGCCGTGGCCGCTGACGTAGTCGGCCAGATACCGGATGACCCAGCCGCCGATGACCGAGTAATAAGGCACGATAAGGATGGGGATGATGGCGTTTATCCAGCCGCCGAAGGAGCGCCCGCCTTTGCGGACGGCGGCGAATGCGCCCACCGGGCTTTTCCTGGTCATCCGGCCCAGCGCCGTCTCGGCCACGATCATGGTGTAGCCGAAGGTGAAGGCGAGGATGATGTAGATGAGCAGGAAAATGCCGCCGCCGTACTTTGCTGCGAGGTAGGGGAAACGCCAGATATTGCCGAGGCCTACCGAAGCGCCTGCCGCCGAGAGGACAAAGCCGATCTTGCCCGAAAAGGCGCTTCGCTTGTGTTGATTTTGGTTCATTAGATTCTCCTCTTTTCACAAATTTGAATAAGTCCAGTGTAACACTGCCACAGGCGGGATTCAACAGATTTTCCGATAAAAACCGCGAAATGCATCGAAAGAATCGAACGGCAGCATTAAAAAATAAGCACAGAGGCCCAGAGACCTCTGCGCTTGAAGATGTCAGTCCACTACCGGCACATCCAGCCCGAATTCCAGCGGGCGGAAACGGGGGCAGACGTTCTCCGTGATGCAGATGACCGACGCGGCCAGGCGGCTGCCGATCTCACAGGACTGGGCCAGATTCTTGCCGTAGGTCAGGCCGATGACCGTACCGGCAAAGAAGGCGTCGCCTGCGCCGGTGGTGTCGATGACGTCCACCTTCTTGGCGGGTACGACGCCGCACTCGCCGGTGTGCTTGGCGTACACGGCACCCTGACCGCCCATGGTCACCACCATGCTGGTCATGTTGGCGCTGTGGACGTTCCGGGCCAGTACCTGAGCCATCTGGCTGGGGGAAAGATGCTCGTAGTCGTCCGAGAAGAGCAGACCGGCCTCCTGCTGGTTGCAGACGAAGCAGTCGATCTGCTGCAGATAGTCGCGGCGCTCCATGGCGATGCTCATGTTGGAGACTGCGGCAAAGACCTTCTTGTTGTATTTCCTGGCATAGCGGAGCACCTGCTTGACCGTGTCTTTCTCGAGATCCAGCTCGATGGCGATGGCGTCGCAGTCCTTGAAGATCTCGTCGCCCTTCTCCTCCAGCAGGGTGGTCAGCGGGGTGGTGTCAGGGCGCTTGGAGATGGCAGCGTGGACGTCGCCGTCGTTGTCAAAGATGGCCAGCCATGTCCCCATGCCATCGGGGACCTTCTGGATGTACCTGGTGTTGACCTTGTGGTTGTCCAGTTTATCGATGACGTCCTGGCCCATGCCGGTGTCGTCCACCAGACCCACGAAGGTGGGGCGCAGCTCCACATTGGCGATGTCCTCCGCCACGTTCCGGCTCACACCGCCATGCACCTGTTCAATGCGGCCGGCGTTCCGTCCGCCGGGGATGTAGGTGGAGAGGGGATAGCCCTTGATGTCTACGAAAACTGCGCCGATGACTACGATTCCCATATTTGAAATTCCTTTCCTGAATAAGAACTCTCTTTGACTTCTATCCTGTTTACGCTTCTCCTGCCTTTTGCGCCCGAATGTCGTCGCCCATAAAGAGGAAGGGGACAAAAGAGGAGAGGCGGCTGGAGATTTTTTCGGTGTAGAGCTTTTCCAGCAGAGCGCCGTCGGTGATGTTGGTGGTGACGATGGTGGGCAGCTTCGCGCCCAGACGGTTGTTCAGCAGGCTGTAAAGGGTGCTGATGAGGAAGCTGGAGTTGAACTCGGAACCCAGGTCGTCGAGGATGAGCAGGTCGGCCCCGGCGGCGGTGCGCAGGAGCATCTCTTCCTCCCCGGCGGGGTCGGAGCCGAAGTGCAGGGCCTCGAGCTTCGAGAAGAAGTCGGGGCTGGACACATAGATGACGTCGAAGCCTTTTTCCAGCACCTCTCCGGCAATGGCCAGAGCGGCATGGGTCTTGCCCAGACCGGCGTTGCCGAGGAGCATCAGGCTCTCGCTGGTGGTATCGAATTCGTCGGCGTAGCCGCGCAGGTCGTCCAGAAGGGTGGACATATAACTCCGCACCGGCTCGCCGAGGGAGGCGTCCATCCGGGCAGGGTAGTAGCGCAGCTCCATGGTATCGAAGCTGGAAATGGAGAGGCTGGACAGAGCCTCGATCTCTGACCGGCGGAGCTGCTGCATCACCTTGTGGACGCAGCTGCAGGTGCGTCCGTCCACAATGCCGGTGTCTTCGCAGAGCCTGCAGGTGAAGTGCGGCTCCAGTGCGTCGGCGGGACGGCCGCTGGAGGCCAGCAGGTCGGCCAGCTTTTTGCGGGCATCGGTGAGGGCCGCAGCGGCATCGGTGCGGTCCTTGCCCGCCGCACCAGCCAGTGCGCAGCGGATGCCCCGCACCTGCACCTCTTCTTCGGCGTGGCGCAGCCCGGGGACAGCGGCCTCGGCCTCAGCGCGGGCGTCCTCCGCCTTGGCCCGTGCGGTCTGACGACGGCGGGCGACGGTGCGCAGGGCTTCCTGATACAGTTCGTTTTTGGTACGCATAGTGTCTCCTTATGCCGGGGGTCACTCGGACTTTTTCTTGAGGGTGCGGCGGCGGGCAGCGTTCTTGAGGAAGTCGTTGCCGCTGGGGGTCTCGCGGTCCACCCGGATGTTCCGGCTGGCGCCGGCAGCGGCCACCGGAGTGCGCACATCGTGGATATTGCGCAGACCCTTGGCGTTCCAGGTCTTGAGGATGCTGTTCCAGTACCACAGGTCGCGCTTCGGCCCGGCCTGCACAGCGGCCTCCTGCACCATGGCATCGTCGTAGCCGTAGACCTCATACCACCGGGCGATGGCTTTTCGCCCGCCGAGGGTGAGCTCGCTGTCCGGGAGGCCCAGCAGGGAAGCAACATACTGTTCCCGGGTCTGGCGGAGGGCCAGCAGCTTGAGGTGGGCGTCGGCCTGTTCGCCGGTCTCCACGCCCTCGGCCCGCCAGACCTTCAGCTCGTGGAGGACGGCGGCCATCGTTCGCTTGCCCCGGCTGGCCACATAGGCCACGCAGAGCATGACGGTCTCGGGGGCAAAGCCCTCCTGTACGTAGAGGTTGACCAGCTTTTCCATCTCGCTGTGGGTCAGCGGGCGGGCAAAGCCGGTCTGAGCGCAGTCGATGAGGCTCGAGATCATGGGGTCGGTGCGGCTTGCGGCGGCGATCTCCGCCCAGGTCATGGGGGCAGGAGCAGAGGGCTCTGCTCCCGGCGCGGCGTTCTCGTCGTAGCGCTCGAGAAGCCCCGCACCGGCCCAGAAGGAGAGGGCGCTTTCGGCTGAGATGCGGCTGCGCAGTTTAAGATCGGCACAAATTTTTTCGGGGTCGGTGACGCCGGTGGCCAGCACGTACAGCGCTACCCGGACGTTGTATTCCTCGGCGATGCCCAGCTTGGAAAAGATGAGCTGCGGCACCGGGATGGTGTCGCCCTTGAGCTCTTTGAGACGGTATATCATTTGCTTTCCCCGCTTTCTGCGTCCTCGTCCTTCGGCGGCGGTGACCAGGGCTCACAGTCCAGGATGGAGGGCCGCTGCTTCCAGAGCGCCAGGTCAGTGCTGTAGGCAGAGGACAGATACTCCGCCGCTGCGGCCCGGCCCTCGTCCGTCAGCGGAAAGACCATCTGCCGGCGCAGAGCGGGGTCTGTGCGGTCCAGCGCCCAGGGGTCGGGCCAGATGTCCACTGTGAGGATGGCTTCCTCTTTCTGTGCGCCCTCGCCGCCGTCCGGGTCAGGCACGCTACGCTTGCCGGGCGAGAGCAGATAGCGCATCCCGTCTTCGCTACCGCTGTATTGATTCTTGCACTTGAAATAGTGCAGAAGGGGTACAAAAATCATGACGTCCCTCTCAGTTTTAGACTTGCTGAAATGATAAAAGCGCCAATTCTTGACGAATCAGCGCTCTTTTTGTGGAGCAGGATACGGGACTCGAACCCGCCGCCTACTGCTTGGGAAGCAGTCGCTCTACCGGATGAGCTAACCCTGCGTTTACTCATTTATTGTAGCAAAGGACACGGGTTTTGTCAACTGCTTTTTGGCTCGATTTTGGTCGGTAGCAATTCAACTTTTTAATGCAACAGCAACAGCGTTGAATTGCCTATCGCAAAGATGCCGTTTCGACAGGCACTATTTTTGAAAATTGCGATAAACAAAAAAGACCACCGTTCTGCCCGCAGGAAATAAGGGCAGGACGGTGGTCTTTTGAACGGACTGTGACTTACAGCTCAGCCAGAGCGCGCTTGAGGTTCTGTGCGATCTGGTCAGGGCAGCTGGTGGGGCGGGGGCCGCAGGTGGTGCCTTCCATGCGGGCGATGGCGTCCTCAGCCTTCATGCCCTTGAGCAGGCGGCTGATGCCCTTCAGGTTGCCGTTGCAGCCGCCGATGACCTCGATGGACTCGATGGTGTGGTCATCGTTCAGCACGATGTGGGTCTCCTTGGAGCAGGTACCCTTGTTGGGATAGCTGAAAGACTTGCTCATATTCAAACTTCCTCTCTTTATATCCGACTGACAGGCGAGCGGACTCGCGCAGTATCTTTATTATATCCTTGTCAGACGAGGAAGTCAATGTGGCCTGGTCACAGAGCGCCGCCCCGGCGCTTGCGGGCCAGTGCCTCGATGCGCGCGATCTGGTCGTCCTCGGTGACGCAGGCACCCACCGGGTGGGGCTTGCCGTGGTTCGCGCCGTGGAAGTCGCTGCCGCCGGTGATGATGAGGTCGTGCTTCTTGCAGAGCTCAGCGCACTCGGCCATATCCTCGGGGCTGTTGCGGGGGTGATGCACCTCGATGCCGTCGATGGCCCCTTCAGCCACCAGCTCCCGCAGCAGAGGCATACTCTTGTACACCGTCGGGTGGGCGAACACCACCACGGCCCCAGCGGCCTTTGCCGTGGCCAGCACCTCCCGCACCGGAGGGTAAGTGGGGGAGTGGAGGCATTTGCCCCGCGGCTCCCAGCCGAACAGCTCGTGGTACAGCCCGGTGTAGATGCCGTCGCACAGGCCCAGCTGCTGCAGCGCCTGCATGATACCGCTCTTGAAGAGGACGCCGCTGTCCTGTGCATATTCCAGCGCCTGCTCGGTGCGGAACTGGGGGTACAGCGCCTCGATCTCCCGGCAGCTCTGCAGAGCGCACTCGTTGCGGCGCTGGCGCATGATGTCGCAGTGCCGGCGCAGGGCAGGGCAGTCGAGGTCGGGCCAGAAGGTCAGCAGGTGGACGCGGTGGCTGCGCTCGAAGTCGTAGCCGGTGAGCTCGGCGGCGGGGATGAGCCGCACGCCGTCCTGCACCGGGTGGTCGTAGGCGTACTGGGCGCTGAGGGTGGTGTCGTGGTCAGAAAGGGCCAGAGCACTCAGCCCCAGCCGCGCTGCCATCAGGGGCAGGCGGTGGATGGGAACAGAGCCGTCAGAACAGGTGGAATGAGTATGAAGGTCGCCAGCCATAAGTTACTTTCCCTCGATTTTTACAGATTTCTATGCCTAGTGTACCACAAAAATCATCGGGGAACAAGGGAGCCTTACACGGCCTTGCCGCCCACCGTGAGCGTGGAAGAACGGATGTGGTGGGTGAGAACGACTTCGGCGTCCTCGCCGCCCATGGCCAGCAGCTCGTCCACCGAGAGGGTGGTGGAGCAGAGGATGGTCTGGAAGGTGATGGTGTCGATGCCCTCAGCCCGCAGCTGACGCAGGGTGGCCAGCGAGGCCCGGAGGGAGGCCGTGAACCGTCCGACGCGGATAGAGAGGACGTTGTTGCCCCGGATGCTCGTGTAGGAGATGCGCTGGCCGTCCTTGTCGGTGACGACGAGGCCCGGGAAGACCGACTCCTGCACAGAGGCGTCCGCAGAGCTGCCGCCGGAAGAGGAGGTGTCCGCAGGGACGGGGTAGCCGGGGTCGGTGGGGAGGGTGGTGTCATTGCCCTCAGAGTTGTAACGGGTGATGGAGCCGTCGAGGCCGGTGAAGACCTGCTCGCCGTTCATGTCGCCGATGGCAACGTTGCCATCGCCCGCCTTGGCAACGATGGTCACTTTGCCCTCAAGGGTGATGTTTGCCTTGGCGTCGCCCGCACCGCTGCCGATGCCTGCGCCGCCGGAAATTTTTTTCTCAGTCTCTTCGTCTATGCCGGATTTACCGCCGGTCGCGTTCACAGTGGGCGCGCCGCTCTCATTGCTGCGGATGGTGATTTTGTTGCCATTTCCAGCAGCATCATTTACGGAATTAACACCGCTGCCGATGCCTGCGGCACCCGCGCCGCCGGTGGCATTGACCATGGTATTTCCTTCGATGGTCACATCACCCAGTCCGGCATAGCCGCCGCCATAACCGCCGCCGATGCCTGCACCATAGGCGCCGCCCTGAGCGTTATGGATGACGGCGTTATCCTTGATGGTCACTTTGCCGTTGCCCGTAAGCTCACCATCGCTCCACGGGTCACTGAAACCGCCGCCGATGCCCGCGCCGCCATAGCCGCCGGTCACATTTTCGATTTTTGCGTTGCCAGAAATCTCTATTTCGGAAGTAGCGCCATAACAACCGCTGCCGATGCCGGCACTACCTTCACCGCCCTGAACTTCTTCAACGACCGCATCGTCTTTGATGATTATATTGCCGTTGCCAGCGTAACCGCCGCCAATGCCCGCGCCGCCGGGCTGAGAGGCGTTGTCAGGGAAGACGGATGTGGCTTTTTTGATAGTGCCGCCGCTGATGGTCACATCGCCATCGGCGCTCCGGCCTCCTCCAATGCCTGCACCATAAACACCGGTGGCTGTGATGGTGCCGCCGGTGATTTCTACATCACCATTGCCACCCTTGCCAGCACCGCCGTCACCACCGCCGATGCCTGCACCGCCGCCAAGGGTCTGGTAAATACCGGCAGTAGACCCGGCAGTAGCGGTAATGTCACCGCCGGTAATGGTCACTTGACCGTTTTGGGCATTTCCACCGCCGATACCTGCACCGTGGAGACCACCGGTAGCGTCCAGACTGCCGTTCTTATCTTTGTCCTGAATGGTCAGTTCGCCGCTGGTGTCAGTCTTGTTGTGCTCCAATCCGGCATGGTCAGCGCCGCTCTTCAGCTCGTTGTCGCCATCCAGCTCGATATTGGTATCGCCCTTGCCGGTCACGCTCACGGCGGCGCTGCCGGTGCTGCTGGTGTCGATGTTCACATCCTTGAGTGTGACCTCGACCTTATCGCCCTTATTTTCGGCCTCGATGGTCACGGTGTTCTTATCCGACGTGCCGGTGATGATGGTGTCGCCCTCATCTTTTACGAAGTCGCTATCGCCCTGCTTGACTTTGTTCGGCCCCTCGGCCTCGCCCGCTTTCACGGTGATGTCACCTTTCTCGATGTCCCATGTCTTGGCAAAAGCCGGGGCGGTCAAGGTGGTGAGCATGGCGGCGGTCAGGATAAACGCCGCTGCCCGCTGAGAGGCCGGACGGGGTGAATCGCTACCCCCCGTATGGAGAGGCCGGCCCAGAACACGCATCGCAAGCTTACGATAAGACAGCATACAAAAACCTCCTTTGAATGGTGAAAAGAAATGGTAAAAACAGGGAACATTTGACTGCCCTGAATGTACCACATCTGAGGGGAAAAAT
>OMFD01001215.1_pt1 | contig 13662 bp, 6 predicted proteins | sample 1645541 | NCBI WGS metagenome assembly OMFD01 (sample SAMEA103958149, study PRJEB25191) | human gut metagenome | biome: human-associated habitat [ENVO:00009003]; feature: intestine environment [ENVO:2100002]; material: feces | place: Germany | collected 2013/2015
TTTTACACCGGAATTATTAAAAAAAGTAAAGGAAATGGGTGTGGAGATCGCAGAGGTGACACTTCATGTAGGGCTTGGTACATTCCGCCCGGTCAAGGAGACGGATGTATTAAAACACCATATGCATTCGGAATTTTACCGGATCGAACAGTCCGAGGCAGATAAGATCAACCATGCAAAAGAGACCGGACATCGTGTCATTGCGGTAGGAACGACCAGCACGCGTACTTTAGAGGCGGCATCGGACGAGAACGGTTTCCTGCGCGAGACAAGCGGATGGACAGAGATCTTTATTTATCCGGGTTACAGGTTTAAAGTCATTGATTCCCTGATTACCAATTTCCATTTGCCGGAATCCACACTGGTAATGTTAGTTTCAGCACTGGCAGGACGGGAACATGTGTTAAACGCATATGAAATTGCCGTGCAGGAGAAATATCGTTTCTTTAGCTTTGGGGATGCAATGCTGATAACGGATACAACAGTTTAAATGATCTGAAAAGATGCAACAGACAGCATGATTTACGGGCAAAATGATTGCTTGAAAAAATCACGAAAGAGAAGGAAAATTACGGAATGGAAGAGAAAAGACATCATAAGCGTTTAAAACTCGACGTTTCCATCCAGTTAGAACGTCTGACAGAAGATGGAACGACGACATATGATTACACGCAGGTTGTAGTTACGGATGTTTCGCGCGGCGGAATCGGCTTCCAGTCCGACGAACTTTTGGAAGTGGGGGGATATTATAATACCAGAATCCAGATATGGACGAAAGAGGTGATCGATGCAGTCATCGAGATCGTGCGTAAGCAGAAAATGGAAGATGGAACCGACAAATATGGGGCAACTTTTATTGGAATGTCGGATACAGATGCAATAAAAATAGATATTTATCAGGTGTTTCGTGAAGCATAAAAGTATAAGAGATGAAGTATGCTTTTGATGACAGGATAAATGCAAAAAATCGAAGAGAGCCAGATAGGTCACATCCTAAAATAAAGATGATCTGTCTGGCTCTTTTTATTTCTGTCATTCTTCGTCCATAAGCTATCATTTATGAAAGCATAGGTATACGAATAAATTATTTGTAAGTCATAAAATTAATTATGCTTCATAAGAACTTACGGTAATTGTATAATCGCTTGTACCTTCCACATAAGTGGTTCCATCAGAGCCTTTGACGGTAACGGTGTTGCCATCCTCATCTGTAATGGTTCCCTTGCAGGTTAAAGAGGAGAGAGTGCTGTCCCAGATGATCTTTCCTGCCATGGTCTGGGCATCTGTAGTAAATTCACAGTCAGCGCCGTTGGCACCGGAAGAACCCCAGCCCCGGGCATTGCTGTTTCCGGTACATTTTAACAGGAAATCATTGGAATCAGAATAACTTAAATCTACGCCTGACAAATAAAAGGTACTTTCTGTATTGGTGGTGTAGAACATACCTCCGTTTTTAGAAGTCAGACTTCCTCCTGTCATGGAAAAATCGCTGTTTCCAACTTCGGAATCACCGGACATGCTCTGATAGAGGATGACGGTCCAGTTACAGTCATTCTGCTCGTTTTCCGGAATGTTGCCGGTCAGATCACAGTCTGTTAATTTTAAGGAGTTTAAGCCCTCGATACAGACTGCTTCGGATCCGTTGGCAGTTAAAGCTGCATTTGAGATAGAGATATCTGCAGTACAGTAAACAGCCGGGGATCCGGTTCCGTTTGAAGTGTAGCTGCCGCCGTCTACGGTCATGGTACCACCGCCACGGTCACTCCGGATTGCAGCAGAAGATTCGCCGTTCGTTGTCACGGTCAGATTTTTTGCAGTCAGAGTACCACCGCCTGCAACATGAATACCGCCGGAGGTATCCTGTCTGGTTGTGATTGTGATGTCAGAAACTGTGACATTTCCGTTTCCATAAGAAAAGATACCTGCACCACCGGCAGAGTCTGTCGTGATCGTCGCATTGTCTATGGTTACTGTTCCGTCAGTTACCAAAAGACCCGCACCTACTCCGTAAAAACTGGACGAATCGCCACCGGTACTGTCGGAGGAAGTGCGGTCTAATGTGATATCTTTTAAAGTAACGTTTGCGCCATTTGAAACAAGAACCGCATTTTCATCGGATCCGGTGGAAGAGAAAGTCTCATCGGAAACTTCGGTATCTTCCGTATATTCGGTTACGGCATTGTAAGATTCCGGCTGGGAGGAAGCGCTGCCTCCCGGCGAGCCTCCGCCTGGAGTGTTACCTCCCGGCTGACCGCCGGCGTTGTCAGAGATCGTTACAGTTGCAGCGTTACCATCATCATCTAAGGTGATCGTTGCCATAGTACCTTCGGATAAAGCGGAAAGTGTTGTTTCTTTTCCATCTTTGTCATAGTAGACGGTGGAATCGGTCAGATTGATCGTCTCGGTTGACATATTGCCCATATCCGGGGCACCGCCGTTGTCGGAAGGGGCAGAATTGTTGTCTCCACTAGGCGGATTGCCAGGGGTTTCGGTGGAATCTGCGCCATCAGAGTCAGGTTTGCCAGGTGCCTCTGTTGAATCGTTGTTGTCAGAGTTCCCGTTGCCTGCTGGGGCACCACCGTTGTTATCGCTCGGTGGATTGCCCGGTGCTTCGCCCTGACCGCCGCCCGGCATGGCTGCAACTGTGATCGTGCTGTCGGTAATTTCGGAAATCATTCCGGTTACCGTGTTTTCATCTGATTTTGCATCAGTGTCCTCCGTAGATGTTTCCACTGTGCTTTCTACAGAAGAAGAGGTATTTGTGTTATTACCTGTACTATTGTTTGTGCTGCCGCATCCGGAAAAAATCAGTGTTCCTGCCAATGTGATACATAATAATGCTTTTTGATATTTCATAATGTTTGTCACTCCTTTTTTGTTGATAGCTGTATTCTATCGGGGGAATGTGACGGTTAGATGAAGTCATGCTGGAAGTTGCGTGAATTTACAGAGAAGATTGTGTGGAATGAAAATAGAGGTGAGAATCCTTTTTTGAAAAAAATTTTAAATTTTATGAAATTTACTATTGTAGATTTTATAAAAGTGTGCTAAACTATGTTTGTATCCATGAACTAGTTTATAATGTAAACAGTTCAACTCAAGAGGCTGTATTCTGATTAACGTCAGAATATGGCTTTTTGACTGTCTGGAGTTCTTTTTGGGATGTTCTATAATCCGGCATTTCGCCATTTACCCCAAATTTGAAATACAAGTGTTATATTTATATAAGAAAAAATACAAATAAAATCTTATAATTACAGGAATATCAATTGAAAGGGAGCAGAAACTTTTATATAATAGAGACAAAGTACCGGTAAAGTTTAAAAGAAAATGTAATCACAAAAGAAAATTGCAGGGAGGAATGGGTTATGTACAAAAGATTACTGGCAGGTCTGCTTGCTGTTACAGTGACCATGACGGGAATTTCATTTCCGGACAGTGTATTTGCTGCGCAGGATGATACGGCAGTTGTACAGGAAGAGGAGGTTGTGACAGAGAGCTGTGAAGTCACGGAAAGTGAAGAAGCGGAAGATCAGGAAGAAACTGAGACAGAATCAGAAGATGCAGAAATAGAAGAGACCGAAATAAAGGAGAATGAAATCGTACAGTCAGAGACGGAAAATGATACGGATACGACAGAGACAGAGGAGGAAACCGTCGAAGCTGAAGTATCAGAAACAGAAGAGCAGACGGAGGCTATTAAATCTGATATATCTGTCGAAGGAACGGACAGTGCAGGCGTATTGTTGGCAGAGGAACTTGCCAATGTTGCCACGCAGCAGGAAGAAAATAACGGATGCAATGTGTTTTCCATTGATGTCAGTGAAAATACGGCAACGGTATATTTTGAGACAACGCAGGATGCAACATTAGTCGTTGCAGTTTATGATGAAACTGGCAATCAGATGCTTGCATGTGGCAAAAAAGAAGTAACACATGAAGAAACGTTAACAGTTGTGGACATTGATACCGGTACTATGCCGCAATATTTTTTGGTACGCGGTTATCTGATCGAGACAGAGACACTCAGACCAATCTGCACGCTATACGAATCATCCATGTATACACAGGAAATGCAGGAATTTTTATCAAAGACGACAGATGATTTTGATGACGAAAAGGTTCTGAATCTTGATAATGATACAACCAACAATTTTGCAGTGTACGGTGATGACACGATTATAATACCGGAAAGTTCACAAAAAAATCAGGTTGTAAGTGTAGATGACACTAACAGGGTTTATGTAATTGAAAATGCAGATGAAACCGTCACATCTTTGAAAGAAGGTGACATTTTTGCACATGAATATGGCGATGGAAATGTGCTGATCGTAAAGGTTTCTTCCATCAAGACAGACGGTACAACAGTTACCATTACCGGTGCAGATACCTCCGCAGAGGAAGTGTTTGATTATGTAAAAGTTGATTCCACAGCAGGACTTAGCACAGCGGAGGTCGATGATTCTAATCTGGAGGATGGTGTGACATATGAGGGATTAGAGGATATGTCTGAAGATGATGATATACAGACCTATGCACTTGTGGATGGAAATGCGTCGGCAAGCATGGGAATATCCATGAAAATTAATTTATGGACGCCGGGTGAAAAAGAAAGGGTTAAAATTACAGGCGATGTATCGCTAAAAATGACTACTTCGATCAAAGTATATATTGCAACGAATTATCAGTATTTTGAGTTTCGAATGGATTATAAAGCGAAACTTGGTATAGGTATTTCTGGAAAAGGACGTCTACGTGACACTAAATTTCCCCAAATAGTATTAAGGCCGTTGCCTGCAATTAGAGTGGGTTATAATCCTAGTCTTGAACTTAGTGCAGATGTAAAATGTGAGTTTAGCGGAATGATAAAAGGAACAGTAGGAATGGCGGTGTCAAGTGATGACACGGAAATAAAAAGTTTTGATTCGACACCAAAAGTGGATGCGGATCTTGAACTTGAAGGGACGATTTTTTTTGGATTTTCATTTGAACCGGAAATATCAGCAGAAATTGTAAAAGTAAAACTGGCATCGGCAAGTCTGGAAGGAAAAATTGGAGCTGAATCGGTCAGCAAAGCATCACTTGTTGGGAAAAAGGACGATACAATACATGATTGCGAACATTGCATTCAGGGAGAAATCTTTGCAAAAGGCAGTGTATCGATTAAAGTAAAGTTGTTGAAGCTGGAATTTAAGTATGACATGCTGGAAATGAAAGTAAAAGTAGGGGACTGGTATTGGTCGGTAGGGAAGGGACATGCCTTCACAACCTGTCCATATTTTAAATATAAGATAACTGTTGCAACCGTAGACGACAGTGGTAAAGTGTTCCCAGGCAGTAAAATAGAGGGAGATTTCAGTGTAATTACCGGACAGGGAACGCTGGCAAATGCACAGTTTATCAAAACAGGAGAAGATGGAAAGGCAATTGGATATCTGCCGGAAGGAGATTATAAATTAAAAATATCAGCAGATGGATATAAAACGGTTACGAAGAAAATTAAGGTAAAAAAAGATAAGGCAACTAATAGTATGCGGGTTGTGCTGAGAAAGAATGGGGATGATAATGGATCAGGTGTTGAGATTATAAATCCGGATTTAAACATTATAGATGATTCTTCAATATTAAAATTAAATTTTTTTAACACAGGTGTAATCAGTACGAACGGAAATTTATATATGTGGGGAAACAATACGAATGGGCAGCTGGGAAATGGGACAAATCAAAATAGTTCCGTGCCGGTAAATATTTTAAATAATGTAAATGAATTTGCTTGTGTTAAGTCTGATAGTTTAGGAGTTATTTCAAAAGAACATTTTTTATATACATGGGGGAAGAATGAATATGGACAGTTGGGGAATGGAACTATGGAAAACAGTAATATTCCGGTTAAGATTATTGAAAATGTTAAGAAAGCTAATGTAGGAAGTGATAGTAGTTATGCGATTACGCAGAATGGAAGTTTATATACATGGGGGAAAAATGAATATGGACAATTGGGAAATGGGACAATAGATAATAGTTATTTTCCAATTAAAGTATTAGATAATGTCATTATGGCTGAAGTCGGGGATGGTTATAGCGCAGCAATCACAAAAGATGGAAGTTTATATACATGGGGAAGAAATGAATATGGACAATTAGGGAATGGAACTACGGAAAACAGTAATGTCCCCGTTAAGGTTATGAATAATGTTGCAATCGTAAAAATTCATGATTATAGCTATGTTTCAGCTATTACAAAAATAGGGCAATTATATATGTGGGGCATGAACAAAGACGGACGTTTAGGAAATGGAACAGCAAATAATAGTAGTATTCCTACAAAAATACTGGATCACGTTATATATATGAAGTCAGTTGAGCGACGATGTGCAGCTATTACTACAAACGGACAATTATATATGTGGGGATGGAATCTTAGCGGACAGATAGGAACTGGTAGTACCTCAAGTAGTTATGTGCCTATTAAAATTATGGATAATGTAGTATCTATAGATTTGGGAACAGTTCATAGTGGTGCGGTTACGAGAAATGGCGATCTATATATATGGGGACATAATTATTATGGAGATATAGGAGATGGAACAACAGAGGATAGATACACCCCAACCAAAATCACCATCCCCGGCGGTGTAGCTCTCCCCTCCGACCTGACATCTACCATATCCGCACAATCCGAAGAATCATCCTCAGATTCCGTACCAGTTTTAACAGCAGTACCGGATTCTACCCAACCGGTATCCGAATTTGAATCAACAGACCAGTCCGAAGAATTTGAAGAAGAGGCAGTCTCCGTATTCAAAGCCGACGCCACCGAAATCGACACCGCCACCGGCGCACAGACTGCATCCTTCAAAAACCTGACGCCAAACGACACCTACAATTTTTATGTGGCAAGATCCCTGACCGCAGATGACCTGCTTGCCTCTGACAATATTTTAGATATCCGTCAGGCAGTGGCAGGGGAAGGTGGCAGGATGAGTGTGACATACCAGCCGAGAGAGACGGATGATAATGCAGTTATTTTTGTTGTGGGAAGTACACCAAAAGATCTTTCCGGTGCGCAGATCACCATTGGAGATACCACATACAACGGCACAGCAAAGAGTGTGACAGCAACGGTTGTCTGTGATGGCAAAACACTGGTCGAAGGACGTGATTATCTGGTGACAGGTGGGTTTGAGATCACAGGAGCAGGTACTTATACATTAACGATCATAGGTACAGGTACTTATACCGGAACGGCGTCTGCAGCATATACGGTAACCTGTCAGCATAGTTATACAGAAAGCATAACAAAACAGCCGACCTGCACTGAGTCGGGAATAAAGACTTTCACTTGCAGTATCTGTGGTGACAGTCAGACAGAAGAAATTCCGGCAGCCGGACATAGTTTTTCTGCTGACTGGACAATTGATGAGGAAGCAACCTGTGCAAAAGAGGGAAGCAAATCGCATCACTGCAGTGTCTGTGCAGCAGTTACGGATATTACAGCGATTCCAAAGACTGCGCATACTTACCAAAATAAAAAGGTGACCAAGCGTGCGACAACCAGTAAGAATGGTACATTTTCAGCAGTATGTTCGGTATGTGGGGCAGAACAGACGGAAACAATTTATGCTGCAAAAACAATAAAACTTTCCAAAACATCTATGACCTACAATGGAAAGAATCAGAAACCATCTGTGACGATTTTGGATGCAAACAAAAATAAACTGAAAAGCGGTACAGATTACAAGGTTACATATCCGAAAAAATCCAAAAATGTTGGCAGGTATACGGTTACGATCACATTAAAAGGCAGTTATAGCGGAACAGTAAAAAAGACATTTACGATTCTGCCAAAGAATACAGCCATTTCCAAACTGACAGCTTCAAAAAATACAGTCACGGTAAAATGGAAGAAACAGACCAAACAGACTGCTGGTTATGAGATCCAGTATTCCACCAGCAGTAAATTTACAAAAAAGACGACAAAGACTGTAAAAGTTGCAAAAAACAGTACAACCTCCAAAAAGATTACAAAGCTGAAAGCAAAGAAAAAATATTATGTACGCATCCGGACGTATCAGACTGCCAAGGTCGGAAAAAAAACGACAAAGATTTATTCTGGCTGGTCGAAAGCAAAGATGGTCACCACGAGGAAGAGTTGACATTACTACCCGAAATTGATACTATGATTACAGAACAAGCGGTTGTAATAAAAAGTCCTCCGCCATAAGGCGGAGGGCTTTTTTAGCACTATCAATATGCAATGTGAATAATCATTGCCTATTAATTTTAATGGAATTATAATAAAACAATATAACAAAGGAAAAAAGAGGTTATTTGTTCTCCTCATTCAAAATACTTAAGCAGAGTTAAAGAAAGGGAGGACATGTGAGGTGTTAAACGTGAAGCTGAAATGGATTGAATTCGAGAATTTAAGAACAGGACTAAAGATTGAACGTGTTGTATTTAATGATGATATCACATTGTTGGTTGGTCTGTCTGGTGTTGGTAAAACCCGGATATTAAATGCGATAGAATATTCTCTGAAATTGGCTGTAAATAAGAATTTACGTCTGGAACCATATAATACGACTTTATGTTTTCAAATTGGAGAGGAAGTATATGTATGGTCATATAGAATACAGCAGGATCATACAGAGGATATTTTTGAATCAAAAGAAATAAAGTATTTTTTTGCCTATGAAAAACTTCAGAATATAAAAGGTGATATACTGATGCAGCGTACACCTGATACGATTCAGGTGACAGGTTATGGTAAGGTACCGACACCTAAAAAAGATGAAAGTTTATTAGTACAATATTCGGAAGATGCCTTTGTCAAACCAATAATTTCTGAAATGTTAAAATTATATCCAATAGAAATTGAAATGGATGTGAGAGGGGCAATTGCGCAGGAAAGTTTTAATATGTTTAAAGCAAAGATTAAAGAAAGCTTTAAGGAAAATGAAAAACAGCCTTTTGAAAAATTCAGCCATTTACCTGTTCCTCTAAAGATTTATATAACAAAAAAATATTATCCTCAAATGTACGCACAGATTTTTTCTGCGGTTAAGGAGCTGTTTATGGAGATTAACAGTATAGATATTGTTGAGGATCCTGATCGTGAAATATATATGGTGGCAATAGATGTATATGGAAAAAGATTATTGCAGCATGAAATATCCAATGGAATGTTAAAAACGATATACTATATTGTTGAGTTGATCACTATGTCAAAAAACTCTTTAGTATTAATAGATGAATTTGAGAATGGATTAGGGGTAAATTGTATAGATGTATTGGCAGAACTATTATTGGGGGAAAGAAGGGATTTACAGTTTGTTATTACCAGCCATCATCCTAAAATTATAAACCAGATTTCAAATAAGAAATGGAAGATCATTGAAAGAGACATTGCGACGGTAAAAAATTTTACAGCTGAAGAGTATGGAATCATGCATAGTCAGCATGATGCATATTTTAATTTGATAAACAGATGGGAATTTGAAGGTAAGATATAAATGAATTATTATTTTTTGCTTGAAGATGAAAAGTCCTTTATAAAGGTTTTGCCTGAATGGTTAAAATATATGGGGATACAAAACACCAGAGTGCAGGATATTACATATGTTCGGGAAAATAATTATGTGATGCAGAGCGGACAAGGTGTTACGCAGCTGATCACAAGAGTTTTATTCCAGACGATAGATACAATTCTGCTGAATCCGGGAAAAATAGATGAATTAATAGTGATTTTGGATTCGGAAGAATATAATGAACAAGAACGAAAAAAACAGGTTGAAAACATTATCAAGGAATATATTGACAAGAAGAATTGTGCTGTAGATTTTTTATATAAAGTTTTTGTCTGCAATCATTGTTTTGAAACATGGCTTTTAGGAAATGGTAATTTATATCCGGATATTAGACCGGAAGGAGATTTTCAGCCATATTACGACAAGTATAATATAAAAGTAAATGATCCTGAATTAATGGCTGTGCCGGACGATATAAAAGAAACGATAGCTGTTTATCATTTCCATTATTTACATGAAATGTGCAGATATAACAGAGTACGGTACAGTAAGAAAAAACCTATGGAGATGGCAAAAAAAGCATACTTTGATACGCTGGTATCAAGAATAGAAAATAGTGATCACTTACATTCATTTGCTCAGTTTTATGAGTACTTTGTAAATGAACAAAAATGACTATTCAACCGATAATAAAATGCCGTACGATCAACCGACCGTACGGCATTTTCCTATCTTTCATAAATCGTATAATGATGTTTCTTAAGCAGTGCAACCGCCAGCGCTAATGATTCCCCGTCATACATTTCAAGTCTCAAAACACCGCCTTCAAACTCACGGTTGTGAATGATCCCGATATTTTTGATACTTAAATTATTGCTCGCAAGGATCGTTGCGACGGTGGCGATCCCACCGGTCTCATCGATCAGGTCTAAATACAGTTCGTAAACATTCTTCAAAGCACCTTTTGCCGTGATCGTGATGGAATCACGGTAATCTTTGGCTGCAGTAAAGGCATCTAACAGTGCAGGGGAATCTGCATCTGCAATGTTCGTGCGCATTACCTCTAATGTATGGATATAGTTGTCCAATAATTTTAAAATCTGTTCCTGATTGGATAAACAGATATTTTCCCACATGACAGGGGATGAGGATGCGATACGTGTGATATCTTTAAAACCTCCAGCCGCGATAGTTTTCATAATTTCATTCTCATCATCCGATTCCCGCACCAGGTTGACAAGGCTGTATGCGATCACATGCGGCAGATGACTGATCGCTGCGGTCGCATAATCGTGCTGCTCATAACCTAAAACCAGAGGAATTGCGCCGAGAGAGCGCACCAGCCCGGTCAGTTCTTCCACAGCAGGGGAAGGACTCTTTGTGGTCGGTGTGATAATATAGTAAGCATTTTCCAAAAGCGTCTCTGAAGCATTAGAAAGACCGGTCTTCTCAGAACCCGCCATCGGATGACCGCCGATAAAATTGGCTTCAAGGCCGAGTCTTATCACTTCTCTGTGGATCTCCGATTTCACACTGCCGACATCCGTGATGATACAGTCTGGAGAGATCACATCCTTTAACTGTTGCAGGTATTCAATATTTTTCTTGGTCGGTGTACACAGAAAAATATAATCACAGTCCGCAAAATCTTTCAATTCACATGGTGTATTGTTTATAATTAAATGTTCTTTAAAAGCTTCGGCAACCGTCTCGGCATGATGTGCAGTTGCAATCATTGTAAGTTCCGGATGAAGTGCATGCAGTTTTTTTGCAATGGAACCGCCGATGAGTCCGAGTCCGATAAAGCCTATTTTCTGAAGTGACATATATGGAAATCCCCCTGTTAGATGTTAAAGTTCTGTTCTCATAATTCTTTACCTATCATAGACATAAATCACAAGAAAGTCAACACGTTAAAGTATAAAAGTGCAGATTGCATGAAAAAATAATCAAAGTATGGATGAAATGTGAACACTATGTAAACATTCCATGCAAATGGTTATAAAATATTTAAAATGCATACATAATATATAAACAAATTTCAGGTAATATAAAAATAGTTAGTAAATATGAATAAATAAGTTGTAATAAACGTGTAAATTTAGTAAAATATAACCATACAGCGAATGCCGTTTCAGAGGTATCGACTAAAAAATATGTATTGGAGGATTTGCTATGAACGTTTACACAACTGACAAGATTCGTAATGTGGTTCTGCTTGGACATGGTGGATGTGGTAAAACAAGTCTCGCCGAGGCGATGGCTTATCTTGCGGGGATGACAACACGCATGGGAAAAGTTACCGATGGTAACACAATCAGCGATTATGACAAAGAAGAAATCAAACGTCATTTTTCCATCAACACATCTGTGATACCGATTGTCTGGGGTGATACCAAGATCAATATCCTTGATACACCTGGTTATTTTGATTTTGTAGGGGAGGTAGAAGAAGCAGTCAGTGCTGCGGATGCAGCAATTATCGTAGTATCCGGTAAGGCTGGCATTGAAGTCGGCACAAAGAAGGCATGGGAGTTATGTGAGACATACAAACTGCCGCGTATGGTATTTGTTACAGATATGGATATCGATGAGGCAAGTTACCGGCAGGTCGTAGAAGATTTACAGCAGCTATACGGCAAGCGGATCGCACCTTTCCATCTTCCGATCCGTGAAAACGGACAGTTCGTCGGTTATGTCAATGTATTACAGCAGCGGGCAAAACGCTGGAAAGATAACGGCGAAGTGGAAAAGGTAGAAGTGCCGGAATATTCCAAAGAGAATCTCGGTATCTGCCGGGAAGCATTGATGGAGGCTGTTGCGGAGACAAGCGAAGAATTTATGGATCGTTATTTTGGAGGAGAAGAGTTCTCTGAGGACGAGATCCGCCAGGCACTCCGTGTGAATGTATCCGATGGAAGCATCGTTCCGGTGCTGATGGGTTCGAATGTTCTTGCACGCGGCATGTATACACTGATGGTCGACATTGTAAAATATCTTCCGAGTCCGGAAAAACGTTCCTGCACCGGAATCAATGCAAAGTCCAACGAGGTATACAATGCAGACTATGATTTTGCAAAACCAAAATCAGCTTATATTTTCAAAACGATTGCAGACCCGTTTATTGGGAAATATTCATTGATCAAAGTTAATTCGGGAGTTATCAAAACAGATGATCTTCTTTACAACCAGCATAAAGATACAGAGGAAAAAATCGGAAAGATCTATGTACTCTGTGGCAATAAGCCGGAGGAAGTAAAGGAACTGCATGCGGGAGATATCGGAGCGTTAGCGAAGCTGACTAAAGCAGCTACCACAGATTCCCTCTCTACCAAAGCGAACCCGATCCTGTATATAAGAACACAGATCTCCATACCATATACTTATAAACGTTATAAGGCAGTCAACAAAGGAGATGAAGATAAGATCTCGCAGGCATTGCAAAAGCTGATGCTCGAAGATCTTACATTAAAAACAGTCAATGACAGTGAAAATGGCCAGACATTACTTTACGGTATGGGAGACCAGCACCTTGATGTTGTGGCAAGCAAACTGTTAGAGAGATACAAAGTTCAGATTGAACTGAAAAAACCAAAAGTAGCATTCCGGGAGACCATTCGTAAGAAAGCGGATGTGGAATACAAGTACAAAAAACAGTCCGGCGGTCATGGACAATACGGTCACGTTAAGATGACCTTTGAACCTTCCGGGGATCTTGAAACACCATATGTATTTGAACAATGCGTTGTCGGCGGAGCAGTTCCAAAAAACTTCTTCCCGGCGGTGGAAAAAGGAATCCAGGAAGGAGTTGTGAAAGGACCGATGGCAGCTTATCCTGTGGTAGGAGTAAAGGCAGTATTATATGATGGATCCTATCATCCGGTAGACTCTTCTGAGATGGCATTTAAGGTTGCGGCTCTTCAGGCATTCAAAAAAGGCATTATGGAAGCATCACCGATTCTGTTAGAGCCGATCGCATCCTTAAAAGTTGTTGTACCTGACAAATACACAGGTGACATTATGGGAGACTTAAACAAACGCCGTGGACGTGTACTTGGAATGAATCCGACGGAACACGGTTATCAGGAGATCGTAGCTGATATTCCTTACATGGAATTATATGGATACAACA
>OMFD01001216.1_pt1 | contig 13652 bp, 10 predicted proteins | sample 1645541 | NCBI WGS metagenome assembly OMFD01 (sample SAMEA103958149, study PRJEB25191) | human gut metagenome | biome: human-associated habitat [ENVO:00009003]; feature: intestine environment [ENVO:2100002]; material: feces | place: Germany | collected 2013/2015
AGTATTCGATCGTGGAAGAGAAGCGCCCCGGCCAGTACTTCCCGATCGAGCAGACCGAGAACGGCGCCTATCTGTTCAATTCGCAGGACATGAATATGCTGGGACACTTGGATGATTTGATTGACTCCGGTGCCACCAGCCTCAAAATCGAAGGCCGCGCGAAAAGCGCCTACTATATCGCCGCCATGACCAACGCCTACAAAACCGCGGTTAATGAATACATGATTCAACGCGGTTTTGAAGACGCTGATGGCAATGTTTTGAAGCCTTTCCATGACCGTGTGATTCGCCCGGGCGACCCCGATTTTGGCCAAGGAACCGAAGATCAAGTGATGCGCAATGCTGATGCCGCGTTCGCCGGTGTGGCCGATGAGGGATATGACCGTGGCTCTGATACTGCGGTTGCCGATTCGGTCACCGGCTCGGTTGCCGCAGAACGTGACCGCGTGACGGTTGCTGATGCCGTCGACTCAACTGCCTCTGGTACGCCGGCCGGCACCGCCGTCGAACCCGACGGCATGAGCTCTCACGCCCGTTCCACGCGCCGCAAGTCCAACACCGCGGTCGAACAGATTGAGACCGATTGGAAACATGCGGCCGTTCGCCCGGCCCCACACGTCGAACTGCCCGAATGGCTGCTCGAGGAAACCGACAAGGTGGCCCACCGCGACTACTCCACCGGCTTCTATTACCCGGAGCACAAGGTCACACAGAACACCGACCGCTCCGCCTACTTCCGCTCATGGCTGGTAGTGGGCGAAGTGCTGAGCTGGAGCGCGGACGAAGACGGACGTGTCACGCTGATGAGCCGTAACAAGATTGAGCCCGGTCAACAGGTCGAATTCCTGCTGCCTGGCGAGAGACCATTGGTCTTTACCGTGCCGGAAACCGGCCTGCGCGATGCCGATGGCGCGCCAGTACCCGCCATCAATAATCCGGCGCACGTGTTCTCGATGCCCTGCCCGCACCAGGTGCCCATCAACGCCGCCATCCGCTCGCGCACCAAAAAGCCCACCCTCAAAGCCGAATAACCTACCACTCCGCCCCCGCTGACTGGGGGTGGTCATGAAAATCATGAACACCGCCCGCACCCAAGAAAGAATGCCTTATGCCTGAATACAGCGAAGAAATCCTCGATTCCAACAGCATCAGCTCTACCGATAAAGCCGGTCGCCCTATTCCGGTGACCATCCCCATCGCACTGGCCCCCGGCATCAAGGTGGTGTACACCACGCGACTGGGCGGCCTGAGCACCGGCGATTACGGCAACCTGAACCTCGGCGGCAAGTCCGGCGACGAACCTGAGGCCGTGCTGTCGAACCGCATCGCACTCGCCGAAGCGGTGCAAGCCCGCCTATCGCTGGTCTCCCAAGTACATTCCGGCGTGGCTGTGGACGTGGACGACTCGTTCGTCATCAACACCCCCTTCGGCTTCGACGTGTCCGGCACACATGGTGAGACTGACACTCCGCACGTCATCGAGGCGGACGGCCAGGTCACCGCACAATCCGGCATCGCCCTAGGCATGTTCGCGGCCGACTGTCTGCCGGTGCTGCTGGGCGACCCGGTCACCGGTATCATCGGTGCGGCCCACTGCGGCCGTCGTGGTCTGGAGCGCGGCGTGATCGGCGCCACGGTGGACCTGATGAAGAGCAAGGGTGCCGACCCGGCGAACATCGTGGCCACACTCGGCCCGCGCATCTGCGGCGACTGCTATGAAGTGGGCGACGAGATCGCCGACCAGTTCATCAAGCGCTTCCCGCTGACCAAGACGAAGACCCGTTTCGGCGGTGCCGGCATCGACATCGCCGAAGCCGCGATGATCGACCTCGCCTTCGCCGGTGTACATCAGGTGGTCGATTCGATGCCGCGCGTGCACGCCGCCACCCAGTACCTTGAGGAAGACCCGGAACTCGCCGAACTGTGCCGTACGGACGGCGAAGGCCCGGCCGAGCTCGCGGAGCGCATCGACAACATCAGCCACAGCATGTGCACGCTCGAAAACCCACTGTGGTACTCGCACCGCCGCGCCGCGCTCGCCAACAAAACACACGAAGGCCGCCTCCTCGCCCTCATCGTGCGTGACTAAACGGAGAATGCGAGCACATTCCGTGGAGAAGATGTGATGCAGTTCACGGACGGCCAGCCCTCACCTTACGGTGGTGCCTATGACTGAGAGAGATTTCGATACCCCCGTCGAGACGCCTACCGTCCAACCGGCCCCCGCTCAGGGTGCCAAACCGGCGCAAACCGTGCCGGTGGTGGCCGTGGTGCTGGCCGCCGGCTTCGGTACGCGCTTCGACCCCGATAATCCCAAGCAGCTTGTCTCCGTGGGCGGCAAGCCCATCGTGTGCTGGAGCATTGATGCCTTTGAACATTGCGATCGCGTCAGCGACATCGTGGTGGTGGTCAATCCCAAGGTGCGCGGTGAAGTGGAAACGTTGGTTGGCGAGATGGGCTACACCAAAGTCCGCGTCATCATTGACGGCGGTGACGAACGTGTGGACAGTACCGCCGCCGCGCTCGACATGCTGGCTACGGCTGGCATTCCGGACGATGCCAAGATTCTGATCCATGACGCCGTCCGTCCGTTCGTGGAACAGTCCGCCATCGACGGTTCGATTGATGCGCTCGACCAGTTCACGGCCGCGACCGTGGCCTACGCCTCAACCGACACCGTGCTGTTGACCGAGGATCTGGGCGATTTGAAAGTGGTCAAGTCGGTGCCGGACCGCCCGAACACCTTCCGCGCGCAGACCCCGCAATCCTTCCGCTTCGCGACGATTCGTCACGCTTACGATTTGGCTGCCGCCGACCCGGACTTCCATCCCACCGACGACACGCGCGTAGTGGTCGATTATCTGCCTGATGAACCCGTCGCCATTGTCTCCGGTGCGGAAACCAACCTGAAGATCACCACGCTGGAAGATATTCCCACAGCTGAGCGTATCGCCGAGGAGATTCTCGGTCGTGATCCCAAGGAAGAGGCCCGCGCCCGCATGCACGCCCTGCTGGCCCAAGCGGCCGGCCAGATGCATCGCTAGACTGGCATTATGCGTGAACTCAATGTTGTGATCTCCGGCTTCGACCACTATGACGGCGTGGAGGTCAATCCCGCCGTCGAAGTGCCCAAGGCCATCGCCGAGCAGGGACTGGGCGTCTCCTCTGCTCCGGACGATCCGTTGGAGCAGGTCGCCGTCACCGTTCATGCTGTCAGCATCCCGGTGAGCTTCGCCAAAGCCTGGCCCACGCTGAAAGAGACGATTGAGGCCACCAAGCCCAATATCGTCATCGCCACCGGGCTCAAGCACGCAGCCCGAGGCGTGATGCTTGAACGATGCGCCACCAACCTGATGGACGCGATCAAGCCAGACGCGGACAACGTGATCCCACGCCGCGAACCCATCGACCCCAATGGCCCGGCCGCCTATTGGACCCGCCTGCCGTTGCGCTCGATCCTGAATGATTTCACGGACGATTCGATTCCGGCCACCTTGAGTTCGGACGCAGGTACGTTCGTATGTAATTCGCTGTTCTACAACTTGCTCAACTGGACCGCCACCCAGGAGCAGGTGCTGGGCGGATTCGTCAGCTTCCCTCCGGTCGTTCCGGCGCATTCCAGCCAGCATGGTCTACCACTCGACCAGCAGATCGCCGCTGGCCGTGATGTGGTGCGCGAAGCCGTGCGCTACTATCTCAAGCCCTCCAGCTCCGACATCCTCATCGCCTAGCACGCTGTGCGCCACGCCGGAATAGAACATGGTTCGCACGCATTGTAACGATTGCGCGTCGCTCAACGCTCAGCGCTAGTGCGATGCGCTACAGTGCTTCAAGGATGTGCCAAGAGCTTTATGCGTGTGCGAAAGGAATAAACAGCGATGGTGGATCGTTTCCCGGTGGTGCTGCGAGGATATGACAAGGAGAAGGTTGATGCTGCCTTCGACGCTACTCAGGAGAGTATGAAGCGTGCGCAGCAGACGTTGGCCAGCATGCGTGAGCAGATTGCGGCGGATGACGACCGTATTCTGCAACTGCAGGCCCAACTTCAGGAAGAGAAGAACAAGAAGCCGGAAGGCAACAGCTTCGCTTCCTTGGGGGCGAACGCCCAGCAGATGCTTGCCTCCGCCGAACAGACGAGTACCGAACTGCTGGAACGCGCCAAGCAGGACGCGTCCTCCATCCGTACCACGGCTCAGGCTCAGGCCGAAACACTGATCAACAACGCCAAGCTGGATGCCCAGCATATTGTTGACGACGCCAATGCCAAGGCCGCCTCGATTCTGACGAACGCCAGCAATCAAGCCGAATCAGTGACCACCTCCGCCAACGAGGATGCCGCACAACTGCGCTCCGAAACTGCCAAGACCATCACCGAACAGCGTCAGACCGTCGAGCTTGAGCTCAGCAACGCGCGCGAAGAGCACACTAAGAAGATGGCTTCCGAACGCTCCACTCAAGAGCGCGAAATCGCCGACATGAAGGCGGAGGCGACCCAGCAGGTTGCCGCAATGCGCAAAAGCGCCAATGAGGAGATCACCAAGCTTAAGTCTGATTCCAACGATCAGATTGAGGCGGCGCTCGCCGAGGCCAACAAGAAGCTCGCCGACGTGCGCGAGCAAGTGTCCAAGATGATGACCGAAGCCCAGCGCAAGGCCAGCGAAATCATTGATGCGGCCAAAACCAAGGGTCAGGAAATCACTGATGAGGCCGAGGTCAAGCGCACCAGCACGATGAGCCAGGTCAACGCCGAGGTCGAGCAGATCCGTCACGACATCGCCGCTCAGCAGGATGAGGCCACGAAGAAGGTCAACGAACTGCTGCAGCACCTCGAAGAGCGTCGTGTGGCGGCCAAGCGGGAAGCCGATGAGTTGGTCGGTCAGGCCAAGAACACTCGCGACCAAGCCGATTCGTATGCCGCGTCCAAGCGCGAGGAGGCGGACATCCAGGCCGCCGCAATCGTACATAAGGCGGGCGAGGAAGCCGATGCGCAGATCGAGGAGCGTCGCGCCGCCGCCCAAAGCGAGCTTGACGGTCTGTCCAAGCGCATCGCCGATCTGCAGGAACGCGAGTCCGTCATCACCCAGCGTGTTTCGGAACTGCGTTCTATGTTCTCGCAGGCGTTCTCCGGATTCGCTTTCGGCGGTAATGCGGCGGCCTCTGGTCAGGATCAGGAAGCCGCTGCCGCGGCGGCATTGCCGGTGGTTGCGCCCGTCCCGGAAGTCAAGCCTGTACACAACGAGGCCGATGACCAGCCGGGTGAGTTGAGCGGAAACGAGTCGGCTGCCGACGATCACAATGAGACAGATGCGGCACCGGCTGATTCGGCTGATTCGGCTGATTCGGCTGCGCAGAATGAGCAGTCCGAATCGTCTGAGCCGTCCGAGCACCAGACACAGGGCGAACCGGAGGCCCCGACTCAGGAGAATCCGGCCGTATCTGAGCAGAACGGCGAATGACAGGCCTTCGATTAGACTACTAGCGGTAAGAATTACGGCACCTGCGCTTTCGAGCCAGGTGCCGTATTCGTTTGAATCTGCGCCACAAGCGCACCATCACAGAAGGAGTATGACATGAGTGAATTGACGCCTCTGACCGGTGAAGCGTTGAATACCCTGCGCGGCGATTTCGCACAGAGCGGCACCAACCGTCTGGCCATGAACGCGGTGACCGCCGCCGGCATCGACAAGGTGGCTCGCAATTATGACCGCGCTCGTCTGATGCAGCGTCGTTTCTCCACCATCGTTGACAATGGCGAAGCCACCCATCAGGATCGCTCCGGCCGCTGCTGGCTGTTCAGCTCCCTGAACGTGGCCCGTTTCGTGGCCAAGAAGAACATGAACTTGAAGGAGTTCGAGTTCTCCCAGAACTACGCGATGTACTACGACAAGCTGGAGCGCGTCAACTACTTCCTTAAGGATGTGGCCGCTCTGGTGGCTGCCGGAGAGCCTTCCGACTCCCGCCTGATGCAGCACCTGCTCGCCGACGTGATGGGCGATGGCGGCCAGTGGACCATGGCCATGAACGTGTACAAGAAGTACGGCGCTGTGCCCAAGGACCTGTTCCCGGAGACCGAATCCTCCAAGAACACCGGTGAAATGAACATCCAGCTGCGCCACATGCTGCACACCGCCGTGGCGCACATGTACGCCGCTGACGGCGATGCCTCCAAGGTCGAGGCGATTATTGCCGACGCCACTGCTGCCGGCCACCGTATTCTGACCATCCACCTGGGCGAGCCGCCGGTTTCCTTCGACTGGGAATGGACCGACAAGGATGGCGAATTCCACCGCGACGGCGAGATTACGCCGGTTGAGTTCTGGAAGAAGTACGTGGGTCCGGCTGATCTTGAGGACTACGTGTGCCTGGTGGACGATCCGCGCACCGAGCACGCCAAGGGCAAGAAGATCGGCATCGAGCACCTCGGCAATGTGGCTGGCGGCGACGCCACCGAGTACCTCAACGTGCCGAACCAGTTCATGAAGGACTGCGTCAAGCAGATTCTCGTTGAGCAGGGCATTCCGGTATGGTTCGGTGCCGACTGCCACCCGTTCATGGACCGTGAGAACGGCGCTTGGGCCACCGACCTGTTCGAGTACGGCCGCGTGTACGACGTGGACTTCGATTTGGACAAGGAAGCCCGCGTGCGCTTCGGCGACTCCGCCATGAACCACGCCATGGCTTTCGCCGGCGTTGACGTGGCCGACGACGGCACCACCCGCTGGCGCGTGGAGAACTCTTGGGGCGCCAAGATCGCCGACAAGGGCTACTTCACCATGTCCGACGACTGGTTCACCGAATACGTCTACGAGGTAGCCGTCCCGAAGGCCCTGTTGCCCGAGGAATACCAGAAGGCCCTCGAAGAGCCAGCCACCATGCTCCCCGCATGGGATCCGATGGGCGCTTTGGCCTGACTTCGTCAGCCTCCCGGAATCGGCCTGACGGCCAATGCTGTGTTTTCTCGCAGCCTGTCGGCTGCTAGGGTCTCTCCCTCTGTCAGCGCGAAGCCGCTGACAGAGGGAGAGACCGCAGTCGCAGGCCGCACAACAACACAGCATCGCCGCAGGCGAGTCCACACAGGCGAGTCCACCCAAAGTCCATAACTGCCGGCCCAACAAGCAGTCCCCGTAACAAACTGCTATAGTTGGGCTTTTGCGTCTATGGCGACATACCGACAGTACGTATACAAGGAAAGGAGTCGAGCAATGGCAGCACTACGTGGTCCGGATAGTTCCGAGGATGAACGTCGTTTGGGGGAGCAGGCCGTCTTTCCTGAGACCGTCGATGTCAACATTCGTCAGCTTGACCCCATTCCCGCGCCGCGTGCTTTCCTCAGGGAGCAGCCGCTCACCGATGAGATGAGCGAGCTCGTGCTCCACTCGCGGCAGGAAATCCGCGATGTGCTCAACGGCCGCGACGACCGACTGCTCGTCATCGTGGGCCCCTGCTCAATCCACGACCCGAAGGCCGCGCACGAGTACGCAGAAAAGCTGGCTGCCGTCAAGCGCGAGTTGGAAGACCGACTCGTGATCGTGATGCGCGTGTACTTCGAGAAGCCGCGCACCACCATCGGCTGGAAAGGCCTCATCAACGACCCCGATCTGGACGGTCGCTTCAATATTCGTAAGGGCATGTGGCTGGCCCGCAAGGTGCTCACCGACGTGCTGAGCCTCGGCCTGCCCGCCGCCACCGAATGGCTTGACCCCATCACCCCGCAGTACATCTGCGACGCGATCAGCTGGGGTGCCATCGGCGCGCGTAACACCGAATCCCAAGTCCACCGCGAACTGGCCAGTGGCCTGTCCATGCCGGTGGGCTTCAAGAACTCCACCGACGGCTCCATCAAGGCCGCCGCCGATTCCTGTTTCGCGGCCGGCTTCGAGCATCACTTCCTGTCCATTAACTTGGACGGTCGCGTGATTTCCGCCGAAACCAAAGGCAACCCGGATTGCCATCTGGTTCTGCGCGGCTCCAGCCACGGCCCGAACTACGATGCCGAATCTGTGCGTCAAGCTCTGGAAGACCTCAAGGTTTCCAAAGCGTCCGGCCCGAGCCAGCATGGCCTCGTCATCGATGCCGCCCACGGCAACTGCGGCAAAGACGAAAACCGCGAAGCCGAAGTCATCGAAGAGATCGCTGAGCGCCTGGCGCACGGCGAACAAGGCATCACCGGCGTAATGATGGAAAGCTTCTTGGTCGGCGGTCACCAAAAGCCGGCCCCGCTCGACCAGTTGGTCTACGGTCAGTCCGTCACCGACTCTTGCGTGCCGTGGGAACGCACCAACGAACTGCTGCACACCCTAGCCGACGCCGTCACCGCTCGCCGCTCGGCTAAATAGCTTTGTCTTTGTAAAAATGCTCACTGAGACCCACTCAGTGAGCATTTTTTGCCAATAACGGTGGTCATGTCAGTTTGTTCCCGTGACACCTTATCCTTGGGAAGGATACTGACCCAAGGAGAGATGTTATGCAGCAGCAGGAGGAAGCAGCACATTCGCTGCATCCGTTGCAAGTCGGTCCGCAGCCGTTGAACACCCCAGAAGAGCTTCGCGCCATTCGTCAGGCGATGGGGGAGGGGAAGAACCCGCTCGTTGCCACTGATGTGCCGCGTTGGGAAGATCAGGTGGGTGTCAGTCGCATCATCAACCGCCGCGTATTGGAGTTGGAGCCGCTGCCCACGCCCGCGCAAGTGCTCGCTGAATTCCCGCTGACTGATCAGGCTCAGGAAATCGTCGCCTACTCGCGTGATGAGATTCGCGCGTGCCTGTACGGCCAAGACGACAGGCTGTTGGTCATCGTCGGCCCCTGTTCGGTTCATGACCCGAAGGCCGCGCTGGACTACGCGCGCCGATTGGCCAAGCTGAAAGATGAGCTCGGTGAACAGTTGCTCATCGTCATGCGCGTGTACTTCGAGAAGCCGCGCACTACCATTGGCTGGAAGGGCCTGATCAACGACCCGGATATTGATGGCAGCCACAATATTCGCAAGGGCCTGTTGCTTGCTCGCAAAACCTTGCTTGGTGTGCTGAAGGAAGGATTGGCGGCCGCCACGGAATTTCTGGAGCCCACCAGCCCGCAGTTCATCTCGGACGCGGTGAGTTGGGGCGCCATTGGTGCGCGCAACACGGAAAGCCAGATCCACCGCCAATTGGCCAGCGGGCTTTCCATGCCGGTCGGCTTTAAGAATGCCACTGACGGCTCGGTGAAGGCAGCGGTCAACGGTTGCTTCGCCGCTGCTCAGCAGCACACGTTCTTCGGCATTGACCATCTGGGGCGTGCCTGCGCAGTCGAGACCCTTGGCAACCCGGACTGCCATGTGGTGTTGCGCGGCTCGATTCACGGCCCGAACTACGATGCCGAATCCGTGGCCAAAGCCATGGAAGACGTACGCGCCGAAATGCCCGCCGAATCCGCAGCCTCGCATGGTCTGATTGTTGATTGCTCGCACGGTAACTCCGGCAAGGACGAACATCGTCAGGCCGAAGTCGTGCGCAATATTGCCAGCAGAATTGCAGCTGGCGAACAGGGTATTACCGGCATCATGATGGAAAGCTTTATTGAAGGAGGCAATCAGAAGGCCGCGCCGCTTGATCAGCTGGTCTATGGCAAGTCGATTACTGACAAGTGCATCAGCTGGGAAGAAACCGAGGCCTTGCTGCGCGAGCTTGCGGAAGCCGTAGCCACACGGCGTTGGCACTGAGTTGCGTCATCGGCTCTCTCGCGGGAGCAATGCAACGAAACGTCTCTACCCCTCAGCCTGCCATTCGGCGGCCACCTCCCCTGACAAGGGGAGCCGAAAGTGTTGTGAAAGGAACTTACGTATGGGTATGAAAACTGTAGCTATTATTGGCGCATTGGATGAGGAAGTGGCGCTGATCGCCAAATCGCTCACGCATGTGACGCACACCGCCAAGGGCAGCCTTGACATCGTGTCCGGCACGGTCGACTCCTTCGGTTCTGACGTCATCAAGGTTGCCGCAACGGTAGGCGGCATGGGACTGGTCAATGCGGCCGCCACCACGCAGCTGCTGATTGACGAGATTGCCCCGGACGCCGTGATTTTCAGCGGCATCGCCGGCAACCTCAACACCCACCTGCACATCAACGACGTGGTGCTCGGCGGCACCCTGCGCTACCTCGACACTGACATGCGGCTCGTAGGCCAGTGGAAGCCCGGCACTGCGGACGCTCCGGTGGAGGAATTCCACTCTGATGACCGTCTGCTGGAAGTCGCCGACGAGGCGCTTGCCAATGCGGGCATTACCCACATCACCGGCATCATCGCCTCCGGCAACTACTTCGTGGACACGCCCCAAAAGGTCGAGGAGGTCATCCGACTCACCGGGGCTGACGCCGTGGAGATGGAAGGCGCCGCCGTGGCACAGGTCGCCGCCCGCAATAACGTGCCGGCACTGGTGATTCGTGCCCTTTCCGACAACGCCGACACCGATTACGAGGTATTCAAGGAGTTCGACATCTCCGAATACGCCGATACCGCCGCCCGTCTGGCTGTCGACATCGTCAAGCGCCTGTAACTGGTCACCTCCAAGTTCGGCGTTGCCGGTGTGGGCTGGTACATGGCTATCATGACTGCCCTCGCTCTGCTCGCTCTGTTCCTGATCAAGGAAAGCAAGGACAAGGACTACGAGCTGTAAATAGAGCTCCCCATATTATGCTCCCGCCAGCGGGAGCATTTTGTTATGTCGTCCCGCCAAAAATGAACAATAGACGAACTTACGTAGTTTAGGCATCTCACTACGCCTCGCACGTTTTACTCTGGAAATCATGGATATCTGGCAGATCGTCGTGATTGTGGTGCTCGCCGCGCTGATACTGGTGTGGGTTGCCGTCATCGCCTACAACAAAGGCCGCGTTTCAGGCCGGCTCGCCGCCGAACAGGACCTGTCCGGCGACGAGGATACGCATTCTCTATTCGGTGATGATGCGCCCGTGCGCCCCACCGAGCGTCGCCTGATTGAAGTCCTGCCCGAAGCCCTGATCGTCACCGACCGCAACGGTCTGGTCCAATATTCAAGCCCCGGCTCAGTGCCATTCGGCCTAGTCTCCGGCGACCGACTCAACTCGCGTGAAGTCGAGGACATCCTCACTCAGGCCGCCGCCGACGGTGGCATGCGTGAGCGTGAGGTTCAGCTGCCGGTCAATCGCAATTCCTATCCGTCCTCTAATGGCCGAGGACTGGAGGCCGGCCAGTCACGCCCGTCCAACACGCTGTATTTGCGTGTGCGCATTGGCGATATCGGCGATGACCTGTACGCCATCTTCATCAACGACATGTCCGAGCAGCGCCGTTTCGAGGCCGTCCGCCGTGACTTTGTGACCAACGTTTCGCACGAACTCAAGACTCCGGCCGGTGCCATCGCGCTACTGGCCGAAACCGTGACCGACGCCGCCGATGATCCGGACGCCGTACGGTATTTTTCCGGCCGTATCTCCAAGGAATCCGCGCGCCTGACCGAACTGGTGCATCATCTTATCGACTTGCAGAAAGCCCAAAGCCCGCAAAGCGTGATCGATGCGCGGCGCATTTCCGCGCTGGATGTGGCACGCGCCGCCATCGCCGCCAATCAGACCCAAGCCGACTCCCGCCATGTGGATATCCGACTGAGTGTCAACGGACAGTCAGTACCCACGAAGGTCGAGGAGCCGGCCGATGGCGAAGGTTCCTTGGAAGAATCAGGCAGCCCAGCCACGAACGGTCCGATGATCAAGGCCGACAAAGAGGCCATGCAAACCGCCGTCAAGAACCTCGTAGAGAACGCCATCCATTACTCGCCCGAACACACCACTGTGGCGGTCGGCGTGGGGGAGCGCGATGGCAAAGTCACCATTCGCGTGGTCGATCAGGGCATCGGCATCCCCGCCAAATCGCTGGACCGCATTTTCGAGCGATTCTACCGGGTCGACCCGGCCCGTTCGCGCGAGACCGGCGGTTCGGGACTCGGCTTGGCCATCACCAAGCACTGCGTGCAGGAGAACGGCGGTCGGATTTCGGTCTGGTCGCGTACGGGGGAGGGGTCGACGTTCACCATCGAGCTGCCGGCCGCCCCGGATGAGGATGACGACGAGGCCCGGTCGGACGAGTCGACACAAGCGTAGGGCCTTGGTTGGTGCCCGACATGGTGCCATTCCATTGCCACACAATCACACAGTGGGCGAGGTGCGCACACCGCGCGTAGCCCAATTACGCAATTACGTACTTTCGGGAAACAGCAGGCTAACGGAGAACAAATGGTTACGATAATGTCGGAAAACTTTGCGCCTATGCGCACGGGAACATACCCAAGAAAGGCTACTATGACACGCATTCTTATCGTCGAAGACGAGGAATCCTATCGCGAGCCGCTGGTATACCAGCTCACACGCGAGGGGTACGACGTGTCCGCCGCCGCCACTGGCGAGGAAGGTCTGGAACTGTTCACCAAGGGCGGCATCGATTTGGTGCTGCTTGATTTGATGCTGCCGGGCATTGACGGCACTGCACTGTGCCGCCGCATTCGTGAGCAGAGCCGTGTGCCGATTATTATGCTCACCGCCAAGAGCGCCGAAATCGATAAGGTCGTTGGCCTTGAGATTGGTGCGGACGATTATGTGACCAAGCCGTACTCTTTCCGTGAGCTGCTGGCACGTATTCGTGCCGTGATGCGTCGCAATCAGGCCACTGCCCAGGCTTCCGGCACTGTGGATGACGATATTCCGCTGGTGTGTGGCGATATCGCCATGCAGGTTGGCCAGCATCAGGTCACCGTACGCGGCGAAACCGTGTTCTTCCCGCTCAAGGAATTCGAACTGCTCGAATACCTCATGCAGAACAAGGGCCGTGTGATGACGCGTCACCAGCTGATCGACCGCATCTGGGGTTCGGATTATGTGGGCGACACCAAGACGCTCGACGTGCATGTCAAGCGCGTGCGCTCCAAGATCGAGGAAGATCCGGCGCACCCCAAGTATCTGACTACCGTGCGCGGTCTCGGATACAAGATCGATACTCCCGCGGAGTAAATGGAAGGCGGCCTTCGGGTCGCCTTTTTTTGTTGTGGATTGTGGGCTCGCTGTGGACTCGCCGCAGGCGAGCCCGCTCCAAAAACTACGTAGCCTCAACGTAGCCCACAAACATCCAAGTGTTCATCTTCTGTTTACTGATTTCGGTTTTGGGCCCTTGAAACCACCAATACGCTTGTAGTTGTCATGAATTGACCGGGCAGCGCTGAGCCGCCCGCGAATAGTTGATAGAGGGATTAAGTAATAATCATGCAGAAGAACATCCTCGTTCGCTCCATTGCCGCTCTGTCCGGCATTGTGATGCTCGCTTCCGTGGCCGCCTGCGGCGATAACACCGCCACCACGACCGACAACAGCTCCTCCTCCGATTCCACTTCCAAGTCCACCCCGATCTCCGGCAACTTCTCGGGCGCCGGCGCCTCCTCTCAGCAGGCCGCCGTTGAAGCCTGGATCGCCGGCTTCCAGGGCACCAACCCGGATGCCAAGGTCGCCTACAACCCGTCTGGTTCCGGCGCTGGCGTTTCCACCTTCCTGACCGGCGCCACCGCATGGGCCGGCTCCGATGCCGCCCTGTCCAATGACGAGGTCGAGCAGTCCAAGAGCGTGTGCGCTTCCGGCACCGCCTTCGACATCCC
>OMFD01001225.1_pt1 | contig 13584 bp, 22 predicted proteins | sample 1645541 | NCBI WGS metagenome assembly OMFD01 (sample SAMEA103958149, study PRJEB25191) | human gut metagenome | biome: human-associated habitat [ENVO:00009003]; feature: intestine environment [ENVO:2100002]; material: feces | place: Germany | collected 2013/2015
CGGTTCCGCGTTTCAATACTCCCTGGCCGCGTTTCAGGCCGATTCCCCCTGTCAGGATCGGGAAATCAGGGGAAACGATCAGCGCGTCCGGTGTGAATGTGCCTTCGTTTTTGTTGAATAACTGCATATTATTTCCCCCTTCTCTTGTCGCCCTTTAAGGCGTTGACTAAACCGCCGACTTTGGCTTCTCTCTGTTCGGCCTTCTGCTGGCTTCCGCCGTCGTTTCCAACATTCGGAACGGTTCCAACGCTTCCAGCGCCGGAGTTTGCCAGGTCGTCGGTAAGGTTGTTTAATGTTTTCTGTCCGGCCTGGTTGTTTGCGCGTAACTGTGCAAGGGCCAGATCTGCGGCGGAAAGTGGTTCTTCGTACTTCGCTTTCATCAAAACGTCGTTCGGAATACCGTTCGCGATAGAATCAATGTCTTTGAGTCTGTCACGTTCTGCCTTGATTGCTTCTTCCACGATCTGATTTACAAAATCGGGATAAGCGGTTCTTAACTGTGCGGCGTCCTGGATAGCCGGCGCCGCCGTTGCTGGTGTCATTCCCATTTCACTATTTCCTTTCTGTGTTGTTGGTGTATTTGAAAAAGTTCCGGTTTCTTTCTGCGGCGTTTTAGAAAGATTCTGAACCTTCTTCCGAACTTCATCGGGCGCGAATGTATTTACAAAATTCTTGAAATTATATCCGATCCCGTTCGCTGTCAGGACATTCTTGTCCGTGTAGGAATTCTGAAAGCTGTCTTCGATCAGTTCGTCGCAAAAACCATTGTCGATCGCTTCCTGGCCGACGTACCAACTTTCTTTGTTCATCAATTCTTCGATTTCATCGTCCGTCTTTCCCAGGCGGTCGCGATATACGGACATAATGCTTTCTTTCACCTTGTCCGTGACTTCTGCCAGCTTTCCCAACTCTGCGGACGTATAAGATCCGTAAAGGGTTACGCTAGGATTGTGGGCCATCAGGACGCCGTTCTTTGCGATCCGGCGTGTACTGGCGGCCTGAAGGATAATCGTCGCCGCGCTGGCGCAAAGACCGATCACGGTCGCCGTGATTGTCGCTTTGCTCTGAATCAGGGCGGTATAAATGGCATTTGCCGCGAATACATCGCCGCCGCCCGACTGGATCAGGACGTTAATGTTTTTCTTGTCGCCCAGGGCCTTTAATTCGTTGATAAAATTCCGGTATGTGACACAATCGTCGCTCCACCAGTCTTCTTCGGACGAAATCGTTCCGAATAACTGTAATTCCGCACTGTCACCGCCGGAATCAACGAAATTCCAGAATTTGTTATTCGCCTGGGAAGCTGTGGCCGGAACGGCGTTCGTAAACCGGGCCGGTTTAGTCTTCTTCTCCATCTTCCTTTTTCTCCTTTTCTGTGATTGTTTCCGCGCTCTGAACTGATACAAGGCCGGCTTCCTTCATCATTTCGCCTTCCCTTGCAAGTTGCGCGATGTTTGCTTCGAAGTCGCCGCCGGTCAGTTCGACGGTTTCCTTCTGCCTGGTTGAAAGTCCGACGCTGATTCTCTTTTCTGCCGCCGCGACTTCCTTCACTGGATCAATCATTCCCTGGCTAGGCCCGTTCCACTGTGCGCCGCAATAGGCTTTTTTAATCATCGGATCCAGGAAAAAACCGGGTGCTTTCAGGCGTCCGGTTGCGATTGCTTCCGTCAGGAATATTTCATAAATCGGCTGGCATAAATCAGCCGCTAACCAGGTTCTTTTCATTCGAAACGCCTTCCAGGCTTCCAGAAGTGCCGCCCTGGAAGCGGAATAGCTGGAAGTAAAGGATTTCGTCAGAAGTTCAACCGGAATTTCAAGCGCGGCCCCGACATACTTCGCAAGGGCTGTCACGAAGGCGTCGAAATTCGTTGATGGTCGTTTCGCGTCCGCAATCTCGACCTTTTCGCCCGGATTTAAGACGTTCACCATGCCAGGGCCTAGTTCATAGCTTGTCGGATCACTGGAAACACTGTCTTCGTCATCCACAACGCCGCCGAACCCGATGTCCGACGTCCCGTTCTCCGATGTAATGAAGACGGTAAAAAATCCATTGATAACGGCCGCCATCATTTCGGCTTCACTGTACCGTGTCAACTGCTTCAACGCTTCGATAACCGGCGCCAGATACGGGACGCCGCGGTACTGTTCCGCGCGTTCCGTCTCGTAAATCATAAGCACGTTCGGGGATCCGGTCTTATCTCCGAAGGCTTTTACCCTTGTCCATTTCTTTTCCGCCCGAAGTGTGCTGTTCGGGTAGGTGCTACAAATGTGATAGGCGACGATTTTCCCGGAATCATCCACTTCCACGCCGTTATAAATCCGGTTGTGGGTGTTTGGATCCGTGGCGTGCAAATACACGCTGTTTCCGGTCTGGTGCGGCGTGCTTATGCGATCCGCTTCGATCAGGTGAATTCGTAGGCCATACGGGTAAAATTTATAGGGCTTGTCGTACTCTAAAAGGACACAAGCGTCGCCATTCATCAGCCAGGACATACACGCGACCTGTTGGATCTCGTAGAAATTGTTTACCCTGGTAGAATCACAAAACTTTGAGTCCGCCCACAAGGCGAATTCGCGTTCTGCGTCCTTCTGCCAGCGCTCTTTTTCCTGGCGGCTCATTCCCAGATAGTCGCCGTCGATCGTGCTTTTCAACTGCAAGCCCTGGCCGACGATGTTTGTTCGGTTTGTCTTAATAGCCGACACCGCCAGGGGCGCGGACATATAAAGGCTTCGGGATCTCTGCCGCAAGGTTGGAAGGTTCTTGTCGATGTCTTCCTGTGGTGTCTTGCTGTTTGCCAGCCATCCACGCATAGAATTTTTATTTCTGGAAGCGCCCGACTCGTCATACCCGGAATTTTGAAAGGAACGGATCATTTGCAATTTGAACCGGTCTTGTGTCCGGCGGAGTGCCGCGGACGGGTTGACAATCTCGACCGCTTTATCGAAAATATTCAATTTTGCACCGCCTTTCTCAAATATCCCGTGGAATAAAACGACCGGCGAAATTCCTTCCGCCGGCTTCCAACTGTTCAACCTGTTTTTCTATGTCTTTGATCGTTGCCCGGATCGTGGATAAGTCCGCACGTTTCAGGCTTTTTGTTCCGATCACGTATTCCTGGTTTAATAAAACGGCTTCTTCTGCTTCATAGTACAGATTTAAGCGCTTTTTCAGTCTTTCCAGGCGTTCCTGTTTCACTCTACTTAACGCCATCTTATCAACCCCCCTTTTACAACTGGACGCCGCGGCTTGCGACGCCTGTTTTTTTGGTAGCCTTCTTTTTCGGCTGTTTTTTCATGTAGTTTATACCGGCCTTGATTTTTCCTTCCAGAACGTCCCAGTTCGGACGAAGGATTTCCGCGGCCGCGGTGGAATAGTTGCGAAGGTCTAGCGGTTCGTTTCGGGTTCCCGATTTCTTCACCCACTTAATGACCGGGCGGCCGTCCTTGATGTGAACGACACGCTGTTCGCTGTTGATTCCCTTGATATAGGTTTCGTTATAGCCGCGGTCGGCGTTAATTGGAAAATGGCAATAGCCCGGCCCTTCGTCAACCGTGTTTAATCTCGTCATAAGGATTTCTTTTCCACTGTCAACGCCCAGGATAAAGACCTTCACTTTATACTGGTTGTTTGTCGATACCTCGTGGATCAGTGGTATTCCAGGGCCGCCCATTCCTTTAATTCCATAAATGCGCTTGCCCTTGCGTTCCATCTTTTTCAACCATTTATAACACTGTGTTGTGAAATGGCCGCCGGTATCAATGCAAGTACTCGCCAGAAGAAGGGACGTTCCGCTTGCGAAATATAATTCCCGGTCAAGGTATTCTTCCAGGCGATCCCAGGTTTCGTCTTTTTCCAGGTCGCCGAAGATCTTTTCATACCGGATCCCCCACGACTCATAGCCGCGGCCCCATCCGGTGATCTCCACTTCGAAACGGTCGTCCTGGACATCGACGCCGGCCGTCAGAAGAAGAACGCCGTCCGGGATTTCTGCTTCGTAGCGTTCCCGGCGTGAAAGAAGGGAATCGTCGTCGGCACTCTTGCCGCGTTCTTCCCAGGTTTCGCCCAAACTGGTATTGATAAAGGTCTTCATTTTGTTTATATCGCCGTTTTCCTTCAATTCCTTGTTGGCTTCCTGGAAATCCCGGATAATTTCTTCCCAGTGTTTCCAGGGCGACGCTAATTCGTTTAAGTGGAACGACCTTTTCCGGCGGCGATCCGGGAATTTTGCGATATATTTTCCGGTCTGCTGTTTCCAGTCCATTTCGGAAATGTGTTCACCACAAAACGAACATTCCATTGTCGCGTCGGAAAAATGAATCCGCCCCCATTCGTAAGGCTGGAACCGGCCGCAACACGGGCAAGGAACACACCATTCTTCCTGTGAACCGGAAAGAAATTCCTTTTCAATCTGGCTTTCGCCTTTGATTGTAGGTGTTGAAACCTTGATTTTCTTTCGGTTCCAGAAGGTATTTGTTCGTTTTTCCGCTAATTTGATCGGATTTCCTTCACCGCCGGCGCTGGCCGGGTATCTGTCTGTCTCGTCCATCAGGACAATTCGGATCGGACGGGACGCCAGGGACGCCGGGGAATTCGCGCCGGCCATTGTGATATGACCGCCCGGAAATTTCTTGTGAAGAATTGTATTCCCGGAATCCCTGGATTTTGAATCCTTCACTTTGTCCGTTAATGCCGGCGTGTCGCGGATCATCGGGGCCAGTCTGTCCTTCGAAAAGGCTTGCGCCATGTCAAGGGTAGGCTGGACAACCAGGATCGGCGCCGGATCGTAGTCAACATAATAACCGATCGTGTTCAAAATCAATTCTGTTTTTCCGACCTGGGCCGAAGACATGATAACCACTTCTTCACACGCCGGATCGTTTACCGCGTCCAGAATTTCGCGCTGATATGGGGCGCGGTCTGTGTTCCACTGTCCGGGTTCCGCGGCGGACTCTGCCGAAAGTTTTCTGTACCGGTCAGCCCACTGGCTAACTGTCAGGATCGGGGGCGGCGCCACAATCTGGGCGATCTCGCGGAACAGTTTCACCGTTTTAAAGTCGATTTGAAGGTCAGATTTATTCATCGCCTTCGCCCTCCACGTATTCGTCACTATAAAAATCAGCCGGATTGTAGTCTTTTAATTCGTTCAGTGCTTCCGTGACTTCCGACGTCAGGCGTTCCTTGATGTAACCGGCGTCGCGGTCTTCCAGGACTGGGGCGACTTTGGCCGGAATGTTCATCATTCTTGTTTTGAAGGACGATAACATATCGGTCATAACATGGCGAACGTCGTCCGCCTTGTGAAGTTCTCCCTTCATGGTCTGCAATTTCATTTCTGAAATATGGCGTTTGACTCTTTCGTGAAGGGCTTTTTCTTCTTCGAAGTTCAGTTCGCCGTCTGGATTGTCGCTGTCGTTGCTGTCAACGGCCAGTTTCAGCGAAAGAATATAGTTCTTCAAGGAATCGACCAGGTTATAACGGCCCTTCGCCGCCCGGACGATGATTCCTTCTTCTGCCATCTGGCGGATCCTTCGGTCGGTGACTCCGAAAATATTCCCCAGGACGGCCGCTGATACGGTCAGGCTGTCTATATCCGTGACTTTCGCTGATTCTGTTTCCTGTTTTGCCATACCTGGCCCCCCTTTCTGCCGCCCGAAACGGAAACGGCAACGTTCGTTATTTTTTTTCTGTATCTGGGAAGATTTTGGGCCTCGTAGACCCGCAACAAAATTTTGTCCGGCGGAAGAACCTAAAATTTTTTCGGGAATTTTTTTCAAAAAACCGTCATGGCCGGTCGCTCCGTCGGTCGCTCCCCTCTCTTGTCATATCTTACTATTGTGTCAAATGGTCGGTGGACGTCCGCTTTCATTATAGTGCGAACAAAAGGCTACACCGTCACTTGTCACGCGCCCGTTGTGTCAAGTACAGGGCAAAAAGAAAAAGAACTTCCCATTCTTCATGCGTCTTTGGGGCGTGTCTGGGTGTCCTTTTATTTGCGGCCATGCTTGAAAGTCAGGCCCTTAATCAGTTTGTCTTTGTTGTCCTGGTTGATCCCGATGTACCGAAGTGTGACGCTTATGTCTGCATGGTTGAAGATCTCTTTCAGTGTCACGGCGTCGTGTGTCTGCTGGTACATATGATAGCCGAACGTCTTCCGTAAGGTGTGCGTTCCTATGCTGTCCAGGCCAAACTTCCGGCCGGCCGCCGATAATATGTTATAGGCTTGCTGGCGTGTGATTGCTTTGTTCTGATAGTTCGGGGAACGGAACAGATATTCAAAGTCACGCTTCCCAGAAATATATTCGTCGATAACTGGCCGTAACTCTGAATTTATCGGGAAACGCTTTTCCTTCCCGGTTTTCTTCTCTCGAATATAAACCGCGTCTTTCCCCTTTACATCGCGTACGCGAAATTTTAGGATGTCAGAAATTCGAAGGCCCGTATAAATTCCGAACATAAAAAGGACGTAATCTCTTTCGTTGTTCGATTTCAGATAGTCGGCCAGATCCATAACAAGATCCATGTCCCGGATCGGTTCGACCGTGTTCATCGTTTACGCCCCCTTTCTTTTTCAGGCATGAAAAAAGCGCCGCATTTCTGCGACGCCTTTTCGAAGGTCTTATTGATCCACTTATCAACATACACATTATAGCACACGGGAACACGACATTTCCACGACATCTTTTACGACATTTTTACGACATAAAACACGACATGAAATACGACATTGTATTTTTACACTTCCCCGTGTATTTACTGGGTTTTTCGAACTTTCGGTCTTTCAAAAACCGGTTCAAATTTTTGAAAAATTTTCGTTTCAAAAAATTTTCATTTTCAGATCAAGCCGCGGTCTTTCATGTCCCCTTCGATCCGCTGTTCCTGGCGGACGGACAGACCGATTTTTTCGGCGGTTCTTTGCTGTGTCTCTTTCAAAATCACGCGGTTGTAATAGATTTTTTCTTCATAGCCGGTCAGACTCGAATAAATCTTTTGCACACGCTTTTTGCTCCGGCGAAGTTCCTTCCGTTCCTCTGTCAGTGTTCGGATGTTCGCTTCGTCGCGCTGGATCAGTTCCAGCCCTTCCAGAAAAGAAATGTGAGTGCTAGGCGAAGACTCTTTCGAATAGTCAATTCCACCAACGCCAGAAGGGCTATTCCACCCACACATTTTTTTGATCTTGTCGATCGACCTTCTGTGATTTTTGATTCGCTCATTACACAACATAATTTGAAGGTCAATGTCTCTAAAAAGGTTCCTTTCGTTGTTATTAGACGGTTTCGCCATTAAACTTCCCCTTGCAATCACGGCCGCTTCGTGCTATGATTATTAAAGGTTTTGTGGGCGGAGAAGTCGGAAACGGCGTTCCGTCCTTTTATTTTACAACAAACTTTTTGTCAAATCAACCGTTTTCATAATCTTTCACCACTTCCAGCCACAAGCCCCGTTTTCCGTCTTTGTAATAAAGAAAATCGGTATAGATCCCAGCTTTCAGAAGTTCTTCGGACATCCTGATCGCGTCGTCCGCGTCCCGACATTTTATCGTGTCGCCGGCTTTAAGTTTCTGCGGATTCTTCGTCCTGGACATTCTTTTCTTCCCCTTTCGATTCCTTGATCCCGAAACTGCTATTATAACCGGCGTCTTTCAGTATTTTTCGGACTTTTTCAAATTCTTTCTTTGTGAAATTCTCAACCCTGGCAATCACGACCGAATTTTCGACTTTCGCTTTATATCCGGCCGCGGTCAGTAATTGAACCGCTTCTTCTTTGCTCATTTCCTCACCTTTCTTGTACACATGAAATATAATTCCCGTCGGTGTCCTGGTAGATCTCCACCGGGAAGGCCAGGGCTTCGATAACTCCGATCAGCTTCGCGTCTTTTGGAATATCCTTCGTTTCCACCGGATAAGAATTCAAATAAGCCGTTTCAAGTTCTGGATCGTTATCGTTTAGCGGTGTCGGCTTGAAATCTTCGGTTTCATTCGCGTTTTCCTGGTTCTTTTTCCTTCTTGCCATCTTGTAAGCCCCCTTTCTTTACATTCACATAGCCAAACGAACCGCCAGACAGGAAAAAGGCCCTTCCGGCCGTTTCGTCCATGTCCCCGTTGTCAATATGGCTTTGATAACAGGCGGCCGCCCGTTCCCTGGCTCCGCGGTCGCCGTATGTGTTGACGTGCCAGCCGGCGCCGCAAATATTGCAGTAAATCACTTCGTCGATTTTTACCGGGTGTCTTTCCCGGTAATGCTTTTCGATTGCGATCCGGTCTGTCGAATTCTTTCCACAAACCGGACAGCAATAATATTTTACACTCCGGGATCTCTGGCGGCTCATTCCAGGTCACCCCCCAGTTCAACAATTCTTTTATTGTTCTTAATGTCCATCGTTTCGATCTGTTTCTTCCAAACCGCGCCGTAAATCTGAAAATCCTTTTTCAAGGTCAGAAAATAACGCTTGTGCGGATCGCGTAAATGAAGTTTTATAAGGCTGTCCATCAGGTGATCGGTGACGCCTTTGTCTATGACTGTTATATCAATCCTGGCCGCGGCCCGATTGAATTCCCGGCAAATTATGACATATTCCGGGCGTTTATTTTTCTTTCCCATGTTCTAGTTTCCTTTCTGGCCGTAAACGACGACCATTGACGGAAAAGGGGCGCTATTTTTACTATCGCCGAATTTCAGGCGGCCACGTATGAAGCGGATTTCCGCTTTGTGGTATATGTAATCGTGGAACCATTTTGTATCGGTTCGCGCTGGTAATAACATAACGACAAGGTTTCCGTGATCCTCATTCGTGCGAAAGGCTTTTTCCACCCATTTTCCTATTTCCCGGCCATACGGTGGATTGCAAAATACCCTATGCCCCCCCCATTCTTTCAAAAGGCCATTGTCGGCGATGGTATAATATTTTTCGCACTTATGATTAAATTCATCAGCACACGGATCCAGGTCGAAATGAAATTCCTTGTCAAGTTCAGCAAAGAACGCCTTCGGTGTAGCCCATGCGTCCGTTTTGCTGGAAAACATAACATTTGTGTTCATTCATTCTTTCCTTTCGTGTTCATGCTATCAGGAAGCCGTTCGGGGAAGTCATAAATTGACATCTGGCCGTCACATTCGTAATCATCCAGGATCCCCGAAGGTTCCGTTTCGTTTTTTGGTTTCTTTTCTTTGTTTTCCACTCCTTAATTATCCTTTTTTCGGATCATAGTCTTCAAATCGGCTGATTGTTCGGAATATCCGCCTATTATTCACATACCTTTGAAGAAGCCGAACCGGATCATTCCCTTTCGTGTGTTCCTTGTCGTAAATCATCACATAAGGATCATAGCCCAGATCGCGAAGTTTTCCGATCATTTCCGCCTTTTCTTCGGTCATTAGCCGAATATCTAAGCCCTGGTTTATATTTATCCTCGCCTTACTGTCTATTAACTGTTTCAACAATTCCTTCCAGTCTCGACAAGCTAAAATATTCGGATCGCATAGCATTATATTTTTCTGTCCACGCCAGAATTCGGATAGATCAGCGACCTTGACCGAACATTTTCCTTCTTTCGCGGCCACATGGCAAAAGTCGCAACCACGCGGACATCCTCTTGTAAGAAATCCGTAAGCCGTGTCGGTTATTCCGTAAAGTCCATAATCTGGATAGATATGTTCTATTTCCGGCGGAAGCGGAATGTCTTTCGTTTTATCAAATTCTTCTTTTCCGTCTTTCAAAGAAATACAGTAACCGGATCCGCCTTTTATCACTTCGTCGGCGTCGATATAATATTCATAATCCGGTGTGAAGCTGAATACTTTTGACATATACACCCGATCCATGTGTCCCGAAAATAACGGCTGATACCACGAAACATCGTCGCCGCGCGCCTTGTGATATGCCGATATTTTCATCAATGGGATGTTCGGGAAATTATGTCCGTCAACATCAATCAGGCCGATTTTCTTTTTACTCGACATTCGACCGGTCGAAAGTTGTAAACGACGTCTGGCCGTTCTCGCGGACTGCTTCGGTTCCGACAACGATTTCCAGTTCAACCGGTTCATTCTTTACCAGGTCAAAAACGACAAGCGCCTGTCCCTGTTCCACCGCGTAGGTGATCCCGGTCGCCTGGCTGGCTTCGGTCATAAGGGACATAAATTTATTTATTCTTTCCTGTTGATTTTCCATTTCTTTTCCTTTCTGGTCTTCAAGATCCATTCTTCCTGTTCCCGATCTTCGTCCTTCTTTTCATCGTCGTTTTTACACGACGCGGCCGCGGCCAGTGCGAAGATAAACGCCAGGAATACCACGACGGCGGCCATTATAACCAGGACTTTCATTTCGCGTCCCCTTCCTGGATAAGCTGTTCGCCGTCGTAAGTGTAAACATCCGCGGCCGGGATCGTGTAAAAATTCGGGTAAAAATTATATTTCTGGATCCACTCCTGGAAGACAGCTTCAAGGCCGCTTTCCAGTTCTTCGATCTGTTCCCTTGTAGCGTCGTCCAGGTAATCGTCGGCCCACTCGCCGCCCTCGTCCTGGGCCTGGCACTGAACCGCTTCGATCACGTCGTAACCGGAATTTGAAAGCGACGGACGATAAAATTCGCACTGGCCGACGAAGATCTTGTTCGGGATCCCTCTTTTTGGCGGATATTTCTTGAATTCCTCAAATTCCGCGATCGCGTCTTTCAAGGCTTCCTTCGTGTTGTTGTAGGTCGCGCCGTATGTTTCGCCGTCGAAGCTATACGCGACCAGGTTCGCCGTGTATTCCTGGATATAACACCAGCTTTGCGGCGGCCTGGTAACTCCGGCCGTGTCAATCTTGAACGCCTGGTCGAATTTAACCGCTGTTCCTTCCTGGACGTGCCAGCCATAAAGACAAGTATCGGTTTTCCCGTTGGCCCCGTTGGCATATTCGAATAATTCGCCAGGTTCCAGGCCGGAACGCTCCGAAAGTTCCTTGTAGTCATTAGTTTTCTTGATATAATCGCAAGTAAACGCGCCCATGATTCCGCGTCCGGTCACATAGCAGACAACCCGAAAGGGATATTCAATCCCCTTCGGTCTGTTCTTGCGGATTTCCAGTTCCTTTTCCCCGGAAAGAATTTTCTTCCACCACTTTTCCTTAATGCTTATCAGGACTGTTTTCACTCTCGATCGCTCCCTTCTGGATAAAGCCCTTAATTTCTTCGATACACTCCGGGCAAAAATCTTTTACCGTGTATCTGTTAATAAAGTCGAAAAGACCGCAAAACAGGCCGTTTTTCTTCGATTCCTGACTTTTCTTTTTTCTCTCTGCTCTGGCCGGAACGATTTTGATTGTCTTTGAATTTACTTCATCGAACGTCTTTCCGCACCGGTCGCAAGTGCAAATTGTTTTTACCATCATCCTTTTTCCTTCCTGGCTATTTGTAAATTATGCCGGTGTGCTTATTCTTGAAGCCGATCCGGCCGTGGATCTCATAGCCTTGTAATTCTGCAATTTTCTTGAATATCTCCACAAGATCGGTTACTTCCTGCGGCTGTTTATCGGTCTTTCGGATCGCGCGTTCCGCCGTAACGTCACGATAACCGGAACCGTTGTATTTTAAGTCGTCCATTAACGGAACGGGAATTCCCCGTCCCCTTCCGGGATGTCCATAAACGAACTATTTTCCGGCGCCGGCGGTGGAACCTGTTCGTTTTCCCTGGTCTGTCTTCGTGCTTCTTCCTCTGCCTTCGTTTCGGCGAAGTTGATTTCATAGACGCGGACAGTCTTTGTATAGATTTTTCTTCCGCCAGGCTCCGTATAATGCCCGGATTCCAGACGGCCGACAATCTCGACCTTCTTGTCTTTTCTTAAAAAGTTTTTCGCGAATTCCGCGTTATGTCCGGTACACTTGCAGTCAATAAAATCGACCGCCTGGCCGCCGTCCGGGATTTTACCGTCCCGGACACACATAATCGTAAATGTGGCAAATACGGCCCGGTCGCTGTCGTATTTCAAAACCGGATTGTCCGTAAGTCTGCCAGATCCCAGCCATTTGTTCATTTGCTTTTTCTCCCCTTTCCTTTTCGTCTCATTGGTTTGTGGTGCATTTTCAACCAGTTATTCGGCATTTCCCGGTAGTCAATCGGCTTGTCCATGACTTTTCCGACCGCGGCGGATAATTCAAGCAATGCTTCCGCGGCCGCTTCGCAACCCATGCCGAAGCCCTTCAAAACTGTGTTAATGTTTCGAAGGCCGGCCTGGCGTTCGATCAGATTCGCTATGTAGCGTTGGAATGTTTCATCCGGCGGCAAGTGCCGCGCGATCTCCCTTGTCAGGTCTTCCGGCAAGTAGAAGACAATCGCTCCGTAATGTTCCGAAAGGGCTATCACATAGACCGTGAACAGGTCAAGGCCGACTTCATAGGCGAATAACAAGTTCGCTTCGCCGACCGTGTGGGTTTCCTTTCCGAACTGAAATTCAATCCGGTTAATAGCTTCGTAGATCTCCGCTTCCGGGTCAGTTTCTTTCGACGGCTTTGAAGATAAAAATTTTCTTTCCCTTGCTGTACTTTGCAAGTTTTTTTCGCTTTCTTTCAGCGTCTTTCTCTGTCCCTCGAATAATCGCTCTTTCCTCGCCTTCCACAATGATAAAATACTTTTCTTTACATTCCACAAAATTCATTCAACCACCTTCCCGTTTCTATTCTGCCAGGTGTTCCTTGTCGCCGGCGTTTTGAAAATTCTTCCCGTCGATACAGCCATACTGGCGAAGAAGATCGTGTTCACGGCTTCTTTCAAATTCCCGTTCCTGGTATTCTTCCATTCCTGGGATTTCATCGACAAACGCGTTCACTTCTGCCGGAACCAGGCAAGCCAGGGCGAAGGTTTCGCTTTGTTTCTTCTGGTCTTCGAAATTCTGGTGAAGTCCGGCGTTAAAGCCTTCGACGTAGTTCATTTTTTCATTCCGGCCAAACTCCCGGCCGGCTTCCGCATAAATTGCCCGAAGTGTCGCCATTCTCCGGCGGATCACCTTCACGGCATAATTAAAAATGTTAATGCTGATCTGTGCGTCTTCGTCGAACCCGAAAAATTTAAGCCGGAACGCGCCGCCGGATCTGCGTCTTGACGAAATAACCGCCCGACACCTGAAATTCCCGGCAATCAGACAGCCAAGATCGACCACCCAGTCGTCGCGGAACGACGGTGACGTGTAGGACACAACCGGGCGTTCCTTCGCCTTGTCCGGGTTGATCTGGCTCATTTCGATTTCGTACTTTGCCATTAACTCTTGTGCTTTTAACATGGCGGCCTTCGCTTCGTTCTCATTATCCGAACTGGATAAGGCGATCAGCTTTTCGATCTTGTCAATGATCTTGTTATCTGCTTCATTCATGTTCTTTCCCTTTCTCGAATTTAACGACGACCGCTTTGTCGTCGATGTAGTAATCAGCCGTTATTTTTCGGCTGTTCACGCCGTACATTTCAACGATTTCTGGTATATTATCGTTCACGGCGTCGAATTCAAGCCCGTGTTCCCGGCACTGGGCGACCGCGCTTTCCAGTGCTTCCCCGACGCGGCAAATGAGCAGATCGGAAGAGCGTCGTGTAGGGAAAGAGTGTAGATCTCGGTGG